>Ga0164298_10000405_pt1 | contig 11688 bp, 9 predicted proteins | sample Whisoiple_216_MG_FD_109713 | JGI IMG/M metagenome (GOLD analysis project Ga0164298, IMG submission 109713) | Unamended control soil microbial communities from upstate New York, USA - Whitman soil sample_216_MG | ecosystem: Environmental > Terrestrial > Soil > Agricultural land ... | reverse complement strand
CTTTGTTCTTTCACTAACAGACGTATAGAGAGTTGTAATTATTCCTACAGCCCCTACAAGCAATGCAATAAATGCTATAGCCAATGTAAATGAGCTATTGCCACTTTGAAATTGTTGTCTTGTTTGTAATATCGCTTTAGGAGTAATTACTCCAATATTATTACCATATAATCCAGTAATTTCTTGTTGAACTGTATTAACATAGTCACCAGATAATGCAGCCACTACCATCTGATCGTATTTTCCTCCTTTATGGAACAAGGAATTGCCAGTAGCTTCGTTAATAATTACTGCCCTATCGATCTGATTATTGCCAGATGGTTGGATTATACCACTTATTACAAAGCTCTTTGATTCATCTTTTGATTTCCCTGTAGTAGCATCCACGTATGTAAATGTCGCTCTAACCGTTTGACCAACTGTTACAAATGGGGTAGACTTGCCTGGAGGATTAGCTATACTGTCTCCTACGAGCATAGACGAAGGATTATTTGATTGAATTACTGAGCCAGGGACAAGTTGGAGTGAAGGATTAATCAAGTATATCTTCTGTGGATCCATAGACAGCACCTGCGCGTTCAAAATGTTTCCTTGCGCATTAAGCTGCAGTTGACCCTGATAAGATGGAACTACTTGCTCAACAAACGGCAATGATTTTATTCTATTAACTACCTGTGAATTCAGGATGATTGTTGGTGTACTAGATCCTCCACCACGAAATCCATGCTGACCAGAGCTTACGAACAAAACATTTGGAGCTAGAGTATTTAATTGCTTATTTAGAAACTTGCTTTGTCCAGCACTCATTCCGTTGAGTGCGACCATTAGGCCACTGCCTACTACAACCATTAAAATTGTTAGGGCAGATCTTGCCTTCCTATCCTTAAGTGCATCAAACGACAGTACGAAAATTTGTTTGATGTTTTTATGAGAATTTCCGGCCTTGCGTATTACTAGTGTGGACTTTGAGCTATGAATTGCTCTGCCTGTTGCAGACTCTTTAGAACTCGAATTACTGCGTATACCATTGTTAACCTCTTTGACACCCATTTCAATCTACCATTTTCGTATTCTGATTTTCTAATAGAGCAATTTACCTTGATGACCCAATTCTAGTCGAAAAACTCCTGAGCAGCTTTAATATTCATCCATTCATTTTCTAGATTGCTAGTTTCCTTGCACATACTTTTATAGTTAATATCTATAAGTCGTATACAATTAAGAAGAAGATATAATTCATTAAGCATCACTACGCATAATAATCGGAGCTATTGTTATAAAAATAGTGTTATACATTCGACGAATGTACTCTAACGAAATGTAAATCTTCATTTGCATTTATCCCTTCATCGTAATTTCAAGAGCATTGAGAAAATAACGTGCATACAATATTTATTACAATAGCTCAAGCGAATTCATAATATCAGTAAAATGTTTGCATACATTGGCAGTAAAATGTTTGCATACATTGGATATCGTGAATATCTATAGTACATGAAATTTTGCGTATCATATCTCCTGCTATGGTCCATGTTACAACTGTTTTGTAGTAACCTTGCACAGCATTGGCAGTAGCCATTATCAATTAGAAATCAAGATAAACTTTCAAAGTGATTAGTGATTAGTGATGAGTAATGAAAGTAAAGTCTATACCGTATTTTATTGGTTAGAATTAGTCAAAAATTAGATGTAAACAGACCAGTTCAAAGTTAATAAAAGGAAATGAGTGGTGAGTATATATGCGAATAGATGCCATATTATCTGACTATGATGGAACATTGTGTCCAACAACTTCTATAAATAATGAAGACAATGCTGTCACAAAAGAGATAGAAAATATTTTATGGCATATTTCTGAAATGATACCGGTCTGCATTGTATCTAGTAAAGATTTTGAATTTCTTCATAGAAGGACTAGATATGCTAACGTGACTTCTTGTATTATGGGAATTGAAACTCTGGTTTTACAAAGACATAAAGGGATGGCAGATTTATCGACATATTCAGAAATTGGGAAAGCGGAAAGACTTTTGGAATGTCGAAATCTTAGTTGTATAAAAGAGAGTTTTTTAAGGAACCAAGAGGAGGTACTCCAGTACAACTCTCATCTATTATATCAATTAGCAGAACTCGCCAGAATCAATTTTGATGAAATACGGATTGAAGAGAAGTTTACTGTGACCGGTAAAAAAATATTGGCAGGCATAACATTAGATTGGAGAAATGTAAAGGAGTGGAAACTATTTAAAACACATTCCGAGCCACAATTGAAAAAAATGATTATTCAAAAGCAGAATGGACTTGATTCGAAACGACCTAATATATATATTCAAAATTATAGCACTCATCCATTTCTTGATCTATATTCTACCACATGTGACAAGGGCATGGCATATGACCAAATTATTTCAATGATGCCAATTGTCGAGAAAAGGCAATGTAATGTAATCTATCTAGGCGATTCAGAGAATGATAATCCTGGGTTTCGAAAGGCCACGGTTTCAATTGGCATATACTCTGATACTAGATTGAAACCAAGATTAGATTGTAGTTATTATCTTCACATTAGTAAGCTATCAATATTCTTAAAAAATCTTCTCGCAAACAATTTACAATTTTCACCCAGTCTAATTACCAGGTAAGCCAAGAAATAATGTAGTACAAAGACTATGAATAATCAATAAGATGACTAATGAAATTTATACTATGGGGAAGGCTATTATTTGATAAACCTTGCGATATAAAGTGATATTTAGTAGACAAATAATAACAACATGTATTAATTAATTAATTGAGACGCTATATAGATAATTATGGTAGAACGGTGGCTTGGGTTTACTAACCTGCCATTACTGGAACAGGCTCGAGCTAGGGTAACTAGAACATTAATTGATGGTATACAACTTAACATGTCAACTGAAGAGGCGAAAAAATTGCTGAAAAGACATGTAAATACCAAAATCAATCTGGTAACTATGATCGTAGATATTAATGACTCAACACAATTGAGTCTCTCATTGCCTGAGGACAAATTCGCTTTAGTAGTACAAACTTTTGTTCAAGAAGTAAGTATTGCTGTATTAGGTTATGGTGGCTATGTGTTCAAGTATGAGGGTGATGCCATAATCATATTATTTTCAGCGGGTTTTGACGAGGTCAAAGCATGCGAGAATGCATTACGATTTTCAACAGCAATATTGGGAATCATGAGAGAGGTTATTAATCCTATATTTAGAACAAATGATTTACCAGAAATTTCGGTAAGAATCGGACTGGCTTATGGCTATGTCTTAGTAGTACTTTATGGTAAGAGTGTGGAGAGTGCACACATAGACATAGTTGGTTCTAGCATAAGCTTGGCTGCAAAGATTACATCTATTGCAAAGGCTAATCAGATATTAATAGGAGAACGTATTTACAATATTCTCTTATCGTCCATTAACTATGAAGAAGTAGATAATAATAGCAAATTTATAGAGGTAAATCTTGATACTGCAAAATGGAAATATCTATCCCATTCTGATTCCCAAAGTTTGTATCGTGTATATGAATATTTAGGAGATTGATAAGTTATATCCGATGGATATAAATGACTAAAAATAGTTACCTATATTTTGAATCCTTCCAACAAGACTATTGAAAATAGATAAATTATCTAGCAATTTCATCAATCAATAGACCATCAAATATACTCCATAGAGGATTCGATCCTAAATATGTAGGATCAAATTATTCCCTTTCGGTAGAGGATATATGTTCCTGCAACAGCAGCTGGGATACCTATTATAATAGCATATACAACATAAACAAGTGTTACAAGACTTATCTGGAATGAACTAGACTGGCGATTAGATTTCTCGTATTGTGATGCAAGTTGGCTAGCAGAAGATGAAGATATACTGGGATTATTATACACTGTAGTATTAAAAGCAGCAAAGGCAGTTTCAATACCACCGACGTTCTCTATTCGAATATTTATAGGACCAGAATTTGCAAATACGTAGTTTTGTACATTCATGCCAATCTGGGCACTAGTTGGAACTCGTTTCAGTTGCTTTCCATTCTGTAGTAGCACAAAATCAAAGGCTAAAAGATTAGGCTTATTGTTTGCGCGATCAAAGAAGCTTACAAAAAATGTTGTTTCCTTACCTGTTAGCAATGCTTTAGGATCCCAACTCAATCCTACTTCCATCTTCCCATCTGGAGTAAATGTATATACTGGAAGTTTGTCTATACGCTTGCCATTATCGGTAACTGGATAGTTAGGTATATTCTGTACCTGGGCTTTTACGCTAATTACTCCTTCCATCCATGGATGGATCGTGCAGAAGTAATTGTAAACTCCTGGTTTTGTAAAAGTATGTGTCCAAGATTGTCCTGACTTAAATAGACCACTATCAAAATCGCCTGTTGGAGTACCCTTCTTGTTAACGTTAACTAAGCTTTCCATACCAGCTCCAGCACCGCTTGTAACAGTATGGGCTTCAGTATCCTGGTTTATCCAGGTTACGGTATCGTTTGCACCTATCAGTAATTCTCTTGGCAAATACCATTGTTTAGGACCTAGCTTTGTTATATCAACTTCAGGATTTGCTGATCCCTTAGGGATGGTTATAGTATAATGCTTGCCAGTTATAGCATAGGCTAAATTGTTATAATATATATTATGTAAAAGAGAAAAGGAATGGACAAGAGAAAATAATAGGAAGCAAATTGCAATACTTATGATAAGCGGTAACGCTGTAATTGATAATCTTGTAGCAGGCAAAGTCGTTTTATCTTCGCAACTGATGCTCACGGCTAACGATTAGAGAACTAGCTCAATTTGTGAATTTGTATTTACCTTAATTTTATTTCTATTTTTAATGTTAGAATGTTCTGTATTCCAATGATCTGCGAATTTAATTTTCGTCTTTTCAATCCTTGAGTCCGATTGTATTAGAAAATAAAACATAAACCTCCAGCCCAACTTATTACATTCTTTGCATTTGGATACATAATTTGAAGAAAAGCCATATGCCTCGCCTACCACGCATGTTGATGAATTCTTAAGTTCTCGGTACCATTGTAACCGAATTGTTGAAAATGGAGGGACATTATATCTTGCTTGTTTCAGACGTTCTGACCATATCGGGGATATTTCAGAAAATAGTAATTTGTTTGGCGATCTATAACTGGCTATATTATCAGAAGAGGCCTTTACATACATTATATGAGTATAGAAATAATAATATTAAACTGTATATGATTGCAACTGATTGCAATACAACTACAACTTTTGTCGTGGATTTAATCCAGCTTTTAAGGATTTAAAATATGCGAGTAACTACATAAGAAAGAGTAGGCGACAGAAAGGTACACAATAAATGATAGCGAATTGGTTGATTTCTGCGCTTTCGGAGATTATAACAATGAATCGTTGCGTCAAATACATGTGTATTCGGTGCATAATCATTATGTGGTGGTAATTATTCTAACCTTTTTTGGCCTTGGCTCCTTGTTTATCGATCTTTTTGAATGACGGATTAATCATCATCATTGCAACTCCTGCGGATATTATCCCTGTAGCAATTACAGTTTGAGTGGTTATCGATTCATTCAGTATAACCCACCCTAAGACTACCGCTATCACAGGTACAATATACGCAAATGTATTCGCTAACGATGGTGTAGTAGACTCAAGAAGCCAATAGAATATCGAATATCCAATTGCAGTACATACTATGGTAAGAAATAGAAAAGATATCAATATGTTATTTGTTGACGAAAAAAGTGCTTTTACACCATAAATTTCATCAGTACCTGTAAATATTGATATAGCCAGTAAAATTATACCGCCTATTAGCATAAACATTCCGGTAGGCAAAAGAATAGCCCGTCCGGTACTTAAATCACGTACTGGATTTGAATAAATTGAGCCCATTGCCCACGAGATGGAGCTGATCATCAAAAAAATAATACCAATCCAACTAGATCCTCCTCCTCCTTCTATGGTAGGAAGTACAAGAATGATGAGTCCTACGAAGCCAGTAACAATTCCTGCAGAGCCCAACTTAGTCGGTATTTTCCTGAAGAACATTAATACAAATATTGCCACCCAAATTGGTATAGTGGAGTTAACAAGAGCTGCAGCTCCAGAGGATAAATATTGAGCCCCCAATGCTAATAGTCCCTGTCCTCCCACAATGAAGAACAAAGCTGACAATATCCAGCTTCTCCACATCTGTTTATTTTTTATCGTAATGTGATGATAATCTATTGTATTGGATCGCTTAAGGTTGATATAATGCAGGATATAATGGGTTGCTATTAGCAGTATTCCAGCCATGAAAAAGCGCATCCCGAATGCAACAAGCGGTGTGACTCCCTCTACTACAATCTTAATCGCGATGAAGCTTGACCCCCACAAAATTGATAGCATCACTATAGACGCTAACACCATTGGCTTTGAATGGTGCATGAATCCTAACAGGTCTTTCTTTATATTTATTTTGTTAGTTCATAGATAATTCGTAAAAACTATCACGATAATTAAACATTCGTTAGCCTGTACAGGTTATAAGCTAGGCATATGAATGGTAATTCCCTGTCTGTATTCTAGTTAATCCTGGCATCAGATGCTCCAAATAGTCGTTTATGACCACGCGCTTAGACATATGATTAGAATACGTATTTGAAGAGTGTTTATACATAACCAGGAAGGAAAATTGATTGTACACAGTAAATTATTGGTTAGAAGCAAAATCCTAGACATTATTGTTGTTACTAAAGCTTTTTGTACTAAAGTTTTTTGTTACTAAAATGTATGTGTACATTAGCCTCTTCTCCAAGTATCAAAAATTAGTGAAAACCTTTTATGCAATATTGTGACTACAGTCTTATGGGAAAAGTATGTGATGAATGCAGTCAGCAATTAAAGGATGATTCGGATCTCGCAGCACATTTAAACCAGTACCATAGAAGATCATTTTGTGCTGCATGCAAAAAAGAATTTGACAACCCTGAAGCTCTGCAGATTCATGTAAAAAATGTTCATGCACTGCATCATAATATATGAATTCCCTTAATATCTAAAGTTATAACTAACATCTGTTTAATTTATTAGAACTTGACATGAAATTAGATCAATTATTTGAAAGTGCGAAAAATGTTTTACAAGGTAATTGGAATGGAAGTTTTACGATTCCTTCACCAACACTTTATCCACATCAATGGAGTTGGGATTCGGCATTTATAGCCATAGGCAATTCGTACTCCAACACCGAGCGGGCCATCAAAGAAATAGAATTTCTGTTTGATGCGCAGTGGACTAATGGAATGGTACCCCACATTGTCTTTAATGATAAAGAAAAAACATATTTTCCTGCTGCCGACTTTTATGAGATAACCAGGTCGCCATATGCTCCCAAACATATAGGAACCTCTGGTATGACACAGCCTCCAATGCATGCTATAGCTTGTTACTATATTTATTATAACGATACTGATAGTCAGAAAACAAAATCAAAACAATTCTTAAGAAATATATATTTCAAGTTAAAGCTTTTCCATAAATATCTAATGACAGATAGAGATCCGGAGAAGTCTGGCCTAGTCACTATATTACACCCTTGGGAATCAGGTCTGGATGACGCCCCGGTATGGGATCATGCACTATCCAAAATAAAGATAGAACACGTTTTGAAATTTCAAAGATTAGATGTCGTTGCTGTAGATGGTGCAAAGAATACAATTCCAAGTGATGATATGTACAACAAATTTATTTATATGATAGAACTGATGAAACAGTTTAACTATGACGAAAAAAAAATGTATGAAAATTTTCCTTTCAAAATAAAAGCCGTAATTTTTAGTAGTATACTATATATTGCAAATAAATACCTAATAAAAATTGCTGAAATAATAGAAGAAAAAGATACAGAGGAGATAAGAGAATGGATAACTAGATGTGAAAAGAATTTTTATAAATATTTTTTCCCAACAGGACAAAAGTTAGAACAAAATGAGGATGGATTATTTTACAACTACGATATTATAAGTAAAGACTGGATTCAAAAGAAAACGATATCATCACTGGTTCCGATCTATACCGGACTAATACCTAATGAACAAATTCCTTCATTCCTAAAGTGGATATTGCGTTGGAGCGGAACAGAGGGTAAAAATCATACTGCTGCGCTGCCTAGCGTGGATGTACAAGAACCATATTTTAAGGAATTTACATATTGGAGGGGTCCTGTCTGGGTGAACACTAATTGGATGATATATTTGGGTCTTTTAAAATATGGCCAGATAGACGCTGCAGAGCGAATAAAACAGGGAATTCTTGAATTGGTGAGTAACCATGGATTTAGGGAATATTATGATGCATATACAGGTGAGGGATTAGGTGGAAAATCATTCTCCTGGACAGCCTCCCTAGTAATGGATATGATAAAAAATACTGGAATTGGAATTCCATCTACTGGTGGATAGATACAAGTGAGGATAGCCAATACCCTGAATCTAACATGCATTTTTATAGATGACGTTTGCGCATCGTAGTAGAATTATTATGGCTGATCAAAATAATAAAAAAAAGGTTGCAATTATAACTGGTTCCAGTGAAGGAATTGGAAGAGCTATAGCAATTGCATTTGCAAAATCAAAAGAATATTCGGGCATAGTTACAAATTCTAGAAAGATAGAACGAGCACAGCGTATATCTGATGAGATAAATCTTTTGGATTGTAATTCAATTGCGATTCAGGCAGATGTTTCAAAAGAAAGCGATTGTATAAAGCTTATCGAAGAAACTAATAAAAAATATGATCGAATAGATGTTTTAGTAAACAATGCAGGGATTCAGCAGGACGTACCTTTTGAAGAAACAAGCATTGAAGAATGGTACAAGATAATCGGAGTTGATCTCACCGGGCCATTTGTATGTAGTAGAGAAGCGGTCAAACATATGAAAAAGCAGCAACACCCAAGAGGTGGATGTATTATAAATATATCATCAGTACATCAAACTATACCAAAGCCACATTATGTGCCTTATGCTACGTCTAAGGCCGGAATTGAGATGATGACTAAGACTATGGCTCTAGAATTAGCTAAAGATAACATCAGAGTAAATTTGGTAGCTCCCGGGGCTATAGATACAGATATGAATACTATCCTAAGAAACGATAAAACAGAATTAGATAATGTCCTTAAACTAATACCAATGGGGAAAATTGGCTCTGCAAATGACGTAGCAAACGTAGTTGAATTCTTGGCCTCAAATAAGGCAAACTATATTACCGGAGCATCATTTTTTGTTGATGGGGGCATGACATTATACCCTGGTTTTGGTGTAAGTGCTGAACATGATACAGAGAATCATAGTAATACAGCAATTAGAAAGTAGTCTCTAGTGTGGTATTTGATATATATTGCCTTGTATTTTATGGATTAAGTATTTACTAGCCTCTTTCTTGCTTCACAATAATCATGTACTTATATAGTCTCATCTCTTACAATTAGATCCAAAATTAGAGTAGCTGTACAAAAATACAAAAACGTGTAACGATTAAGACGCAATCTCTTATAAGAGGCTATTGTCATTTTATTCCCAAATTATTCACATAATTACTTTAATAGCCATGTATAATCTTTTATTATTGTTTTATGTTTTCTATACTTAATTACAATGATAATAAAACCTGCTCAGCCAAGTTCAGACTAATGTTACCACTACTTATAACTATGAGTATAAATTATAGTATAGTATTAGAACGAATACAGTTATCTATAATTTACCATAGTAAAAGCATAATGATTCCAATTAGCCAGTCAATCAATCTATTTTACTTGACTATCATTACAGGACAATGTGCATAGTGTAGTATATCAGATGCGACACTCCCAATTAGCATTCTTTTAAGACTCGATCTTCCTCTAGTACCAACTACGATCAAATCTACTTTCTCATTTTCAGCATACTTTACTATTGCTCCCCCTATCCTTGATACAACATCTTCAATGATTTCTGACTTAAACTGAGGAACACTATTTTCCTTTGATAATTGATCTACTCGATTCAACCACATCTTCGCTTCCTGTCTTTTCTCTTCTAATTCCTTTGAGCCATAAGAAGGTGCGGCGACAAAAAAAGAATAACTCAATCTACCTAGATCTAATATTGTTATCCCGATTAATTGTGTCTGTTTATTTTTGATATTTTTAGTCATCGCAACTGCATATTCTGCAGCTCTCATAGATGTTTCAGAGCCATCAATCGCAACCATAATTGTAAAGGGCTTTTGAATATTTTCTGACATACCTCTACGTAATAATAATACAGCATTTTAATTTTTCAATTTCGAATTTTCGAGTTGTCTCACATAATACATCCTCGCTATTTTAAGATGATTCTGAGAATGCAGGATTATATAACTCAGTCTTGATTGACCTGCCATTCTGCCTAAAAAGGCTTGTCATCTGCCATCAAACTAACTACAGCGAAGTTTGAGTCGATGCTCCTGAGCTACATTATGAAACCGAACCTCTAACTGACCAGGACAGAGAACCAGATATAAAACATAATTGGAATTATTCCTGGTTTAGAAAATGGTAAAAGAGTTGGAGCTAATGTCTATTAACCGATTAATTGAATTATTTATTTCTTCATCTAAATCGTGGCAATTAACTAGAACATCGTATCTAAATTCAGAAAGCCGTACCATCTCTCCAAATATATGAGCGTGAGAAGAGGATCCATTCTAACAAGCTAATATAGTAACAATTTAAAATTAAAGTAAATGTGGTGTCAAGTTCATATCATATCCGCATAGTTTTACTCCATATTTTTCGAGTACTCGCTTCCAAAACTGCCGTCTAGAACCAAAGAAGCTCGCCAAGTGCCCCAGTTAGCAAACAGCCAATTTAGAGGCCGTAGTCTTATTTTTAGAAATTTTCAGCTAATCTTCAATAACATAAATCAAGATATTTTGGGGCGGATTAATTATCCTAATCAAAATAAGTCACCATCAAAAATATTGTTTATGGTCATGATGATTGGCTAATAAACACCGTGAAACAATATTTCTTATCATAGTCTTATCAGTATTACTTGTTCTTTCAACTAGATCAACAATACTTGAAAATGTATTTGCGAAATATTATAATGCAAACAGAATGCCTACCGAAGATAGCTTGTGTAGATATCAAATATCTCAAGCTAATACTGTTTGTCCTGCTTACAATCTAAATATTCGCACCCATACAGACAGGATGAGCGAGCAAGATTTCAATTTCGATAATTCCAACACTCTTGCTGGGTCATTTCTAAAGCACTATAATGAAGAGCGAGCAGATGAGTTAGGATACGACGGTGATCTTAATCAAAGTGATAATACTTCCGGTGTAGGGAATGTTAATAGTAGTGGGAATGTAATGCCAGCATTCGTGGGTCATAGCCATGATGGTCAGGATGGCGGCCATTATGGTGGAGGGAATCATCCAGGTACAGGAGATGGTGACAGAGTAAACGGAAGCCATCATGGTAGTACCAATAGTAGAGGTGGTAATGGTAATGGACACAACGATGGTAGTAGTTATAATGGAAATAATGATCAAACTAACAAACATAGCGAAGATAGCAATAACAACAATAACAACAATAACATACGCAGATGTATACCAGCAACTCTCAGTGATTTGCCT
>Ga0164298_10000404_pt1 | contig 11694 bp, 8 predicted proteins | sample Whisoiple_216_MG_FD_109713 | JGI IMG/M metagenome (GOLD analysis project Ga0164298, IMG submission 109713) | Unamended control soil microbial communities from upstate New York, USA - Whitman soil sample_216_MG | ecosystem: Environmental > Terrestrial > Soil > Agricultural land ... | reverse complement strand
TTCAGCTAGTGCTAAATCAACGGGCGTTGTGACTTTCAAATTCGTCTCTTCTCCCTCCACAATTTGCACTGGTAAACCGCATTTTTCAAACAAAGCCGCATCGTCTGTAACTTCCCAACCTTTTTGTCGCCCTTCTTCGTGACACTGCTTTAACAATTTCACTTCAAATCCTTGGGGAGTTTGGGCTGCCCACAAATTGCTTCTGTCTGGGGTGTCTCGCACGATCCGACGCTCATCTACGACTTTAATCGTATCCTTGACCGGGATGGCGACAATCAAGCCTGGACAGGTCAAGAGGGCCTCTGCAGATCGATCGAACAATTCAGCAGTTGCCAAACACCTCGCGCCGTCGTGAATCAAGACTCGATCGCCCGACGGAGGCAAAGCCTGCAAACCGTTGTAAACTGACTCTTGCCTGGTGGCGCCACCTTTAATCAGTTCCACGGGCTTAACCAAAGATAAATCGCTCACAATTGCTTTAAAATCAGGAAAATCGTCTGGCTGGCCCATGATCCCAATCCAGCTAATGTGCTGCGAAGCTTCAGCAGCAGCCAAAGTCCAACTCAGCAAAGGTTTCCCCAGCAAAGTCAGCAGCAGTTTGTTCCGCTGACTCCCCATCCGTCGCCCCGAACCCGCTGCAGGAATTAATAAGTGCATTTACTAACCGTTTTTAACCCAACTAGATATATATAATAAGAGCGTCCTGTACTTTTGAGTCAGTTGTTTAGCTGTCAGCCAGTAGCTTTTAAGGTCTAGAAATACTATAAGCTGATAGTTGAGAGCCGATCTCTGAGAGCTACCTCGATAGATAATAGCCCGATCGTTTATGATGCGAATACTAGCACTTGTCCCTGGCGGGATTGGCGACCAAATTTTATTTTTCCCCACCCTCGATGACCTCAAGCAGTCTTATCCAGAGGCGCAAATTGATGTCATGGTGGAACCGAGGGCGAAGGGCGCTTACCGAGTCTGCAAATCCGTCAAAGAAGTCTTGACGTACAATTTCAAAGACCGCAACGCTATGGCAGATTGGGGCAATTTACTAGGCGTAATTCGCGATCGCGAATACGAAGCAGTGATTTCCCTCGGCCAGCGGTGGACTGTAGGGCTACTGCTGTGGCTGACCGGCATTCCGCAGAGAGTTGGCTATTCGGGAACCAACGGCGCTCGATTTCTCACTGCTGCTGTACCGCTGAAAACTGAACAGTACGCCGCTTCAATGTACCACGATTTGCTGCAAGGATTTAACATTAACAATCCTTGTCCGCCACTGGCAATTAATGTACCAAAACAGGACATTCAGTGGGCGGAAGCCGAACAGCAGCGGTTGGGGGTAAAAGAAAGCGGATACATTCTAATTCACGGCGGTTCCAGTCAATTAGCTGTGTCTAAAGGTATTGACAAAATTTACCCTACAGACAACTGGAAGCAAATCATCGAAGACTGTCAGCAGCGGCAGCCGAATTTGCCTGTTGTTGTTGTGAAAGGCCCAGAAGATGCAGACTTCGTGACAAAGTTAGTCGAGTTATGTCCGAATGTAAAAGTTATCTCGCCGGATGATGTCGGCAAGTTGGCGGCCAGTATTGCTGCTGCTAATTTGATGATATGTACTGACAGTGCGCCGATGCACTTAGCTGTGGCGGTTCAAACTTATACAATAGCTTTGTTTGGCCCGACTGAACCGGCGAAATTGTTGCCAAAAAGCGATCGATTTTTGGGCATTAAATCTCCTACTGGCAAAATGGCAGACATCTCTCCTCAAGAGGTTTTGAAGAAAGTTTGGGGCGGCTAAAAACTAGGATATCTTAGCTGGTTCCCAGGCTGTGCCTGGGAACCCATATCTAGAGGCTAGGTTTTTCAGAACATCAAGTGGTTAATGTCGATAAGCTTAGGAAATTGCCATTGCAGTGCGAGCGGGCGGCTCGAACCTGTAACCGTAACCCCGAATTGTTTTAATAAACTGCGACGCATTAGCATCAACTTGAATCATTTTCTTGCGAATCTGACCGATATGTACGCTAACAACGTTCTCTTCTCCTGTGTCGTTGCAGTTCCACCCCCAGATTTTTTCGATTAGCTGTTGGCGACTCCAAGATTGACCGGAATGACTTGCCAAAAAATACAATATCTTAAATTCCAAGGCTGTTAACTTGATAATGCGATCGTTGAGTGTTGCTTCCCGACGTGCTGAATCGATCGCGAATTGATCGAATACAATACGTGATGGAATGACTGGCCTCATCCGTCTCAACACAACTTCTATACGAATTGCCAACTCGGCCAGACCAAAGGGTTTGCAGATATAGTCATCAGCACCTGCGGACAGGACTTTGAGTTTATCAGCTTCGTCTGTGCGGCTGCTTAGCATGATCACAAAAACATTAGTACGGCGCTGCATTTCCTGGCAGAGGTGATAACCTGTAGTATCCGGCAAATTCCAATCAAGAACTACTAGGAGTGGCTTTAATTTCTCAAACACTTCTAAAGCCGTCTCGCCATCTGCTGCCGAATCTACTTGATATTTCTGAGTTAAAAAACGATGAACTAGAGTGCGGATGGATGGGTCATCCTCAACAACGAGAATCTTGGGAGTAGTATCAGTAATCATCACAAAAAAGTTCCTTTCTGTGGTCAATGGAAGGGTGGCAATTTCAGAACAGCTTTAGTGAAGAGTAAAGCCCAAGTCGTTCCAACTAAATAGAGTTTTTTCTGGCAATTCTTCTTTCAGCTTAGTCTTGAGGTCAAAGGGCTTTCCCCAATCCCATATTTCGATCTCTAGGCGTTCGTTAAATACTGCGATCGCCAGCTCGATTTTCGGAGTTTCCACTGACATATTTGTGTGGGCGTGGCGAACAGCATGGGTAAAACCCTCGATCGCAGCAAGTTTACAAAGCTGCAAAACTGCTTCGGGAATGGGTAGAGGCTCTAAAAAAAAACTAGCATCAACCCACCATAAAACTTGAGTAACCGCCTTGAGCTCGCTATTTACTTGAAGCTTTATTTTGTGAAGTGGCTGGTTATAACTTCGATCTGATTGGGGAGTTCGTTGCTCTTGAAGCCAGTTAAAGCTATGTAAAACGTCGATTGCACGCTTAAAAAAATCCGCTTGAGTGCTAGGTTCGGGTGGTACTATACCGGGCTGAAAATATTTAACAATTAACAGACAGTTTCGACCGGCAGACGTGCGAGTATAACTTAGCTCATCGGCAATTTTACCAATAAGTTTTATACCTATTTTGCCTATTTCATCGATTTCGCTAAAATCTTCGTCACCGTGCGAGTTTCCGAATAATTTAAAATTCATTTGACTGACCTCTCTTGTTTATCAATAACTGCTTGTCTGTGTTCTGATCAAATCATCGCATCACTTTAATTGAGTGAAGTTGACCAGAGGTATAAAGGTAGGTCTATTAGAGGTCGGTATAATCAAAGTATAGTCAAGGTATAATTAAACTACTATCATGCAGAGTCCCTATCCTTCGCAAGGCTCAGGACTGGGAAGCATCCCAGCCGTCTAAGAGATCGTTGGCAAGGCTCAAGATGATTTAAGTGCATGACGCGGAAGTTGTAATAAAGTTAAATGAGGGGTTAACCTAGATGGATTGGCAAGAATTGCTTACAGGCGAATCTGGGACACATGGATTATCGATGGAACAAAAAGACACATTATTAGCAGCACTCTTCTCTCCTGAAAGAGCACCCCTCAATCAGGCACAGCTTTCAGTAAAATTCAGCATATCAGAAGCTGCTGTAACACAGCGACTGGGAGAGATTTACAAGAAATTTTCAAAGAGTTTCCCTGAACTTTCTGACCAACAAGGTGCAGGAAAGTTGAAGATTCTGCAGACTAAATTAATACAGAAGTATTATCAACTATCACAACCAGTAGTTGACACCCAAGCTTCTAACTCATCTCCCTACCCTGAAGAATTTCGCTCTTTAATAGAAGAAAAAATTCGCAGGTTTTGCGGACGCCAATTTGTTTTTGAGACTTTTCAGCAATTTATCACCGAAAATCCTCACGGTTATTTTACGATCGTCGGGGATGCGGGAATGGGTAAAAGCTCGATCGTTGCCAAATACGTCTCTGAACATCAATCTCCCTGCTATTTTAATATTCTCGTCGAACGCCGCAACAGACCGGAATTGTTTTTGAAGAGCATTCGGCGGCAATTAATTGACCGCTATCAATTGTCCAAATCAGAAGACGCCGATTTACCGACATTACTGGCACAGGTGGCGGGAAAACTCACGGCGGGCGATCGTTTGGTAATTGCAATTGATGCACTGGATGAAGTTGAACAAGAAGAACCGGGAGAAAATCTTTTACATTTGCCGACAACTCTGCCTAATAACGTATATTTCCTGCTGACGCGGCGACCCTTTAACCTCGGTCAAAGGCGGCTGGCTGTATCTCCGGGAGTTCCGGTAAAAGAGTTAGATTTAAGAGACAGCGACTATGTTCATTTCAATCAGAAGGATATCAAAAAGTATATTGAGTATATGATTAATACAGATTATGAGTATAAAGATAAACTGAGAAACTGGATTCAAACTCGCAGCATTAGCGATACAAGTTTTGTCAAACAAGTGGCTAACAAAAGCGAAAACAATTTTATGTATTTGCGGTATGTTTTGCCAGCAATTGCTAAGGGCTATTACAAAGACTTGGATTTAAAGCAATTGCCAGACGGGCTGCAAGAGTATTATCAAAGCCATTGGGTGCGAATGGGGATGGAAACTAAGCCAGGGCAATTGATGGAGATGGTCTTGTATATTTTGCTAGAGATTGGCACGCCGATTCCCTGCCAGATGATTGCTGGAATTGCCGTGGCGGATGAATGCGATGTGGGAAAGGTTTTAGATAAGTGGGTTGAGTATTTGAAAAAGCAGAATTTAGACGGAGAAATCTGCTATACCATCTATCATGCTAGTTTCCTGGACTTTCTGAAAGGCAAACGGGAGATGGATTCAAAGCGCAAGATGTTTAAAGAAGTAAATCAACGGATTGCTGAGTATTTAGAAGAGGGGATGGCGTGAGATGGGAGAATTTGCTGACAGGTTAGCGGCCAAACCACTTTCCTATCAACGTGCTTATCTGGGCAGCTTACTGCCAAATCATATCAAGTCAGGTAATTTAAAAAAATATTATCAAAGACTGACTGATTTTAACTTTCTGATGGCAAAGATTCAGCATCCTGATTTCGGGGTGCAGGCGCTGATTGATGATTTCAACTTGGTTGACGATTCAGAAGCAGTAACTCACCCAGAGTACAATCCAGAAACAGCGAAAGCCCTGAACTTGATTCAATGGGTACTGTGGATGTCAGCCGATATTTTGGAGCGAGATAAGACGCAACTGGCAGGGCAATTGTTAGGGCGCTTACTGTACTTTGAAATGCCTCAGATTCAGGGAATGCTGGAGGTAGCAAAGCAGTGGAAAGCATCACCTTGGTTGCGTCCTTTGACACCTTGTTTAACTCCCCCTCGCAGGGGACTGCTACGCACCCTCGAAGGTCACAGCAACTCGGTAAATGCAGTCGCTGTCACGAAGGATGGGAAGCGAGCGATTTCTGCTGCATCGGACAACACGATCAAAGTCTGGGATTTAACAACTGGAAAGGAAGAATTTAGTCTCAAAGGTCACAGCCAGTGGGTATATGCAATAGCCATCACTACTGATGGCAAGCGGGCAATTTCTGGTTCAAAAGACAACACCCTCAAAGTCTGGGATTTAACCACTGGAGAGGAACTGTTTACTTTCAAAGGTCATAGCGACTGGGTATATGCAGTAGCCATCACGGAGGATGGCAAGCGGGCAATTTCTGGTTCCTCGGATAACAGCCTCAAAGTCTGGGATTTAACCACTGGAAAAGAAGAATTTACTCTCACTGGTCACAGCAACTCAGTATATGCAGTCGCCGTCACTGCTGATGGCAAGCGGGCGATTTCTGGTTCATCGGACGACACCCTCAAAGTCTGGAATTTAACCCCTGGAAAGGAAGAATTTACTCTCCAAGGTCATAGTGACTCAGTATATGGAGTCGCCGTCACTGCTGATGGCAAGCGGGCGATTTCTGGTTCTGATGACAACACCATCAAAGTCTGGGATTTAACAACTGGAAAGGAACTGTTTACTCTCACTGGTCACAGCAAATCAGTATATGGAGTCGCCGTCACGGCTGATGGCAAGCGAGCGATTTCTGGTTCTGATGACGACTGCATTAAAGTCTGGGATTTAACTACTCGAAAGGAAGAGTTTACTCTCACTGGTCACAGCAACTCGGTAAATGCAGTAGCTGTTACTGGTGATGGCAAGCGAGCGATTTCTGGTTCGTGGGACAGAACCCTCAAAGTCTGGGATTTAACAACTGAAAAAGAACAGTTTACTCTCACTGGTCACAGGAAATCAGTCTGTGCCGTCGCTGTCACTGTTGATGGTAAACGGGCAATTTCTGGTTCGCGGGACACAACACTCAAAGTCTGGGATTTAACAACTCGAAAGGAAGAGTTTACTCTCACTGGTCACAGCAAACCAGTATATGCAGTAGCTGTTACTGGTGATGGCAAGCGGGCAATTTCTGGTTCGTGGGACAGAACCCTCAAAGTCTGGGATTTAACAACTCGAAAGGAAGAATTTACTCTCAGAGGTCACAGCTACTCGATAAATGCAGTCGCCCTCACTGCTGATGGCAAGCGAGCGATTTCTGGTTCTGATGACGACTCCATCAAAGTCTGGGATTTAACAACTCGAAAGGAAGAGTTTACTCTCACTGGTCACAGCAAATCAGTATATGCAGTCGCCCTCACTGCTGATGGCAAGCGGGCACTTTCTGGTTCATCTGATAAAACCATCAAAGTCTGGGATTTAACAACTCGAAAGGAACTTTTTACTCTCAAAGGTCACAGCCAGTTGCTAAAAGCAGCAGCCGTCACTCCTGATGGGAAACGGGCGATTTCTGGTTCAACAGACAACATCCTCAAAGTCTGGGATTTAACTGCAAAGGAACTGCTTCCTCTCCATGGTCACAGAAACTTGGTAAAAGCAATCGCCGTCACTCCTGATGGAAAATGGGCGATTTCTGGTTCAACAGACAACATCCTCAAAGTCTGGGATTTAGCAACTGGAAATGTCATTACCAATTTCACGGGTGAAAGTCCGATCGCATCTTGCGCGATCGCCCCCGATGGACTCACAATTGTGGCAGGCGACGCATCCGGCCGCGTATATTTCCTGCGGCTAGAAGGGATTACTGAGTATTTAGAAAAGGGGATGGCGTGAGATGGGAGAATTTGCTGACAAGTTAGCGGCCAAACCACTTTTCTATCAACGTGCTTATCTGGGCAGCTTACTGCCAAATTATGTCAAGTCAGGTAATTTAGAAAAGTATTATCAAAAACTGACTGATTTTAACTTTCTGATGGCAAAAATTCAGCATCCTGAGTTTGGGGTGCAGGCGCTGATTGATGATTTTAATTTGATTGACGATTCAGAAGTAGTAATTAACCCAGAGTACAACCCAGAAAAAGCTAAATCTCTGGAGTTGATTCAATCGGTATTGTGGATGTCAGCGGATATTTTGGAACTAAATAAGGCTAAGCTAGCAGAACAATTGTTAGGTCGCTTACTGTACTTTGAAATACATTCAATTCAGGCAATGCTGGATGTAGCAAAAAAGTGGAAAGCAGCACCTTGGTTGCGTCCTTTAATTCCTTGTCTCATTCCCCCCCGAGGAGGATTACTACGTACACTTGAAGGTCACACACACTTAGTAAATGCAGTTGCCGTCACTACTGATGGCAAACGGGTGATTTCTGGTTCAGCAGATAAGACCATAAAAGTCTGGGATTTAACAACTGGAAAGGAACTCCTTACACTCAAAGGTCATGGCTACTCAGTAAATGCAGTTGCTGTTACTGTTGATGGCAAGCGGGTGATTTCTGGTTCTTGGGACAACACCATAAAAGTTTGGGACTTAGCAACTGGAAAGGAAGAGTTTACTCTCAAAGGTCACACTTACTGGGTAAATGCAGTTGCTGTCACTGCTGATGGGAGGCACGTGATTTCTGGCTCTAAAGACAACACCCTCAAAGTCTGGGATTTAGTAACTGGAAAGGAAGAGTTTACTCTCAAAGGTCACAGTAACTCGGTAAATGCAGTCGCTGTCAATCTTGATGGCAAACGAGCAATTTCGGGTTCAGAGGATAAAACGGTCAAAGTTTGGGATTTAGCAACTGGAAATGAAGAATTTACTTTTGACGATCACAGTGGTCCAGTATATGGAGTAGCACTTACTGCTGATGGCAAGCGAGCAATTTCTGGTTCGTGGGATAAAACCTTAAAAGTTTGGGATTTAGTAACGGGAAAGGAAGATTTTACTCTTAAAGGCCACGGCGATTGGGTAAATGCAGTCGCCGTCACTGCCGATCGTAAGGCGATTTCTAGTTCCTATGACAAAACCCTAAAAGTTTGGAATTTAACAACCCGAAAGGAAGAGTTTACTCTCAAAGGTCACAGCCATTGGGTAGAAGCAGTTGCCATCACTGCTGATGGTAGGGCGGTTTCCGGTTCCTATGACAAAACCCTCAAAGTTTGGGATTTAAGAGCAAGAGGGGAAGAGTTTGCTCTCAAAGGCCACACTGATTGGGTAAAAGCAGTCGCTGTCGCTGTTTATGGCAAGCTGGCAATATCTGTTTCAGAGGATAAAACGGTCAAAGTTTGGAATTTAAGAACTGGAAAGGAAGAATTTACTCTCAGAGGTCATAGCTACTTGGTCAATGCCGTAGCGGTCACTACTGATGGCAAGCGGGCAATTTCTGGCTCAAGAGACAAAACCCTAAAAGTTTGGGATTTAAGAGCAAGAGAGGAAGAGTTTACTCTCAAAGGTCATAACAACTCGGTAAATGCGGTAGTCCTCACCGCCGACGGCAAGCGGGCAATTTCCGGTTCATCGGATAATACCCTCAAAGTCTGGGATTTAACCACTCGAAAGGAACTGTTTACTCTCAAAGGTCATAGGGACTGCGTAAAAGCAGTGGCGGTCACGGAGGATGGCAAAATAGCAATTTCTGGTTCATCGGACAACACCGTAAAAATCTGGGATTTAATAGCTAGAAAGGAAAAGTTTACTCTCAAAGCTCACGGTCAATTCATAACAGCAGTCGCCGTCACCGCTGATGGCAAGTTGGCAATTTCTGGTTCGTGGGACAACACCATCAAAGTCTGGGATTTAACCACTAGAAACGAACTTTTTACTATCAAAGGTCACAGCGACTCGGTAAATATAGTAGCCGTCACCGCTGATGGCAAGCGGGCGATTTCTGGTTCATCGGACAAGACCATCAAAGTTTGGGATTTGTCGAGTGGAAAGGTTATTGCTAATTTTACCTGTGAAAGCCCGATCGCCTGTTGCGCTATTGCACCCGATGGAGTCACAATTGTGGCAGGCGACGCATCCGGCCGCGTATATTTCCTGCGCCTAGAAGGGGTGGAGGCACTAACATGAATTCCTCACCTCTCTCAACTCCCATCTCTACCGCCGCTTACCCAATAGAATTTCAGCAACTCCTGCGAGAAAAAACCGAGAATTTTGCAGGGCGCAAATTTGTTTTTTCTGCGATTTCCGACTTTCTGAACTCCCACAGCCGCGGTTATTTCACAATTGTCGGCACTCCCGGCTGCGGCAAAAGTTCCATCCTCGCCCAATATGTCAGGGCCCATCCTCGCAGTATCTATTACAACGCTGCTGTTGAGGGCAAAAATCGATCTGAAGATTTTCTCGCTTCTGTCTGCACTCAACTGATGGACAAATACCTTGCCACCAATGGGGAAACATCCGAAATTGTCAGGCTAAGATCTCAACTTCAAAATCTCGAATCCGATGATGGGAGTTGGTTTCTGTCTTTGTTGCTTCAGCAAATTAGCGATAAATTAGACGATCGCCAAAAGTTGATAATTGTCATTGATTCTGTAGACGCGATCGCCCGCACCAGTCAGCCTCCCAGCACAAATCTGTTTTATCTGCCGAGATATTTGGGCGATCGTACTTATTTTATCCTCGCCCGCCGCCCGTTTTTGAGAGAGAAATCCGGTTTGTTAATTGAAACCCCCTCTCAAACTCTCGATTTAAGAGATTATCCCGCCCAAAATCGCGAAGATGTCCTTAACTACATTCAGCAATACCTATCAACCGCACCGGATTTAACTCAACCCGAATTCTGCCAACAACTCGCAACTGTCAGTGAAAACAATTTCATGTATCTGAGTCTGATGCTAAGGGCGATCGCGGATAATTCACGCCCCGATGCTAATCTGGGAGAGTCCTCACTTCTCTCTGAACTTCCTCCCGGTTTAGCAGCGTATTATCAAAACCACTGGCTGCGGATGAGAGGTGATGGCTTATCGGCAGTTGACTTGTCTGTGCTGAATGTTTTGGTACAATCAACAGCAAGTTTATCTGTAAGTGCGATATCCAATATAATTGATGAGGATGAATACGATGTTGAAAAAGTGTTAGACAATTGGATCGAGTTCTTAAATAAACAAGAAATTGGAGGAGAAATTTGCTATAGTTTGTATCATGATAGTTTCCGCGAATGGTTAGGCAAACAATCTATTTTAGAATGATGATGAGGACACGGCAGTGTCTATTGGAGTCAACTTAACGTTACACCGATAGTCCGACAGGGGTTGAAACAAAAGCCTCAAAGCTAAAGTCCTCGCTTCCGAGGACTAATGAATTATTCAGTCCTCTTTTAGAGGACTTTCGCTATGAGACAGGGAATTCATTCCCTGGCGGACTGCCGGGTAGGCGGGAGGACTAGCGGACGAAAAGCTTAAGTTGACACGACGAAAGGCATTGCCGTGTCCTGAATGTCGGTAATATCAATTCCGATGCCACTGGGTTTTATTTTATATCAAAAACCATACCAGAATGAAACGAGCAGTATTTCTTGACAGAGATGGCGTTCTCAATATCGAAGCCGGTTACATCCACAAAGTAGAAGATTTGCATTTAATCCCCGGAGTCGCCCAAGCTGTACGCCGTTTAAATGACCAACAAATATTTTGCTGTTTAGTTTCCAATCAATCCGACCCAGCGAGGGGTTATTATCCCGTTAGCCACGTATAAACGCTGCACGAACGTTTAAGCAAGCTATTAGAAAATGAAGCAGGAGCAAAGTTAGATGCTCTTTATTACTGTCCTTATTTAAGCGCAGCCGAAGGGGGAACCAACCCAGAATTTACGCGGTATACAACGTGGCGAAAACCAAATACGGGGATGTTGGTAGCGGCGGCTTGGGAACAGGATTTAGATTTGCGAATTAGTTTTATGGTGGGGGATAAAGCCACTCATGTAGATATGGCTCACAATGCCGGCTGTACTGGTATTTTGGTGCAGACTGGTTACGGCAAAAGCGTGTTGAGCGGTGAGTATCAGCACCATACTAAACCTGATTTTATTGCAGCAAATTTAGCGACTGCGGTTGAGTGGATTTTGCAACACTTTGATTAGTGTTTGTAGTGGCATTTAAGTTGTTTCTTGTTGAGTCTTAGAGGAAAGTGCTACGTAAGGAATGAAAAATAAATAACTTGATGAATCCTCAGCTATAATTTAAAACAGGGATAGCTTGCTTATTTAAGCAAAATTGAGATCGAGTTGCAAGTTTTTGGGTATTCGTAAACTATTTCAC
>Ga0164298_10000403_pt1 | contig 11708 bp, 11 predicted proteins | sample Whisoiple_216_MG_FD_109713 | JGI IMG/M metagenome (GOLD analysis project Ga0164298, IMG submission 109713) | Unamended control soil microbial communities from upstate New York, USA - Whitman soil sample_216_MG | ecosystem: Environmental > Terrestrial > Soil > Agricultural land ... | reverse complement strand
GGCGGCCTTGCAGACGTGGAAGAGGACCGAATCGGTCGCGCCGCCGTCCGTAATCAAAGGCTACGAAGACGCGCGGGATACGTGCGACACGATCCTCGCCGCGCTGGCCGAGGGCGAAGGAGGCGATATCCGTGTCCGCCGTGCATAGGAAGCGCCTTCGCCCCGGTGAGCTTGACGGCCTTGTTCTTTCCTACCTCTGCCAGCACAAGAAGGAGGGGCCGCTAACCGCCACCGCCGTTGCCAAAGGTCTCGGCGGGCGATCTGCCGGAGCCGTCTCCAACTGCCTCGTCCGTCTGGCGAAAGCCAAGAAGGTCCGGCTGGCGAAAAAGGCTCCTCGCGCCTACGTCACCAAGGTGGCAAGGGCGCGTTGAGGGTGGGTCGACCGGGGAAGGGTGCAGGCCACCTTTGGCCCTTCCCTGGATCGACCCGCCGAGCGCGATGCCTCGGGGGTCGGGGCGCAGGCCACAGGGAGACTGCCGGGTAGCCCAGAAAAGGGGGCTCGGCAGCCTGCCTCGGCCCCCGAGTCATCGCGCAGGTTGATCACTACGGCGGTGTCGACCGCGCTTCCGCAAGTACGGAGTTGTGGACCCTGTGGCTTCACGGCGCTATGCAGGAGGCATGAGGCTTCGGTTCATCGTTTCTTTCAGTGGTCGCCCAGCAGGTCGTCTGTGCGGACGGGTCTGCGGTCGCCTCTGCGGACGGGTGGAAAACTCGCCGGATCGCTGCTCTCCCCCATGCCAGCACCGTTTGCTGGCTCGGCGATTCGCCGACATCTCTACTCGCCGTCAAGGGGGTGCAGATTCGATGCTCGATGTGGCCTCGCACTCGCCGCGAACTGCGATCCCCTCGGCGCTGGGGAGGCAACGGCTCCTCGGGACGGCGGGCCGGTGACTGAATCCGACCTGCTCACCGAGCCATTGCTCGACGCCGGCGAGGCGGCGCGGCTTCTCAGGGTACCGCGCAGCACGTTGTACGAACTGGTCCGGGTGCGAGGGCTGCCGCATGTTCGGATCGGTGATCGTGGGCTGCGATTTACGCGCCGCGACTTGAAGACCTGGGTTGCAGAGAACACCTACGGCACGCGGCGCGGTGGGTGATCGGGCGCAGCTCAGCCAGCCGTGGTCGGGACCGGCTGCGGCTTCTCGAGGCTGAATGCCTCGGAGACTCGCTTCGCAGCGTCCTCTCGGTCCACGAACGCCAGGTAGCGGCGCGTCGTCGTGAGATCGGCGTGGCCCATCCACTCCATCACCTCACGCGAGTCGGCGTGGCGAATTACGGTGCTGCCGAAGGTGTGGCGCAGGTTGTGGAAGCGGAAGTCCTCGCGCAGGGTTGCCGTCCTGAGCGCGGCGCGGTAGCGCTCCTTCAAGGACTTGTAACCGACGTGCTGACCGCGCGGCGTGCAGAAGACAAGATCGTCGTCCGCCATGAAGTGTTCGCGCTGTCCGAGGCGGGCGAGGCGTTGCGCCACCTCCTCGGCCATCGGCACGGCTCGCTCGGTGCCGCCCTTCGGGGTCGTCGTCTCGCCCTGGGTCCAGTTCTCGCGGACGTGGATCGTGCGGCGAGTGAAGTCGACGTCGCGCCAGCGCAGCGCGAGCAGCTCGCCCATTCGCAGTCCGACGAACGCGGCCGTGTGGAAGATCGCGGCGTCCTGTTCGGACTCGGCCGCCCTGACCAAGGCCAGCACCTCCTCCGGGTGCAGCACGTCAATCTTCGCCGCGCGGCGCACTCGCGGGCGCTCCACCACGTCGGCGGGGTTACGAGGCAAGCCGTGGACCTTCATAGCCCGCTTGAAGATCGAGCCCAGACAGACGAGGTACTTCTGGCGGGTCCGGTTCGAGCCGCTGTAGCCACCGATCCACAGCTCGATCTCTTCCGGCGTGATCGTCTCGATCTTCCGGTCGCCGAACTCGCGGTCGAGGACGCGGACCATGTTGCGGTAGTCACGCAGCGTCGACGCCTTGCAGTCGCGGACCTTCTCGCAGTAGTCGAGCCACTCATCGGCGGCGTCGCGGAAGGTGCGCCCCGTCCGCACCATGCCGGGCAGCGTGCCCTGCCGCGCTTGCGCCAGCAGCTCGTCCAGATGCGCCTTTGCGGACGCTTTCGTGAAGTAGCCCTCGGGCGGCGCGGACTTCTCGGTCCAGGCCGGTCCGATCCGTTTCTGCACCTGCCTTCCATCCGGCAGGCGGTATTTCGCGTACCAGACGCCGCCGCGCTTTCCCTTGCGCTGAGAGACGTGCCCAGAGATCGGTTGTGGCCGTGGTTGGCGCATCGCCCGACGATTCTAGCTCGTTTTCGGGACAAATTTCGGGACAAAGTTTCGATTTCGTCCCAGGCGCCAACGCAGAATATGGCTATTTAAAGCGGCTTCCTTATGGGGCGGGAAGGACTCGAACCTTCGACCGACGGATTATGAGTCCGCTGCTCTAACCAACTGAGCTACCGCCCCGTTGGCTGGGGAGGGTAGCGCTAGGCGCTGAAGAGCTGCGCCAGGGAGCGGCCGACATCGGGGGGCTCTTCTTCGCCTTTGGCGGCTGCCGCGGCGCCCTCGGAGATGGCTTTGGCGGCGTCGGCCACCTGGTGGGTGCGGCCACCGCGGATCGAGCCGGTCTTCTTCGCTTCGGCGAGGTCGGATTCCATCAGGCCGGCGAGCTCGGCGAGGCGGCGCAGGCCGACGACGCCAGCGGCGCCACGCAGGGCGTGGGCCTCGATTCGCATCGTCTCGAAGTCGGTGGTCTCGGTCGCCAGACCCGCCGCGATCACGTCGCAGCGGCGTTTCGCCTCCTCCGCGAAGGAGGCCAGCAGCTCGGCATCGGGGCTCGTCTTCTCACTCATTCTGCGGTCAGTCCCTTCACCACGCGGGTCAGTTCTTCGACGCCGAAGGCGCCCTCGATCTCGTCCTTGATCCTTCCATTTCGGTCGATTGCGAACAACCACGGCTCAGTCGGCAAGTGGAAGGCCTTCACCTGGGGTCGCACGTCCTTGCTCGGGTCGTTGTCGTTGTAGATCTCCATATGAATGAACGCGGCTTCGTCTCCGTATAGCTGCTTGACCTGCTCGGCGACATCGACGACCGGCCCGCAAACGCGGCTCTGGCAGAACTGCGGCGTGGCGAACAGGAGGACGATCGGCTCCTTGCCGAGCGCATCGGCGTAATCGACCTTGTTCTGCGTGTCCGGCGGAATCCGGGTCGTGATCTTCGAGAGGTCGCCGCCAACCTCGCCGGGAGTCGGCGTGTGAATCAGCGGCGCCTCTTGGCCCGCGCGGGGGATCTTCGTGAAGGCGCCGACTTCGGCGCTTGGCAGCAGCGCGGAGGTGAGTTCCCCGTCCTTCTCGATCAAGGCGGCGATGCGCCACTCGCCGTCCTTGGGGAAGTCGATGTCAGTTGCGTAGACGACCGAGGCGGCATCGGGGTCGCTGGTCGTCGTCTGCGCTCGGAAGGCAGGCTGGGTCTGCAGCGATTCGATCGACGCGGGGAAAGGGCCCACCGCGGGCTGGTCGAGGGCTCGTTCCTGCGCCTTCTTGGCACTGGTTTCATTGGTCGCGGAACTGAATTTGTCCCCGCTCCTTGGCTCCTGGCCTGGCACCCGGGCGAAGTAGAGCGCCACCGCCGCGTCGCCGACCTGCGTGCGATCGCGCTCGAAGACACCGAAGGGATAGCGGTTCTCCCCCTTGTAGAAGACGCGCGCGGCGGGCGAAACGACGAGGGTCGAGGGACCGTCGGCCGTTTCCAGCACCTGGCCGAGGGTCTTGCCCTTGGCGCTGGGGAAGTCGCTCCTCGGGGGGGCGGGGCGGCTTTCCGCCGAGGTCGAGCCGGAATCGGTCGCGTCGTCGGATCCACCGCCGCAGCCGGACAGCGCGATCGCCGCCAGCGCGAGCAGGCAGGCAAGGACGACGAGGGCTCGGCGAGAGAGCATCGGCGGCATGTTATTCACGGCGATGCCGCCGCCGTAGCGCGATCCCACGCGCCGCGCGAGGCGAGATAGGGTCCGCGGCGAACGCGGTCGAGCAAAAAAGGAGAGGGCCTTGGCGGAGAGAGCGGCGTTGATCACCGGAGCATCGAGCGGCATCGGGCTGGCGGTCGCCCGGGTGCTCGGCGAAGAGGGCTACGCGCTGACGGTCTCGGCGCGGCGCCCCGACAAGCTCGAGAGCGCTGCCGAGAGCCTTCGTGCCGACGGTCTCGAGGTGCAGAGCGTCGCCGCCAACATGACCGACGAGGGCGACGTGGTCGGCGTCTTCGCCAAGCATCGCGAGGCCTACGGCCGGCTCGACATGCTGATGAACAACGCCGGCGTCGGCATCGGCGCGCCGATGGAGGAGATCCAGACCAAGCACCTCGACATGCAGTTGGGGGTCAACCTGCGGGCACTGATCATCGGCACGCGCGAGGGACTGCCGATGCTGAAACAGGCCGGCGCGGAGCACGGCAAGGCGCTGCTCGTCAACACCGCCTCGATCGCCGGCAAGGGCGGCCAGGCCTGGCTCTCGATCTACGCCGCGACCAAGGCCGCGGTGATCAACTTCACCCAGTCGACCCACCGCGAGGTCGGGGCCGCGGGCATCCAGTGCACGGCGCTGGCACCCGGCTTCGTCGATACGCCGATGACCGAGTTCGCCAAGGGGCAGGTACCGGGCGAGGAAATGATCCGCCCGGAGGACCTCGGCGAGGCGGTTCGTTTCCTGCTGCGGACGTCGCGCAACTGCCATGTCCCCGAGATTGTCTTCACCCGCCCCGGCGAGGGACTTGACACGCCCTGAGGGTTCGTTGCGGTTCCTGGTAGCCGCTTTCGGCGACCCTGGGCACGTCTTCCCGGCGATCTCGCTGGGGCGGGCGCTGCGCGGGCGCGGTCACGCGGTGACGATCGAGACCTGGGAGGAGCGCCGGGCCGCGGTCGAGGGGGCCGGGCTCGGCTTTGCCGCGGCCGAGGAATACCGCATGTTCCCGCCGCCGGATCCGGACTCCGCCGAGGGCGAGCACGCCGCCGAGGCGGCGCGGGCGCTGCTGCCCCTGCTCGAGGAGATGCGGCCGCACGTCGTCATCAGCGACATCCTCACCCTGGCACCGTCGCTGGCAGCCGAGAAGGCGGGCCTGCCGCTCGCCACGCTCATCCCCCACATCTACCCGGTGGTCGAGCCCGGCCTGCCCTTCTTCGCCGTCGGCCTGCAACCACCGCGAACGCCGTTCGGGCGGGCGGTGTGGCGCACCGGCCAGCGCGCCCTCGACATCGGCCTCGAGCACGGGCGACGTGACCTCAACCGACAGCGCAGCCGCCTCGACCTGCCGCCGGTCGAGCGCTTCCACGGCGGCATCAGCACCGAGCTTGCGCTTGTCGGCACCTTCCCGCAGCTCGAGTACCCGCGCCAGTGGCCGGCGGGGGTCGAGATCACCGGCCCGATGACCTTCGAGGTTCCGCACCCCGAGATCGAGCTGCCGCCCGGCGAGGCACCGCTCGTCCTGGTCGCTCCCAGCACCGCCCACGACTCCGAAAACCACCTGGTTCGCACCGCCCTGGCGGCCCTCGCCGAGGAGCCGGTGCGCGTGGTCGCGACCACCAACCGCGTCGTTCCGCAGCGTCCGATCGAGGTACCGGCCAACGCCGTCCTGGTCGACTGGCTCAGCTACAGCCAGCTGATGCCGCTGGCCTCGCTGGTCGTCTCGCACGGCGGCCACGGCACGGTCGCGCGGGCGCTCAGCGCTGGCACGCCGGTCCTGATCTGCCCGATCATCGGCGACATGAGCGAGACCGCGATGCGCGTCGCCTGGGCCAAGTGCGGCCTCTCGCTCCCCTGGCGCCTCTGTCAGCCGACCCCGCTGCGCTGGGCCGCTCGCCGCCTGCTGGAGGATGACTCGTTCGCCAACCGGGCAAGAGAGCTGGCGAGCTGGGCGAGCGAGCACGACGGCGCCGAGCGCGGCGCCGAGCTGGTCGAACAGCTGGCCCGCACCCATACGCCTGCCTGAAGCTCCGGGGGTGGGACTCGAACCCACAACCCCGCGGTTAACAGCCGCGTGCTCTACCAATTGAGCTACCCCGGAATAACCGGTGAGGAATGTACCGATTAACCGCTGACGCGCTCGGCGTGGGCGATGCGCTGAACCAGGGCGGCGCGCTCCATGCTCAGGGCGGCGCGCCGCTGAGGGTCTTCGGCTTCGCCCGCGGCGGCGATCTCGGCCTCGATCCGGCGCTGCTCGAGCAGCAGGTAGTTGAGCTCCATCGCCTCGGGCGAGGCGGGCTCGTCGTGGGCGGTGATGATCAGTTCGGCGACCAGGCCGGAGAGCTCGGCGTCCTCGCGGGGCAGGTTGGAGGCGGGGTCCTGGGGGTTTTCGCGCAGCCAAGCGGCCGCGCGGGAACCGAGGCGGGTGAGGTGCTCCTCGCCGAGCTTGGCGAGGTACCCCTTGCCCTCCTCGGGCAGGGCGATGCACATCGCCAGCAGGGCGCGCTCGCGGCGCTCGCGCGAGGTCAGCTCGGCCGTGCGGCGCGCCGCCGGCGCCGGGCCGGCGCCGGGCGGAGCCTCAGGCTCGGCGGAGCCGCCACTGAGCGGCTGCGCGGCGACCACCCTCCCCATCACCATCGCCGGCTCGAGGTCGAGTCGCTCGGCCACCCGCCGCACCAGGTCGTCGCGGCTGGCGCTCTCCCCCAGCCCGGCGAGGATCGGCGCCACCTCAGCGAGGGCGCGGTCGCGCTCGGCCGGCGAGGAGACGTCGGTGCGGGCGAGCACGAGGTCGACCTGGAAGGCGGTCAGCTCGACGGCTCCATCGAGCAGGGCGCGGAAGCGCTCGGCCCCGCCCTCGGCGGCCATCATCTCGGCCGGGTCCTCCCCGGCCGGCATCGCCGCCACCCGCAGGCGCATCTTGCGCCCGGCGGCCACCCGCTGCGCGCGCAGCATCGCCTCCTGCCCGGCGGAGTCGGCGTCGAGCGCCAGGATGACCTCGTCGACCATGCCGGAGAGCGAGGCGACCTGCTCGTCGGTGATCGCCGTGCCCATCACCCCCACCGCCTCCTCGATCCCGGCCTGGTGCAGGGCGAGCACGTCGGTGTAGCCCTCGACCACCACCGCCCTCCCCTGCTTGGCGATCGCCGCCTTGGCCAGGTCGATGCCGTAGAGCATGCGGCTCTTGTGGAAGAAGTCGGTCTCGGCGGTGTTGACGTACTTCGCACCCTGGTCAGAGCGCATCGCCCGGCCGCCGTAGCCGAGGGTGCGGCCACGGCGATCGCGGATCGGGAACATGATCCGCGAGCGGAAGCGGTCGTACTCGCCTCCGCCCCGCCCCTTCTGCACCAGGCCGACGCCGCGCATCTCCTCGACCTTGAAGCCAGCCCGCTGGCCGCGCAGCAGCACTTTGTCCCAAGCGCTCGGCGCGTAGCCGACCGCGAATGCTTTCAGCACCTCCTCGCCGAGACCCCGCTCGGCCAGGTACTCGCGCGCCTTCGCCGCCTCGTCGGACTCCCAGAGATAGGCGCCGTAGAAGCTCGCGGTGCGGTCGAGCAGCTCGCCGAGGCGGCGGCGCTGCTGGCGCTTGGCCTCGGCCCGCGGATCCTCGCGCTCACGCTCCAGCTCCACTCCGTAGCGGTCGGCGAGCAGCTCCACCGCCTCGGCGAAGCCGAGGCCCTCCTTCTCCTCGATGAACTTGATCGTGTCGCCGCCGACCCCGCAGCCGAAGCAGTGGTAGAGCTTTTCGCCCGCGTCGACCGAGAACGAGGGCGTGCGCTCCTCGTGGAAGGGGCAGAGCCCGACCCAGCGCGCCCCCTGGCGGCGCAGGTCGGTGTGGGCCGAGATCACCTCGACGATGTCTACCGCCTGCTTGACCCGCTCCAGGCTCTCGCTCGAGATCAGTGCCACGGCGCTTCCTCGGGAATCGTCAGCTCGGCGTACTTGGCGATGCAGTAGCGATCGGTCATCCCCGCCAGGTAATCAGTAGCGCGCTGACAGTCGCTCGCCCCGGGCTCGAGCTCGGGCACCTCATCCGGGTGCGACACATAGTGGTCGAAGAGCGCCCGCATCGCGCGGTGGACGCGCTCGTGCTCGCCGCGCGCCAGCGGGCCCAGGTAGACGCGGTCGAACATGAACTTGCGCAGGCGCAGCATCGCGCCGCCGATCTCATCGCTCTGGACGATGTCGCCCTCGGCACGGGAGCGCTCGACGATGTCTCGCACCAGGGTGTCGATGCGAGCCGAGCCGGTCGCGCCCAGCAGCTCGATCTGCGCCGCCGGCAGATCCTTCGGCCGCAGCACGCCAGCCCGCAGGGCGTCGTCGATGTCGTGGTTGATGTAGGCGACGCGGTCGACCAGCTTGACGATCCGGCCCTCCAGGGTCGCCGGCTTGCGCGAGCCGGTGTGGTTGAGGATGCCGTCGCGCACCTGCTCGGTCAGGTTGAGCCCGCGGCCGTCGCGCTCCAACACCTCGACCACCCGCAGCGAGTGCTCGTTGTGCTTGAAGCCGCTGTCGCAGCGCTCGCGCAGGGCCCCGTCGAGCGCTTCCTCGCCGGCGTGGCCGAAGGGCGGGTGGCCGAGGTCGTGGCCGAGCCCGATCGCCTCGGTCAGGTCCTCGTTGAGGCCGAGCGCGCGGGCGACGGTGCGGGCGATCCCGCAGGCCTCCAGGGTGTGAGTGAGCCTGGTGCGGTAGTGATCGCCCTCGGGCGCGACGAAGACCTGGGTCTTGTGCTTGAGGCGGCGGAAGGCCTTGCTGTGGACGATGCGGTCCCGATCGCGCTGGAAGGGAGTGCGAACCGGGCTGTCGGGCTCTTCGGTCTGTCGACGCGCCGGGTAGGAGCGGGTCGCCCCCTCCACGAGGAACTCCTCCTCCCAAGCGAGGACCCGGTCCTCCAGCGTCGCCGTTGCCTCCATCAGTCGATCCTAGAACCTGGGGCGAGGCGCGCTCAGGCGGCCGCGCGCAACTGCACGTGCGCGTGGTGCTCGAGCGTCTCCCGCACGGCGCGTTCGACCTGGCGCAACGCCTGCTCCTCAGCGCTCGGCGCCTCGGCCAGCGGGCTGCCGATCGCCCCAACCATGAAGCTGTGCGCGTCCTCGGAGAGCGGAAAGCCGCCCCCTTCGCAGCTGACGCAGACAACGCCGCCGGCGGCGCCGGAGAAGCCGCTCAGGTGCTCGGCCTCGCCACAGCTGGCGCAGGAGGCGAGCTCCGGCGCGAAGCCGGCCGCCAGCGCCAGCTTGAGTCGGAAGGAAAGCGCGGTCTCGAGGCTCGCCGCCCCCTCCTCGGTCGGGTCGTCGAGTATCGCCAGGTAGCGACAGAGCAGGTTGTAGGCGGGCGGGTTGGGCTCGGCCGAGTCGAGCAGGCGCAGCACCGCGTCGCAGGCGCGAGCGCCGGCGTTGAGCGCCGGGCCGGAGGCGCGCAGGCGCGGGTAGCCGTCGACGGTGGAGGCGTTGGTCACGGTGAGCAGCTCGCCGCGGCCTTCGTGCAGCAGCAGGTCGAGGCGAAAGAAGGGCTCAAGGCGGCCGCCGAAGCGCGACTTCGGCTTACGCGCCCCCTTGGCGATCGCACCGATCCGCCCTCGTGTCTTCGAGTAGAGGTGGAGGATGCGGTCGGCCTCGCCGTAGCGGATGCTGCGCAGCACCACCGCCTCCGTCTTCAGCGTCTTGCCGGCCATAGCCGATTTACGATGAACGACGAAGCGGACGACGCGGGTATTCAGGCGCGCTTCGTGCGCCTGCGACGCGGTCTCTTGCGCAGGCGCAGCTGACAGCTCGGGCAGTAGTAGGTCGAGCGGCCGGAGACGACGATGCGGACGATCTCGGCCTCGCAACGCGGACAGGGCTCGCCCTCGCGCGTGTGGACGAGGAACTCGTCCTGCATCGTGCCCTTCTCGCCACGCCCGTCGCGGTAGTCGTCGATCGAGGCGCCGCCGCCGTCGATACCGGCTTCCAGGGCGGCGATCACGGCGTCGCGCAGCACCTCCAAGTGCTCGGGCTTCATCGAGCCGGCGGGCGAGAGCGGGTGCAGGCGAGCGCGGAAGAGCGCCTCATCGGCGTAGATGTTGCCGACGCCGGCGACACCCGACTGATCGAGCAGGAACGACTTCAGCGGCGCCGTGCGTCCCGCCGCCATCGCTCCCAGCGCCTCCGGGGTGAAGTCGGCCGAGAGCGGCTCGACCCCGAGCTTGGCGAAGCGCTCGTCCAGGCCGGCGTCGTCGATCAGGAAGGCCTCGCCGAAGCGGCGCGGGTCGGTGAACCAGACCTCGCGACCGTCGTCGAGCGTGAAGCGGGCCCGCAAATGCCGTTCGGAGATGGAGCGCTCGGCCTCATACAGCCGCCGACCCTCTGAGGGGTCGAGCTTGCTCTCGCCCTCGACCAGGATCAGGTTGCCGGTCATCCGCAGGTGCATGACCAGGGTCCGCGCCCCCTCCAGGGCCAGCAGCAGGTACTTGCCGCGCCGCCCCAGGCCCTCGATCGTCGCCCCTTTGACGGCGCGTTCGAGCGCCTTCGGCGGCATCGGCCGACACCAGCGGGCATCCAAGACCTCCAACCGCTCGATCCGCCGACCTTCCAGCTCCGGCTCGAGCTGGCGGCAGACGGTCTCGACCTCGGGCAACTCGGGCATCGCGCCGAGTTCTACACGACGGTGACTTCCCGTTTCTTCGCGCATACCGCGAAGAAACGGGAAGTCAGCCGGTGGTGGCGCGAGGGTGCGACTTGAAGTAGACGGTCTTTAGCTGCTCGCCTGAGAGGTGGGTGTACATCTGCGTGGTTGAGATGTCGGCGTGGCCGAGCATCTCCTGTACGGCTCGCAGGTCGCAGCCACCCGCCAGCAGGTGGGTGGCGAAGCTGTGGCGCAGGGTGTGCGGGCTCATCTGGCCGGCGAGGCCGGCGGCACGGGCATTGCGCTGGACGATCTTGTAGAGGCCCTGGCGGCTCAGCGGACCGCCGCGGAAGTTGACGAAGATCCTTGGCTCGTGGCGCTCGCCGATCAGCTTCGGCCGGCCGCCGCGCAGGTAGGCGGAGATCGCCGCGATCGCCTTGCGACCGAGCGGCACCAGCCGTTCCTTGCTGCCCTTGCCCCGCGCCCGCAGAAAGCCCTCGTGCAGATCGATGTCGGCCAACTCGAGCCCGATCGTCTCCGAGGCGCGCAGCCCGCAGGCGTACATCACCTCGAGCAGGGCCCGGTCGCGCAGCGCGGTCGGCTCGTCGCCGCTCGGCGCCGCCAGCAGCTTCTGCACCTCAGCGTAGTTGAGCACCTGGGGCAGCTTCTTGGCCCGGCGCGGCGCGCTCAGGGCGGCGGTTGGGTCGTCGCCGATCAGCTCGTCGCGGCGCAGCTGCTTGTAGAAGGAGCGCAGGCAGGCGGCCTTGCGGTGCACGGTCGCCGAGGAGCAGGCGGGCCGGTTCTCGCCCGTCGCCAGCTCGGCCAGGAACTCGCCGATCTCGGCCGGGCCGGCCGCCAGTGCATCGAGGTCGTGAGCGGCGAGGTACTCGCCATATTGGTGCAGGTCGGTCCGGTAGGCGTCGAGTGTGTTGCGCGAAAGGCCGCGCTCCAGCTCCAGGTAGGAGAGGAAGTCGAGAACGAGTCCCTCGAAGCGGGACTCGGTGCGGGCAGGAGGCGCTGCGGCGACTGGCATGGCGGGGATGTTCTCCCCGCCGCGCCTCAACCCTTGCGACGCAAGGCGGCGCCCGCGGCGAGAGCGGCGGAGAAGAACAGCGGGTCCTGCTCGAGGCCGCGCCCCATCGTCTTCGCGGGCAGGCCGCTCGCGGCGTAGCCAGCGAGGT
>Ga0164298_10000402_pt1 | contig 11725 bp, 10 predicted proteins | sample Whisoiple_216_MG_FD_109713 | JGI IMG/M metagenome (GOLD analysis project Ga0164298, IMG submission 109713) | Unamended control soil microbial communities from upstate New York, USA - Whitman soil sample_216_MG | ecosystem: Environmental > Terrestrial > Soil > Agricultural land ... | reverse complement strand
GTCGACACCGACGAGCGGACGATCCCGCACGAGGTGGGCTGGATCGGCAACGCCGTGCATCTCGACAAGGGCTGCTACCGCGGGCAGGAAACCGTCGCGCGGGTCCATAACCTCGGGAAACCGCCTCGCATGTTGGTGCTGCTGCATCTCGACGGGTCCACCGACCGACCGGCGACAGGCGATCCGGTGCTCGCGGGCGGCCGTGCGGTCGGCCGCATCGGCACCGTCGTCGACCACGTCGATCTCGGCCCCGTTGCGCTCGCACTCCTCAAACGCGGGCTGCCCGCGGACACGACCCTGACAACCGGGGGCGAGGTCGAGGTGCCGGCCGTGATCGACGCGGACACCCTGCCAGCCGCCGATACCACCGGCGCGGGCCGGCTGGCCGTCGAGCGGCTGCGGGGTGGCGCACGATGACCGGATACGCGCTCAGACGGCCCTGCCAGCGGTGCGCGGACGGGCACGGTAAAGTGTTGGCAGGACAATAAACACACACAGATCGGAGCCGCCTTCTACTTGGGCCGCTCCGTTATTGCGCGAGGGGGTCCCCCCATGGGCCGCGGCCGGGCTAAGGCAAAGCAGACCAAGGTTGCTCGTGAGCTCAAATACAGCTCACCGCAGACCGATTTCGAGCGGCTCCGGCAAGAGCTGGCCGGGTCGGAAGCCACCGATACCGATGACCGAAACGGCTCAGGCGGCGGTGCTCTCGCCGACGATGAGTGGGTCCCAGAGGACGATTGGCGCCGATAGGCGCATTTTCCTCAGAAGCGTGGGTGCTGACCCACGAGTTGGGCCCGCGGGCCGTCCTTGCTTCCTTTGGTGACGGTACCCAGAATCCAGCAGTTCAGATGGCGGGCGGTCAGGATCGCGAGTGCGCGGTCCGTGTCCTCGGGCGCGACGACGGCGATCATGCCCACACCCATGTTGAACGTCTTCTCCATCTCGACCCGGTCGATGCGGCCGCGCTGGGCGATCATGCCGAACACCGGCGCGGGGGTCCACGTGCCGCGATCCACCTCGGCCAGCAGCCCCTGCGGGACGACGCGTTCCAGGTTGCCCGCCAGGCCTCCTCCGGTGACGTGGCAGAACGTGTGCACCTGCGTCTCGGCGGCCAGCGCCAGGCAGTCCTTCGCGTAGATCCGGGTTGGCTCGAGCAACTCCTCGCCCAGCGTGCGACCGAACTCCTCGACGTGCCCGGCGAGGTTCATCCGGTCGATTTCCAGAAGCACTTTGCGAGCCAGCGAGTAACCGTTGGAGTGCAGTCCGGTCGAGCCCATTCCGATGATCACGTCGCCGGGCTTGACGCGGTCGGGACCGAGCACGTCGTCAGCCTCCACGATGCCCACACCGGTCGCCGAGATGTCGTAGTGGTCGGGCGCCATCAGCCCGGGGTGTTCGGCAGTCTCACCGCCGAGCAGCGCACAGCCCGCGATCACGCAGCCGTTGGCGATTCCGCCGACCAATTCGCTCACCCGCTCGGGGACGGTACGGCCGACGGCGATGTAGTCCTGAAGAAACAGCGGCTCGGCACCGCACACGACAAGGTCGTCGACCACCATGGCGACGAGGTCGAGGCCCACGGTGTCGTGCTTGTCCATCGCCTGCGCCACGGCAAGCTTGGTGCCGACGCCGTCGGTCGAGCTGGCCAGCACCGGCTCGCGGTACCCGCCACGCAGCGCGAACAGCCCGGCGAATCCACCGAGGCCGCCGCGCACCTCGGGCCTGGTCGCCTTGCTGGCCAGCGGTTTGAAGAGTTCGACGGCGCGGTCACCAGCTTCGATGTCCACCCCGGCCGATGCGTAGGAGATGCCGTGTTGTGCGGCGCGATCCGTCATCGTGACCAAATCTACCGGGCTGGGCGTCCGCACGGTATTCGCCGCTCGCTGCGTGTTATTAACGCCGACATCCCGCACGATCAGCGACGGTGTGACACCGTGACCGTCCATGAAGCGACTTCGCTTGTTTGCGCTGGCCGCCGCGGTATGCGCGGCCGTATCGGTCGGCTTTGCCGGCCCCGCGGCCGCCACCCCAGCGCGAGACACCGACGGCACAGTCCTGTGGCAGATGACCGACGATGGCAAGGACTACGTGTTCCGGGAGATCACCATCGCTCCCGGCGGCAGCACCGGATGGCATTCCCATGACGGCCAGTTGTTCGGCGTGGTCAAGGAAGGCGTGCTGATGCACAACCGGGCCGACTGCACGATGGACGGCTTCTACGTCGCCGGCCAGAGCATCGCGGAGAAGGGCGGTCCCGACTACGTGCATATCGGGCGGAACGTCGGCCCGGGTCCGTTGGTTCTGCAGGTTCTTTACATCGACCCGGTCGGGGCGCCATTGTCCGACGATGCGCCGGATCCCGGTTGCGGGTTTGCCTGATGCCGGAAGTGGACATCCGCCGGTCTATCGGCTCCGAATACCGTGAAGGGTTTCATCCCGAAGGAGGTCTGAGTGTCTGCGGAGGAAATTCGCGCCGTGGTAACGGGCGCAACCGGCTACATCGGTAGTCGTCTGGTACCGCAACTGCTGGACGCCGGACTGGCTGTGCGAGCGATGGCGCGCAACCCCGACAAGCTCGCCGACGCGCCGTGGCGCGACGATGTCGAGGTGGTTCGTGGCGACCTGACCGAGGCCGACTCACTGACCGACGCATTCGACGGCGCGGACGTCGTCTACTACCTGGTGCACTCGATGGGCACATCGAAGGACTTCGTTGCCGAGGAGGCGCAGTCGGCACGCAACGTGGTCAAAGCCGCGCAGGCTGCCGGCGTCCGGCGCCTGGTGTACCTGAGCGGTCTGCATCCCGAGGGCGTCAATCTCTCTCGACATCTGTCGTCGCGCGCCGAAGTCGGTGAGATCCTCATCGCCTCGGGCATCGAAACCGTGGTGCTGCAGGCCGGGATCGTGATCGGCTCGGGATCCGCGTCGTTCGAGATGATTCGGCACCTCACCGACCGCCTTCCCGCGATGACGACGCCCAAGTGGGTGCACAACAAGATTCAGCCGATCGCGATCGGCGACGTGCTCGACTACCTGGCCAAGGCCGCCACGGCGGACGTGCCGAAGTCACGGACCTGGGATGTCGGCGGACCCGACGTGATGGAGTACGGCGACGCGATGCAGGGCTACGCCGCCGTCGCAGGCCTTCGGCGCCGCCTCATCATCGTGCTGCCTCTTTTGACCCCCTCGATCGCCAGTTGGTGGGTGGGTCTTGTGACGCCGATCCCGTCAGGCCTGGCGCGCCCTCTTGTCGAATCCCTCGAATGCGACGCCGTGATGCGCAACCACGACATCGACGATTTCATCCCGCCACCTGAAGGCGGGCTGACGGGATACCGCGAATCGGTGGCGCAGGCGCTCCAAGAAGACGGCACCGCACCCAGCGACGGACGCCGTCACTTGCTGAAGTTCAGTCCCACTGCGCCGCAGTAAATTTCAGGGGCGGCGCAGGGCCGATGCGTTGTCATTGTCGGCCTGCAGCGGTATGCCGGTGCGGGCGGCGGTCGCCAGCATGTGCTCGATGACGTTCTTGCCCAACGCCGTCTCGCCGGGCAGTTCGATCGGGTACTTGCCGTCGAAGCAGGCAGTGCACAGCCGCGATGCGGGCTGCTCGGTGGCCGCGATCATGGCCTGCTGCGAGATGTAGCCGAGCGAGTCGGCGCCGATGCCGTGCCGTACCGCCTCGACCACCTCTTCTTCGTTCTCGACGGCGTTGGCGATGAGCTCGGCGGGTGTGGCGAAGTCGATACCGTAGAAGCACGGCCACTTCACCGGCGGTGAGGCGATGCGCACATGCACCTCGATGGCACCTGCCTCACGCAGCATCCGGACAAGTGAGCGCTGGGTGTTGCCGCGGACGATCGAGTCGTCGACGACGATGAGCCGCTTGCCGCGGATCACCTCTCGCAGCGGGTTGAGCTTCAGCCGGATACCCAGCTGACGGATGGTCTGCGAGGGCTGGATGAACGTGCGGCCGACATAGGCGTTCTTGGTCAACCCCTGTCCGTAGGGAATGCCCGACTCCTGCGCATAGCCGACGGCCGCCGGTATGCCGGACTCCGGGACGCCGATCACCAGATCGGCGTCCACCGGCCTTTCCTGGGCAAGCCTGCGTCCGATGTCGACGCGCGTCTTGTGCACCGATCGGCCGCTGATCGTGCTGTCGGGCCGTGCCAGGTACACGTACTCGAACACGCAACCCTTCGGCGAGGGCGGCGCGAACCGGCTCGAACGCACGCCGTCGGCGTCGATGGCCAGCAGTTCCCCTGGTTCGATGTCGCGGACGAAGGAGGCGCCGACGATGTCCAGCGCCGCGGTCTCGGAGGCGACCACCCAGCCCCGGTCGAGGCGTCCGAGCGACAACGGCCGCACACCGTGCGGGTCGCGAGCCGCGTACAAGGTGTTCTCGTCCATGAATGTCAGACAGAACGCGCCTCGCACCGTGGGGAGCAACTCCAGTGCGGCCTGCTCGACGGAGGAATCCGCTGCGCCGTGCGCCAGCAGCGCGCCGAGGATGTCGGAATCGGTGGTCGCGGCGGCGGCTCCGCGCATGTTGATCAGGCCGAGTTCCCGGGCACGCGCCGCGAGCTCCGTGGTGTTGACCAGGTTGCCGTTGTTGCCGAGCGCGACACCGGTGCCCGCCGCTGTGTTGCGGAACACAGGCTGCGCGTTCTCCCAGGTGGTGGAGCCCGTCGTGGAGTACCGGCAGTGTCCGATCGCGACGTGCCCCTCCATCGCGCCGAGGGTCTGCTCGTCGAAGACCTGGCTGACCAGCCCGAGATCCTTGAAAACCAGCACCTGGGAGCCGTCTGCGACAGCGATACCAGCGGCTTCCTGCCCGCGATGCTGCAGGGCATACAGGCCGTAGTAGGTGAGCTTGGCAACCTCTTCGCCCGGCGCCCATACGCCGAAGACGCCGCACTCTTCTCTAGGTTCGTTCTCTGTTTGCTCGGCGGTCACGATAAGGCTGCTCCCAAGGGGCGGTGGGTGACGTGCTCAGTCTACGGTCATCACGGGTCAATAACGGAATCGCAGGCGCACATGTCGCCGTTCACCTTCAACGTGCGATGTCCGATGTGGATTCCCGGCAGCCAACGCCCGACGTACCGGTCAGGGGGCCAGCGGCACCACCGGCAGCAGCGTCGCGATCTCTGCAGCGCGGGCGCCGGATAACTGCAACTCGCCCGCGGACGCCGCGTCGGCCACCGTGCGCAGCCCGGCCGCCAGCAGCAGCCATGTGCGCGGGTCCGTCTCGACCACGTTGGGTGGGTTACCGCGAGTATGTCTCGGCCCCGAAATGCATTGCACCGCAACGAACGGCGGCACCCGAACTTCGACACTTGCGCCCGGCGCGGTGGCGGCGAGCGTCCGCGCGGTCAACCGGACCGCCTCCGCGAGCGCGGAACGTTGCGGCGCAGGCCGGTTCTCGTCACGCAGCCACTCGACCACTGCCAGAACGGCGGCTCGCGTCTTGGCCGGATCGACGGTGCGGCGCGCGGACATACTTTAGTGTCTCAAGGTGTCCGTCGACCGGCATAAGCCGCCTTACAAGGTGGCCGGCGCGGTCTTCCTGGTGCTCGTCGCGATCGCGGCGAGCTTCGTTTTCCTCCAGTTCCGTGGCGACCTCATGCGGAAAACCCATCTGACAGTGCTGTCCCCGCGCGCGGGACTCGTGGTCGACCCGGGTTCGAAGGTGACGTACAACGGTGTCGAGATCGGGAAGGTGGCCGGTGTCGACTACGTGGACATCGGTGGCGCCGCGAAGGCCAGGCTGACGCTGAACGTCGAACCCCGCTACGTCGCGTTCATTCCGCGCAATGTCGTCGCCGATGTCAGGGCGACGACGGTGTTCGGCAACAAATACATCTCCTTCAGTTCGCCCAAAGATCCGAGTCCGCAGCGTATTACGAGTCACGATGTGATCGATGCAGCGTCGGTCACAACAGAGTTCAACACCGTTTTCGAAACGGTCATGTCATTGTCGGAACAGGTCGATCCCATCGAGCTCAACGCCACTCTGACGGCGACGGCGCAGGCGGTGGCCGGGCTGGGTGAGCGTTTCGGGGACTCGCTGCGCAACGCTAACCAGATCATGGCCGACCTGGACCCGCGGATGCCGCAGATCCACGCCGACACCGGGGCGCTGGCCGATCTCGCCGATGTGTACGCGAACGCCTCCCTCGACCTGTGGGACGGCCTTGACAACGCCACGAGGACCGCACAGACGCTCAACGACCAGCGGGGCAACATCGACGCCGCACTGCTGGCAGCGATCGGCTTCGGCAAGACGGCCGCCGACAGCCTCGAACGCGCAGGACCGTACTTCGTGCGCGCCGCCGAGGATCTGCTGCCGACGACCACGCTGCTCGACGACTACCGCGGCATGATCTTCTGCACGATCCGCAACTACGCGGAGGTGGCGCCGAGGCTTTCCAAAGTCCTCGGCGGCGACAACGGGTACGCGTTGAAGTCCTACGGAACCATCGCCCTGCCGGGTGATCCGTTCATCTATCCGGACAACCTGCCGCGGGTGAACGCACATGGCGGGCCCGAAGGTCGTCCAGGTTGTTGGCAGAAGGTCACCAAGTACTTGTATCCGTTTCCGTATCTGGTGATGGACACCGGTTACAGCATCGCCCCGTACAACCACCTGGAGTTCGCATCGCCGTTGGTGAGCGAATACCTGTGGGGCCGACAGATCGGCGAGAGCACGATCAACCCTTAGCCGTTGCGCGCTGCACGCTGATCGCCGCTATCGCGCCCGCCTCGTTGATCGCGAGGTGCGCGAGCATCGGGGCGACCACGCTGCCGGACCGCTCCCGCAGCAGCGCGAAAATCCATCCCGCCACGCCGGTGACGAGGACGGTGGGAAGCACCGGCTCACCGGCGCCGCGGGCGTCGGCGATGTGGGACAGCCCGAACGCCAGCGACTGCACAAGCCGTCCGCAGGCAGGCCCGAACGCGTCGGCCGCGACCGTGCCCAACGCGGCGCGATACGCCGCCTCTTCCGACCACACCGTGCCGACCGGGATGTGCAACACCAGCCAAGGTGCAGGCGATGCGGGAAGATCGCGCCGGGCCATCGCCGACCGCACCGGCGGCGTCGCCGTCGACACGGCGACGCCGACGATCACGGGGGTGGCCGCCGCAACCCCGAGCCGCAGACCCGACCACAGCTGCGGTGGGCGCAGGCCCAGCGGTGCGCGGGCCGATAGCGCGAGCACGCCGGCCAGCACCGCGTGAACCCCGGGCTGTACGCGCGCGGGTAGCCGCGGACCGATCAACGCGCTCCAGCCGACGAGGCCTGCCGCCAACGCGGCCGCGCGAAATCGCAAGGCAGCCACTAATACTCGGGTCCGTCGCGGGCCAAGGTCTGCTCGAGCGCGGCCCGGATTCGGTCGGTGTCCTTGGCGGTCCAGCCGTCGGGCGGGGCCACCGCGGCCCAGCCGTCGAGCACGTACTCACCGTAGTTGTGGCCGTGCCCGCCTGGGACCGAGCCCGCGTTGGTCATGTCCGCGGCCACCTGCCAGAACGTGACGATCGGATACCACCGCATCAGCGGCGTTCGGTCTCTTCCGGGTGGTTCCCTCAGCCAGTCAGGGCGGTTGAACACCAGATCCCCCGACCACCACACGATGGGGTCCGACGCGTGCTGCAGGAACAGCACTCGGGTGCCTTCCCATGGCGTGTCGGTGTCGGTGACGATGTCGGCGGTGTCGTTGGCCTGCGAGAAGCGGACTGTGCGACCGTTGTCGTAGCGCGGCTCGACCTCAGGGGTGCCCGGGTCACGGCGGGCGGTGATCCCTCTCCAGAGCGGGCTGGCGTTCGGCGGACCCACCCAGAGCACCGACGAGAAATTCATTTTCGCGATGTCGGGCAGCCAGTTGAACGCGCCCTGCCCCGCCATGGAGCCCAGGCTCTCGCCGTAGAGCAGCAGCTTGGGCCGCCGGTCGGCAGGCAGCCGCAGCCACCAGGCGTGAACCGCGTCGATCATCGTCGCGCCGGACTCCATCGACTTGTCGCGGTCACCGAGGAACGAAATCCAGCTCGGCAGATAGGAATACTGCGATCCGACCATCGCGGTGTCGCCGTTGTACATCAACTCCAGCGCCCTGGCAGAGATCGGATTGATCCACCCGGTGCCCGTCGTCGGGACGATGACAAGCACCTTGCGCTCGAACGCACGGGTGCGTTCCAGCTCGCGAACCAGGATGGCGGCCCGCTCCTCATCGGTGTCGGCGGTCTGCAATCCCGCGTACACCCGGATGGGTTCCTTTGCAGGCTTGCCGTTGAGACGGGTCAGCTCGAAGGCGTGCGGGCCGGTGGCGACGAAGTTGCGGCCTTCATACCCCAATGTCTCCCACGGAGCGAACGACGTTGGGCTACCCGACTTCTCGAGTTCCAATGGTTGAGTGACAGCCTCTCTGGTGGTGGTGTTCTGCGGTTGGAACACCCTGTTGGCGCCGGCAAGGAAACCGCGGACAAGCACGCCGTTGATCAGCGTGATGGCCAGCACCACGACGATCGCCGTGCCGATGAACAGAGCCACCTCGTCGTGCAGGTGCCAGCGGCGAATGAAGAACCGGGCCATCGTCTTGATGAGGTCGATGATCACCCGCGCGGCGGACACACACAGGCCCGTGACGAGCATGGCGATGATCAGGGTGCGCAGGTAACCGACGGTGCCCGGTCCTTCCATGCCCATCTCCGCTGACACCCGGCGCTGCCACGCCGCCGCAGGAATCAACATCAGCAGGCCCGCGGTCGTGGCCAGCGTGATGGTCGCGGCCTTGCACCAGTACAGAACGCGCTTCGGCGGAGGCCACCATCGCCGACGCCGTAACACGAAGCGGTGCAGCATCTTCTGAACGAAGACGCCGATTCCGTAGCCGATCGCGGCATTCACCCCGCCGATCAGACCCTGGAACAGCCAATCACGGGGAAGCAGCGAGGGCGTCAACGACAGGCAGAAGAACAGCGCGCCGAACGCGATTCCGAGGAAGTCAAGGCGCACCAGGCCCCATGCCCAGACCAGCAGGGGATGGCGTCGCTTGCGCTCGTGGCTTGCGGCGACCGGTTCGCCGGCGATGTCATGGGTCGGAGCAGTCACCCGAACAACCTGGGCAGCACGCCCTCCGAGGTGCGGCGCAGATCCTCCAGCGACACCGTGAACTGGTCCTGCACCTCGATGGCATCGCTGCCCTGGTCCACGACGCCGATGCGGGTCACCGGCAGGCCGCGGGCTTCGCACATCGACCGGAATCGACTCTCCTCGGTACGCGGCACGGCCACCAGCACCCGTCCCGCCGATTCCGAGAACAACGCCACGAATGGGTCTTGATCCTCGGGAAGGATTATCCGGCAACCGGTTTCACCGGTGAGCGCGGCCTCGACGACAGCCTGGATCAGGCCGCCCTCCGACAGATCGTGGGCGGCCGACACGAGGCCGTCGCGGGAGGCCGCGGTCAGCACATCGGCGAGGAGTCGTTCCCGTTCGAGATCGACCTCGGGTGGGCGCCCGCCGAGATGGTCCGCGGTGACCTGCGCCCAGATCGAGCCGTCGAACTCGTCTCGCGTGTCGCCGATCAGCAGCAGGGTCTCGCCGGGTTCGGTGCCGAGACCGGTCGGGATGCGACGGGCCACGTCGTCGATGACGCCCAGCACCCCGACGACCGGGGTTGGCATGATCGCCGTGGTGCCGGTCTGGTTGTAGAAGCTCACATTTCCGCCCGTTACCGGAATACCAAGGGCGGCACAGCCATCGGCCAAGCCCCGCACCGCCTCGGAGAACTGCCACATGACGCCGGCGTCCTCCGGTGATCCGAAGTTCAGGCAGTTGGTGACCGCGATCGGGGTGGCGCCGGTGACCGCGACATTGCGGTACGCCTCGGCCAGCGCGAGCTGGGCACCCGCGTAGGGGTCCAGTTGGGTGTAGCGGCCGGACGCGTCGGTGGAAACCGCGATGCCGCGCCCGGTGGACTCGTCGATCCGCAGCACACCGCCGTCGGCGTTCTCGGCCAGCACGGTGTTGCCGCGGACGTAGCGGTCGTACTGCTCGGTGATGAACGCCCGGCTGCACAGATGCGGGCTGCCGACCATCGCAAGCAGTGTCGCGCGCAGCTCGTCACCCGATCTCGGCCGCGGCAGCCGCTCCGACGTGTCGGCGTTGAGTGCATCCTGGGCTTCCGGACGCTGGACCGGTCGCTCGTAGACCGGGCCTTCGTGCGCGACGGTGCGGGGCGGCACGTCCACGACCGTCTCACCGTGCCATGTGATCTGCAGCCGGTCGCCGTCGGTGACCTCGCCGATGACGGTCGCCAGCACCTCCCATTTGCGACACCCCGCCATGAACGATTCGACGTTCTCGGGGGCGACGACCGCACACATCCGTTCCTGCGACTCGCTGGACAGGATCTCCGCAGGCGTCATGTTGGCCGCGCGCAGCGGCACCCTGTCCAGTTCGACGGCCATGCCACCGTCTCCGGCAGAGGCGAGTTCGGATGTCGCACAGGACAATCCGGCACCGCCGAGGTCCTGGATGCCAATCACCAGCCCGGCGGCGTAGAGCTCGAGGCAGCACTCGATGAGCACCTTCTCCATGAATGGGTCGCCGACCTGTACAGAAGGGAGCTTCTTGCGACCGGCACCGTCCTCGTCGCCACCGAACGTCTCAGAAGCCAGCACCGAGACCCCGCCGATTCCGTCGAGTCCGGTGCGCGCCCCGAACAGGATGATCTTGTTGCCGGTGCCCGACGCGAACGCCAGATGCAGATCCTCTTTGCGTAACACCCCCACGCACAGCGCATTCACCAGCGGGTTGCCCGCGTATGACGCGTCGAAGACGGTTTCGCCGCCAATGTTGGGCAACCCGAGTGAGTTTCCGTATCCCCCGATGCCGCGGACCACGCCGTCGACGACGCGGCGGGTGTCGGGTGCATCGGCAGCGCCGAACCGCAACTGGTCCATCACCGCAACCGGACGGGCGCCCATCGCCATGATGTCGCGCACGATGCCGCCGACACCGGTCGCGGCGCCCTGGTACGGCTCGACGTAGGACGGGTGATTGTGCGACTCGACCTTGAAGGTGGCCGCCCAACCGTCGCCGATGTCGACGACGCCTGCGTTCTCACCGATGCCCGCCAGCATCGCCGTGCGCATCTTCTCGGTGGTGGTCTCACCGAAGTAGCGCAGGTGCACCTTGGACGACTTGTAGCTGCAGTGCTCGCTCCACATCACCGAATACATCGCCAGCTCGGCATCGGTGGGTCTGCGGCCGAGTATTTCGCGGATGCGCTGGTACTCGTCGTCCTTGAGACCGAGTTCCCGGAACGGTTGCGGCTGGTCCGGACTGGCCGTGGCCCGGTCGACAGTGTCGACATTCGGGGTTGGGCCGACGGTGTCGACCACGTGGGTGAGCTCCGACGTCACCGGGACAGTCTAGTTTGCCGATGACGGAATGTGCGGGCGGCGCCGATCGTCGCCTAGCCGCCCGCCACGCAGAACGCGTTGCCGTCGGGATCGGCCAGCACCACCCACTGGAATTCGCCGAAGTTGCCTCTGCCGGTTTCACTGGCGCCGAGGTCGACAAGGCGCTTCACCTCAGCCTCCCGGTCGGCGGTGCTGAAGTCGATGTGTACCCGGTTCTTGCCCGGCGTCGGGTCTTCGACCTGCTGGAACGCCAGACCCGGGCCTTCTGGCACGGTGACGACGACGAAAAACGGTGGCG
>Ga0164298_10000401_pt1 | contig 11731 bp, 23 predicted proteins | sample Whisoiple_216_MG_FD_109713 | JGI IMG/M metagenome (GOLD analysis project Ga0164298, IMG submission 109713) | Unamended control soil microbial communities from upstate New York, USA - Whitman soil sample_216_MG | ecosystem: Environmental > Terrestrial > Soil > Agricultural land ... | reverse complement strand
TCTAACACCCCTTGATAATCCTCGCGCTACCGCTCCGGCCGGTCGCCGGACTGGCTCAAGTTCAAGAACCCGGCCGCACCGGCGGTCAGGCGTGAGGCGGAGGAAGATTGGGGAGGATGAGCGACGACACCGATAGCACCATCCACCAGATTGAGTTCGAGTTGGAGAAGGCCGAACACGGCATGGCGTTGCCCTATGACGCCGAGCGCGTGCGCGATCTGCACCGTGCCTGATCTGGTGCCACAGCCGACGCCATTCACCCGGTGCGCCCGCCGGCTGGGTTGACCAATGTTACGAAGTTGACGAAGTTGCATGCAAGCCATATGTTGCTCAGCATGTCGAGCCTGTCCAAAAATGTTTCGAAAACCGTTGCCGATAAATCCGGTGGGCGAGCCGGTGAGCGAACCTCAAGCCGGAAACATAGAGCCGGTGCCACCGTAACGCTCAAGCACCTTGCGGGCCGGGCCATGAAGTCCAGCCCAAAAGTGGTGGCGGAAAAGGTCACCGATGACCTGGTCGGCCTCATCACCAAACACCTCAAAAAAGGTGACCGCATCCGCATCGGCGGCCTCGACGTCCTGGTGGTCCGCCAGCGTGCGGGGCGGATGATCGAACCAGAGGCAACGTCGGCCGATGTCGCCTCGCCTTCTGCTCGCGCCGTCGCGCTGTTGCGCGGAAAGAAGATTGCGGAGGCAGATTTAGCCGCCAACGAGGGCGCGTTCTCACTACAGCAAGTCGTCGACTTTCTCGGCATCAGCCGACAGGCCATAGATCGAAAGGTCCGGGAGAACGCCCTGATTGCGGTTTTGGGACCACACGGCCGTCGTAGATATCCAGTTGCCCAATTTGATGACCATGGAATCGTTCCTGGTCTTGAGGATGTTCTCAATAGTCTACCCAGCAAGAACGACTGGTTCCGCCTCAACTTTCTGGTCAACGAAGATGCACGTCTGGGCGGACGCCGTCCCATTGATGTGTTGAAAGCGGGCGACGTCGAGCGGGTGATCAAGGCCGCAAAGGCTGTTGGCGTCCAAGGCGCATGAGTCGCCCCTTTCCGCCGAGGGGACATTGCTCAGCGCAACCCATCACTCATCACAATAGGCGACGCGACGTTTTATCGGTTCTATCGGCGAGGCCGGGAACCGATCTATTTCGATCGTTCAGCCGAAGGGCGCTTTAACTCCCCGAACCGTTCATTCGGCGTGCTGTACGCAGCAAAGAGTTTGACTGGAGCATTCGCCGAAACCTTCTTGCGCGACCCTGGGCGGACGCAGTTAGCCAGTGACCTCATCGCGCAGAGAAGCCGCGTCGATCTGCGATCGCGACGTCAATTGCACTTGGTGCAGCTATATGGCCGGCATCTTGCCGCGTTAGGGGCCACGGCTGAGGTGGTGGCCAGCTCGCCGCCTTACGACTTGCCACAGGCTTGGGCAGACGCGCTGCATGACCATCCCGGTGAGTTCGACGGCATTGCGTATCGGGCAAGACACAATGACGACGAGATCAGCTATGCGCTGTTTGACAGAACCAAGACGGCAATAGAAGAACTTGATCGCGATGAAAATCTCGATGCCGATTGGTTTTATGAGTTACTGAATCACTACAACATGGGCTTGGTGCGCTAGCCATGCGCCCGGCTCGCTGATGCCATTGACCATGCGCCCCTCCGGCCTGGGTGCCGGGATCGATAAGGACCGCCCCGACTACACGGTCTTTACCGGCGAGTGGGAGGTCGGCCGCATCTACGAGACCCGTGTCCTGTACCCATGGACCGGGTGTGTCGAAGGGAAACCGTTCCTCACCCACGGCTCATTTCTTTTTTCGACGACGCGTGGTTGCCTTTTTCGCGGGCGTCGCCTTGTCGATTAGAAAATCTTCCAGTTTCTTGCCTTCTTTGATTGCCGCGGTAAGCCACCTAGGAGTTGCGCCACGTCCCGCCCACGTTTCCCCACCAGCACCGCGATACTTCGGCGCAACTTTCTTTCCCTTCAACTTGCTGCCTCGCGTAACGCGGGCAACCTTGCCACCGACCGAAGCGATAGAACCTCCTAGCGCTGCCAACTGCTTTTCAAGCGTGGTACGACGTTCAGAAAGGGTGTTCTCGACTTGCTTGCGCAAGGTTATGAGCGAAGCGAAGTCCATTCGAGATAGGTTGATCTTAGCCACGGCGATGCTCCAATAGGTAGACGGCGTCAAAGCACAGGCAACATTAAACCGATTAAACATTGCACATGCGCACGGTTCGGTGATGCTCTTTATTTCAAGTATGGCGCTCCCACAAGTACTTTTGTTACAAATGTGTCCGGAAGAGTGATTCGACAGTTGCGACTCCCGCGATCACCGAGCCTGTAATCGCGATTGCCGATGGAAAGGTGCTAGGCAATTCGCGATTCATTACAGTGGCAACGAAGATCGCAGCTACAGGGAGCACGATCACAAAGTAACGTCCCTGGACTCCTCGAACATGATCCACATCAAGGGGTGTATAGGTGAGATAAAAGATCAGATACACGAGCATGACATAGCTTAAAACAACAAGCCCGCTAATTACCGCAACTCGTGCACGGGTGGCGCCGCTCACCTGAAGTTTTTGCAACGGCACGAGAAACAGTAAGGCGGTGAGTACGAGGTAGGTCCAAGTTGGAAGCAAAATATCCTGCCAGCCTACGATGCCGACGAGTTCCTGCCACAGCCGATCCCCCCAGCCACTAACAGCCCGCCATACCGCCAGAGGGAAGTGATATGGGTGCTCCCACATATAGAACAGCTTCCACAAGGGGTCGAAATGCTCGAGCGGATGGTGTCCCTCCTTCTGGAGGCGCCAAGCGCCTACCTCGGCTGATACTAAGGACCACCCACATGGGCGACAGAATGACAGACGGCAAGACGACGCTGGAAATCCGGAGCCATTGCCGTGGCAACTCACCTGCGCGCTTTGCAAGAACCAGATCCGCTACCGCCCGCCCAGCGCCTCACGCCCACCGAAGCGGTTCCAATTCACATTCCTGCAATACAGGAAACCAACTTGGCACGTCCTTCATTTCGGTCAAGCGTGCTGGCGGCCGTTCGGGTTAGTGAGCCTTCACCTAAAACGTGGCCCAGACGTGGAAATGGGTGGAATTCAAATGAGCGCGACGACCCTGTTGTTTCTTGGATCAATGATTGCGATTGCGTGATTTGCCGGGTCGATTGTGTAGAGCAGACCGGCTAACTGAGGTATTTTGCCGGCAAGATCATCCGGGACCCGTTTTACTGCTAGACCAACGAGAAGCTGCCCGACGCGGTATTTTCCCTCTGTTGCCGCCAATTTCCGCGCTGCTTGCAACGACTGCCTTACGAGACCTATCTCGGCTTCGTTCAAATAAAATCTGGGACTGTTGTCGCCCAGGGTACGGTTGGGCGGTTGGTTTGGAAGGGCGGGGTCTGCGGGCGCGAAGCGACCACTGCTGCTCATCTCATTGAGGGTCTGTTCTATCCGGCCGAGCCGTTCGTCGATATTTTTCAACGTCAATTGCACGCCCGCAGGATCGTTTCTCAACTGCATCCAACCGACAAGCATGAGAACGCCAGCCAGACAAGCAACCGCGACCCAGATCCATTGCGGCCGGACTACGTTCCTCGAGGCGGTTCCGCGAATGTACCTGGGGTCAGTCATTACTTGATCTCCAGTAGCAATGGCTGCCCTTGATCTCTAGCAGAAATGGCTGCTCCCGCGCACCATCCTGCATTTCAACCTCAACGTCGCACCTTCGCAATCGCCACGATTGGAGCGGGGCTAAGTTTGCGGGTCAGCTAATGGGGCCTGCCGCCGGTCCCAGAGGCCGAGTTCATCAGCGGCAAGCCCACCGACTCACGAGGCAGACGCATCATCGGTTGCACGCCGGCGAGGGGGTTGCCCGCACGAAAAAGCCCCGCCAAGTAGCGGGGCTAAGGCTATCTTCCAAAGGGGGGCTTGCCCCTCGGAGGCAAACCCCACAATGGCAATAGCACAGTCGGTTGCACAGTGCACGATTTGCACATCGATGAGTGGGCTTGCCGGCCGTTTGGGCCATGCCGACGCGGTTGCTCGTCCCGCGCAGGGTGACCAGCAAGCCCGCCACCCCAACGCGGCGCCGCATCATCGGTTGCGCGCTGCGCGGAGGACCGCACAAAAAAGCCCCGCCAGGGGCGGGGCAGGCGGCAAGCGTCCGGGCGAGGGGTACGCTCTCCCGGACAATTCCAAACGGGCTCCTATAGACGACGATTAGCAAGGCAAAGCTCCGTTTCCCAAAAAATTCTTGTGGATTTTCGTGCACGCGACCTCGCACGAAAAAGACCCGTCAGAGCGGGCTAAGTCGTTCCATGAACCTACACCGCAAACAAAGCGACAAACAGGCGTCTGTACCCCGGCACCCCCGTTGTGCAGATCGGGACCGCGTCAGCCCTTTGCCGCGCTGACGCGGTCCCACCTCACGCCAGAGCTCAGGCACGAATTGCCACTGCTTGGCCGCCAAAAACAAATGTTTGACGGTCTGAAACAAGACCCGCACCAGCACACAGCCTACTGACAACGTGTCTGCACCTTGGCCCATCCACATGGTGCAGATTGGGCCGCGTCAGTTCCATTACCGCCTGACGCGGTCCCACCTCACGCCAGAGGCAGGCACGAATTGCCACTGCTTGGCTTACGGGCCGTGTCAGCGCCGAAAACCCACACCCCTACATGCAACCCACGAACTTGAAGGCAATTGCGCGCGATGCGGCACTGCGCGGCGATACCAAGATGCTATTTCACGCGCTCGACCTGCTCGAGCGGGTGATGCCAATCGCCACCTTCATGGACTTTTGCACCGAACTAGAGGAAATCCGCCTGCAAGGGGCGCGCCCACGGCCGTACGCTCCCGCCGTGAAGCGGGAAGCGGAGGAGGATTGGTCTCGATGATCGCCCGCGGCCACTACATCGGGAAGCGCATCGGCGATCCTCCGATAAGCGGAGATGTTACCGCGGTCGCCGCGAGGCCGAGGTGACGATGCCTACCTTCGTTCTGATCCAGTACAAGCATCGCGGGAACTCTCCCGGCCGGGCTCGATTACCTCAGTGCGTCCTGCTTAGGGATAACCCCTTTTGGCCCCAAGGACGCGGGAGGCCCCGGCGATGCAACACCTCCTCGGGGCCTTTCCCCATTCGGCTTTGCGCGCGTTGGCAACCTTGAACCAACAGAGCTAGCCGCTCGCCGGAACTTTGGCAGGTCGCCTTTCTGGGAGGGACCGAGCCACGCGCTGCCCGATCCGGGAAAGACCCCGGCGAGCAATGCAAGTAGGCCGCCGCTAGCCTCGGCTGTCAACGACGGTCCAGCCACATCGATGAGTAGGCTTGCCGGCCACTTGGTGCTTGCCGACGCAGAGGTTGCCATTCCGCGAAGGTGACCAGCAAGCCCGCTCAATCAACGAGGCGGAGGACGGTCGGTTGCACAGCGCAGGGGGAGACCGATAAAAAAAGCCCCGCGTTCGGGCGGTGCTAAGTTGCGCCCCGCGATACTTCTTTGATCATATCTTTATTGATCGCTCCCGCCAAAATCTGCCCCACGAGTTCAGGAATGCTCAAATCTCGCAACATTGCGATAAGCGCAAGCTCGCCGAGAGCATGCGACGTGAGCGGGAGATCAGTAGGCACCTCTTTGCCTCGATACCGCATTATTATTGAAATCTTCGTCGAACGCGCGGGAAGGACTTCCGCAGCCTTCTGCTTTCGCTCGTAAGCAACACCGGCCGACTCTTGAAAAGAAATAACCGTCCCCTTGGGATCGCGCAGGTGCGGGGATGGACCGCTATGCAAAATCTTTCGTCGCAAGCTGATGCCCAATCTTGAACACGTGACTTGGAGCGACCCTACGGTCACGCCGAGCAACCCAGCAATCTCGTCTCGCCTAGCCCCTTGTGCCACCAACTCCTTAATCTTATCGATAGCTTCTGGGGTAAATTTCCTGCCTCTCCTGGCGGAGGGGCTGCCATTCGTCATTGTCATGGCTCCGCGAACTTGGCCCGCCAAACGCAATCTAAACGGCCAGCCGAGCCGTTGGTTTCTATGTCGGAAATCCGACGCGGCGCGCAGAAAAAGCCCTGCCGAAGCGGGGCTAAGTTTGGCTTCGCATGCAGGGCTTGCCCACGCGGGTTGAGAGAGCAAGCCCGCCGACTCAATGCCAACCCGCACAGTCGGTTGCACAGCGCAGGGGAGACGCGCCATAACGAAGGCAGCAGCCTGCGACTATCGGGCGGGTCAGCCGGGAACCGCCTGAAACAAACCGTGACCAGCCCGGCTGTAAACCCACACGTTCGGTTCGGGCCGGCGCAGAAAAAGCCCCGCAACAGGAAGCGGGGCTAAGTTTGTCCAGACTGTATGAGGCCTGCCGCAAGGGGCCAATCATCAGCGGCAAACCCGCCAACTCTACACCGAGCCGCAGAGTTGGTTGCACAGCGCGCAGGCGGAGACGCCCGCATGAAAAAGCCCCGCAGCGCAGGGAAGCGAGCGGGGCTGAGGTCCCATGAGGGCCGCCGAAAAAGGAGGGAAACGGCAACCCTCCACTTAACGGTAGCTCGGTCGCAGCCGTCACTCAATCCAATCGCGCCACGAGCCGCGCAATGACGGCGCCCAGATCCTTCGGTTGAGGCCACCTCTACTTGGGATAACAATTATTCCCACTCACAAAAGCCCGGCGCCGGCATGGCGCTGGCTGCGCTCAACGGGGTGAGGGCTACCATGGACGAGATAGGCGAACACGCATGGATCATATCCATCGTCGGAGATTTCCTCATCCTGTTCGGTGCTTACTGGACAGCCCGTGCAGTATTGCTCGCCCCAGAGCAAGCGGCCGGGATTGCTGTAGGAAGATGGGACAACGAGCCATTGAAAAACGCGCTTTTAAAACAGAGCAGTGATGCCAGGATCGGACTGATGTGTGTAGCGGTCGGAGCGGGCTTCCAGATTGTCAGCAAGCTCATCGAAGAATTCTTTTCGTGAGCAAGCTTCGGAGAGCGCGTCGATGACACAGAATGACTTCGCGTTCCGAATCGACCGGTGGACCGACGACGGCGAGCGCATCGTCGAGCACGTGGCCGGCGCCGAGGATTTCCAGATCGCGATGGCGACCTACCATGCTGCCCGCAAGCGCTGGCCCAAAGCGGCAATGACCTTGCGGCAGGACAGAAAGAGCATCTTGCGTCTTGCCATTTTACCCACTCCGCATGGCGGCGCGTACGCCGACCAGATCACTGCTCGTGATCATCGTTGTCGCGGAATATATCGCCCAGTCTTACTCCGCCCCGGCACATTCAGCTCGGCGCTGTAGGCTGAACGACACCCGTAGGGATCTCGCTTTTGGGCAGATACCAGAGGATATTCAAAAGATATCAGGCATTTATCGAACTGACTGGTGGCGGTCCTTAGTTTGGCGGGGGCGTTTTCCACCCTGGCCCGTCCGAGGCCTTCCGCCGCGCCATCTGCGCCATCGGTGCTCCATCCGAAAAAGTGTGGTGGCGGTGCTGCCGCCGCCATCACTTTTTCTTAGGCACCCTTTGATGGCGGCGCAAACCGGTTTGCGCCATCGATGCGCCATCAAAAATGGGGTGATGGCGCAAATCATGACGGCCTCTTTTCGTCGTCTACCTTAAGGCCGCGGACGGACTTGCGCGTGATCGGATTGTCGTAGAGGAAGGAAACCAGGACGCCGTTGCGAACCCAGCTCTTGACGACCTCGCGCGCCTGTTTTTCCGACTTGCTAGGGACGTCCGCTTGGACAACCCGCCACGCCTCACGCTCGCCGGCCCTGGCGGCGTCGGTGTAGAAGTTGCCATCGCCGAGGCCGAGCCCGATCTTGCCGAGGATCAGGTTGGCCATTGGCTTGTCGATATCAGCCCAGGTCTCCGGCGGCTTCCAGGGTTCGGCAGTCTGCACCTCGTCGCCGGCGGTGTAGAGGTCGGTTGCATTTCCGAGCGGTACGCCGACTAGGCGGAACCATTTGGCCCCGCCGGCGGCTCTGGCGATGTTCACCTTGGCGCGGTCGACGCGAACGTAGAGCCGGCGATCTTCCTCCGGGATGCCGAACGTCTTGGCCTCCTCTGGGCTCATTGGCGTGAGCGTCGATACGAGCCGGCAGGCATTGACCAGCGAGCTTGCGCCGCGCCGCGATTGGCGTTCCCCGGATCGGCCACGCCCTTGGAAATGTGATGGGGCAGGTCGATCGCGATGTCGTATTTTGCAGCCAGGTCGGAGAGCACCTGCGCAACGTCGTCGATCAAGCTGTTGAGGTTCTCGTCGACGCTGTGGCTTTTAACGAACGGGTCGAGCAGCACGAGGTCGATCTTGTTGGCGACGATCCCGGTCTCGAGGTGGATCGCCAATTGCCCGAGCACAGCCCGGCCTTTCTGGTCGGTTGTCATGAGCTTGCCGGCGGCCGCACCGGGTGAGGACAGGAACAGCCAGCCGTCGAGGTCGGAGGCCGGGATATTGAAATGCAGCCGAGCGGCCAGGATGCGGCGGCGCAGCTCGTCGGCATCGTCCTCCAGGGAAATGATTAGGACGCGGGCGCGCTGGAATACGTGTTCGCCGGTCAGGTCACGGCCTGTTGCGAGCGCGAGCGCCTGCGCATAGCGCACGGCGGTCTTGCCGACGCCACCGTCCCTAATGAGCGAGCTTAGGAACCGCCGGCAGAAGGTATTGCCGAGCAGCCACCCACGCGGCGGGGGGCGGCGGTATCGTTCCCGGCGTTCCAAACGTTGAGGCCAGCGGACAAAGCATGGCGGTTGCCGCCATGGCTTGCTTCGCGGGCCTTCCGTTCGCGCCGAATGCGCTCAAGTTCCGCATCTACATCGGATGTCATAATTGCTTCCCCAGCAGGAAAAGCAGTTCGTCATCGATGGCGGGATAGCTCGGCCGAAGCGCCATCAGCCGAGCAAGGACGTCGCGCATCTGCGCGGTTGATATGTTAGCTAATCGCTTTTGGCATTCTGGCTCGGCTAGGGCAGCTGCGCCGCGCTCGCGCAGAGCGAGCATCAGCGCCTCGACCGTGCTTGCTGCCGCGCGGTCGGTCGGACGTTTGATTTCGTGCCACGCGCGTTCGAGCATGACGTTGTCGGCCATGAGTTCGCGCAGCCTTGTAAGCTCGTCCGCCGTGTAAGATGTGACGCTGACGCGGACACCGCTATCCTTGTGATAGTCGACTGCAGCGTCGCGCCAACCCGGCGCCGACGAGGCATCCTCGGCGAAGGTCGGCTCCGCCTCGATGTCTTCGAATTTGAAGAGATTGTCGCGCACCGCTGCGAACGCCGCGGCCATGATTTCCTGCACGCGATCCTGGCCGACGTTGGCTACGAGGCCATCGCGCACCGCTGCCGCCTGCAGCATGTCGACGGCTCCGTGTAGGTCGAGATCGCCGGCCTGCCACAGCCTCGCCCGTGCCCACGCACGCAACGTGAGGACTGTCAAGCGACAGTGCGCAGCGGATGCCCGCGGTTGCCGGTACGCGGTCACGGTGGCAGTGTCGGCGCGTGCGGCGTTGGTGGTGGCCAACATGACAGCCACCCGCAAAATATTATGTTATTGTCCACGCCAACGCGGCCGCACCGTGCCTTTGCAGGTCTTGCAAACCCAACACGGTGTGGATATTTTCGACGGTGCAATGTTTGGAAGTTCTTGAGCGGCCGGCGTTCGTAGCGCCGGCCTCTCGCTTTTTCAGGGTGGGCCAACTCCTCCCTCCAATAATGTTTTGGGCTTGCATCGCCGCATGGCGGCTTCTTTCACCAGCTGCGCGAGCGCCGACCGCATGAAGTGGACAGGGCGATGTTTTCGCGCTCGGCTGCTCGCTTGGCAGCCTCGAACAGCGCTTTTGAAAGCCGCGTCGGGACCCGGCGCTTTTGGCAAGCTGGACAATTTTGGAAATTGTCTTTGCAGGTCAAAAGACACTTTTGCGCTTGCTGGACAGCCGAAGTCGTTGAAATTGTAAGCCCGGGGCACGCCCGCCGGGCTCGCCACCGTCGTTTCCGGCACTTTGATTTTAGACGGCGCCGTGACCGCCATTCGGTGCGATCATATCGCCTTGCTCCAATCCTCTCTGCCGGCTCCTCCAAGCGACCATGCCCACCTCGCATGACGACGAGGTGGTGAGGACCGCATCGCAGTGCTCCAGCGTCGACATGCATTACAAATCTACCGGTATGGAACCGAGTTCCATGCGCGGAGCGAAGATCCCACGCGATGGTCGCACCGGCGCCCTGCTCTCGCCCCGATCAGGCATCAGCGAAGGCTGCCGCAATGATGGTGGGGGACGCTCTGGTGTGGCGCGCGCTATCGAAATGATAATTCCCACGGGGTTGTCGCGCCGTAACATGTTGCGCGTGCTGGCATCGGGGGCGTCGGCGTTCGCGCTTGAAGGATGCGCGTCGCTTGCGGGGACCGCCACTCGCTTTGACGCGGCGGAGGTTGCGACCAATCCGACACTTCTCATCGCAACCACGCGCAAGCCGGTGAACGGTGCGCGGGCCAAGCCCTGGTTCGGCTCGGAGCGTGCCGCCCGGATGAGCATCGCGCGTGCAAAGCTCGCCGCTCCGGAGGAGGGACGCTTTTCGCTCGCTTCGATCGGTATGGATGATTGGCGCATCGATGCGATCGAAATGGCGCCGAAGATCGGCGATCTGCTCGTACCCGCCGCGGGCATGCGCGACGTGCTGCTTTACGTCCACGGTTTTAACCAGACGTTCGAGACGGCGGCGCTCGACGCTGCCCGCCTCTCGAACGGGATCCGGTTTCGCGGCGAGACGATGGTCTTTTCCTGGCCCTCGAAGGCGCAGCTGTTCGACTACGGTTATGACCGCGAGAGCGCCATGTGGTCGCGTGACGCCCTCGAGCAGGTCCTCTCAGGCTTGATCACAAGCCCAGCCGTCGGCCGCGTCCATATCGTTGCGCACAGCGTCGGCACCATGGTGACGATGGAGGCGATACGCCAGATCTACGACCGGCACGGGGGCATGGTCGCGGAGAGGATCGGCACGGTTGTGTTCGCTTCGCCCGATATCGACATGGATGTGTTTTCGTCCTCGGTGCAACGGATCGGTCCGTTTGCGCAGAACATTACCGTCATTACCTCGACCAATGACCGGGCCCTTGCCGTGTCGCGTTGGATGGCGGGAGGAATCACCCGTGTGGGCGCCGCCGAGCATGCCGAGCTCAAGCGGTTAGGCTTGCACGTGATCGATGCCTCGAAACAGGGTTGGGGCATCATCAACCACGATCTGTTTCTGTCGAATGCACAGATTCGGGAGGTGATCCGCCGCGCCATCGATGGACAGCCGAGGCTGGCAGGTGATTGACCGCGCGCAATAGTTCAAGGGGCGCAGACCAGTGACGGGGGCATCGCATGTATGTCAGCACCCTTTGCAAATTCCCAATTTCTGGTCCAACTCCATCTCGGCGTTAAAGCCCCTGCCTTCGCCGCTTTCCTTTCGCAAGACGCTTGGCGGCAAGTCCTGCACACGCGGCTGACGATGGCCCACAGGCGCCTGCATTCGGCCTTGCGTTTCTATCGGTTGCGTGTTCGGCCGTGTCGGCGAGGTGCCGCGCGAATCGGTTTGTGGCGGAAGGTCGCTTTGTGCGAGTCCTGCAGCCGGGAAGCTTGCCACCGCGATGAGCAGTGCCCCAAAGCGGGTGACGAACGTCATCATTCGGATCTGCTTGCGACGGTTATGCGCCAATCCATTCGCG
>Ga0164298_10000400_pt1 | contig 11748 bp, 15 predicted proteins | sample Whisoiple_216_MG_FD_109713 | JGI IMG/M metagenome (GOLD analysis project Ga0164298, IMG submission 109713) | Unamended control soil microbial communities from upstate New York, USA - Whitman soil sample_216_MG | ecosystem: Environmental > Terrestrial > Soil > Agricultural land ... | reverse complement strand
TCGCGCGCTGCCCGGCGCGAACGGCCAGGCGGGCGCGCTGGCTCCCTGTGGGGCGGCGGTCTGGTTCTGCCCGGGCGAGGTACCGCGCGCCGCGCACGAGGGCACCGTCGCAGCCGCCCGCGCCGACGGAGCGACCGCGAGCGTCAACCCGTCGCCGGCCAACGCGATCGACCCCGAGGTCGTCGGGCAGTTCGACATCGCAATCGTCAACGAGACGGAGCTGCACACCTTCGCCGGGCATCTGCCCGCGCGGGTCGTGCTCACGCGTGGCGCTGCGGGCGCCGTTCTGCTGCCGCGTGGAACGGAGCTGCCGGCGGTGCCTGCGCGCACGGTCGACACGACCGGTGCAGGCGACGCGTTCGCGGGTGCCGTGTGCGCCGGCATCGCCGCGGGCACGCCGCTCGAGCAGGCCGTGCAACTCGCCCTCGTGACGGCCGCGATCTCCGTCGAGCGCGAGGGCTGCCAGCCCTCCTACCCGCAGCGCGACGACGTGGCGGCACGCGCAGCGGCAGCCGGCATCGACATCCGCCTGCCCTGAGAATGCGCTGAAAAACGACGAAGGGGCCGGTGGCGCAAGCCGTGCGCCACCGGCCCCTTCCAGACGTCGTCAGCCGATTGGCGCGACGTTGACGGCCTCGGGACCCTTGGTCCCTTCGCGCGCCTCGTACTCGACGCGCGAGCCATCCGTCAATGTGCGGAAGCCGGAGGACACGATGTTCGTGTGGTGCACGAACAGGTCCTTTCCGCCTTCGTCGGGCGCGATGAAGCCGTAGCCCTTCGCGTCGTTGAACCACTTCACGGTCCCGGTCGCCACCCCGCTACCTCCCAGGTTGAACGCCGAAAACGAAGCCTGGCAGCGGGGCTAGAAAGCTCTCACTTGCGAGGTTCGTTCACCGACCGTGGCGGGTCGGCGGCCAAAGGCTAGCACGGGAGAGGCAAAGGGATCTGACCCTCTGCGAGTGGTCAGCGCGCGAAATCCTCGGGCAGGATCGCGTCGGCGGCGAGGGCGGAGGAGAAGCGCTCGATCTCGCCTTCACGCTCGATCCGCTCGATCTCGCGGAGGTGCTCGACGAGCGAGCGCCTGTCGTCGGCCAGGCGCCGGTCGAAGCGGCGCACCTCGAGTGTCGGGGCACACCGGCTCCACGTGCGCTCGCAGTCGGGGCAGCGCAACCGCAGCTTCCACGTGTCCTCGCCCGCGCGCTTGCAATGCAGGGGATACGCGAGCCGGGAGCCGCAGTGCGGACAACACCCGAGCGCGCCGGCCCCCGGGGTGGTGTGACCTCCCATGTCGGACCAAGGTAACGGGGGCTCCGGACGGCACCCGGACCGTTGGTACGCTCGGCTCGCGCCCCCATCGTCTAGTGGCCTAGGACGTCGGCCTTTCACGCCGGTAACACGGGTTCGAATCCCGTTGGGGGTATCGCGTTCGAACGTCGGTCGTCAGGTCGAGTCGACAGGACGACGTCCGCTCGAATCACGCGACGTGTGTGCGCCTCCCTACGGCGCCCAGCCCAACTCGCGCATCGCCCAGCCGGCGTTCCAGATCTTCGTCAGGTGGCGGATGCGGCCGTCGGCGAACTCCATGACGTAAACGTAGTCCGAGCTCACGTGCCGGCCGGTGGGCGGCGGACCGCCCTCGCCGGTATGCGTGCCGGAGAAGACCCCGTAGGCGCACACGCTGCCGCGCTCGGCATCGGTCGCAAACGACTTCACGACGTAGCTCCCGTCGGGCACGATCACGAGCAGGCCCTTCATCCAGTCGGCGTAGCCCTCGAGCGTGCCGATGTCCGCGAGGGGCTCGGCCTGCGAGGAGAAGCCGGCGTCGGGATGGCAGTACGGACTGCACCCCTCCCAGCCTCTCCCGGTCTCGCAGGCCTCGAAGAAGGCCATCGCGGTCTCGGTGATCGTCCCGGCGGCGGTTGGCGCGGACACGGTTGCTCCCTCCCCTGACTGGCTGCTGAGAGGCCGAGTCTAGTTCCTCACAAATGCAGTGATCAACACGAAGTTGCCGGTTTGCTGTGCGTGCCTTCGAGCGTCCAGACCGCTCAGGGAGCTCAGGCCACGGCCGACGCCGCGTAGACCTTGCGCTCCGTGCAATTGATGAAGCCCGTGCCGGGCTTGCCCTCGACGCCGCCGCGCTCCATCGCTTCGGGCAGCGACGGGTCGTCGGCGAACGCCCGCGCGTCCTCCTCCGAGGCGAAGTCGTTGTGGATGACGACGCTGGCGGGGTCGCCAAGCGTCTGGTAGATGCGGTGCTCGATCTCGCCGTGACTGCGCCGGACGCCTTCGTGGTCGTCGAAGACCGGCTTCCAGAGGTCGAAGTCGTGGACGCGGTGATGCACGACGAGCGTGACCGCCACCGAGCCCTCGGAGTAGCGCTTCTGTTCCGTGCGCTCGACGAGGCCGATGCCGGGCTCGCCCTCGACGCCGCCGCGCTCCATCGCCTCCGGAAGCGACGGGTCCGCCATGAACGAGCGCGCGGCTTGCTCGCTCGGGAAGTCGTTGTGGATGACGACGCGGTTGGCGTTGTAGATGTCCTGGTAGATGCGGTGCTCGATCTCGCCGTGGCCGCGCCGCACGTCCTCGTGCTCGTCGAAGACCGGCTTCCAGGTGGCGAAGTCTCGGACCCAGTGATGAACGACGAGCGTGACCATGAGAGCTCCTGTGCTAGAATTACTTATCTTGCAAGGCAAATAAATATCAGATGACCGAGGCCAACGCAAACAGCCACCACACGTCCGGCCCGCGGCCCGTCGGCAGCGCGGCCCGTGCCGAGCCGCCCGACGCCAGGGTCGCGTGGCACAACCTCCTCCAGGTCTCGACGCGCGTCATCAGGGAGTTCGACCGCAGACTCGATCGCGAGCACCGCATCAGCGCCCGCGAGTTCGACGTGCTCATCAACCTCGACAACGCCCCTGATCGCCGGCTTCGCATGACCGAGCTCGCGAACGTCGCGATGCTCTCCTCCGGCGGCCTCACGCGTCTCGTCGGACGCCTCGAGGAGCGCGGTTTCGTGCGGCGCGATCAGGACACCGTCGACGCCCGCGCCTTCTACGCGCAGCTGACCGGCGCGGGGCAGGCCCTGCTCGCCGAAGCTCGCGTCACGCACGACGCCGTCATCCACGACCTCTTCGGCGCGCACCTGTCGGCCACCGAGGTCGACGCGATGACGCGAACGCTCGCCGGCGTGCTCGGACCCGATCGGCGCACGTAGGCATCCATCCACGGGGTGGAGACTTGCCCTGCCGCGCTGTGTGCGTCAGGCGTAGCCGCTCCGGTCGGCGGAGAGAATCGGCGCCGCGGCCCGGAAGCCCCAGACGATCGTGTAGATGCCGAGCCCGAGCTCCCAGATGAACTCGGGAGCAGTGGCCACGCCCTGGATCGAGCCGCCTGGCTCGATCACGCCGAACATCGCGAGGGTGCCCGTGAGGATGATCAGCGGCCCGCCCACGAGGCCGAACAACGCAAGCCGTGGCGGCACGAGACCGGAGCGATACATCAGATAGCCGAGGATCAAGCCGTTGCCCCAGCCCACGATCCACCCCGGCCCGAGCAGGAACGTCCAGTCCTTGAGCGCCGCGAGCGTGTAGGCGACCGTGCCTTCGTCGGCGCCGGCGTTCTCCTTCGACAGCGTGACGATCGACAGCACGGCGAGGATGCCCACGAGGATGAAGGTGCACTCGACGAGGCGGGCCGTGACGTAGCCGAGCGAGAGTGTGTGGCTCTGCCGCTTGAGGAGGGGATAGATGACGACCGCCGTGCCGATGTTGGCGATGATCAGGAGCAGCTCCAGGAGGGCACCGAAGTAGATCTGGTTGTCGGAGCCGCCGTTCGTCACGTAGCCGACCGGGTCGTCCAGAACCGGTTGGTAGAGGGCGAGCGCCGGAATCGACGTGACGAACGTGACGACGTACAGCACGCCGAACGCGAGCGAGATCTTCCTGGTCGGGCTCACAGCTGCTCCTTTTTGGAGTCGCAAGACGGGATCGTCCCGGACTCGCCGTACCGCGTCGACCGGCATCCGGTGACGTCGGCGGCTGCTATCCAGCGTGCCGGAGGGCACCGAGCAGTCAGGCGAGCGTAGCCGAGTCTCCGGCCCTGGGTAGGCTGCGGAGCGCATGACCGACCTGGGCGGCACACGCGCGCTGGTCACCGGCGCCACCAGCGGCCTCGGCCTGGCAATGGCAAAGGCCCTCGTCGACGCCGGCGCGCGCGTGGCGATCACGAGCCGTGACGCGGAGCGCGCCGCGTCCGCCGCCGCCGGTCTGGGGCCAACCGTCCTCGGCCTTGCCCTGGACGTCCGCGACGAGCGTGCCGTCGCCGCCGGGGTGCTCGAGGTATGGGACCGCCTCGGGGGCATCGACCTGCTCGTCAACAACGCGGGCATCGGGATGCGCACCGTCAACCCGCGCTTCCTGTCGGATCCGCAGCCCTTCTGGGAGGTGTCGCCAAACGGGTTCCGCGACGTGCTCGAGACGAAGGCGACCGGGTGCTTCCTGACGGCGCGCGCGATCGTGCCGCTGATGCTCGAGCAGGGAGGCGGACGCATCGTCACGATCTCCATGAGCGAGAGCACCATGGTGCGCCGCGGCTTCGTGCCCTACGGCCCGTCCGGAGCTGCGGTCGAGGCGCTGTCGCGGGTGATGGCGGCCGACCTGGCCGGCACTCCGGTGACGGTCAACCTGCTGCTTCCCGGTGGCGCCACCGACACCGGCATGGTGCCCGAGGACACGCCCGCCGCGACCCGTGAGCGGCTGCTCGATCCCGCCATCATGGGACCGCCGATCGTCTGGCTCGCCTCGCCGGCGGCGGCTGGCGTGCACGATGAGCGCATCGTCGCCGCCGAGTTCGAGCAGTGGCTGGCGGAGCATCAGTCTGCGGGGAACGCGAACCGCGCTCGCGGCTCGTAGCGGACGCCACCGGGCACGCTCACCGATTCCAGCACCGCGACCGCGTCAGGGGCGAAGCTCAGGATGGGCGGTTCGGCTGCGATGACCGGCCGCTGCCCCCGCCGGGCGCGCGCGACCGTGACGTGGGGGAGCCAATCCCGCGACTCGGGCGGCCGCAGGCCGGCATTCGCCAGCTCGAGAGCGAGCATTCCGACGGGCCAGCCGCGCCGCGCTCGGTCGGGCTCCGCGGCCTCGAGCTCGAGCGCAACCGCCGAGCGCGCCAGCACGCGCACGCGGACGGGCGTGTAGAGGGGAGCGCGATCGACCTCGATGGCGGTGCGAGTCCGCTCGACGACCTCGTCGACCCGGTCGGCGGGCAGGCGGCCGCAGAAGACGAGCGTGACGTGCATGTTCTCGGCGGGGGCCGGCCACGTCTTGCCCAAGACTCCGAGCGACTCGCCCGCCCACGTCGCAAGTGCCCTCGCCGACGCGGCGGGAAGCGTGTACGCGACGAAGATGAGGGGCCTGCTCAACCTCGCGTCCGACGGCGGGTCACTGCAAGCTGCGCAGGTGCTGATGGACGAAGGCGATGGCCATGCTTCCTTCGCCGACCGCCGCTGCCACGCGCTTCACGGGGCTGAAACGCACGTCGCCCGAGGCGAAGATGCCCGGCACGCTGGTCTCGAGGAGATACGGATCACGGTCGTGGGCCCAGCTGCCGCTTGCGGCGACATCGGCGCCCGTCAATACGAAGCCGCGCTCGTCGAGTGCGATCTCGGGCGGCAGCCAGGACGTGTCCGCATCGGCGCCGATGAAGATGAACAGCCCACCGCTCGGGCAGCGGAGCTCCGTGCCGGCCGCACGATCCCGGATGTCGATCGCCTCGAGCTTGACGTCGCCGTGCACGCCCGCAACTTCCGCGCCGAGCAGGATCTCGATGTTCGACTTGCGCCGGACCTGGTCCACGAGGTACTGGGACATGCTCTTCTCGAGCGCGTCGCCACGGCAGATGATCGTCACGGTGCCGGCGTGGTTGGCGAAGAAGAGGGCCGCCTGGCCGGCCGAATTGCCGGCGCCGATGATGTGGATGTCGAGGCCGTGGGTGCCGGCTGCCTCGCTGCGGGCAGCGCCGTAGTAGATGCCCTTGCCCACCAGCGGCTCGATGCCGGGGATGGCGAGGTGGCGCCAGGTCACGCCCGTCGCCAGGATGATCGTGCGGCCGCGCAGCTCGTCGCCTCCGTCGAGCTGGACGGCCCGCGCGCTCGGATCGAGGCCGGTGATCGTGCGCGTGACCAGGATCTCTGCGCCGAGGCGGCGCGCCTGCTGCAGCGCGCGCTTGCTGAGCTCGTCACCCGAGACGCCGGCCGGGAAGCCGAGGTAGTTCTCGATGCGCGATGACGACCCGGCCTGTCCGCCCGGGGCCTCCTGCTCGATCACGACGGTGCGCAGGCCCTCCGACGCTCCGTAGACGGCAGCAGCGAGACCGGCGGGGCCGGCGCCGACGATGACCGTGTCGTACTCCTCGGCGGCGGCGCTCGTCTGCAGCCCGAGCAGCTCGGCGACTTCGCGCAAGCTCGGGCGGACGAGTGTCTGGCCGCGTGCACGGAGCGCGGGCAGATCGCCGTCCGGCGGCAGCTCACCGCCCCAGTCCGTGGACGCATCGCTCGCGTCCGGCGTGATCCACTCGAACGTGATCTGGTTGCGATCGAGAAAGCGCCGCAGATCGGAGCAGGCTGCGTCCCAGCGGTGACCGACGAGGTGCGCGCGAGGCTTCGGTGCCTCCGCGGCGACGCCCTGGAGCCCTCCGATGCGCTCGCGCGCAAGCCCACCGATCTGCAGCGCCACGTCGGGCGCGGCCGCGGCGACCGCGTAGTACTGGTTGACGTCGACATGCATGACGCGCGACGGCTCCGATGCGCGGAAGCCGCTCGGGAAGGACGTTCCGAGCGTGATCGGCACCTCGCCGAAGATCGCGCCCGGCACCCGCTCGCCGAGCACCCGCTCGATCCCGTCGACGACCTTGACGACTTCGATGCGGCCGTCGAGCACGACGAAGAGCGCACGATCCTCGCCTTCGTGCACCGCGTACTCGCCGGCGGCGAGACGGATGTCGGCGCACGCCCGCGAGAGCCGCTGGCGGTCCGCCGCCGTGAGCGACGCGAACAGCGGGACGTCTGCGATCTCTTCGCTCGTGACCATGTGCCGGCACGAGAGTACCGGTCTTGCCTCTGGTGGCCGGCCGGGATCCGGCCGGCCAATCCCTGGATCAGGCCTCGACGAGGATCACGAGGCTGTCGGCCACGACACCGTCGTGCTCCATCGCCGCGGCCGCGCCGGCGGTCTCCATCGCCGCTGCGAGGGCGTCCATGTCGGCCACGTCCATGAGCACTGCGACCTGCGTGGGATTCTGCGGGTTCACGAAGGTCCGGATGTTCGTGACCCCGAGCGGCCCGAAGAACTCTTCCCGCTTCGGGGAGGCGAGCCAGTGCGCGGTGTCCTTCACGTTGTGATGTCCGATCACGGTGGGCATGGCAGCTCCTGGATCTCGTGTGGCCGACGGCTCGACCTGTGCCGGCGAGCATACGCGGTTAGGCTTGAAGGCCATGTCCCGGCGAGGCTCGCTCCCGCTCGACGACGGCCGTCTCTTCCTCACCGACGGCGGCATGGAGACCGATCTGATCTTCCATCAGGGCATCGATCTCCCGTCCTTCGCGACGTTTCCCCTGCTCGAGCGCGAGGAGGGGAGGCAGGCGCTGCGCGGGTACTTCGAGCCGTTCCTCGAGCTTGCGCGCACGCGCGGCGCGGGCTTCGTCCTCGGGAGCTGCACCTGGCGCGCGAACGCCGACTGGGGCGCCGAGCTCGGCTACGACGCCACGGCGCTGGCGGCCGTCAACCGTCGCGCGGTCGAGTTCATCGAGGAGCTGCGTGCGAGGGCTCCGGCCGATCAGGGACCGGTGGTGCTCGAAGCGCCGATCGGCCCCCGCAGCGAGGCCTACTCGCCGTCGTTCCTGATGACGGCGGACGAGGCGGAGCAGTACCACTCGGCCCAGCTGCAGACGCTCTCGAACACCGCCGTCGAGCTCGTCACGGCGCTCACGCTCGGCTACTCGGAGGAGGCCGTCGGCATCGTGCGCGCGGCGAGCGCCGCCGGGCTCCCGATCGCGGTGTCGTTCACACTCGAGACCGACGGCTGCCTGCCGAGCGGCCAGACGCTGCGTGGAGCCATCGAGCAGGTCGATGCGGAGACGGACGGTGCTGCCCTGCTGTACATGATCAACTGCGCGCATCCGAGCCACTTCGCGGACGCGCTGGCCGAGGGTGGGCCGTGGCTGCAGCGGTTGCGGGGGCTGCGCGCAAACGCGTCGAGCCTCAGCCACGAGGAGCTCGACGGGTCGGACGCCCTTGACGCCGGCGATCCGGCCGACCTCGGCGAGCGGCACGCCGCGCTGCGCCCGACGCTGCCGGACCTCGCGATCCTCGGCGGTTGCTGCGGCACGGACATCCGGCACGTCACGCACATCTGCGACGCGTGGCTCGGCGTGTAGGGCCGCTCAGGCCAGGAAGTCGCAGAGGGCGAGCGCGCCCGCGTTCTGGAGCTCGAAAAAGCTGTCGTCGAGCGCGTTCGGGAAGGTCGAGAACTTCGCGATCACGACGCGCGCCGGGCGGTGCACCACGATCGACTGACCGTTCATCCCGAGCGCCGAGTAGACGCCCGCCGGGCCGTCGTGGATCCACCACTTGTCGTGGTAGAACGCGCCGGGCTGGTCGGGGTCGGCCGAGCTCGAGGCGCTGAACGCCTCGATCAGCTCGGCGTCGTGCACCCGCACGCGCGCGATCCACTCGGCCGGCACCAGCTGCCCGCCCTCGACCGCGCCGTCCTCCAGGCACATCAGCCCGAAGCGAGCGAGGTCGCGCAGCGTCGTGCAGATGCAGCCCTCGACGAGAGGGAAGCCCGAGTTGTCGAGCATGATCTCGGCATCCTGCTCGGCGCCGATGCGCGACCACACCTCGCGTGAGAAGAGCTCGGCGAACGGGGCGCCGCCGACGCGCGCGAGCACCCACCCGAGCACGTCCGTAGCGAGCGAGCAGTAGCGGAACGGGCCCTCGCCGTGCGCGTAGGGCCCGCGGCCGATCGTGCGGATCCACGTCTCCGTATCGCGCGGGATGGTGCCGTGCAGATCGTGCGTGCGGTAGTCGGAGACGTCGAGGATCGTGAACTCGTCGACGTCGTAGTCCCAGGCATTGCCGGTGCGCATGTCGAGGATGTGCTGCAGCGTGCAGCCGTCCCACGTCGTGCCGGCGAGCTCCGGCAGGTGCTTCGTGACGAGGTCGTCCGGTGCCAGCAGACCGCGCGAGGCGAGCACGCCGCAGAGGATGGACGTGAGCGACTTCGAGCACGACATGAGCAGATGAGTGTCGGTCTCGACCATGCCGTCGAAGTAGCGCTCCGTCACGATGGCGCCGTCCTGGATCACCAGGAAGCCGTCGGTGTAGGTCTCCTCGAGCATCTGCGCGAGCGTGAACGTCCGCCCGCGGTGGCCGAAGACGAAGTCCGAGAGGTCGCGCTCCGCGCGCGGGAGCTCGCGTGCCGGGGCGTCGCCACGCGCGATCGGAACGGTCCGGGACAACTGGGCGACGTGGCGGAAGCCCCAGCGGTTGTACGGCCCGTCCAGCCAGTTCGCGGTGGTGACGCCGAGCGCGTTGCCTTCCGCATCGATCACGGCGCAAGCCTACGAAGTACGGGTGGGCCCCTGCGGAGGTTCGGTTTGCCACACCGCCGGGCCGTGACCGAGGTCCCTGCCGGCCGGGCATCGCCTGCCCGGGCGTGACGCGAATCCTCCCCCGGAACTCGTGATCCCGGCCTCAGGCGCGCGGGACGGGCCCCCGTCCACGATCTCCTCAGCGGTTCCAACTCACCAACTCAGGAGGTATCTCATGACCGCCATCATCGGAGCTCCCGCTCCCGCATTCGACGCCGAGGCCTACGTCCGCGGTGCAGGCGAGCCGTGTCAGGTCAGCCTGGCCGGCCAGGCCGGGTCGTGGGTCGTGCTGTTCTTCTATCCACGCGACTTCACGTTCGTCTGCCCGACCGAGCTGAACGCCTTTGCGCAGCTCGCGCCGGACTTCGCGGCCGAGGACGCCGTCGTCATCGGCGCCAGCACCGACAGCTACTGGAGCCACCAGGCGTGGTTCGAGACGCACCCGCTGCTGGCAGGCGTCGACTTCCCGGTGCTCGCCGACACGACGCAGAGCATCGCGGCCGACTACGGCGTGCTCACCACCGACGGCTCCGCGCTGCGCGGCACGTTCGTGATCGATCCCGACGGCATCGTGCGGCACGCCACCTTCAGCGACCAGAACGTCGGCCGCTCGGTCGACGAGACGCTGCGTGTCCTGCAGGCCTTGCGCACGGGCGCCCTCTGCCCGGTCGCCTGGCAGCCCGGTCAGCCGACGCTGGCGGCTGCGTAAGCGCCATGGACGAGATCCGCGACGTCATCATCGCCGGCGGTGCGTGCGCCGGCTACACGGCGGCCGTGTATGCCGCCCGGGCCAATCTGCGCCCGCTCGTGATCGAGGGCTTCGCCTCCGGTGGTCAGCTCATGAGCACCTCGGACGTCGAGAACTTCCCGGGCTTCCCGGACGGCATCGCCGGCCCCGAGCTGATGTCCCGCTTCCGTGCGCAGGCCGAGCGCTTCGGCGCCGAGTTCGTCACGGACGACGTCACGGGCGTCGACCTCTCGGAACGGCCGTTCCGCGTCTCGGTCGGCGGGGCCGACTACCGGGCTCACAGCCTGATCGTCGCCACGGGCGCGCGTGCGCGGGAGCTCGGCCTCGCCTCGGAGCGGGCGCTGCAGGGCCGTGGCGTCTCCTACTGCGCGGTCTGCGACGCGGCCTTCTTCCGCGACCGGCGAGTCGTGGTCGTCGGCGGCGGTGACACCGCGCTCGAGGAGGCCGCGTTCCTCGCTCGCTTCGCGAGTGAGGTCGTGCTCGTGCACCGCCGGCGCGAGCTGCGCGGGTCGCAGTTCATGCAGGCCCACGCGCTGGCACAGCCCAATCTCACCCTCGTCGCCCCGTATGTCGTCGAGGAGGTGCTCGGCGAAGAAGCCGGGCGCGTCACCGGCGTGCTGCTGCGCGATGCCGAGAGTGGAGAGATGCGCGTGGAGGAGGCCGGCGGGCTGTTCGTCGCCATCGGCCACGACCCCACCAGCGCGCTCTTCCGCGACCAGCTCGACACAGATCCGGTCACCGGCTACCTCGTGACCCGTCCCGGATCGACCCGCACGAACGTCGCCGGCGTCTTCGCCTGCGGCGACGTCCAGGACCCCGTCTACCGCCAGGCCATCACCGCGGCGGGCAGCGGCTGCATGGCCGCGCTCGACGCGGAGCGCTGGCTCACCCATTCCCAGGCTCTCGAGGAGGCCACCCATGCACTGCTCTGAATGCAACGACCAGGACATCCAGACGCCCGCTGTGGCGCTGTGTCAGAACTGCGGCCGCGCGCTCTGCGCCGACTGCCTCGACCCCCGTCCAGGCCCGGGCGGGATGACGAACATCGGCCGGCGCCACGGCCGCACCGTCTTCCTGCTGACCGGAGGGCTTCGCGTTGCCGCACAGGCGGCGTAGTACTCGCCCCGCTCCCGGGTGTGGTCAGCCGCACCCGGGACGGGACACGTTTCCTGGACGATTGAGGACATGGAGCTCTGGCGGGCGGGATGCCTCCCCGGCGAAGCTCTTCCTGTCGGAATCAAACCACTCGAAAGGAACCACGATGACCGGTACGACAATCACCCGCATCCGCCGCCGTCGCTTCGTTCGCGCCATCGAGCTCGCGGTGCTCGGCTTCGTGATGAGCCTGCTC
>Ga0164298_10000397_pt1 | contig 11885 bp, 14 predicted proteins | sample Whisoiple_216_MG_FD_109713 | JGI IMG/M metagenome (GOLD analysis project Ga0164298, IMG submission 109713) | Unamended control soil microbial communities from upstate New York, USA - Whitman soil sample_216_MG | ecosystem: Environmental > Terrestrial > Soil > Agricultural land ... | reverse complement strand
CGGCATCCACCACCGCTGTGGGCACGTTGGCGAAACCGACCATCGTGTTGCGGAAGATGATCTGCAGTGTGTAGGCGCTGAGGGCGATGATCGCAGTGTCCTCGCCGCGCCCGGTCAGCGGCAGCAGCAGGAAGAAGAAGGCGACGCTGGGGATCGTGTAGAGGACGCCCGTGCCGGCGAGCAGCGGCGGCTGCAGCCAGCGGTGGCGGTGGGCCAGCAGGGCCAGGGAAAAGGCGATGACGAACCCGATCAGGACGGAGATCCCAACCAGCTCGAGATGCTGCAGGGTCGGGGTCCCGTAGCGGTCGATGTGTTCGGATGCCCAGTCCCAGCAGAAGAGCTTGCTGGTCGCCTGACAGGGCAGGGTGTCCGAGCTGCGTTCCTGGACGAAGCCCTTGCCGACTTCGCCCACCGCCGCAATGAGGAGGCCACTAGCCATGCGGCCGCTCCGTCGCCGGGTGCTCCTCGGTCTTCGCCTTCGGCGAGCCGAGGAACTCGGAGATGATCTCGACCGAGAGCACGCCGGCGATGCGGCCTTCGTGGTCGGCGACCGCCGCGTACTGCGCGCCGCCCTGGAGCATGTCGGCGAGGGCGTCGCGCATCACGTCATCGCGGTCGAGCAGCGGCCCGAGCGGCGAGTCGGGCCGGGCCGGCACCTGCTCGCCGGCGAGGTCGCGCTCGGAGAGCCAGCCAAGCGGGCGTCGCGCCTCGTCGACCAGCAGCGGGTAGGCGACCTCGGCGCCCTCCAGCTTGGCCCTCACCTCGGCGGTGGCTTGGCCGACCTGGGCCAGCGGCGCCTCCCAGAGGTCGATGTCCGATACCCGCATCAGCGCCAGCCGCTTCAGCGCCCGGTCGGCGCCGACGAAGTCCTCGACGAACTCGTCGGCCGGGTCCATCAGCAGCTCGGCCGGGGTCGCGTACTGGGCGAGCACCCCGCCCTCGCGCATGATCGCGATCCGGTCGCCCATCTTGATCGCCTCGTCGATGTCGTGGGTGACGAAGAGGACGGTCTTGCCGATCTCCGCCTGCAGGCGCAGGAACTCGTTCTGCAGGCGCTCGCGGTTGATCGGGTCGATCGCGCCGAAGGGCTCGTCCATCAGCATCACCAGGGGGTCCGCCGCCAGCGCGCGGGCGACGCCGACCCGCTGCTGCTGGCCGCCGGGGAGCTGCGCCGGGTAGCGCTCGGCGAGGGCGGGATCGAGCCCGACCAGGGCCAGCAGCTCGGCGCCGCGCTCAGCCGCGCGCTCCTTCTTCCAGCCGAGCAGCTGGGGGACGGCGGCGATGTTCTCGGCGATCGTGCGGTGGGGGAAGAGGCCGATCTGCTGGATCACGTAGCCGATCTCGCGCCGCAGCTGCGCCGGGTTGCGCTCGCGCACCGAGCGGTCGCCGATGAAGATGTCGCCCTCGGTGATCTCGACCGTGCGGTTGACCATCCGCATCGCCGTCGTCTTGCCGCAGCCGCTGGGCCCGACGAGGACGCAGATCTCACCCGCTGGAACTTCCAGCGTGAGCTCCTCGACGGCCGCTTTGGCAGAGCCCGGATAACGCTTGGTCGCGCCTGCGTAGCGGACGGGGGAGGCCCCGGTATTCGACACTTGGTCAGTCACCTCATCGCTGGGCACTCGGGCCGAGCCTATACCCCGTGCCGCCTGGCGTTAAGCGTGAGCGGAGCGGTATTCAGGGCACCAGGCGAAGTCCAGGCGCGGTTTGGCCGAGGCAAGCTGTCCGGCTAGGCCTCAATGCCGAGCCGCCGCGAGCGCTCGACCGCGCGGGCGACGATTTCCCCGCACCCCGGCACTTCGCCGCCGCGCATCAGCACCCGCCCGCCGACCACGGTGGTGTCGACGATCGACCCGCTGGCCGCGTAGACCAGATCCGCGTGGAGCTCCCCAAGGCTGAGCTCCGGCGACCCGACCCGCAGCAAAAGGAAGTCCGCCACCCCACCCACGCGAACTGCATCAACTTCTCCACCTGCTGGGGGTAGAAGTTGATGCAGTTCGCTGGTCAGGAGGGGGGAGTGGGCGCCGGTGGCGATCTCCCAGGCCTCGCGGGCCGGGAGGACGGTGGGGTCGCCGGCGGTGTGGCGCTGGGCGAGGGCGAAGAGCTTGAGGTCGGCGAGCAGGTCGAGCGAGTCGTTGGAGCCGGGGCCATCGCTGCCGAGGCCGACGGCGACGCCCGCCTCGCGCGCCGCCGGATAGGGGAAGACGCCGCCAACCGCCAGCTTCATGTTGGCGACCGGGTTGGTGACGACGGTGCAGCCGCGTTCGGCGATCAGGGCCAGCTCCTCACGGTCGAGCCAGACGCCGTGGGCGAGGACGGTGCGCTCGTTCAGCAGGCCGAGCCGATCGAGGTAGGCGGCCGGGCGCACCCCGTGTCGCTCGAGGCAGTCCCTCACCTCCTGCTCGGTCTCGGAGAGGTGGATGTGGATCGGCAGCCCGCGCTCCGCCGCCCGCTCCGCGGCCCAGCTCAGCAGCCCTTCGCTGACCGTGTAGATCGAGTGGGGGGCGAGGGCGGCGCCGATCTCGGGGCCGAAATCGGCGAGCTCGTCGAGGTTGCCCAGCGCCGTCTCCCGCATCGCCTCCGTCTTGCCGTCGGCGTCGAAGAGCGGCCCGCCGATCGTCGCCCGCAGGCCGGCGTCGGCGACCGCCCGCGCGGTCGCGGCCGGCTGCCAGTACATGTCCCAGAAGCGCGTCGTTCCGCTGCGGATCATCTCCAGGCAGGCCAGGCGCGCGCCCCAGTAGACGTCCTCGGGCTCGAGCTTCGCCTCGATCGGCCAGACGACCTCCTGCAGCCAGCGCATCAGCGGCAGGTCGCCGCCGTAGCCGCGGAAGAGCGTCATCGCCGCGTGGGTGTGGCCGTTGACCAGCGGGGCGACCAGCGGCGCCCCGGCCGCGTCGATCGTCTCGTCGCCCGCCGCCGGCACCACGTCCGCGCCAAGCGCCGCGATCCTGCCGCCCTCGCAGCGCAGGCCGACGGTCTCGCCGTCGAGGACGGCGCCGCTCACGGTTAGCGCGCTCGGGCTCAAGGGCCGACGGCGCCCAGCCGCGGCAACACCGCGGCGAGGCCGTCGTGCAGCTGCAGGGCGTTGGCGGCCCGCGCCGCTTCCAGCTCGATGATCTCCAGCGGGCCGGGCCCGATGCCGTTGGCGAGGTTGTCGACGACGCAGATCGCGGCGTAGGCGAGGCCCAGCTCGGCGGCGACGATGCACTCCGAGGCGATCGTCATCCCGACCACGTCGGCGTGCGCGGCCATCAGCCGGATCTCGGCCGGGGTCTCGAAGCGCGGCCCGATCGCCTGCCAGTAGACGCCGCCGTCGCGCAGCTCGCCATCGCTGGCGCGCCAGGCGGCGAGGACTTCCTCGCGCCAGGCCGGGTCGAAGCGCGGCGCCCTGTGGGCGCGCTCGTCGACGAAGGTCGAGAGGCTGAGGTGGAGGGCGATGAAGTCGTCGGGGCAGACCAGCGAACCCACCGGCAGCTCGGCATCGAGCGAACCGACCGAGGCGATCGCCAGCACCCGGTCGCAGCCCTGCTCGACCAGGGCCCGCAGGTTGGCGGCGTGGTCGATCTCGTGCGGCAGCACGTATTCCTGCCCACCGTGGCGCTGCACGATCGCGGCACCGTGCTCGGCACCCGCCGCGGCGATCGTGTCGCCGCCGGGCCCGAGCGCACTGCTGCCGAGCACCACCGCAAGCCGTCCCACGGACCGATCCTACGCGCGCCGGGCGAGGAAGGTGGCGGCGGCCTCGTCGTGGTCGACGATCGGCTCGGGGTAGTCGAGGCCGCGGCGCCGGGCCGAGTCGAGCCGCCAGGGCTCGTGCACGGCCTTGCCCTCGACCGCCTCCAGCTCGGGCAGGTAGCGACGCACGTAGGTGCCCTGGGGGTCGAAGCGATGGGCCTGGCGCAGCGGGTTGAAGACCCGGTTGGGCCGGGTGTCGTTGCCGGTCCCCGCGACCCACTGCCAGTTGCCGGCGTTGTTGGCGATCTCGCCGTCGCCGAGCAGGTCCCAGAAGTGCCACGCTCCCCAGCGCCAGTCGAGGTAGAGGTCCTTGGTCAGGAAGGAGGCGACGATCATCCGCGCCCGGTTGTGCATGCGCCCCTCGCGCCGCAGCTGGCGCATCGCCGCGTCGACGATCGGGTAGCCGGTGCGCCCCTCCTGCCAGGCCTCGAAGGCGCGGCGCGAGCGCGACCAGCGGTCGCCCCGGGGCCGGTAGTCGCGCCGCGGCAGGGCCGGATAGGCGGCCAGCACCTGGTGGTGGAAGTCGCGCCAGCAGAGCTGGCGCGCGTAGGCGCCGCCGCCGCGCCTGGCGCGCGCCTCGCCCAACAGCTCCAGCGGCGAGATGCAGCCGAAGCGCAGGTACGGGCTGAGGCCGGAGGTGCCGTCGCCGGGCAGGTCGTCGTGGCGATCCGCGTAGCCGGCGAGGCCGTCGCGCAGGAAGCCGCGCATCGCCCTGCGACCCTCGCTTTCGCCCCCGTGCGTCCGCTCTGGCGACGGCTCGCCGCGCAGCAGCGAGCCGAGCGCCGGCAGCCGGCCGGCGGCGAGCCGCGAGGGGGTCGAGAGCTTGCCCGGCGTCGTCGCCTGCGCGCGCAGGGGAACGTCCTCCCAGGCGCGGTGGAAGGGGCTGAAGACCTTGAAGTGATCGCCGCCGCTGGGCGTCACCGTCCCCGGCGCCACGATCGTCGTGCCGGGATGGGCGCGGAAGGCGATCCTCTGCTCCTCGCAGGCGCGGCGCAGGCGCTGCTCGCGACGCCGCGCGTAGTCGCTCCAGTCGGCGCTGACGTGGAGCTCCGTCGCACCGCAGTCGCGCGCCAGCGCCAGCGTCTCGGCGACCGGATCGCCGCGGCGAACGTAGAGGCGCCCGCCTGCCCGGCGCAGCGACTCGCCGAGGTCGCGCAGCGACTCGAGCAGGAAGGCGACCCGGTTGGGGGCGGCGAAGCGGGAGCCGAGCAGCGCCTCGTCGAGGACGAAGAGCGGCACCGTGCGCTCCGCCCTCGCCGCGGCCGCCAGCGCGGGGTTGTCGCGCAGCCGCAGGTCGCGGTTGAAGAGGATGATCGCGGTGCGCACGTCCCCTATGGTGCAGGGATGGAGGAGCGCCCGTCGGGAAGGGACGAGAGCGAGAGCGAACGCCTCGACCGCAACCTCGGCGAGCTGCTGCAGGAGCTGCGCGTCGCCCTGCCCGGCGTGCAGGTCCTGTTCGCCTTCCTGCTCGCCGTCCCCTTCCAGCAGAACTTCACCAAGATCAACGGCTTCGAGAAGGGCGTCTACTTCTTCACCCTGCTCTGCACGGCGCTCTCGGCGATCCTCCTGATCGCTCCCTCCTCCTACCATCGCGTCACCTTCCGCCTGCAGCAGAAGCGCGAGCTGATCGAGCTCGCCAATCGCTTCACGATCGCCGGCTTGACCTTCCTGGCGCTGGCGATGACCGGCGCGATCGTGCTGATCACCGACGTGCTCTTCGGCGGCATCGTCACCGTGATCGTCGGGGCCGGCACGGTCGTTGCCTTCGCCTCCCTCTGGTACGTGCTGCCGCTGCGCCGACGGCTCAGTCTGACGGGGAACGGACGCTCCTGAAGCGGTCGCCCCAGAGCGCCACCAACTGGTTGGCGAGCTCGTCGGTCAGGCGCAGCTGCGGCGCCTCATCGAAGAGCATTTCCAGATCCGCCTCCCAGATGTACATCTTCAGGTCGAGCGGGACCGCGAGTTCGTCGCTGACGCCCTCCTCGATCAGCGCGTAGGCCTCGCGCAGCATCGTCACGTTGGTCAGTTTGTCGGCGGCGAAGATCGCCAGCGCCGCCGGCTCGGAGTCGGCGACGCGCCGCCGGTGCTCTTCCTTGCGGTCCTCGTAGGTCGGGATCGACTCGTCTTCGGTCATCGCCTCGACCAGCGTCGCGACGACCTCGCCGAAGCGCTCGCGCACCGTGGCCAGATCGGTGTCGCTCTTCTCGACCACGTCGTGGAGCAGCGCCGCCGCCAGCACCTCGTCGCCCTGGTGCTCCCTGACCAGCAGACCGGCGACCGCGACCGGGTGGTCGATGAAGGGCCGCCCGTCGCTGCCGCGGCGCAGTTGACCGGCATGCGCACGCTGCGCTGTCTCCAGCGCCTCCCTGACCAGATCAGATCTCTCGACCGCGGCGTCGATTCCAGGAGCCGACGTCATCCCGCGCCAGCGTAGCGGGCAAAAGGAGGCAATTGAACCGCGCGAACCGAGCGGTTTCTAAGTTGCGGAAATCGCGCTGACCGTTCGCGCCGGCAGCTCGTATTCGGCCCGCTCAATAGCGAGCTCGATTGCCTCGGCATTGCCGCCCATCGTCGTCCAGCGCTGGCGCGCTTCCTCGCTCAGCAGGTCGAGGCGCTCGTCGGAGTGCATCGGGTCGTGGTGGAAGAGCACCGTCCGCTCGGCTTCGGCGCGGCGGGCGAAGGAGAGCGCGTGGGAGAGCGAGGAGTGGCCCCAGCCGACGTGGTCGGGGTACTCGGCGTCGGCGTACTGGCCGTCGTGGATCAGCAGCGAGGCGTTGCGGGCGAGGCCGAGGCCGGAGATCCAGCCCTCCTCGAGCGCGTCGAGGTCGGCGCCGAGGGCGGGCTCGTGGTCGGGGATGTAGGCGAGCGAGGAGTCGCCGTCGTCGATCCGGTAGCCGAGCGTCGGCCCGCGGTGGGCGACGGAAGCGGCGCTGATTCGCGCCGAGCCGATCTCCCACTCGCTCTGCGGGCAGTGGCGGAAGGAGACGTCGCAGGGCAGCTCGCGCACCTCGACCGGCGAGAGCGGGGCCGAGATGTAGCGGGCGATGCGATCGCGCAGCGAGGCCTCCGGCGAGGCCGGGCCCCAGATCACGATCTCGGTCTGCGGGCGGAAGGCGGGGGCGAAGAAGACGAGGCCCTGGATGTGGTCGAGGTGCAGGTGGGTGAGCAGGATGTGCAGGCGCGCCGGTTCGGCGGCGAGGGCGAGGCCGAGGCTGCGGATGCCGGTACCGGCATCGAGGGCCAGCATCGAGCCGTCGGCGAGGGTCACACCCACGCACGAGGTGTTGCCGCCGTAGCGAATCGTCTCCGGCCCCGGGGAGGGGATCGAGCCGCGCGTGCCCCAGAGCTTGACCTTCATCTCAGCGACTGCTCCCGTTGCTCGAGCCGGCTGGCCAGAAGACCGCGATCGCGCCCTGCGAGCCGTGGGCGGTGAGGATCGGGAAGGCCGAGACCTCGACCTGGTGGCGGGTGCCGTCGGCGGAGCTGATCTCGAAGTCGGCGTGGGCGGGGCGGCCGTTGCGCACGGCGACGACCAGCGGCAGCTCGTCGTAGGGGATCGGCTCACCGGCTTTGTCGAAGGGCCCGAAGAGCGAGCCCCACTCCTCGGCGCCGACCGTGCCCAGTTCCTCGAAGCGCTTGCCGAGCAGGGCGCCGGCGGCCTCGTTGTAGAAGACGAGGACACCGCCCTCGTCGACCAGGAAGGCCGGGGTCGAGAGCGCGGACATCAGGTTGCGAGCCAGGATCAGCTCGAGGGGCTTCTGCGTCGTCACAGATGACACTTTAGATAGTTGGGATTGATACAGCCGGGATTCAGGGTGTGGATCGGCGCCGCAGAAGCGAGACGAGTACCTTCGACCGCCGGCCCTGCTGAATACGTGACTTTGATCACTTTGATGGTTTCCTTGCCCGGGCCGCGGCGGGTTTGGTTCGATCGAGTACCGTGCCGCTCGCAATGGAGGCCACTACCCCGCAAGGGGGTTCGACTACACCCGACGGGCCCAAGCGCGAGCCGAGCCCGATGTACCGAGCGGCGATGACGGTCTGCCGGCCGGTCGCGATCTGGGGTCGGCTGAAGGCCGAGGGGGTGGAGGTCCTGCCGGAGAGCGGCCCGGTCTTGGTCGTCGGCAATCACGACAGCCACTGGGACCCGGTGATGGTGGGGATCTCGGCGATCCGGCGCCGCCAGATCAAGGCGCTGGCCAAATCGGACCTCTGGAAGGTGCGCGGCCTGGCCCCGGTCCTCAACGGCATGGGCCAGATCCCGATCGAGCGGGAAGCGGGCGACGCCGGGGCCCTGGCGCGGGCGGTCGAGGAACTGCGACGTGGCTCGTGCATCGGCGTCTTCCCGGAAGGGACCCGCTCGCGCGGCAAGGTCCTGCGGGCGCGCAGCGGCGTCGGGCGGCTGGCGCTCGAGGTCCCCGAGGCGAAGCTCGTCTGCGTCGCGATCGAGGGAACCTCGGACCTGACCGGCTTCCCCCACCGCCCGCGGCTGCGGATCCGTTTCTTCGAGCCGCGGGAAGGGCAGGCGAAGCCCGGCGAGGAGCCGGGCGAGCTCGCGGTCCGCCTCCTGGCCGAGATCCGCGAGCTCGTGCCGCCCTCGATCTCGGCCCGCAAGCGCGCCTAGCCCTCGGCCTCCTCGCCGCTGGGCCGCAGCGCGTACCACTCGGCACCGAAGGAAGAGAAGTCGTTGCCGTTGGCATCGCCGGGCTTCTTGTCGGCCACGTAGGTGTAGAGCGGCCAGCCGGCGTAGGTCACCTGCAGGGTGCCGTCCTTGCGCTTGGTCGTGCCGAGCTTGGCGGCCATCGCGCCTTCCCCGGCCCGCGGCTTGCCTTCGCTGAGCAGCGGCGGCCAGACCTTGGCGCAGGCTCCGTAGCAGGACGACACGCCGCCCTTGTCCTTGTGGAAGTCGTAGAGGGTGAAGCCCTTGGCGTCGACGATCACCTTGCCCAGCTTGGGCACGGTCGTCGCCGAGACGATCGCCGCCGTGCCGCTGCTCGTGGGTTCACTCGAAGCGGTGGAGGTGGTGGTCGATCCGCTCCCGGAGCCGTAGCCACCGCCGCCCGAGCCGGAGCTGTCGTCGCTGCTGCCGCAGCCGGCGACCGCGAGCATCGCGATCAGGCAAAGGGCGGCGATTGCGAAAAGGGACTTCTTCACGTGGATTCCTCCTCTTGGGGTGGATTGCGGTTGCTGGCTTCGTCGCGGTCGAGTGGGGCGACGAAGGTGCGCTTGCCGGCGTGGACGACCAGCGCCTCGGCGCGGGAGAGATCGAGGGCGGCGCTGAGAACCGCCGCGTCGTCGCCGCCCCAGCGGTAGCGGAAGGTGCCGGCCGAGACGTCGTTGCCGCCCTGGCCCCGCATGTAGACGTGGCAGAGCGTGCCCGAGCTGATGCCCTTGACGTACATGTGGATCTCGGTGCCGTAGGCCTGTGGCTCGAGCGTGGCGCCGATCTTGACCCCGCTCGGCAGGGAGTCGAAGGCGACGTGTTGCTCGGGCGCCGCCTCCTTGCCGCCGGCGAGGACGAAGATCGCCAGCACCGCCGCCGCGGCAGCCGCGGCGGCTCCACCCAGGCCCAGTCCGAAGCGGAACCGGCGCTGACGCCGCTTCGAACGCTGCTCGGCCCCGATCGTCGCGGCGATTCGCTTGCCCAGCTCCGGCGGTGGCTGCGGCGCCGGGCCGAAGCGCGCCGGGTCGGCGTGGGGGAGGAGTCGCGAGACCGCGAGCAGCGACTCCGCCTCGGCCCGGCAGGCGGCGCAACCCTCGAGGTGGGCCTCGAGGCCGGCCCGCTCGTCGTCGGGGAGGTGCCCGAGCGCGTGCGCGCCCAGCGACTCTTTCCAGTGTCGGCAGTCGTCAGTCTTCATAGCCCATCTCCTCGAGCACTATCCGCAGGGCGCGCAGGCCGTAGTAGACGCGGCTCTTCACGGTTCCCTCCGGCACGCCAAGTTCCTCGGCGACCTCGGCGTAGGGGCGGCCGCGGTAGTAGGTCTCGACCAGGACGCGCCGGTGCTGCTCGCCGATCTGCCGCATCGCCTCCTCGATCTGCCAGGCCAGCAGCGCCTCGTCGAAGGGTTCAACCGAGGGCTCGATGCCGCCGTCGCTAACCGTTGGCCGGGCGGCGCGGGCGCGGCCCAGATCGATCACGACGTTGCGCAGGATCGCGAACAGCCAAGTTCGCAGCGAGCCGATCTGGGGATCGAAGCGCTCGCCCGCCCGCCAGGCACGCAGGAAAGTCTCCTGCACGGCCTCCTCGGCGAGGCCTGAATCGCCGAGCGAGCGGACCGCGAAGCCGTAGAGCTCCGCCGCGTGGGCCGCGTAGGCCTCGCGCACGTCCCGCTCACGGGTCAGGGCACCGGAAGCCATCTCAGGCCGATCTTGGCGCGGGTATGAAGATCACGACTGCACGTCATACGGGCAGCCGGCTACGCGGGTTCAGGCCAAACGCGGTGCCGCTACTCGAGTTTGCCAATCTTGAAGATTTTCGTGCCGCAGTCCGGGCAGGTTCCCTGGATCGCGGGGCGACCGTTCTTCATCGTCACCTGCTTGGCGTCTTTGATCTCGACCTTCTTGCGCTCCTTGACGCAGTAACCCTCTGGCATCAGGGCAACTCCTTTCACTGCCTGGGCGGCAGAGCTCGCGGGTGCTCGCGAGGTCGAATTGCGGCGAATGTAACGCAGTCAGGGGACGATGCGGGGAAAGATCGTGCTAATTCGCACGATCTGCTTACTTCGAATCCTTGCCCGCCGACCGTTCGATCGCTTCTTCGCCCGCTTCTTTCAGCTGCTTCGAGCCCTGCGGTGCGGTGGCGCCGCCGCTCGCGGCCGGCGGACCTTCGCCTTCGCCAGCGGACGTTTCCGCGGCTCCTTCGCCTTCGCTGCGCAGGCTCGCGACTTCGCTCCGCAGCGCGTCGATTTCGGCTTCCAGGGCGCTTGCGTCGGGCGTGCTGGCCGGGGCGACGGCTCCGCTCAGTTCGTCGCGCACGGCCTGCAGGTCATCCTTGCTGACCGCGTTGTCCTGGGCGTCGATCGCCAGCACGATGCCGGCACCCGCACCGCCGATCGCGATCGCGACGAGGACGAGGAAGACGCGCGTGCGCATCGTCAGCCTGCGCTCGAGCAGCCCGATCCACGCCCGCAGTCCGTCCACCGACATCGCCACTAACTTAGCGACTATCCGAAAACCTCCACACCGCCTGGCGGCACCGGACACACTTCGCGGGGCGGCGTCCTCAGTCGGCCAAATGGCGCTGCCATTAGGCCTCCCTGCGTCCTACCCCCGCTCGGTCCGGCACTCGCCAGCGGGCATGCAGGTTTTCGGATAGTCGCTAGAGCTTGCCCCGGAGCCCTGCGCTCCCGATCCACTACCCTGCGGCCCGCACTTCCCGACCCCAGCCCGAAGGAGAGACCCGCATGCCCGAGGCAGTAATCGTCGACACCATCCGCACGCCGATCGGCCGTGCTTTCAAGGGCTCGCTGGCCCAGCTGCGCCCCGAGGAGACGGGCGCCTACGTGGTCGACCAGCTGCTCGAGCGCAACCCGGACGTCGATCCGGCCCTGATCGAGGACGTCTTCTGCGGCGTCGGCATGCCGCAGGGGCTGCAGGCCTTCAACATCGGCCGGATCATCTCGCTGCTCTCCGAGAAGCTGCCGCAGACGGTCAACGGGGTCACGGTCTCGCGCTACTGCTCCTCCAGCCTCGACGCGATCCGCCACGCCGGCAACGCGATCAAGGCCGGCGAGGGCGATGTCTACGTCGCCGCCGGGGTCGAGTGGGTGAGCCGCTTCAACGAGCGCACCGAGCCCGCCGGCGCCGACGACCGCAACCCGAACCTGATCGGCGAGAACGGCCAGCCCAACGCCTACATCGACATGGGCATCACCGCCGTCAACGTCGCCAAGCACTACGACGTCAGCCGCGAGGACATGGACAAGTTCGCCCAGCGCTCGCAGGAACTGGCGGTCAAGTCCCAGGAAGACGGCTTCTTCGACCGCGAGATCGTGCCGGTGACGCTGCCCGACGGCACCGAGGTCACGAAAGACGACGGCCCCCGCGCCTCCTCGACCCTGGAGAAGCTCTCCGAACTGCCGGAGGCCTTCGGCGGCGGCGGCGTCACCGCCGGCAACTCCTGCCCGCTCAACGACGGCGCCGCCGCGGTG
>Ga0164298_10000394_pt1 | contig 11960 bp, 10 predicted proteins | sample Whisoiple_216_MG_FD_109713 | JGI IMG/M metagenome (GOLD analysis project Ga0164298, IMG submission 109713) | Unamended control soil microbial communities from upstate New York, USA - Whitman soil sample_216_MG | ecosystem: Environmental > Terrestrial > Soil > Agricultural land ... | reverse complement strand
GCGATGCGCTGGACCAAGCCGTAGTGCCCGCCGGGCTCGTTGTCGCCGAGCAGGGAGAGGCCGCTGAAGATGAGCAGGCCGGCGATGCCGGCAAGGAGGGCGAAGCGGTCGAAGCGCCCCCAGCGCTCGTCGCCGTGCGTGCGCCAGGCGATCGCGAAGACCGAGAGCTGCAGGGCGACGGCGCCTCCGAAGAAGATCCAACCATGGGCGGCGTCGCGCCAGGAGAGCTCACCGGCGACGTCGCGGGCGTAGCAGGAGGCTTCGATCGTCTTCTGGCAGTCGGCCGGGAAGGGGAAGCCGTCGAGGATCTGGGCCAGCCCGGTGAAGGCGATCAGGCCGGGGCCGAGCCAGCCGCGCAGGCCACGTGGCCCGTCGAGCACCAGCGCCACCGCGACGAGGATGAACGAGGTGCCCCAGATCGCGACGCCGATGTCGAAGAGCCAGGGGTGGGCGGCGTTGCGGGCGCCGAGCACGCTGACCGCGTCGCGAACCTCGTTGTAGCCGGGCTCGATCAGCCCGCCGACCACCACGATCGCCACCCAGATCAGCTGCCCGGCGATCGAGGCGATCGCCAGCTTGCGGATCAGGTCTGCATGGCTCCGTTCGCTGATGGCGCTTCGAGCCTATCCGTACCTGCCAAGCCACGTCAGGCCCGACAGAAGACCGGGCGCTAGTTGTTGTTATCATGGTCGATTCAATAGACATTTCAATAAAAATTTGCAGCCTCAAGGTGTCTATTTTTCCCTATTAAAAGCCAAAAATTGGTATTTAGTCTATGGACATAGAAGAGGACATAGATGATGACAGTCACAAGGGAGTTCGAACAGACGCATCCGTGGCTTACCTTCGACGTCGACCTCGAGCAGGCGAGCTACCGCCTGTGGCTTTTGCTTGGGGAGGCAACGTCGAAGAGCGATCACGTGCGGCGAGCGCTGCTGCGGCCTGAGGTCGCCGACGAACTGCAGAAGGTCTTTCTGGTCAAGGGGGCGCTGGCGACTACAGCGATCGAGGGGAACACGCTCTCCGAGGAAGAGGCTCGGCAGGTCCTCGAGGATGAGTCGAGATTGCCCCCGTCCAAGCAGTATTTGGGCCAGGAGATCCGCAACGTCCTCGCAGCCATCGATCAAATTCGCGACGAGATCCTGCCCGACGCATCCAACGCGGATCTGACGGTGGAAAAGATCAAGCTCTACAACCGCCTCGTGCTCGATGGTCTCGAGGTCGAGGATGGTGTCGACCCCGGCGAGATCCGCGAGCACTCAGTCGTCGTCGGGCGCTACCGTGGGGCCCCCGCACAGGACTGCGAGTACCTCTTGGCAAGACTGTGCGAGTGGCTCAATTCGGAGGCGTTCGACGCACCGGAGGACCATCCCGAGCTGGCGCCTCCCCTGGCGATCCTCAAGGCGATCCTGGCTCACCTTTACCTCACCTGGATCCACCCCTTTGGCGACGGGAACGGCCGCACCGCCCGTCTCCTGGAGGTGCATATTTTGCTTGCTTCACGCTTTCCCCAGCCGGTGACCCAGCTGCTCTCGAACCACTACAACCACACCCGGAGCGAGTACTACCGACAGTTGGACCGGACGAGCCGCGCGGGCCCGAACGGTTTCCTGCTCTACGCCGTTCAGGGGTTCGTCGAGGAGCTGCGTGGTCAGCTCGACCGGATCTGGTCGATGCAGTACGTCGACCGCTGGGAGCAGTACATCCACCAGCGGTTCGGGGAGACGAGCACTGACAGCCAGCGTCGCCAGTTGAGGCTGATCAAGGATCTCTCGAAGGCGAGCATCGAGATAGTGCCCAACTACCCGCTTCCGAGCCTGACGCCGATTCCCCGCAACCAGATGAGGCGCCTCTCTCCGGCCCTGGCCGAGGCATACGCCCGCAAGACGGAACGGACCCTGAGTCGTGATCTCAACACGCTGGAGCGCATGGATCTGATCTGGCGCTCGGAACACGGGTGGTGGCCCAACTCCGACTCGGTCCTCGGCTTCATGCCACCCCAAGCGCGCACGCAGGGCAGGGAGATGTTCCTCTCCTGGTAGGCCGGGTAGGAAGATTCCATGACCAGTTCATCGCTGAAAAGCACCGTCGCCCGTAAGGCCGTCAAGGCGACCGCCAGGCACACCTCCCACGGCACCCCCAAGAAGCTGAAGCGCAATCCGATCCGCGCCGGCACCCTGCTCGCGGTCGGGGCCTCGCTAGGTGCCCTGGCCGGATGGCTGGCCGCTCGCGGCGCCCCAGCAGCACCCTCGCCTGGCTGAGTCCTGTACAGATTCCGGGATGGGCTCGTTCCGCTACGAGGGACACCGGATCTCCTACGACTCCTACGGGGAGGGCGAGCGGGTGCTGGTGCTCGTCCATGGGCTGCTGATGAACCGCCGCATGTTCGAGCGCGTGGCGCCGGAGCTGGCGGCCGCTGGCAACCGGGTGATCTGCGTCGACCTGCTCGGCCACGGGCGCTCGGACCGGCCCGAGGACCTGCGGCTCTACTCGATGCCGCTCTTCGCCCGCCAGGTGGTGGCGCTGCTCGACCATCTCGAGCTCTCCTCGGCGGTGGTGGGAGGGACCTCGCTCGGCGCCAACGTCGGCCTCGAGCTGGCGGTGCGCTACCCGGAGCGGGCGCACGGGCTCTTCATCGAGATGCCGGTGCTCGACAACGCCCTGGCGGCGATGGCCGGCGCCTTCACCCCGGTCCTGCTCGGGCTGCGCTACGGCCGGCCCGTCTTCGAGCTCACCTCGCGCGTCACCTCGCTGATCCCGCGCACCAACCACCTCGTCGACATCGGCCTCGACTGGGTGCGGCAGCGCCCCGGCCCTTCCGGCGCCGTGCTCGAGGGACTGTTGCTGGGGGAGACCGCGCCGCACCGGGAGCAGCGGCAGCAAATAGAGCAGCCGACCCTGATCGTCGGCCACCCCCGCGACCCGATCCACCCCTTCGGCGACTCCGGCATGCTCGCCGAAGAGCTGCCCAACGCCCGCCTGGTCGAGGCCAGCTCGATCTTCGAGTGGCGGCTCAAGCCGCAGCGCCTCACCGCCGAGCTGGCGACCTTCCTGGCCGAGCTCTCAGATCTTCAGCGCGGTCCAGAGCGGGCGGTGGTCGGATAGGTAGTACTTGACGTAGGAGCGGAAGAGGCGCTGCTCCTTCTCGGTCGGCCCCCAGAGGCCGCGGAAGACGGCGCCGTCGAAGTCGAAGACGCCGCTCTGCTCGATCGCGTCTTCGATCTGACCGGGGAAGACCGCCATCTGGTCGTACTGGGCGTCGTTGTTGAGGTTGGAGCCGCTGACCGGGTCGGTGCCGCCGATCTTGGTCGAGTGATCGGGGAGATGCAGGCCCTTGCTGGTCAGCGCCCGGTAGATCGGGTCGCTCTCGTCGCGGACCGGCAGGTTGAAGTCGCCGAGGGCGAGCACGTTCGGGGTGAAGGCGTATTTGTCGCGGCGACGCGAGTCGGCCCAACGGGCGATCGCGTAGGCCTCGAGGCAGCGACGTTCGATCGACGCTAGGTCTTCCTTGCCGAAGTAGAGGTGGACGTCGGCGACGACGAATTCGAGCTTGCCGGCGCGCAGGGAGACCAGGTACGGGTTGCGGTCGAAGCCCCTGAACTCCTGTTTGACCCCGGTCAGCTTGACGCTGGCGAGGTCCTTGTTCGGCACCGTGATGTGGCCCACCTCGTCCAGCAGCGTGGCCCGTTCGCCGTCGAAGATGACCGCGTAGCGCTCGCGGTTTCCCCCGGGGTCCGAGAAGATCGCCCGGTAGCTCTTCGGCAGCTGGGCGATGATCCCGCGCAGGCCGCTGAGGTTGTCGTTGGTCTCCTGGATCGCCACCACGTCGAACCAGCTGATGATCTCGGCGATCAGCCGGTAGTCCTTCTCGCGCCGCTGCTGGACGCCGAGGTTGGCGATGTTCCAGGTGGCGAGCAGCAGGCGGTTCCTGGTGCGGGGCGGGATCGCCCGGTCCTCCTTGCCTTTCTGCTTCGGGTAGTCGCGCAGCGCTTTCAGCTGCGCGCCCGGCCTGTAGTCGTAGTCGGTGCGGGGCTTGGGGAAGGCCGGCATGGGCCGACCCTAAGCAGAAACCCCTGCTGATCGATCAAAAAAATATGCGGAATCAGGAAAGAAGTCCCAACGTCCGTCCTTTGGTACGCACGGAGTGCTAGGATGCCCGAAAATTCTGGAGCGATCAGAGAGATTCAGGGGGACCCAGGGAGAGGGACCTCAACGGGCTTCAAGGGAGGAGCCCCACCCATAGCGCACCAGTGCCTTAATCGGTCAAAGGGCCGGCCTTAAAAGCCGGAGATCCGGGTTCGAGCCCCGGCTGGTGCATCGGAACCAAACGAAACCGGTGACCGGCTATGGCGAACAATCTCTTTGACCAACTAGACGAGATCTCAACGGGCGGCGAGCAGCAGCGGCCGCTCTGGGCGGCACGCGCCCCCTACCAACCGCAGGGCGACTACGACCTGATGCTGGTGCCGCGGGTGAAGGGCTGGCGGGAGGACGCCGACGCGATCGCGGCGTTGGAGCGAATCGAGCGCGAGCCCTGGGTCGAGAGCATCGACCGCGAGGGCAGGCAGGTCCAGGCCCGCCTCGCCAGCGATTGGATCGAGGCGACCGGCGGCGCCCTCACCTCCGGCGAGGCCCCGTCGCACACGGACCTCGCCGAAGGCCGGCGCTTCGCGCTCAACTTCTGGGACGCCAACTCGACCAAGGCCCTGCACATCGGCCACCTGCGCAACCTGGCGCTCGGCAACGCGCTCGGCTCGGCGCTGACCGAGGCCGGCGGCAAGGTCGAGCGGCGCAGCATCATCTGCGACGTAGGCCGCAGCATGGGCGAGGCGATGGCGGGCGTCGTGGCGAGCGGTCGCCATGCCCAGTCCTCGCCGGGCGGCGGCGAGAAGACCGACCACTTCGTCGGCGCCTGCTACGCCGAGTACGTCAAGACCGGGCCCTCGCTGACCGGGCGCGACGACAACCCGGCCACCTCGCTGAGCCGCGAGGTCGACGTCCACCACGACAGCGCCGACGACCTGCTGCAGCGGGTGCTCGACGGCGACCAGGAGGCGATCGAGCTCTGGTCCAAGACCCGCGCCTGGGTGATCTCGGGCCAGCGCAAGACCCTGGCCCGGCTCGGCATCTCCTTCGACCGCGTCTTCTTCGAGTCCGACTTCCTGCCCGAGGTCGCCGAACTCTCCAACCTCGGCCTCGAGCACGGGATGCTGCAGCGCCGCCCCGACGGCGCCGTGATCTACCTCACCGACCGCGAGGAGCTGGAGGAAATGCCGCTGCTGCGCGCCGACGGCCTGCCGACCCAGCACATGCGGGCGCTCGCCTACTGGATGGCGGCGCCGGGCCTCGAGGGCACGACCTCGATCCAGGTCTGCGGCCTCGAGTGGGTTGCCCACGTCACCTGCCGCCGCCAGCTGATGGACGAGATGATGGAGAAGGGCGCCGGGGCGGACATCAACCACCCTGCCCACGACGTCTTCCACGGGATGGTCTCCAAGCAGAGCGAGTCGGTCTCCTCGTCGAAGAAGAACGCGCTGCTGATCGACGAGCTGGCCGAGTGGATCGACAGCGCGATGGAGGCCGAGGAGGAGCGCGCCGGGGTGCGCCAGCGCCACCCGGCGGCGGAAGCGATCGTGCCGCAGGTTGCGCTCGGCTACTTCCTCATGCACGCCAACACCAAACCGCTGGACTTCGAACCGGAGAAGCTCCTGCGCGAGGAGCAGAGCCTCGGTTGGGACCTGGCCCGGGCCCGCGCCCACAACGGCAACGGCTCCGGCACCGCGGCGGCCGAGCCGGCGCAGGACCCCGACTACCGCTTCGCCGTCGTGCAGTCGGAGATGTACCGGCGCCACCTGCAGCAGGCGGTCGAGCGGCTCGACGTCAGCCCGCTGGCCAAGTACGTCGCCCACCTCTCGCGCTGGTACGTCGAGCAGGACCGCGAGCCGCACGTGCAGGAGGCGATCCAGGCGGCCCTCGCCCAGGGCGCCCGCGGGCTCGGACTGGAGGCGGTCAGATGAGGCTCCGCTGTGCGATTCCCCCGATATTCGCGGCAAAGGAACAGCGGAGGGCTCGGACATGAGGACGCTGCTGGTCGACAACCACGACTCCTACACCTACAACGTCTTCCACCTGCTGGCCGGCGTCTCCGGCGAGGAGCCGATCGTGGTCGACAACGACGCCGTCTCCTGGCGGGCGCTGGAGCGCTGGGACTTCGACGCGATCGTGCTCTCGCCGGGCCCGGGAACGCCGGGGCGCTGGCACGACTTCTGCGTCTGCGACGACATCCTCCGCTTCAGCGAGATCCCGGTGCTCGGCATCTGCCTCGGCCACCAGGGCCTGGGCAAAATGCTCGACGGCGAGGTGCGCAGCGCCCCCGAGGCGATGCACGGGCGGCTAAGCAAGATCTTCCACGAAGGCGACGGCCTCTTCGACGGCATCCCGCAGGGCTTCCCGGTCGTCCGCTACCACTCGCTGGCGATCACCGGCATGGGGCCCGACGGCAACGTCTGCGCCTGGGCCGACGACGGCGTCGTGATGGGGATCGAACACCGCAAACGGCCGATGTGGGGGGTGCAGTTCCACCCCGAGTCGATCGCCACCGACCACGGCGCCAGGCTGGTCGAGAACTTCTTCGACCTCGCCCGCAAACGCAAAGAGACGCCGGTGCGGGCGACCAAGCGCCCCGACGGCGCCCGCCCGCGCAATACCCCCGTGGCCAAGACGGGCCCCTCGGACACCTGCCTGCTGCTGCGCTCGATCCCCGGCGAGGCCGCGACCGAGGCCCTCTTCGAACGGCTCTTCGCCGCCGAGGAGCACGCCTTCTGGCTCGACAGCACCGACGCGCCGACCCGGCTGGCGCAGAGCTCCTACCTCGGCACCAGCGCCGGCCGCGACCGCTGCGTGCTCTCCTACGACGTCGACGAGGGAATCGTGCGGGCCCACCGCGCCGAGACCACCGCGATCGAGCCCGGCTCGATCTTCGACGTCCTCGACCGCGAGGTCGCCAAGCGGGCGATCGAGCGGCCGAGCGAGGCGGCGCCGAACCTGCTCGGCGGTTTCGTCGGCTACCTCGGCTACGAGCTCAAGGCCGATTGCGGAGCGACCAACGTGCACAGCTCCGACGTCCCCGACGCGGTGATGATGCTGGCCAACCGGATCGTCGCGGTCGACCACGTCCACCACCGCACCCACGTGCTGGCGGTCTGCGCCGACGAGGAGGTGGGGGAGGCGACGGCCTGGCTGGACGAGGCCGAGGCGGTGGTCCGCGAGCTGCTCGCCGACCCGCCGGCCCAGGCCAGTCCCGCCGATCCGCCCTTCGGCGAGCCCAGCGAGGGCCACGTGCGCTTCGACTGCGGCCGCGGCCGCGAGCAGTACCTCGCCGACATCGCTCGCTCGCAGGCCGAAATGGCCGCCGGCGAGTCCTACGAGGTCTGCCTCACCGACCAGATCTCGACCGCGGCCGAACCCGACCCGTTCGATCTCTACCGCAACCTGCGCCGCAGCAACCCCGCACCGTTCGCCGCCTTCCTCAAGCTCGGCGATGTCGCCGTCGTCAGCTCCTCGCCGGAGCGCTTCCTCTCGGTCGACCGCGAGCGCCGGGTCGAGGCCCGCCCGATCAAGGGCACGACCAAGCGCTCCGCCGACCCGGCCGAGGACGCGGCGCTGAAAGCCGAGCTGACCAACGACGAAAAGACCTACGCCGAGCACCTGATGATCGTCGACCTGCTGCGCAACGACCTCGGCATCGTCTGCGAGGTCGGCAGCGTCGCCGTGCCGGAGCTGATGGTGGTCGAGGACTACGCCACCGTGCACCAGCTGATCTCCACGGTCGAGGGGGTGCTGCCGGCCGAGCGCAGTGCCGTCGAGTGCGCCCGCGCCTGCTTCCCGGGCGGCTCGATGACCGGCGCGCCGAAGCTGCGCACGATGGAGATCATCGACGACATCGAGGCCGAGGCGCGCGGCGTCTACTCCGGCGCGATCGGCTACTTCGGCTTCGACGGGGTGATGGACCTGAGCATCGTCATCCGCACCGTCGTCCTGCGCGAGGGGCGGACGACGATCGGCGCCGGCGGCGCGATCGTGATGCAGTCCGATCCGGTCGACGAGTTCGACGAGATCCTGCTCAAGGCGAAAGCGCCGATGGCGGCGATCGCCCGCACGGTCACCGGCAGCGACTCCTCCGACTCGTGGAGCGTCGAGCTCGAGCCAGCGCGGTCGCGGGCGGCGGAGCCGGCCTGATGGAGGCCGCGGCCGAGCCGAAGTGCCGGGTGCGCGAGGCGACCGAGGCCGACGCACCGGCTGTGGCGGACGCGATCGGCCAGCTGCTGGTCGAGCTCAGCGGCGGCGGACCGGCGGCGGTCGAGCTCGAGGCGGCGAGCTTGGAACTGGTCAGGGATAGGGGGTTGGGTGCCCTGCTGGTGGCGGAGGCAGGGGGCGAGGACGGCATCGTCGGGGTCCTCGCCGCCAGCTGGCAGCACGCGGTCCACGTCCCCGGTCGCTACGGCACGATCCAGGATCTCTGGGTGCACCCCGAGTGGCGCAGCCGCGCGGTGGGTCACGAGCTGGTCGAGGCCTTCTGCGCGCTTGCCCACGAGGAGGGGGCGAAGCGAATCGAAGTCGGCCTGCCGCGCGAGGACTTCGAGCGCATCGACGCCACCACCGCCTTCTACCGCGCCAACGGCTTCGAGCACCTCGGCCCGCGCATGCGGAGGAAGCTTTGATGGCGGAGCTGTTGCTGGTCGAGCAGCGCCCTGCCGCTGACGGCGAGGACAGCGCCGCCCACTGGATCCTCGAAGGCGGGCGCATCCTGCCGGGCGTCGACGACAACCGGCGGATGGAGGAGCTGCGGCGCGGCCTGCTGCGCCACGCCGGGGTGCGCGCCGCCGACGCCGACGCCGACAGCGAAGACGTCGAGCAGACGCTCAGCGTCCTGCACGAGCCCACCTATCTGGAGGCGCTGGCCGAGGTCTCGTCCGAGCCGGTCGTGATCCCGGAGCTGACCCCGCCCGGCCTGCCGCCGGACATCCCGGTCTGCTCCGGCCTGGTCGAGGCGGCGCGCGAGGGGGTGCGCACGGCGATGACCGCGGCCGCGCGGTTGACCGAAGGGGCCCGCTTCACCTACGCGCTCTGCCGCCCTCCCGGCCACCACGCCGGCCCGGCCTGGTTCGCCGGCTACTGCTACCTCACCACCGCGGCGGCGGCGGTGCAGGTCCTGCGCCACGCGGGCGTCAGCCCGGTCGGCATCCTCGACATCGACCTGCACTACCCCAACGGCACCGCGGCGATCGTGGCGACGATGGGGGACGCGAGCCTGCACTCGCTGCACGCCTTCCCGGTCACCAACGTCGCCGCCGGCACCGTGGATCCGAGCAACGACCGCGAGGTGGCGGTCGAGTTCCCGGGAGTGCCCGACGCCGAGAACTACCTCGGCGCGCTCGAGCGGTCGTTGAGCGAGCTCGCCGCCGAGTCGGAGGCCCTCGTCGTCTCGCTCGGCTACGACATCGTCGCCGGCGACCCGCACGGCTCCTGGCAGTTCGAGCCGGGGATCTTCGCCGAGATCGGCCAGCTGCTCGCCGCCTGCGGCAAGCCCGTCTGCGTGATCCAGGAGGGCGGCTACGCCCTCGACTCCCTGGCGGAGTGCAGCGAGGCCTTCGCCACCGGCCTCCTCGGCGGCGCCCCAGTGGCTTCCGGTGCGCCTTTTGCACCCCAGGAGTACATAAAGCGCACCGGAACGGAGGGCGGGCGATGAGCGACGACGGTCTGGTCAAATTCCGCCAGCGGCTCGACCCGATCGACGAGGAGATCGCGCGCTTGCTTGGCGAGCGCTTCGAGATCTGCCGCGAAGTCGCCGCGTACAAGGGTGAGCACGGGATCCCGATGATGCAGCCCGAGCGGGTTGCCGAGGTGCGCGCCCGCTACCTCGCCCGCGGCGCCGCGGTCAACCTGCCCGAGGACTTCACCGCGGCGCTCTTCGAGCTGCTGATCGGCGCCACCTGCAAGCTCGAGGACGAGCTGATGGAGGGGGCGGCCGCGAGCGAGGGGCGGGAGCGGTGAGCGCGGAGCTGCCCCCCGGGCCCTCGATCTCAGTCGACGAGCAATCGGCGCGCTGGTCGAGCGAGCCGCTGCCCTTCCTGGAGGAGTGCAGGGACCGCTACGGCGACACCTTCACCCTGCGCCTGCGCCACCTCGGCCCCTGGGTCCTGCTCGCCGACCCCGAGGACGTCAAACGGGTCTTCTCCACCGACAGCAACGACCTTGGCGTGGGGGTGCCGAACCTGGCGCTGCGGCCGGTGCTCGGCGCCCACTCGGTGATGCTGAGCGAGGAGCCCGAGCACATGACCCGCCGCAAGCTGATGCTGCCGCGCTTCCACGGCGAGCGGATGCGCGAGGACGCCGAGATGATGACCGAGCTGGCGCGGCGCGAAGTGCGAGCCTGGCCGGTCGGCGAGCCGTTCGCTCTCTGGCCGCGGATGCAGGCGCTGACCCAGGAGGTCGTGATGCGGGCGGTCTTCGGCGACGACGAGGGCCGGCTCGATCGGCTGCGGGGGCTGCTGACCAACCTGACCGACGCGGTCAACGACGAAGAGCGCTTGCGTCAGCTCGCCGAGCACGGCCCGCAGTGGCTCGAAGACAGCCCCGGCTGGCGCGAAGCGATGGCGCCGGTGGAAGAGGAGGTGCTGGCCGAGGCCCGCCGCCGCCGCGAGGAAGGCGAGGAGGGTCGCCGCGACGCGGTCTCGATCCTGGTCGAGGCGCGCAACGAGGACGGCTCGCCCCTGGGCGAGAAAGACCTGCGCGACGAACTGCTGACCCTGCTCACCGACGGCCCGACCTCGAGCTCGCTGGCCTGGGTCTTCGAGCGCCTGCTGCGCCACCCCGAGACGCTGGCGCGACTGCAGTCCGAACTGCTCGTCGGAGAGGGGGACGCCTACCTCGACGCCGTGATCAAGGAGACCCTGCGCCTGCGGCCACCGGTCTCGGTCGTCGTCCGCCGCCTGCTCAAGCCGGCGACGCTGGGCGGCTACGAGCTCCCCGCCGAGACCCTGATCGCGCCCTGCGTCTACCTGATCCACCACCGCTCCGACGTCTACGAGAACCCCGGCGAGTTCATCCCCGAGCGCTTCCTCACGCAGCGGGCGGCGGTGCCGACCTGGATCCCCTTCGGCGGCGGCGCCCGCCGCTGCCTCGCCGCCAGCTACGCCGAACAGGAGATGAAGCGGGTGCTGCGCACGGTGCTGGAGGAGGTCGATCTGGAGCCGGTCGAGTCGCGCGCGGAGCGGGTGACGCGCGGCGCGATCGCCTTCAGCCCCGCCCAGCACGGCCTCGTCGTCGCCAAGCCACGGACCCACGCCTTCGCATGAGCTCCGACGAGGGCAGCTATGACCTGATCGTCGTCGGCGCCGGCGCCAAGGCCGCCGGGATCGCGACCAAGGTTCACATCGTCAACAGCCTCGGCCTTGCCCAGATCTCGATGCTGGTGATCGAGGGCACCGAGGTGGCCGCCTCGTGGAAGGGCCGCAACGGCATGACCTCGGGCGAGGAGCCGCTGGCGGTGACCCCGATCAAGGACGTCGGCTTCCCGTACCAGAGCCACATCGAGTTTGGCGAGGCCGGCGAGGCGATCGACGCCGCCCTTGCCCAGTTCACCTGGCAGCAGCACATGATCAGCACCCGCCGCTACGCCCGCTGGGTCGACGCCGGTTCCCCCCAGGTGCGACACCGCGACTACGGCGAGTACCTGACCTGGGTGCTCGCGCGGGCGAGCGAGGGCATCGAGCACCTCGCGGGCCGCGTCACCCAGGTGACACTCGACCCCGACGGAGAGCGCTGGCTGGTCGAAGCTGAAGCGGAGGGAGGCGCAACGCGGCGCAGCGGCGGTGCCCTGGTCTTGACCGGGCCCGGCATTCACCGCGCCTTCCCCCACGAGCCGGCCGTCGCCGACCGGGTCTTCCACTGCGACAGTC
>Ga0164298_10000392_pt1 | contig 12018 bp, 12 predicted proteins | sample Whisoiple_216_MG_FD_109713 | JGI IMG/M metagenome (GOLD analysis project Ga0164298, IMG submission 109713) | Unamended control soil microbial communities from upstate New York, USA - Whitman soil sample_216_MG | ecosystem: Environmental > Terrestrial > Soil > Agricultural land ... | reverse complement strand
AGGACCCGGCGGGCCGACCAGCGCTCGCCCGGCGGGAACTACGGGGCAACCGGCAGCGGGTGGGAGGCGTCCAGGGACACGGTCCCGACCAGCTCGTCGGTGCGGGCGGCCACCTCGGCGTACTCGGCGAGGACCCCGGCCAGCGTCTCGCCCGGGAGCAGGCGGAACTCGTCGGCGCGCTTGGCGAAGTCCTCCTCGGTCATGTTGGCGAAGTCCTTGGAGGGTGACGGGCCGTTCAGGATGAAGTCCACCCAGCCCCGCTCGACCGCACTGACGTGCTTGACCAGGCCGCCGAGGCACAGCTCGCTGGCGGTCGGCCGCGCCCCGGCCTGCTCGTCGGTCAGGTCGCGGGTCGTGTGCCGCAGGAAGAACCGTTCCTTGGTCAGCATCGCCAGCAGGTCGGCACGCTCACCGGTGGCGGTCTCGTCGCGGGTGATGGCGCTGGTCATCTGTCTTCACCTTCCGTTGTTTCCCTGGTCGAGAGCAACGTTAGAGGCTATAGCGGCCACTTTCCGACCTCAATTCGGGCAGACTTCGAAACATGGCGAACACCAGCTCACGGACACTGCGGCTGCTGTCCCTGCTCCAGACGCACCGGTACTGGCCGGGCGCCGAGCTGGCCGACCGGCTCGGCGTCTCGGTCCGCACGCTGCGCCGGGACGTCGACCGGCTGCGCGAGCTCGGCTACCCGGTCGAGGCGCAGCGCGGTGTCGAAGGCGGCTACCAGCTCGCCGCGGGTGCCGAGCTGCCGCCGCTGATGGTCGACGACGAGGAGGCGGTCGCCCTGGCCGTCGGGCTCCAGGCCGCCGCACAGGGACCGGTCGAGGGCATCGCCGAGGCCTCCGCGCGGGTGCTCGCCAAGGTCGCGCGGGTGATGCCCGGCCGGCTGCGGCGCCGGGTCGAGGCGATCCGTGCGATGACCGTGCCGGTCAGCTGGGACACGACGACCAACGTCGACCCCGGCGTGCTGACCACGGTCGCGCTGGCCTGCCGGGACAGCGAACGCCTGCGCTTCGCCTACACCGCGGCCGGCGGCCAGCGGACGGACCGGCACGTCGAGCCGCACCGGCTGGTCGGCGTCGGCCGCCGCTGGTACCTGGTCGCCTACGACCTCGCCCGGCACGACTGGCGCAGCTTCCGGCTCGACCGGCTCACCGGCCCGATCGGCACCGGCACCCCGTTCCGGCCGCGTGACCTGCCGGCGACCGACGCCGCCGAGTTCGTCCGCACCGGTCTGGCGAACGCGCCCCGGCCGTACGAGGTGGAGGTCGTGGTCGACGCGCCGGTCGCCACCGTGCGCGAGCGGATCGGCCAGTGGTCCACGGTGGAGGAGGCCGGCGCGGGGCGTTCCCGGGTACGCATGACCGTCGACGCACTCGACTGGCCGGTCATGGCGCTCGGCGTGGTCGGCGCCGACTTCCACGTCGTCGGGCCGCCCGAGCTGCTCGACCAGGTCCACGAATGGGGTGCGCGTTTCGTCCGTTCATGAAGCGTGTTCGCACGTGAGGTGGCGACGGACGGGGAATCAGTGGGTAGCCTCGCCGTTAGTCAAAGGGGGAGGCGTTCATGTCGACTCTGACGGACCGGGTTCCGCTGCCCGTGCAAGGACTCGCCCTGCACGCCGTGTTCGCGCTCCCGCAGCGCCTGCGCCGGCTGCTCGCCGGGCCGCCCATCCGGCGCGACGACCTGGAGCTGGCGCTCGACGCGCAGCTGCTGCTCCGCATGATGGCGCTCTCCGGCGCCAGCCTCACCAAGGGCACACCGGCCGAGGCGCGGCAGTACCTCGAGGCCAGCAGAGGCATGCTCGCCGCGCCCGCGCTGTCCGGGGTACTCAGCCGGAACCTCGGGATCCCCGCCGAGGACGGGCCGATCCCCGCGCGCCTCTTCGAGCCGGCGAACCTGGCCGGCGGGTCACCGCTGCTCGTCTACTTCCACGGCGGCGGCTGGGTCGTCGGCAGCATCGACACCCACGACGCGGTCTGCCGCTACCTGGCCCGCAACGCCCAGGTCCGCGTGCTGTCGGTCGGGTACCGGCTGGCGCCGGAGCGCCCGTTCCCCGCCGCAGCCGACGACGCCGTCACCGCGTTCCGGTTCGCCGCACGCAACGCCGAGGCGCTCGGGGTCGACACGTCCGCCATCGCGGTCGGCGGGGACAGCGCGGGGGCCAACCTCGCCGCAGCCGTCTGCCTGCAGGCGCTCGAGAACGGGCCGAGGCCCGTGTTCCAGCTGCTCTTCTACCCCGCCACCGACGCCACGACGCGCCGCCACTCGCGGGACCTGTTCGCCGACGGGTTCTACCTCACCGACGACGACATGACCTGGTTCCTCGACCACTACTGCCCCGATCCCGTCGAGCGCCACGACCCGCGGCTGTCCGTCCTGCTCGCCGACGACCTGCGTGGCCTGCCGCCCGCCTACGTCGCGACCGCCGGGTTCGACCCGCTGCGGGACGAGGGCAACGCGTTCGCCGACCGGCTGCGGGACGCCGGCGTGCCCGTGGTGAAGCGTCAGCACGACGACCTCATACACGGTTTCGTCAATTTCCTGAACCTCGGCACACGTTTCCGGGAGGCCGTCTCCGAGGCGGCCGGCGCGTTACGCACCGGGCTCGCACTGCGTTCCCGCGCCAACGTCGTCGACATTTTCCGGCCGACGGCCTGAACCGGTTTCCCGCGCTTTCTTCTCGGTCGGCCGCGGTGCCGCGCTTGTGGCAGAAACGACCATTGCCGATCGCCACCCGACCGCGGCGTCGGCCTTGCTAGGCGACGCAGGCCGGGCAGAGGCCCCAGAACACCACTTCCGCCTCGTCGACCACATAGCCGGCCGTCGCGTCCGGCTCCAGGCAGGGCGCCTCGCCGACCACGCAGTCGACGTCCTCGGTCCGCCCGCACGTCCGGCAGACGAGGTGGTGGTGGTTGTCCTTCGTGCGCGTCTCGTACCTGGCTGGATGGCCGGCCGGCTCGATCCGCCGGAGCAGCCCGCTCTGCGTGCACGCGTTCAGGACGTCGTAGATCGCCTGGGTGGACACGGAGCCGAGGCGCCTGCGCACGCCGTCGGCGACCTGCTCCGCGGTGGCGTGCGGATGCACGGCGAGCCAGTCGAGCGTGGCGAGGCGGGGTGCGGTCACCCGCAACCCGACCGCCCTGAGCTTCTCGGCCGGTCCGGCGCGCAGGTCGTCCATGGTTCCTACACTGCATCACCTTTTCTTGAATCGGTCAAGAAATCCGAGGTTGTCGGTGCTCACTGATAAACCCTTGCCACGGATCGAGCGAGAGAGGTCACATCGACTTATGCAGTTGTACCGCCAGGTTCTGGCGCTGCCGGGGGTGCGCACCCTGCTGGTGCTGGTCTTCTTCGCACGTCTGCCCGGCACGATGGCCGGGATGGTCCTCACCCTGCACGTCGCGGTGTCGATGGACAGGGGTTATGGCGCCGCGGGCGCCGTCGGCGGTGTCGCCACGGTCGGCATCGCGCTCGGCGCCGCTTTCATGGGGCGCGTGGTCGACCGGTACGGCCTGCGCAGGATGGTGCTGATCACCACGATCGGCGAGGCCACGTTCTGGCTGGTCGCGCGATTACTCCCGTACCACCTGCTGCTGGTCGGCGCGTTCGTCGGCGGGTTCCTGATCATCCCGGCGATGTCGCTCGGCCGGCAGGCGATGGCCGCGCTGGTGCCGCCCGACCTGCGGCGCACCGCCTACTCCGTGGACTCGGTCACGACCGAGCTGTCGTACATGATCGGCCCGGCGCTGGCGGTGCTGGTCTCGACGCAGTTCTCGACGCAGACGGCCATGGTGGTGATGGCGACGGGGCTGGTGCTGGTCGGGGTGCTGCTGATCGTGGTGAACCCGGCGGTGCGCAGCGCGGAGGAGAAGGCGGAGGCGCGGCAGGTGCCGCGCCGGGAGTGGCTGACGCCGCGGATGATCAGCGTGCTGTTCGTCGGGGCCGGCGCGGTGTTCGTACTGGGCGGCACCGAGGTGGCGATCGTGGCGCACGTGCAGTGGTCCGGCGACCTGGAGTGGACGGGCGTCGTCATGGTGGTGTGGGCTGGCGGGTCGGCGATCGGCGGTCTGGTCTACGGGGCGCTGCGCCGGTCGTACCCGCAGCTGCTGCTGATGACGCTGCTCGGGGCGCTGACCATTCCGGTCGGGCTGGCGGGTGACTGGTGGATGCTGACGCTGGCCCTGATCCCGGCGGCGGCCCTGTGCGCACCGACGGTCGCCGCGACCGCGGAGGAGGTGGCCCGGCTGGCACCGCCGGACGTCCGGGGCCTGGCGACGGGTCTGCAGTCGTCGGCGTTCACCCTGGGCCAGGCGGCGGGGGCGCCCGCGGCCGGGTTCATGGTGGACCACGCGTCACCGGCGTGGGGGTTCGCGGTCGCGGGTGCCGGCGGGCTGCTGGTCGCGGCAGTGGCCGGGCTGCTGGTCGCGCGGGGGAAGGAGCTGGCGCCGGTGTGAGTTTCGGAGACGCTGTGGGTGGCACTGCCCGGCACCCGGGGTGAACCGTGCGTCGGGCAGTGCCTCGATGGTGGCGTGACTCCGCGCCGGCGAGGAGTCACGGGCCAGGAGTCACGGGCGCGGTCAGAGGATGGTTCTGCGTAGCCGCACGTAGGTGTCCGCCTGGTGTCCCGGACGGGTGTGCCCGTCCGGACGCCAGCCGTGGCTCTCGTAGAACGCCTGCGCGCGGTCGTTGTGGGACCACACCTCCAGGACGCCGACGGTGACGCCCGCGTCGCGCCACGCCTCGATGCACACGTCGTGCAGTGCGGTGCCGATGCCCTTTCTCCAGTGGTCCGGGCGCACGTGGATCTGGTACAGATCGCCGACCCACGGCCCCAACCACGCCTTGGGTGGCCCGATCAGTGCCATGCCCAGGACCTCGCCGTCGACCTCGGCGCACCACAGGTTGCGCTCGAACCGCTCCGGCTTGCCCGTGTAGATGGCCCGCAGCTGCGCGGCCCTCCGGTCGAGTGCCTCGACGTCGAGGTGCCCGTCGTAGTAGGCGTTGCGGGCCGCGATGTGCACCTCCGCGACGGCCGCGCCGTCAGCGTGCTCAGCGAGTCGGATGTTCATGTCTGTTCAGACGGCGGACGGTGCCGAAGGTTGGGTGGACTCGTCGGGACGGCCACACTCGCGGCCGGCTCCGGCTGGTCCGCCCAGCTCACCACGACGTTCCGGCCGGCGTGCTTGGCCCGGTACATCGCGATGTCGGCGGCGTGCACCAGGCTGTCGACCGTGACACCGGCGTCCGGGTACATGGCCAACCCGACCGACGCCGACAGGTTCCCGATCACGTGCGAGGTGTCGTCGATGGTCACCGTCACGTCGAGGTCGGCGACCGCGAGCCGGATGCGTTCGGCCACGTCCCGCGCGCCGGGCTCGACGATGTGCGCCAGCAGGACCGCGAACTCCTCGCCGCCCCAGCGGCCCACCGAGTCGTACGCACGCAGCTGCCCGGTGACCGTCTCCGCGACCCGCCTCAGCACGGCGTCACCGGCCATGTGGCCGTAGGTGTCGTTGACCAGCTTGAAACGGTCGAGGTCGACCATCAGCACGGCGAAGTGGCCCTCGGTGCGCACCAGCTCGGTCGCGAGGCGGGCACGCCACTCCTCGGCGGTGAACAGGCCCGTCTTCGAGTCCTGGGCGGCCTTCTCCTCCAGCTGTCGCATGAGGACGTTGCGGTGCAGGACGACGACCGGCAGCAGCATCAGCGCGACCAGCGCCGGCTGGGTCACCAGCACGACCGCCGTCGCGCCGCCGAGGCTGAGCGTGGCCAGCTCCAGCGCGTTCTCCGAACCTGTGCCGATCGTCCTGGCCCACGGCCGGTTCGGGTGGTGCAGCTTGATCCCCACCGCGACGATGCCGCCGTTGATCGTCGTGTAGACGAGTCCGGACACGACGATGGCGAGCAGGAGCAGGCCGCCGTGGAAGTCCTCGGTGAGCACGTTCTCGACGCCGCACCACTTCATGATCGGTCCTACCGCGACACACGCCAGCACGATCGTGGTCGCGGAGTAGACGACCCGGTACGCCGAGCGGCCCTGCACCCGCCACCACACCCGCAGCCACAGGTGCAGGTAGATGATCACGGTCAGCCCGATGGCCATGACGGCCGGCAGTACGGCCGCGCCACTGAACATCCAGACCGACGTCATGCTGATGTGCGGCCCGTCGGCGCGGTAGCGGCGTGCCTTCTCGACGCGCAGGGACAGCTCGGTCTGCAGGCAGCCCGCGACGAGCAGCGCGCCGAACCGCGCCCAGTCCAGCACCCGGGGCGTGTCACCGGGAAAGAGGGCGAGGAGCACCACCGCGGCCGCCTCGACGGTGAGGTACAGCGGCAGCACGCCCCGAGGCGCGGCCGCGATGTCCCACTGTGCTGGCCGGAGTGCCCGCCGTCGGGCTGCGGTCATGCTTCGTCGCTCCACGATGTCGCTTTCCCCCGACCCAGCGCGACTGAAGGTACCGGAAACGGCCAACAACCACCGGTTTGGGCGAAAGCGTCAACCGATCGGGTTAATAGATACGCTCACCGCATGCTTGGCCCGTGCCTGCCCTCGCCGCTGACCGAGCTGCGTGACGACCGGGTCGAGCCGCACGGTGTTCGGCTGGTGCTCAAGCGTGACGACCTCGTGCATCCCGAGGTGCCCGGCAACAAGTGGCGCAAGCTGAAGCACAACCTCGTGGCTGCCCGGGGACAGGGGCACACCCGGCTGCTCACGTTCGGCGGCGCGTACTCGAACCACGTCCGTGCCGTGGCCGCCGCCGGGCGGCACCTCGGGTTCGCGACGGTCGGTGTCATCCGCGGTGAGGAACACGAACCGCTCAACGACTCCCTCGCGTACGCCACCAGCCGCGGCATGACACTGACCTACCTGGACCGGACCACCTACCGGCACAAGACCGAGCCGGCCGTGCTGACGAGGCTCCTCGACGAGTTCGGGCCCGGCTACGTCGTGCCGGAAGGCGGCGCCAACGCCCTCGGCGTCCGGGGCTGCGCCGAGCTGACCGGCGAGCTGGACGACGCCTTCGACGTGATCTGCTGCGCGGTCGGCACCGGCGCCACGCTCGCGGGCATCGCCGCGGGCGCCCGGCAGGCGCTCGGCTTCGCCGTCCTCAAAGGAGCCCGCCACCTCGCCGACGAGGTGCGCCGACTTCAGTGCGCGGCGTTCGGCGCGGCCACGGCCAACTGGACGGTCGACCACGACTTCCACTTCGGCGGCTACGCGAAAAGCACCGCCGAGCTCGACGCCTTCGCCGCGGACTTCGAGGCACGGCACGGGATCGCGCTCGACCGGGTGTACGAGGCCAAGATGATGGCCGGTCTCCTCACCCGTATCGCCGAGGGCACGTTCCCACCCGGCACGACCGTCCTGGCCGTGCTCGCCTAGTGTCCCGCGCCGGAAATGCGGTGATCAAGTCGGTGGATCCAGGTTTCTGCTGGCAAGACGCCGGTTCGCCCTCGTACTGGGTCGTACTTGGGCGAACCGGGAACGCCGCCAGCAGGAAGCTGGGCCGCCGAATTAGTTGCCTGATTTCCGGCGCGGAACACTAGTTCGCCAGCGCCTCGGCGATCTCGTAGGTGTTGAGCGCCGCCCCCTTGCGGAGGTTGTCGCCGCACACGAAGAAGTCCAGTGTGTTCGGGAAGTCCAGCGCCTGGCGGATGCGGCCCACGTAGGTCGGGTCGCCGCCGACCACGTCCGCCGGTGTCGGGAACACCCCGTTCGCCGGGTCGTCCATGACGACCACCGACGGCTGGGCGGCGAACACGTCGCGCGCACGCTGGACCGTCACCTCCTGTGCGAACGTCGCGTGGACGGCAAGCGAGTGCGTGGTCACCACCGGGACGCGGACACAGGTCGCCGACACCTTCAGGTCCGGGATGCCCAGGATCTTGCGGGACTCGTTGCGGACCTTCAGCTCCTCGGAGAACCAGCCGTCACCCTTGTACGAGCCCGCCGACGGGACCACGTTCAGGGCCAGCGGCGCCGGGAACGGGGAGTCCGCCTGCGCGAGACCGGCCGCCTCCAGTGCCTCCCGCACGTCTCCGGCCCGCACGCCGACGCCCTTGCCGACCACCGCGGCCAGCTCCGCGTACAGGCGCTCCACGCCGGCCACCCCCGCGCCGGACACCGCCTGGTACGAGGCGACGACCAGTTCGGTCAGCGTGAACGCGCGGTGCAAGGCGCCGAGCGCGGCCATCATCGACAGGGTCGTGCAGTTCGGGTTCGCGATGATGCCGCGCGGGCGGTCGGCGATCTTGTCGAGGTTGCACTCGGGGACCACGAGCGGCACGTCGTCGTCCATCCGGAACGCGCCCGAGTTGTCGACCACGACCGCGCCGCGGGCGGCCGCGACCGGGCCCCACTCCGCCGAGACCTCGTCCGGGACGTCGAACATCGCGACGTCCACGCCGTCGAACGCCGCCGGGGACAGGGCGACCACCGTCAGCTCTTCGCCTCTCACGGTCAGGCGACGCCCGGCCGAGCGCGGTGACGCGATCAGCCGCACCTCGCCCCACGGCCACTCGGACCGCTCGTTCATGATGTCGATCATCACGGTGCCCACCGCGCCGGTGGCGCCGACCAGTGCCAGGACCGGAGCCATCAGCGACCACTCCCCGCGTACACCTGGGCGACCTCTTCGCCGCCGAGCCCGAAGGCGCTGTGGATGGCCTGGACGGCCTCGTCGAGCTGGGTGTCCCTGATCAGCACGGAGATGCGGATCTCCGAGGTGTTGATGATCTCGATGTTCACGCCGGCCTTCGCGAGGGCCTCACAGAACGTGGCCGTGACACCCGGGTGGGACCGCATGCCGGCGCCGACGAGGGACACCTTGCCGACGTGGTCGTCGTAGAGCACCGCGGTGAAGCCCAGCTCCTCGCGGATCTTCTCGAGCGTGGCCACGGCGGACGGCCCGTTGTCCTTCGACAGCGTGAACGTGATGTCGGTGCGGCCGGACACCGTGCTCGACACGTTCTGCAGCACCATGTCGATGTCGATCTCGGCGTCGGCGATCACCCGGAAGATCCGGGCCGCGACGCCGGCCTGGTCGGGCACACCGGTGACGGTGACCTTGGCCTCGGAGCGGTCGTGCGCGACTCCGGTGATCATGGCCTGTTCCACGGGAATGTCCTCCGTTGAGCCGATGACGATGGTGCCCGGCCGGTTGGTGTACGACGAGCGGACGTGGATGGTGACGCCGTAGCGGCGGGCGTACTCGACGCAGCGCAGCATCAGGACCTTCGCCCCGGACGCCGCCATCTCCAGCATCTCCTCGTACGGCACCCGGTCGAGCCGCCGCGCGTTCGCGACGATCCGCGGGTCCGCGGTGTACACGCCGTCCACGTCCGTGTAGATCTCGCACACGTCGGCGTTCAGCGCGGCGGCGAGCGCTACGGCGGTGGTGTCCGACCCGCCGCGGCCGAGCGTCGTGATGTCCTTGGTGTCCTGGCTCACGCCCTGGAAGCCGGCGACGAGGCAGATGAAGCCCTGCTCGAGCGCCTCCTGCACGCGGCTGGGGGTGACGTCGATGATGCGGGCGCGGCCGTGCGTCGAGTCGGTGATCACCCCGGCCTGCGACCCCGTGAACGAGCGGGCCTCGGCGCCCAGCGCGCTGATGGCCATCGCCACCAGGGAGTTCAAGATGCGCTCACCCGCGGTGAGCAGCATGTCCATCTCCCGCGACGGCGGGACCGGGTTGACCCGCTGCGCGAGGTCGAGCAGTTCGTCGGTGGTGTCCCCCATCGCGGAGCACACGACGACCACGTCGTTGCCGGCCTTGCGGGTCGCCACGATCCGCTCGGCCACCCGCTTGATCCGGTCCGCGTTCTCCAGCGATGAACCGCCGTACTTCTGGACCACGAGCGCCACTGGCAGCTACCTCCTCAAGCGTCAGAGGGAGCCTAACCGAGGGGTCGAGTCCTTTCCGTCATGCGTGTGGCCGCCACCACGTGCGCGAACGCGCGTCCTAGTCTGTAATGCGGGAACCGGCGGGAAGGATCGGGGTGTCGGCGACTGACGTGACGCGAACCGAGGCGGAGGACCCCTCGGCGAAGGAGACCGTGCGCCATGCGCCTGCGAACCGTCCGTGGACGGTCCGCAGACTCGGCTCGCTGCTGGCCCCCGCGTTGATCTTCCTCGGCATCCGCGAGCTGGGGCTCCTGGTGCTGACCTGGATGGCCAGCCGGAACCTCCACTCGGTGTCCGAGGCGCTGCGGTCGTGGGACGGCCAGTGGTTCCTCGCGATCGCGGGCGGCGGGTACTCCGGGGTGCCGGTCGGGCTGGTCGACGCGTTCGGGCACCGCAGCGTCGAGACGCCGCTCGCGTTCTTCCCCGGCTACCCGATGGTCGTTCGGTGGTTCGCCGCGATCGACGGTCCGCACGGGATCGGGCTGGTCAGCTCGGCCCTGACCGTGACGATCGTCTCGGGGGTCTTCTGCTCGTACGGGCTGGCCAGGATGGGCACGCGCATCCGCGGCGGCTCGCGACAGGCCGGGCTGATCCTGGTGGCCCTGTTCGCGGCGGCGCCGATGTCGATCGTGCTGTCGATGGCCTACTCGGAGGCGATGTTCTGCGCGTTCGCCGTGTGGGCACTGGTCGGGGTGCTGGAGCGGAAGTGGCTGCTGGCCGGGGTGTGCTGCACCCTGGCCGGGCTGGTCCGGTCGACCGGCGCGGCGCTGGTGCTCGCGTTGTGCGTCGCCGCGCTGCTGGCGATAGTCGCCCGCCGGGACGGCTGGCGACCCTGGGTCGGCGCGCTGGTGGCCCCGGTCGGGCTGATCGGGTACCTGGCGTGGGTCGGCGTGCGGACGGGTGAGTGGAACGGCTGGTTCGCGTTGCAGGAACGGGGCTGGGGCACCGGTTTCGACGGCGGCGCGGCCACGGTGCGGTTCTCGCTGGACGCGCTGGCGGACGCCCGGTCCGTGCTCGAGGTCGCGACGGTGTGGTTCCTCCTGCTGGCCATCGCGCTGGTAGTGATCATGATCGTGCAGCGGGTGGAGTGGCCGCTGATCGTGTACGCGGCGGGCGTGCTGGCGATGGACCTGGCGTCCAACGGGTTGATGAACTCCAAGGCGCGACTCGTGCTGCCGGCGTTCACCCTGCTCGTCCCGGTGGCGCTTGGCCTGGCCGAACGGCGGCCCGCCACGTTCGTGACCGTGCTGTGCGGGCTGGCCGTGGCAAGCTCCTGGTTCGGGGCATACGCGCTGACTTCGTGGGGTTATGCGATCTGATGACTGACAGGGATGCAGAGACGAGTGTGCCGGTCCACCCGCTGATCGCGGCGCGGTGGAGTCCTCGGGCGCTGGACCCGGACGGCAAGGTCACCGACGAGCAGCTACGTGCGGTGCTGGAGGCGGCCCGGTGGGCGCCGTCCAACGGCAACACCCAGCCGGCGCGGTTCCTGGTCGGGCGGCGTGGCGATGACACCTTCGGGCGACTTTTCGACCTGCTGTCCAGGCGGAACCAGGGCTGGGCGCACCCCGCGGCGGTGCTCCTGCTGGCCTGCGCGGCGACCGAGAACGAGAAGGGTGCGGTGCCCATGCCCGTGTTCGGCGTCGGCCTCGCGGCGGAGAACCTCGCCCTCCAGGCAGTCGCGGAGGGCCTGGTCGCACACCAGATGGGCGGCTTCGACAAGGAGGGCGCGAAGCTGGTGTTCTCCCTGCCCCCGGACGTCGAGCCCCAGGTAGTGATCGCACTGGGCACACTCGGCTCACCGGACCTGCTCGACGAGGACCGCCGAGCAAAGGAACTCGCACCACGCCGCAGAAAGCCCCTGAGCGAGATCGCCTTCACCGGCGAGTGGGGCACCCCAATCTTCTAACCTCGCGAGTCCCGCGTCCAAACACCGCGAGTCCCGCGTTGACGCATACCGAGTTGCGGTTTCGTGCACACCGAGTTCCGGGTTCGCACATCGAGTTGCGGGTTCGCGCAGTCGCATGTGCACGAAACCGCAGCTCGGTGTGTTTGAACGCGGGACTCGCTATGGGTGAATGCGGGACTCGCGGGTTAGACGGGGAGGAGGT
>Ga0164298_10000390_pt1 | contig 12032 bp, 9 predicted proteins | sample Whisoiple_216_MG_FD_109713 | JGI IMG/M metagenome (GOLD analysis project Ga0164298, IMG submission 109713) | Unamended control soil microbial communities from upstate New York, USA - Whitman soil sample_216_MG | ecosystem: Environmental > Terrestrial > Soil > Agricultural land ... | reverse complement strand
TGAGGATTATAATAGTACAATAGTACAATACTGAAACCTCTTAACGTGGAACAACTTATATTAATTGCATGGATTGTCTTCTAGCAAAACCCCCCCTCTTGTATATTTTCACTCAGCCAATGCTTCTGCAACTAAGATTCTCCTTCTCGTGCTTGCACCGAGTGAGTTTTATTTGTATTATAGATTTTACAATTACCACTCAATATTAGAGGCCTTATTGGAGCAAAGGAGGCTTTGGTATTAATCCTAATTGAGGTGAAGGCAGTTGTTGAACCTGTGAAGAATTTGTCTATGGTTTAGCAACTAAGATAACATTCAGATCCATCATCTTGCCATTCCTATTTATGGCTCTACAATATCTCTAACGGATTTATGCAATTCAACGTACGTTGTAATTTCATCCATATCTTTTACAACATGACCATCAATTGCTGTTATAGTATCACCAATATGCGTAAAAAGACCAGTAGTATTTTGAGCTGCTTCTTTAGGGCCTGCTATGTATACAGAGGCCTCCAAGTTGAACCGAACCTACTACTCCTTTGTGATTTTGTTGGTAAACCTACATTCTGAGTGTTATCGGGTATTAATCTAACTCCAGAAATCCAAACCAAGGATGAGCATAAGTTCCTTTATCTATGAGTATTTGCACTTCCTTAGCAATGGTATTGATGGAATTACAAATCTTACTCTAGAGAATTGTCCAGCCTGACTGAATATAGCTACATTCATTCCAACTACCTGTCCTTTCATATTTAGTAATGGTCCATCAGAATTACTAGGATTAATTTTGCATCGATCTGGATTACATCCAGCATAGTGAAACCGGCCTCTGGATTGGTAATAAACGACCTTCTTTGGTTAGGCACGGTAGGGCAGGAGTACAGGAATTTGATGAACAGTCGAAAAGATTATTGAGCGATTTCAAACTGGAAAATAAATTATGGCAGTTCATAAAGGTTAGCTGTAACGTAATTTTCAAAGTAAAGATTGGATATATCGTTGTGTGGGCGAAATGGTGAAAGAGGATTTTATTACAGGAGCGGAAGCGGCAAAATAGTACGTCATTAACGAAATGAAGGTAACCAATGTCATAAGTAGCCTAATCCACGATCTTGAACATGTAGAGAACGTATGTACTTCAGATATGGACAGTCTATTGTTCAGTCATATTGAAATGACAGAGCGAGTGACTCCCATCACCGTCCATCCTTTGAAGTTGTTTCCGCGTTTCAATTCGTGATATATACATATATTCTCGAAAGATCCCTGAACTAAAATTAGAACATAGATTTTGAACTGATGTTACTAGCCCAGGGTAATTTTTGGCATAATCTGTCCTTGATCTTAATCAAAGCTACTACCATGTTGTCTAAGTACGTAGTAAGGAATAGAATGAAAAAAAGTGGTCGCATGGAGAGTTGGGAGCCTGGTGACCCATCCAACCCTTCTTTTTGATTATCTATTGTCAATACTACCTACCTTACCTTTCTCTTTCTCTTCCTCGTCCTTAGCCAAAAACTCGATCATTTCTGAGCCCAGAGGACCATATAATATAGGCTGTCTTTCCATCCAATCTTAATATTGGCATGTTTATCTTATCAGTAGCAATACTCCTGCCTAAACAGTGAATGCCTTTTTACTACAGGATCCGATTGTGTCAAACCATATCGTCACATTTTCCAAAAAAATTTCGTTCGCCTACCGGATAGAACTCTGATACCTTCCGATCATGGCCGCATACAAGTTTCATATCTATGTATTTGATATCATTAAGCTCGAACTCAGTATGCATGAACAGAACATGTCGCGGAATTCAAGGTCGGCGCCTTTTCCAGGATCTATAGTACTGGTAAAGGTACCAGAAACCCCGACAACCTACTATTAATCTTCTTCTCAAGATGCCTTATAGCAACATCAGATACATTATATCTATCTAGGAATGATATTGCCATCGCCCCCACTTTGATGAAAGCCAATATGAAATCTACCGATATAATTCCTCATCTTCACTATGAAAAGACAGAAAGCAACAGAAATAAGTTATTACAATTTACGAAGCAACGGTTGTATAGTTCTATCTACTAATATTCCTAGTATATATCAGCACCACGAATTATGTCTAGAATACTCGAATTTAGTAGTTAGTTTCAAGTTAAACACCATATATTAGGGAAACAGCATTAGCTCAGGGTAGTTATTGATTCGTAGCGCAGGGATTTTATATTGACATCATACTGTTCCAAGATATTCTACGTGGGTTCCTGTTCAAATCTATTTAAATGATTGTGTTTGGGACTAAATAAAGTGTCCAGAAAAAATACAAGAGCTAAAAAAAGATTCTTTGTATGTCTTACAGGAATGCCTGGGGCTGGCAAATCCTCAGTTGCAGATTCACTTAAAGAAAGAGGATTTTACGTAATATCTATGGGTGATGTTGTACGAGAAGAGGCCAGATTACAAAATATGGAGCTCACAGATAACAACTTGGGCAATATAATGTTAAAACTAAGAAAGGAAATGGGACCGGGCGCAATATCTCATCTTATCGTAAAGAAGACGAGGTGTGAAGATAACACCTTGAGTAAAATTGTTATCATTGACGGTATTCGAAGTATTCATGAAGTTGAGATATTAAAGGATATTGGTAATGTTAAATTACTAGCTATCCATGCATCAGCAGATACAAGATTTAAACACATTAAACAGAGGGCAAGACTAGACAAACCTTTGAATGAGGAAGATTTTGTCGTACGAGATAAGCGCGAATTGACAGTAGGTATCAGTGAAGCGATTGCTTTATCTGATGAATCTATATCTAATAACAATTTAACAATAGAGGAATTGAAAGAAAAGGCATATGAAATAATCCAGAAATGGATTAATATGAATAATGCTGAACATAACTAATAACTAATAACTAATAACTAATAACTAATAACTAAATATTCAATCGGACAGATAGAATGTAATAAGTAGTATTTGTTTATTTGATATTTTACTAATTTCTAGTCTTTCATTTACTTATTGTTACTAGTAGAATATACTTTATTTTCATCGTCTCAAAATCTAGATCATAATAATCTAGATCATAATATCTTACTAGAAATATGTATCCTAATGTTTAGATATTCAGGTTGAATTCGTTCTTCATTACTCAAGATACTATTTAGTAGATGAATTAAATATATACAACCATAGAGTACAACTCAACTCATGTAATTGTTACTCATAGTAAATTGATTAGGATAACATTACAATATAAAATAGACCTACAATTAGTATATACAATCAGTCTTGGATTACCTACCATGATAACCAAAATATGGATTAAAAAGTGTGGTAATCAGATTTTTGTGCCTCTTTACCAGATTTAATAACTAGAGTTAGCTCCTCCATTCGATTGTATATTTGCAATAGACGCATACCTTTATCGGTTGTTCTATAGAAATGATTGCCTTCTTCGTATCCTAATAAGCCATTTTCAAGTAGAAGTGTCACATACTCCTTTAACTGTGCAAACGATAAGAATGCTTTGTACATCAACTTTGATTTATTAGCCCCACCTCCATTCGCGGCCTCAAGTATCAATTTAACTATGTCAGTTCTACTTCTGTATTTCATAATAGAATCAACTAGTAGAATGGAAAACGGGTATTTATGGGAAGCTTATATTAGTACTAAAATTATTTAGCTATTTTATCGATCATAAATATTTGATCGTACAAGTGATCATTGTACTGAAGCTAGTGTACATTTTTACATGTTTAGTATTTTTACTTCAGATTGTTGGAGTTGTATAACAAGAAATGTAGAGTAACAAACGTAATCAATCCATAAATTCCATTAACGTTGATTGTTCTTTTTTCTCTTCTTTGAAGTTCAGTTTCAATTCTGTCATCAAGGATTCTATTCTACTTTGAAGATAATCATTCATTTTAAATTGGTTACACATATTTGCAGCAATATCCATGTATTTTTCTACTGATCCGCGGGTAACTGTTTGTAATAATTCATTATCACATCTAACACATCTACCAATAAGTGGTACTCTACGATATTTCTCTCCACAATGACTACATCTAAAACCTTGTGAAGAATACGATCTCATATTACCCATAATATCAGGCAATATATGCGTAGTCAGTACCATTGATACCACTTCATCAGTATCTACTGCATTAATCAACTTTGCAGTAGCGATTTGCATATCCAATTTTTCATCCATAGTATTAAGAGTTGAGTATGCACTACGAGATACATTAGTTGTCAAAAAGTCTGTAATATGTGTAAACAAATAATCAAAGAACTGATTTTCCTTCCCAATCCTGTTTTTTACCGTCTCTATTTTAGAGACAAAGTCTCCAGCTTTGCCTCGTTTCCATGTAGCCTCATAGAATTCTAATGGATAGATTTGAGAGATATCCAGGTTATGAGCCTGTCTTTATACTTCATATGGCAACAATGTTGGTTGCATCAACACTGGAGCATACATAAGACCACCAATCTTATCAGGCAAAAAATCATTTGAGAAATTTAAGAAAGCATCCATCAATAGCATTATAGAATCTGCGTCACCATCACAATCCCTACGTTTTGCAGAATGCCAGATTGGAGATGCCAAGCATACTTGAGAATTGGTAAAACCAATAATTCTTCCGACTATGCCTACGGATGTATGTGGCGCCAATCCAACAACAAGTTGGCCTATTAGATCATAAATAGAGGATGCGTTATAACAAGGCTCTAAATGATATATTTTTACAAGTTCTTCATCTACAAATTTGGCTACATTGAGTAGATGTTTGGCGCAATCGATAGGTATTACGACATCTTGCATTAATAGTTCAGCCAGTTGGTTTGGGGAAATCAATTCATGATCAAGATAGTCTCTAGTATATCCTAAATCCTTCAGTTTTTCTATGTCAGTCATTATCCATTTGGGTTTGAAGTGAGTCAATGGTTCATTTGTTGCATCGAATCGGACAGTGCCATCCTTAAAAGTATATATACTATGTTTTTTTCTCAAAATTCCTTTTTCCAATGGTTCTGCAGCCTTATCCTTACTCATAAGCATCTTAACTCCTTTCAGCGGCTCAGATACTTTGATACCAAGCATTTGTTGTGCTTTTTCAATCACTACTTTTAGCGGATAGCTAACTGGGGAATAAGTTCTACAATCTTTACCACATCTACGACATCGCATTCTACTCGAATTCTCAGTAACTTCCTCTTTACAAACTATACATAAATTGCGTATTGGAGTATCCGCACCGCATTTACTGCAACTTATACCAGTAGACGGAAGTTTGCAGTTAATACAATATCTGTTCGCAATTTCTGCATAAAATGATTGATCCTTCAATGCTTTCAGAAGATCGCGTGTTGCACCGCCTTTAGATCCGACAGGAAAGAGTACATGAACAGGAGGTTTCATTTTACGTTCAGCGGCTTTTTCAGGGCGGCCCACTCTTACTGCAATCGAGGAAGCAAATTTTGGCATAACTGTGACACCAGAGATCTTAGACACAAATTCAGTTGCATTTTTTGTATACTCTATATTATTCCTAATAGAAGAGATCTGATTTTTCGTTTTATTTGTCTTAAAAGGTAATAAATTTTTTAGAGAATAGATTTGCTCCAAGTTATTGATCACTAAGATCGTATTCCTTATTGAATGATCAACTCCAAGTCGCTCTAAAATGTCCTTTAATCTAGGATTAGTATTATGCAAATGTAGAGTATTATCATTAATAGAAACTTCACTTTCTTCTAGTTTCTCATTCAAGAATATGACATCTTCTATGGTAACAGAATCCCAAAAGAAGGAATATCTTGGATGCAAAGGAATGCCAAGTCTCTTACTAATATCAAAGGCTTCTTCAACAGTAGGAAGTACGACTAAAGGTTTCCTTGACAATTGAATTAATCGTTCATGGATTGATTCATTATTAATTGAAGATGAATGAATAGATCCAAGTTTTGACTGTAATTCTAAAGCCCAGATTTCTTCTACATAGCTAGCAGGAAGTAACTGTGCATTGTTTTCAAGAAAGTCACCATAACTTATCAGTATATCTCCGAGATAAAGTATTTTTTCAACACTCGATCTAATTTTTATGGCTTGTTCTAATGAGGATACTTGTAAAACACTGCCGTCATTAAGTCTAACAATTGGGGCTTCTATAGCATCCACAAGTGCTATTGTGGATGCCTTTCCTGGTACATCCATCTTAATTTGTGTTCCTACCACAATAGCATGACTCAATAAAATGGGTATTGTTGGGTGAATTCCTACAGTTGCAAAACCAGTATTATAACACCTACCGTACCTTAATCTAAAACCTCCAATTTTCTTTGTCATAGAAAGCACCGGTCTTCCCGTAATTACCTCAGACATTCTATGGTTTACGGCATCCTCATTACCTGTTTGGATCGCACCTTTGAGATTTCCAAGCCAACACCAACCGTCTAATCCTAATAGCTCAACAATTTTGAGTAACTTTCTACTTCTCCCAATTAAGCCGTCGTTCATTACTCGTAAGGCACCTCCACGAACTCGGTCAGTAGAAATTCTTCTCATATTCCTATGACCAACGACCTCTACTGGATCAGTATCTACACCATCTAGCTCTACTGGTAAATTAGTTATACACCCAATTACATCCTCATCTAACACTTTAAACTGAAAATTCCCTACTTCACGTTCATAAATTCGTAATTCTTCAAGAAACCTTCCTATTTCATCATCATAGGAGTTTGCTACATATTTATCTAACTCGACGACTTTTCTAACATGATCTGCTATCAACATCGTTAATGCTGCCTCTGTGCCCCCTGCTGACCGAATAGGACCGGCAAACGAAATTGAAAGATATTTACTACCGTCTATATTATTTTTTATTTGAACATCAGAGATTCCTTGCAATGGAGCAACTGTTACACCTTCTGTGACTACTGCTAAACTGACACGAACAGCATTATCTAATCTAGTTCTAAGATCGCCAGTACCATATTCTCCTAAGGCAATTTCTTCGGCAATCTTTAGTGTTGCGTTCTCTTTGCTAGTTTGGGCAAGTAACACACGCAATCGATTTGCTATATCAATATTGTGCATTTTTGCGACCCTATCCGACAAATCATAAGCAATTTTGGATTCAACTTTATCTGAAACATCTAATCCCTTCTTGCGTGCTCTAGTTGCAAGTTCGAAGTTATTTTGGATATTTCTCAAAATATTACGTTGAGTGTTTAGATAATATTTTGGCATTTGAATATCCTTTAAATAAATTTCAGAATCCTCTATTATCGTCACGAAAATTACCTCACTCACTGCCTTAGTGAATTAACAATTGATGAAAAATTTTGTTCCCAATCTCCTTTTTCCAGCATGGTTCCGATTACAATAATATCCGCACCAGCATCTGCCATTTCTTTCGCTGTCTGAGGACTATGGATTCCACCCCCTACGATAATTACTCCTTCGTATTGCTTTCTTACAGCAGCTATCATTTCACACGAAACATTCCGAGCAGATCCAGAACCAGCTTCCAAGTATAAAAACCTCATTCCCAAATATTGAGCAGCCAAGGAATACATAACGGCTATACTGTTTTTATCGAAAGGTATTCCACGCGCCTTTCCTACATACCAGGCAGTAGTATACTCACCAATTATCAAATATCCAGTCGGCAATGGTTCGATATTATATCGTTTAACCGATATAGATCCTAATGCTTGGGCTTCGGTTATAAAATAGGGATTCTCAGAATTAAGCAACGAAGTAAACAGTATAGCATCAGCCTTAGGAACTACTCCCGTAACATTCCCAGGAAACAATATGACCGGGATTTTAGCGCTTATCTTAATATCAGACACTACTTTAGCCAAATCGATCTGATCAACTGCCGAAGATCCACCAATCAGAATTGCCGATGCTCCCAATCTTTCTACCTTTGCAGCGATATTGCCTGCATTTGTAACATTTTCCGAATCTATAAGAGGAAAGCAAATCGTACCATGTTCTCTTATTTGTTGTTGAATGTATTTTTCAATTTCATTCTTCACATTGCTTGCGCAGTACCATTTAGTAATATATTATTACCTCGCAATCCCTTAATCTAATCCAGATCCCGAGAATAGGTTTAATATTAAGGACTATACAAATTTGTATAGTAAATGTCGGCAACGGATTCGCGTTTTAATGATCTTCTGAGGCACATTGTTAAAAATTCTTTATTTACTGACAGACAATTATATATAATTTCGAAGGTAAAAGAAAAGCAAAAATTATTGGATGGTATAAGTTCAGGAGCATATTATAGACAGGTAAGACAGTGTAAGAATAAGATTTTTGGTGTTGTATACAGCATAATGTTGCTAAAAATTATTAATGTTTTGGATGAACAAGCATTCAACACAATTAATGAGTTGTCTGATCGCCTTGCAAGGATAAGTCAGTCTGACAGTGATCTTATACGTGATATTGATATAACTACCGTGATATTTAAGATGGACCAGCTTATTTCCAGCCTTTCTAACATCAATTGAACTATGATATATAAGATTAAATCACCAATTAATCACTATATTATGTGAGGTTAGAATTGGTTGATACCGCTATTGTGACATATGCTATTATATCATTTCTCTTAGGAGCAGTGGCAATGATAATTTACTATAGAATTAAATCACAATTTAAAACGAGTAATCTTGCAAATATAGAGATTATCGATGCGATTATTAGCCAATATAATCATCGGCTAAGCCAGTACGATGATATCATCAATGAATTGAAAATCAAGACTGAATTGATTGAATCAAAGATAATTAAGTCAGGTAATAGCTTAAAGACTGTTAATCACACTATAGATAACTCTACATCACAACAAATATCACAATATTCTGAGAAACGCAATGAATTATTAGAGCCTAGTCACGTGACTACAGATTCCAGCAATGCTAAAATGGCTGCATCAGAGGAATTTTTACATACTGGTAATACATCGGAGATAATTCTAAGATTGCTTTTGAACGGTCCTCTGACATCGCGGGAGATACAAAGAGGCATAAGAAGAACTCGTGAACATACCTCACGTGTTATGAAAAAGCTTTACGAATTGAAATACGTTGATCGTGACATGAGCCACAAGCCATTTAGATATAATATAACCGATCTGGGCCGATTGCAAACCTACGATCATGTTTTATCTGACAATGAATCTACCGTTTCCATCCACGACCAGTCTACAAGACATTAACTGTTAAGATAGATGACTTGCATTAATCATTCCAAAAAATGAAAAATGCAGTAATAATCATCATAAAACTTACAATATTTATATATATATGTAATTTTAATATACAATGACTGGCTGCATTAATAAAATGTCTGACATTTTAACACATTAACTTCTTAACAAAAGCAGACTAGATGTGTTAACTTATCATGATACACTTGAGATATATGAAAAGCATCAAATTATAACAAGTAATAAACAGGCGCTTCTAGTGTCCAGTGGAAATAAAGGGGTTCACTATAGAGCGATTAACATGATCTATCTGACGTTAACACTCCACTGGAAATAATGGGGTAGTTAGGTGCCGTTTATCTATATCTCTCTTGCTTGTTAACAATTGATAATATCTAATAGCTTAAACCTGGCTACCTCACCCCGTTGTTTCGTGTCCATTAAATTTTCTCATAAACAATAATAGTAATAATAATTATTTGATTAATTAATTAAGGGATATTGATTAACGTGTTTAAATGTGGTTTGTTAATATCATGTTAATATTATATTAACAACTCAGATCTACAATGGAAAGACTGGGGTGGGAGTAATAATGGTGATAATGGATGAGTGACGATATACTTGATAGCATTTTTGAAAAAGCCGCAGCAGGACAAACCTTAATCAAGAATCGCAAGACACTTACGATTGATTATGTTCCTGAAAGACTTCCGTTTAGAGATGATGAGACAGGAACGATTGCACAAGCACTATCTGTAGTGCTAAAGGGCGCAAGACCATCAAATCTCCTACTATTTGGTAAACCTGGTACTGGAAAAACTGCAGTAGTCAAAAATGTAACCAAACGTCTCCTGACGAAAACAAGCGATCTGGGAATCGAGGTATTAATGCCATTCATAAATGCAAAGACCGCAAATACAGGCTATAAAGTGCTATATGAAATTGCTGAAAATATGGGTATCAATAAAGAAGAAAAGAAATTTCATGTTCACTTTACAGGTTTATCAATGGGTGAAGCAACAGATAGAATTTTAGATTTTATAAAAAACAAGAAAAAATTGCATGTTATTTTAATAATTGATGAAATTGATTCGTTAGTTGATAAAAATGGTGATGATATATTATATAATTTTACGAGAGCGAATGAAAGAATTATCGGAGGATTCATTAGCTTGATTGGTATATCTAACAGTCTCACCTTTAAAGATAAACTTGATCCTAGAGTTAGAAGTAGCCTTAGTGAAGAAGAAATGGTATTTAATCCATATACTATAGAGCAGCTGCAAAAGATCTTATTAAATAGAGCCAAAGTTGCGTTTAACGAAGATTGTATCTCGGATGCAGCCATAAATCTGTGCGCAGCTATAGCTGGAAGAGAAAATGGCGATGCTAGACGTGCAATCGATTTACTTAGAGTTGCGGCTGAAATCGCAGAAAGAGAAAGAGCATCTAAGGTTGAAGAAAAACATATTAGACTATCCCAAGAAAAAATCGAGAAAGACACAAATTACGAGATTTTAAAAAATTCTACTACACATACTAAAATACTAATACTTGCAATTCTTAAATCAAAAAATGGAAATACTGGTGAAGTATATGAAATTTACTCATCTTTTTGTAGACATATACAACAGGAACCGCTTACTCAGCGTCGTATAACTCAAATAATCAGCGAACTTGATCAACTTGGATTAATAAGGAGTGATGTAGTAAGCCAGGGTAGATATGGCAGATCACAGAGAATTAAAGTTACTATTCCGTCAATTACTATTACATCTGCATTAAGAGATGATCAGATTCTCTCTACATTATTGTTTGCTGATTAAAATCCATTTGGAAAGGCCTAAGCGTAGCAAGATTAACTAGAATTGCAATCCCCGGAGTTGGAACTATATTCATTGTACGCTGAAAATTGGTTTGTGCTTGCCATGCCCCCGAATTAATGACCAGCGTTCCTCGATAATTCTGAACGTCTATGACGTGGACATGTCCTGAATGGAATATGTCTGGGATTTCAGTAATTACCATCATATCGTCCTTTTCCGGAGCTAATGGAGTATGTTCTCCATATATTGGTGATAAGTGCCTTGCCTTAAGTAATACCTTCATTGCTTCTGCAGGTTTTGAGTATGTTAAACCGGGTGTCGCGGCTATGATATCATCTAAACCTTGTCCGTGATACATCAATATTTTGACACCATTTAATTCAATAAGACTGGGGTTTCCAAGCATGGTGAAGTTATTCAAAGAATACAACTTATTAGAATCATTTCTTGGAATGGCCGGTTGTGGAAGAGCCCTTCTACCTGGATCATGGTTACCAGGGATTACAAATACTTTGATATGTTTTGGGATTTTGGTAAGTAAATCACTAACATGTATGATTTGTTTATCCGTATTCGTCTCAAGTAATTCTTTGTCCTGATGCGGAAATATTCCAATACCATCAATTAGATCTCCTGCTATGCATAGAAATTTGATCCTCCTTACTATATCGTCCGCATCAGAAGAGAGCCACATTAAAAATTTAATAAATTCTTTTTCCATAAAATATTTGCTTCCGACGTGTAGATCAGAAATCAATACTGCATAGCTTTCAGATTTTGATCTAGTAGGAAGGTGTTCTGGAATATCTGGAGAAACTATATTTTTTATAACAAAACTATGCATTGCTTTATTATTCTGATTTTCAAGTTCTAACATGACCATTTGATCAAGTGCAAGTATTGATGCCTGTTTCCTTAACTCTTCGTTAGTTGCAATCACATTTAATATTCC
>Ga0164298_10000389_pt1 | contig 12040 bp, 7 predicted proteins | sample Whisoiple_216_MG_FD_109713 | JGI IMG/M metagenome (GOLD analysis project Ga0164298, IMG submission 109713) | Unamended control soil microbial communities from upstate New York, USA - Whitman soil sample_216_MG | ecosystem: Environmental > Terrestrial > Soil > Agricultural land ... | reverse complement strand
GCCCAGCGTTGCGGCTGGTTGGTGAACCGCCGGGTGAGCCCGAGCAAGGTCGTCCAGCCGAGCGCGAACCCGCACAGGACTGCGCCTGTGACGGCTGACTCGGTGACCGGGACGACCGGCACGAAGGCGAGGACCACCGCGGCGACGATCCCTGTTGTGAGGGAGGCGGCCACTATCCCGCCCAGACGCCGGCCGGGTCTGGTTCGGGGCGTCGACGGGCCGGAGGGCTGAGCCGGGGCATGCGTCGCGGCAGGTGTCGCGGTCGGCGACTCCGGAGACGCTGCCGGTGTCGGGGTGCTGTACCGGATCTCGAACATGGGCACTCCTTGACGTGAGCTAGGTGTGGGGGCGTCCCCGGGGGGTGCGGGGGTGCGGGGACGCCACCACGTGGAGGGGCGGGTCAGCTGGTGCTGACCTCGAGGGCCGGCACAGGTGCCGACGTGCGCAGGGTCGCGGCGGCCAGGCCGGCGCCGATCAGCGCGATCACGGCGGCGCCGATGAACGCCGCGGAGAACCCATCGGTCAGGGCGTCAAGATTGCCGAGCTGACCGGCGCCAGCGCTGGTGGCGACCGCCGTCATCGCGGCCAGTCCGAGCGCGGAGCCGACCTGGTAGCTGACGTTGACGATGCCGGCCGCGAGGCCGCCCTCCTCGGGCCGCGCGGAACTGATGGCGGTCCCGAGCGACGGGATGAACGCCAGGCTCATGCCGAGGGCGGCGACCAGTGAGGCAGGCAGAACATCGACCCAGAAGTTCCCGTCGGGCCGGACGAACGACAGCCAGCCAAGGCCGGCCGCGAGCAGCGTCATACCGGTCACGACCATCGCCTTCGGGCCGAAGGCTGCGATCGCCTTCGGGGCGACGGCGACCATGCCGATCATGATCAGGCCGGTCATCGGCAGCAGTGCTGCGCCCGAGGGGAACGCGCTGTAGCCGAGCACCTGCTGCAGGTAGAGGTTCAGGAAGAACCACATCGGGATCCACGCTCCACCCAGCAGCAGCTGTGCCAGGTTCGCCGCGCCCAGGTTGGGGGTGCGGAAGATGCCCAGCCTCATCAAGGGTTCGCGCCGGCTTCTCTGCACGAACACGAAGGCGACGAGCAGGACGGCTGCCACGCTCATCGCTCCCCAGGTCTGGGCCGAGGCCCAGCCGATCTGAGGTGCACGGACGATCGCGTACACCGCAGCGCCGAGGCCGAGGGTAACGGTGAGAGCACCGAGCACGTCCACCGAGCCGGAGCGGGCGCCACCGCCGGGAAGGTAGGCCGGCGTGGCCAGCAGGACGACCACAGCGATCGGCACGTTGAGGAGGAACACCCACGGCCAGGACAGGTACTCGGTGATCACACCCCCGAGGAAGACACCGGCCGTTCCACCGGCGGGGGCCGCGGCGCCGTAGAGGGCCAGCGCCTTGGTGAGCTCCCTGGGGTTGGCGCCGAAGCTCATCATGAGCAGGGTCAACGCCGACGGCGCGATGAAGGCGGCTCCGGCTCCCTGGATGCCGCGGCCGATCAGCTCGGCCGCGGGGCTGCCGGCGGCGCTGGCAACCACCGAGCCGGCCAGCAGGACCACCCAGCCGAGGCTGAACACCCTGCGGGCCCCAAAGACGTCGGACAGCTTGCCGCCGAGAAGGATCAGACCACCGAACGCGACGACGTAGGCGTTGAAGACCCAGGAGAGATTCTCCTGGGTGAACCCGAGGTCAACCTGCATCTTGGGCAGGGCGACCCCGATGATCGAGGTGTCCATGATGACCATGAACTGTGCGGCGGCGATGAGGACGAGCCCCTTCCAGCGCCGCGAAGCGGGAACTGTGCTCATGTCGGTTTCTCCTCTCCGGCGGCTGCCGGCCTATCAGGTTGGTTGGCGAGTGCGCGTGCGCGGACGCCTTGCGTGGACGCCCTTGCACGGACGCCTTGCGGGGCGCCTACGGGGAGGCAAACGCTGGTGCGTGGCGGTCGCGGCACCTCGGGTGGTACTCACAGCGTCGGTGGCGGCGCTTGACGATCACTGTCCAACCGCTGTCCGGCCGGCGGCGGATGGTGACGGGCGCGGACAGGCACCAGCCATGCGAAGCAGACACGGTCGCTACACGGCGTCCGGCAGCGAGGCGCCGCCTTGCCCTTGACCAAGGTCCAGCCTGCGAAAGCCTCGAATGAGGCCCCCGGAGTCCTCCCGTCATGGCGTGGCGCGACGCGAGCCGCGGAGTCAATGGGAGAACGCGCCGACGGTCCGTTCAGCCGAGGTCTCCGGTGACGAGCGTCTGTACGCAGGGCGCCGAGCGGACATCGTGCTGCAGCACCCCGACCGCCAACTCGGTGAGTCGACGGCTCGGCTCAGTAGGCCTCTCCGGCGGCGAGGCGTGCGAGGCCCTCAAGCGCCGCGGCGGTCAGTCCTGGCTCGCCGGTCCCGCGGCCGCACTCGAGCACCTGCTCGTACCGACGGCACGCCTCGCCCTGCTTCCCGTCTGCCTCGTCGCACCGGGCCAGCCCGGCGATCGCAAGGTGCTCAGGTACCGGGGTGCTCAAGGCGGAGAACCCGCTCACGGCCGCGGCGTAGCGTGCGCGCGCCTCGTCCCAGTCGCCGTCCATTTCCGCGAGCAGTCCGTAGCCGTATTCGGCGAGGGTCGCGCCAGCGCCGTCGCCGACGTGCTCCGCCACCGCAGCGGCCCGGTCGAACAGCTCGCGGGCGAGGTCGCGGTTGCCCAGGTGCAGCTGGGCGGTGCCGAGGTCGGCCATAGCCCACTGCACTGTGTTGTACAGGTCGGCGCTGGCGGCCACGTCGATGGCTTCCTCCAGCGCCCGCGCCCCCTCCTCGAACCGGCCGAACTGCTGGAGACCGCCGCCGAGGTGGTAGAGGGTTGCGGAGAGCCCCCACGGGTCGTCCATCGTGCGGAACGAGGCCGCGGTGACGCGGCCGATGGACACCGCGCGGTCGGCGTCGCCGTTCTTGAAAGCGGTCTCCATGCGAACGAAGCCGATCACCGCTTCGCCCCAGACGTCGTCGTCCAGCAGGAACTGCTCGTGCGCCCGTTCCAGCAGCTGCTCCGAGCGGGCGGCGTCCGCCCCGGTGACTCCTTCGACGGCGAGCAGCACCTGCGACAAGGCGGCTCGTGAGGCGTCACCGATCTCCTCGAAGGTTCGCAGGCTCTCCTCCGCGGCGTCGGCGCATCGTCGGCTGGGGTGCACCAGGCAGGCACGCGGACGTTCAACGAGGGAGACGGCCTGCAATGCCCGCGCCCGTGCTGCTGGAGCTCCGTGCGGGGCGCCGGCAAGTAGCCGGGAGAGGGTCTCCCGGCCTTCGAGGTGGCGTCCTAGGTGCCAGAACAGTCCGAGGGAACCGGCCATGGCCAACGCTGAGTCGTGATCATCACCGGGGCCGCTCAACCAGGCCAGCGCGGCGCGCATGTTGGGCTGCTCCTCCCGCAGCCACCGGAGGGTGTCGCGCTGCCCAGGGCCACGCAACGCTGGCTCGGCGTCCTGGGATAGGTCCCGGAAGTACCGTGCGTGCCGATGCGCGAACCTCTCATCCTCGTGGTTCGCAGCTAGCTGTTCTGCCGCGTACTGGCGCAGCGTCTCGAGCATCCGGTAGCGGGTGGTGCGCCCACGCTCGACGGTGAGCATCGAGCGCTCGATCAGGCGCGCGATGATGTCGAGCACCTCCGCTGCGCGCAGGGAGTCGTCGCCAGCGACAGCCTCGGCCGCGGACAGTGTCCACCCGCCGTGGAAGACGGAGAGGCGGTTGAAGACCTGCTGCTCCTGCTCGGTGAGCAGTGCATAGCTCCAGTCCACGGTCGCACGCAGCGTCCGCTGTCGCGCCTCGGCGGTGCGTGCACCAGAGGTGAGTAGGGCGAACCGGTCGGTGAGCCGGTCGTTGATCTCGACCGGCGACATCGACGCCACACGGGCGGCGGCGAGCTCAAGGGCTAGCGGAATCCCGTCCAGAGCGCGGCTGATACGGCCAACGGCGAGCAGATCGGGCTCGTCGAACACGGTGCCGGGCCGGACGGCGCGGACGCGCTCCGCGAACAGCTGGGTAGCGGCGAAGGCGAGAATGCGGTCCGGTGGGGTCCCCGTGGGCGGTACCTCCAAGGGTCCGACGATGACCTGAACCTCGTCGGGGATGGCCAGCGCCTCGCGGCTGGTGGCCAGGACGGTGACACCTGGGCAGTGGCCGAGGATCTCATCGACCAGGCCGGCGACCGCGTCGACGACGTGCTCGCAGTTGTCGACGAACATCAGCAGGCGTCGACGGGCCAGGTAGGTGATGATGCGCTCGCGGATGCGGAGGTCGGCAGCCGCACCGTCGAGCCCAACCCCCAACGCGTCGGCCATGACCAGCGGCACCTGATCCCCGGTCGTGACCGAGGCGAGTCGGACCATGAAGGCGCCATCGGGAAACGCGCCCGCGGTCCCTGCCGCGGCGGTCATCGCCAGCGCGGTCTTCCCGGCGCCGCCGGGACCGATCAGCGACACCAGTCGCGTCTCGGCGAGCAGCTGGCTCAGCGCATCGAGCTGGTCGTCGCGGCCGATGAGGGGACGCAGCGCAGTCGGGAGGTTCGTCGGCGTTGTGGTCCGCTCCTCGGCTGGGCGCTGCGGCGGGGTGAGCGGTGCGGAGGAGACGAGGTCCGGTCGTGCCCCCAGGCCGGGGTCCTGCCTCAGGATCCGCTCCTGCAGAGATCGCAAGGAAACCGAGGGCTCGAGCCCGAGACGCTCGTCGAGGACGTCCCGGGTGCGGGAGTAAATCTGGAGAGCGTCGGCTTGCCGCCCGCTGCGGTACATGGCGAGCATCAGGAGCGCTGCGAGTGACTCCTGGGTGGGGTCGTTCGCGACCAGCGGCTCGAGGTCGGCGACGACTTCGGTATGCCTACCAAGGCCGAGCGCCACCTGGGCTCGCTCGGTCAACGCAGCCAGCCGAAGCCCGGTGAGCCGGGCTGCCTCACCGGTGGCCCATTGCTCGCCGGCGAAGTCGCTGAGCGGCTCTCCGCGCCACAGTGCGAGCGCGTCGTCATAGGCGCGCAGGTGCAGTTCGTCGTAGGTGTCGGCCTCGGCGGACCGGGCCCTCGCCTCGCGCACGCGCAGCTCGAAGTCCACCGCATCCACCGCTGTGGCCTCAACCGTCGCGCGATAGCCGGAACCTTCTCGAACGACCACGTCCGTGACGCCGCCGGCCTTCAGGGCACGCCGAAGCTTCGACGCCCGAGTCTGCAGCGCGTTCATCGGATCGACAGGCAATGCCGAGTCCGACCACAGCCGGTCCACTAGCGACGTGGCGGGGATCGTCCGCCCCGGGCTCAGCAACAGCTGCACCAGCAGTGCGCGCTCGGCTGCCGCAGGCGACCCGATCGGCTGACCCTGCTTGAGGATCTCCATAGGGCCGAGCAGCCGGAAGGACAGGTGCACCGGCTCCTCCTTGCATGCCCGGGTCATCGCATCGTGCCATAGGCGCACCGTGCCGTAGGTGCATCGGTGAGGGCGGTGCCGTCCGTGGGAAGCAGCCTGCGGCTGGAGGCGGTCGGGGTGGGTGTGCCGTGCTCGGCGAGGGAGTCGCCGGAGCGTCGGCTCAGGGCGCGTCCGAAGCGCTGCTGAGTGTCACCACGTGCGCGGAGTCCTCGAACGCTGCCAGGACGTCGCGGGCGGTCATGGTGCCGCTCACTACTGCGCGGCACCGGCTGACATCGGCAGTCACGGTCACCACGCCCGGTATGTCGCGGAGCCGACCGGTGACCTCGCGGATGCACCGCCGGCAACCCATGCCGCTGATAGTGAACACAAGGATGTGCATGGCAGGGCTCGCTCTCCAGGCGCCGGGTGATCGCAGGAGTGCCAATCGTGCCCTGGCGCTCTTTCCGATCGCTGTCCGACCGCGGTCGGTGCCCCATCCCCATACTGGCATGGTACCCGCCTGGGGTATGCAGTCTCGCCGGAAAGCCGGAGTTCGCCCTCGTCCTAAGAGGAGGCCTATCCGGCCATAGCGGCCGTCGTTCGGGTCGCCCGAGCGGCAGGTAGCCGTCAGCACCACGCCACAGTTCAGCAACCCGTCCCCGTTGGCCGGCTCGGAGCCCCTCTACAGCGAAGTGTTAGCGCGTCGGCCGGGCGCACGGTTGCCCGGGTTCGCGGCACGCTCGTGGCCCGCCACGCGGTTACGAGCTGACGCAGACCTTTCGGTCCGTTCGCTACGGACTTCGTTTGCGTGCGAGGCCGGGCCGGGTCTATCCCCAGCTCGCCACGCTCGCGCCCCAACGCCACGGGCGTGAGGATCGCCAGCATGGACGGAGTGCTCGCCACGATCCAGATGCTGAGCAAGAACCAGTTCGTGCACTCGGAGGTCGGCTTCAACGCCGACGCGCTGGCCTGGTACGCCGCGGACCAGGCGTTGCGCATGATGACCGGCGGGGCCGCCAACATGAACGTCGACTTCCCCTACCGGCGCGTGATCACGGCCGGCAACGTGCGCGACCTGCAGCTGACGCCGCAGGCCGAGAAGGCCGGCACGTGGTACGGCTCGACCGACTACCAGGCGGGCTTCCGTGCGCACTGGGGTCTGACCGGCTGACACCTGAGGGCGGCTGTCTCACTGCTGTGCGGATGCACGTCGCCTCTCAGAGCCAGGCCGTAGCGGCCTGCGATGCCAGCCGCACCGGGGTGTTGGTGGCTCCGAAGCCCTGGTATCCGCCACGACGCTCGAGCAGCTCGACGTAGAAGCGCCCGGCCACGAGCGGCGTGTACAGGTGGAAGAGCTCGCCGCCCCGGTCGTCCCTGTCGTAGAGCACCCCGAGGTGACGCAGCCGCTTGAGCAGGTCGGGGTCGGGGTCCAGGCGGGCGGCGAGGTCGTCGTAGTACGCGTCGGGGACCGTCATCAGCGGCGCTCCCGACTGCCGCAGGGCCTCGGCGCGGTCGAGCAGGTCGGTGCAGGCGTACGCCAGCTGGTTGACCCCCGTCCACGTCGGCGAGCCGGCCGCGCGCACGGCGATGTTGAGCACGACCCGTAGCGGCCCGGCGGCGGGTTGCAGCACGCGGCTGCGCAGGCGGCCGGCCGGTTCCATGAACTCGCTCACCGGACCGGGGCGTAGCCCGAGCAGGGTGCGGTGGAAGGAGACCTCCGCGTCAGAGCGGTCGGCGTCGACCGCGATCCCGAGGTGGTCGAGAGGCCCCCAGCCACCGTCGACGCCGGGTGCGGCGAGCGGCGGCCCGTCGAGGTGCACCTCGACACCGGCCGGGCTGCGGGTGGCCCAGGTGCGCCGGGTGCCGTCGGCGGCCTCGACGACGGGCCAGTGCAGCGACTGGGCTCGCGCCGGCAGGTCCGAGTCGGCGTCACCGCGGACGCCGACGGCCACGACGTGCGGCCGCTGGGTCGCTGCGGAGCGCCTCAGCTCCAGGTCGGATCGGGCGTCGAGGACGACGAGGGCCGCGCCGTTGCGCAGCACCGTGCGACCCTGCGAACCGTGGTCGGCCGCGGTCGCGGCCACGACTCCGGATGGGTCTTCGTCGTGAACCGGGACGGCCGAGAAGCCCAGGCTCGTGAAGAAGTGGCGGATGCCCGTGTCGCCGGGCGCGACGGCGAGCTCGACGACGTCTACCGACGGCGCCTCGGGGGCCGGCGGCGGGTCGAACAGCTCGACGCGGGGGCGCCGTGGACGCGCCTGCTCGGCCGGGCCGGGCGTCGTCGCGCCGTCACCAGCGGTCACGGTGTCCGCCGCGTCCCACCGGCGGCGCAGCTGCTCCTCGAGGTGCAGCAGCGAGCGCATCGCGTCACGCGCGGTGTCCCGTGGGTCGGCCTCGCGCACGAGGTCGCTGAAGACCTCCAGGGACAGCGGGCCGCGGTAGCCCGCCTCCACCACCGCCCCGACCACTCCTTCGACGTCGAGCACCCCCTGGCCCGGGAAGCAGCGGTGGTGCCGGCTCCACTCGAGGACGTCCATGCTGAGACCGTGCGCGTCGGCGATCTGCACGAAGGCGATCCGGTCGCCGGCCAGGCCGGCGAGCGCTTCCGGCCCGTCGCCCCGCGCCAGCATGTGGAAGGTGTCGACGGCGACGCCGACGTTGGCGAGGTCGACCTTCTCGACCACGCGCCGGGCCTGCCCGAACCGGTTGACGTGCGTGCCCCAGGCCAGCGCCTCGTAGGCCAGCGTGAATCCGTGCTCGGCAGCCACCGTGCCGACCGTGCCGAGCTGCTCGGCCGTCAGGTCCGGGTCGTCGACGGAGGCCGGGTGCACGGCCGAGCAGACGAGCGCGCGGGTCGCGCCCAGGCGCTCCATCAGCTCGAACTTGGCCCGCGCGAACCGCAGCCGGTCGGGGAAGGCCTCCGGGGCCAGGCCGACGAGGTCACGCAACGGCTGGAAGAGGTCGATGTCGAGGCCGAGGTCGGCGCACCGGCGGGCGATGTCCTCGGGCCGACGCGGTGACGACACGATGTCGGCGTCGAAGAGCTCGACGGAGTCGAAGTGCGCCGCGGCGATGGCGTCGAGCTTGACGTCGAGGCTGCCGCTGATCGATACGGTCGCGATTCCCTTGCGCATCAGGGCTCCTCAACCCGCCGTCGTGGGCACGGTAGCCGGGGCGGCCACGGCGGCGGGGCCGAGCACGCGCAGACCGGTGAGGCCGGTGAAGTGCTCGGTCATGCGCTCCACGTCGGCACGCTCTCCGGTGAAGAGCTCGTATGCCGTCGCGTGCTGGTGGATGGCCATGGCACCTCCGGTCATCGTGGCGCACCCCCTGGCCCGGGCCTCGTGGACGAGCTCGGTCTCGAGGGGGAAGTAGATGATCTCGGCCACCCAGTGGCGAGGGTGAAGGAGCGCCGGGTCGAGCGGCATACCAGGGGCTCCCGTCATCCCGACGGGTGTCGCCTGGATGAGACCACCCACCTCGTCGAGGGCGGACGCGACGTCGAGGTGGACCTGCGCGCGACCGGGACCGACGGCGGCCTCGAGGCGGTCGACGACGGCCTGGGCCCGCTCGGGCGAGGTGTCGGCAACGAGCAGGCGGCGCACCCCCGCCCGGAGGGCCCCGTAGCCGACGGCGACGCCGGCCCCGCCGGCCCCGAGCAGCAGGGCGTCCTGGCCGAGGGCGTCGGGGAGGGTCGTGGACAGGGCCGAGGCGAAGCCGACCCAGTCGGTGTTGTGGCCGACGGTGCGCCCGTCGCGGATGACGATCGTGTTGACCGCCCCCAGGGCGGCCGCCTCGGGCGACACCTCGTCGACGAGGTCGAGGACGACGTTCTTGAACGGGTGTGTGACGTTGAGCCCGTCGAAGCCGAGCCGGACCGCCCAGCGCAGCACGTCGGCGGCGTCGCCGGGGCCGAGACCGAGCTCCGCCGCATCGACGAGCCGGTAGGCGAGCGAGTGGCCGCCGGCCGCGCCCTCGGCCTCTTGCAGGGGCGCAGCGAGCGAGCTGCCGATGTGTTCGCCGAGGAGACCGATGACGAAGGTCCTCCGGTGCTGCTGTGCGGTCATGGTGTCGCTCTCTCCCTGGGTCTTGCGCGGGGTGTTGCGTGTTGGTCTGCCGATGTGGTGACTGCTGGTGTCGACGCCTCCCGCCGCCGGCCTGCATGGTCGGCGGCGGGAGGAAGTGCTACCGCGAGGCCTCGGTGCGGACGGCCCCGGCCCGCAGGGGCGGGGCCGTGCGGACCGTCTGGCGGCCGAGCTGGTCGGTGGGCACCTTGTGGGTGCCGCGCGGTCCGGTGGCCACCGCGATGGCCGAGATGGCGCACGCCACGACGGCGAAGCCGGCCACCTTGGGCCACCCGTCACCGGTCGCACCGAGCAGCGCCGCGGCGATCGTCGGCGTGAAGCCGGCTAGGGCGAACCCGAACTGGGTGCCGATCGCCATGCCGGAGAGCCGCACGCTCGTGGGGAAGTACTCGGCGTACGTGGAGGGCCACACGGCGTTCGTCGCGCTGTAGACGATGCCGGCGAGCAGGATGCCGACGACGGCGGTCAGTGCCTGGTTGCCGCTCGCGATGACGGCGACGTAGGCCGCGGCGAGCACCGCGGATCCCGCCAGGCCGCCGAGGAACACCGGCTTGCGGCCGACCCTGTCGGACACGCTGCCCCAGAAGGGGATCACGGCGATGGCCACGAGGTTGGAGATGATCGCGACCCACAGCATGAAGGTCGAGCTGAAGCCGACCCCGTACGTCTCCTTCGTCGCGAAGGCGAGAGCGAAGACCGTGTAGAGCGTGTTGACCATGGCGACGAAGGCTGCGAACATCACCCGGACCACAGCCCGCCAGTGGTGGCGCAGCAGCACCGAGAGCGGCGTGCGCGGCACGGTCTGCGACTCCACCTCGGAGGCGAAGGCCGGGGTCTCGTCGAGACGACGGCGGATGACGAAGCCGACCGCCACGACGACGGCGCTGAGGAAGAACGGGATGCGCCAGCCCCACGAGAGCAGCTGGTCCTCGGACAGCAGGGCCGCGAGCGGCAGGAAGATCGCCGGGGCGAGCACCTGCCCGCCCTGCGTGCCGCTCAGGGTCCAGCTCGTGAAGAAGCCACGGCGGTGGTCCGGGGCGTGCTCGAACGACATCGAGTTGGCACCGGCCTGCTCACCCGCGGCCGACAGCCCCTGCAGCAGGCGCAGCAGGACGAGCAGGACCGGCGCGAGGATGCCGATGCTCTGGTAGGTGGGCAAGCACCCGACGAGGAAGGTCGAGACGCCCATGAGCAGAAGGGTGAAGATGAGGACCTTCTTGCGACCGAGCTTGTCGCCGACGTGGCCGAGCACGAACGAGCCGACGGGCCGGGCCACGTAGCCGACACCGAAGGTCGCGAGCGAGGCGACGGTGGCGGCGGCGGGGTTGCCCTCCGGGAAGAAGATCTTCGGGAAGATGAGCGACGCGGCCGTGCCGTAGATGACGAAGTCGTAGTACTCCAACGCGCTGCCGACCCACGCGGCGATGGCGGCCTTCTTCGGGGTGCGGACGATCTGGCGCGGGGCGGATCCGTCCGGGGCGACGGTGCGGTGGTCGGGTGTGGGCTCGGGCGCTCCCGGGCTGGGGACTGGCGTCATTGTCGATCCTCCTGTGCCTGGCCACCTCGTCGGCCCCGTGCGGGGCTTCGTCTGCTGACGGACGAGAACGGCGTTGTTCGTGGTGGTCTGCGGCCCCGAGGGTCTATGGGGCTGTCTCGACGGTAGAGACGGCTTGCGAAGACTGGCAAACGTTTGCCAAAATTTGCCACATGCCCTCCGCGAGGCGGCCCCGCGCCGTCACCATCACCGATGTGGCCCGCGAGGCCGGCGTCGCCGCCTCGACGGTCTCGCGCGCCCTGACGAACCCCGAACGGGTCAACGTCGTCACCCGGGAGCACGTGCAGCAGGTCGCTGCCCGCCTCGGCTACCGCGCGAGCCCGGCCGCCCGGGCACTGGGCACCGGGCGCACCGCCACGCTCGCCCTCGTGCTGCCCGACATCACCAACCCCTACTTCTCCGGTCTGATCCGTGGCGCGGAGCGCCAGGCGGAGGCGACCGGGCACATCCTCGTCATCGGCGACAGCGAGGAGAACGCGCGCGCCGAGGCCAGGATGGTCGAGCGGCTCGCCCCCGGGGTCGACGGCTTCCTGCTGGGCTCGAGCCGGCTCGCAGACGCGAGGGTCCTGCAGTTCAACGCCGCCATGCCGGTCGTGCTCGTGAACCGCCGGGTGCCGGGCGTGACCAGCGTCAGCCCCGACCAGCAGGGCGGCACCCGCCAGATCGTCGAGCACCTCGTCGCCCTCGGGCATCGGCGGGCCCTCTTCCTCGCGGGCCCACCCGAGTCATGGCTGGGCCGACAGCGCTGGGCCGGAATCTCCTCTGCCGCAAAGAAACACGGCCTGACAGTCCGTCGGATCGGTCCCTACCACCCGTCGGTCGAGGGCGGCCTGCTCGCCGGCGAGGCAGCGCTGGCCGACGGCGCCACCGCCGTCATCGCCCACAACGACCTCATGGCCATCGGCGCCCTCAAGCGGATGAAGACCCGTGGGGTTGCAGTGCCCGGCGACGTCAGCATCGTCGGCTTCGACGACATCTTCGGTGCCGACTTCTGCGACCCTCCCCTCACGACCCTCAG
>Ga0164298_10000388_pt1 | contig 12069 bp, 10 predicted proteins | sample Whisoiple_216_MG_FD_109713 | JGI IMG/M metagenome (GOLD analysis project Ga0164298, IMG submission 109713) | Unamended control soil microbial communities from upstate New York, USA - Whitman soil sample_216_MG | ecosystem: Environmental > Terrestrial > Soil > Agricultural land ... | reverse complement strand
CGGCTTCCTGCTTCCGTCTTCCTGCTTCCGGCTTCCGTCTTCCGGCTTCCGGCTTCCGGCTTCCGTCTTCCGGCTTCCGGCTTCCGGCTTCCGGCTTCCGGCTTCCGGCTTCCGGCTTCCGGCTTCCGGCTTCCGGCTTCCGTTGTCGCCGTGCCTCCATGCCGTGACCCGCCCCCTTCGGCGCCTTTCTTTCCCCTTCTTCGGGCCATCCCCGCCCCCTGCTGCCTTTCTCGCGTGAAAGTCCCATTCGTTCGATCTTCGGCGGGGGATTGTCGGTGGGGCCGCGTAGCTTGGCCGCATGACTGGATCCCAGGTTCTGATCAAGGCGGTGCGCTCGGGGCTTGCCGCTCTTGGTGATGCGCGGAAGGCGCCCGAGATGCAGCGGTACATGAAGTCCGAGCTGCCGTTCCGTGGTGTGTCCTCGCCCGAACGCACGGCGCTTTGCCGACGGTTGTTCAACGACCATGTCCTCACCGACGAGGCCGAATGGCGGGCGACGGTCCTGACACTGTGGCGCGAGGCCGCCTACCGTGAGGAGCGATACGTGGCGATCGCGCTGACGGGGGATCGGCGGTACGCGGCATGGCAGACCCCGTCGCTGCTGCCGCTCTACGAGGAGCTGATCGTCACCGGGGCGTGGTGGGACTTCGTGGACGAGCTGGCCAACCACCGCGTCGGCGCTCTGTTACGCCGGTTCCCGGAGGACGTGACGCCGGTGATGTACACGTGGGCCACCGATGTCGACCTCTGGAAACGGCGTACGTCGATCATCTGCCAGCTGAGCTTCAAGGAGGCGACCGACACCAAGCTGCTCGCGACGGCGATCGAGGCGAACGTGGGTGACCGGGCCTTCTTCATCCGCAAGGGCATCGGGTGGGCGTTGCGGCAGTTCGCCCGCACCGAACCGGGGTGGGTGCTGGCGTTCGTGGACAGCCACCCGGACCTGTCGCCCCTGTCGGTCCGCGAGGCGAGAAAGCACTTGTAGCCCCTGACACGATGACATGGTGACCGACCTGCCACCGACACGGGCCTCGCTGGCCGAGGACCTCACCGCACTGGGACTGCGTGCGGGGGAGACGGTGATCGTCCACTCGTCGCTGCGTGCGGTCGGCTGGGTGCCGGGCGGTCGGGTCGCGGTCGTCCAGTCGCTGCTGGAGGTGCTCGGTCCGGCGGGCACGCTGGTGGTGCCGGCCCAGACGATGGACAACTCGGACCCGAGGCACTGGCAACGCCCGCCGGTGCCGGAGTCGTGGTGGCCGGTCATCCGTGAGCAGATGCCGGCATTCGATCCCGCGCTGACGCCACCTCGCGGCCTGGGCGCGGTGGCCGAAGCGGTCCGAACCTGGCCGGGTGCCGTACGAAGCGACCACCCACAGGCCTCGTTCGCGGCGGTGGGCGCACAGGCCGCCGACCTCATGGCGACGCACGACCTGGAAAGCCACCTCGGCGAGCGCTCCCCGCTGGGGGCACTGGAGCGGGTGGGTGCCCGAGTACTGCTGCTGGGCGTGGGCTTCGACGTGTGCACGGCGTTCCACCTGGCCGAATACCGCGCACCGGTGCCGAAAACGGAGCACAGCTGCGCGATGCTCACGGCCCAGGGCCGCGAATGGGTCACCTACACCGACGTGGCCACCACCAGCGACGACTTCGCCCAACTGGGCGCGGCCTACGAACCCACGGCCACCCTGCGCCGAGGAGCGGTGGGCAAGGCGGACGCACGCCTGTTCCCGGTCGCGGAAGCAGTGGCCTTCGCCGTCGGCTGGCTGCGCGTCAATCGCCCGCCGGCCTAACAGGTTCCTCGACCTGCACTGCTCGACCTCCGGCATGCCGCGGGCCAGCTCACGGCTCGGCCGCGAGGCCCGATGCCGTGACCTGCGTGAATGTCAGACCGCCCAAGCACAAACCGGCCGCGTGCCGTAGGGACAAGATCAGGATCGTGGCGTTCAGGTCGATGAGTGTCCGTGCGGGGTCAGCGAGACATAACGAGGCACAGGCCCGACATCCCTCAGCACGTCAACTACACGCCGTCCACCACACGCGTGGCGCCCGTACGCTCTCCGTCACCTTTCACCGCCGCGCGCCGACGCCGGACCGCCCCGAAAGGCGCTCTCGCGGCACCGCCATGTCCCGAATGTGTCATTCACATCACCGACACATCGCCAAGTGTGAATGGCAAACGGGAATCTGTTCACTCCAACGAACTCGCACGAAAGTCCCATTCGTGCGCCAGGGGGTCCCCCGGTTTCAACACTACCGGAGGGCACCGATAATTTCGGGTGCGGTCCGCGGAGCGGGCGTTCGTCCGCAGGGGTCCGTGCCGCGCGGCATGACGCCGTCGAGTGCAGGCCCGGTGTGTCGCAACACATGCAGGCGTTGCCATGTGTCCCCTGAGGACGTTCCCCGACTTCCGCGACTCCGTGTCCGGACGGTTGCGCTCCGTATTGTCACGATCCGATAAAACGACTTTCGGGGTATTCCGTCGCCCCTATTTCGGCGGCAGGCTCTACCGGTGATCAAAATACACAGATTCGCTGCCGTGGCCACGGTGGTTGGAGTTGTGCTCAGTGGGTTGAGTGTGTCGGCGACCGCCTCCGCGGCACCGGCGAAGGCACCCGAATTCACTCCAAAGGCTATCCAATGGGGTGAATGCGACAGTCCGAGGCTCGTGCAGGCCGGTGCCAAGTGCGGGCTCCTCGAGGTGCCGCTCGACTACGCGAAGCCCAACGGCGAGAAGATCAAGCTCGCCGTCTCCCGCGTCAAGCACAAGGGGCCCGACTCCTCGTACCAGGGTCCGATGCTCGTCAACCCTGGCGGACCGGGCGGCTCCGGTCTCATCTACGCGATCTTCGGCGACTTCGTGCCGAACGGGGGCGGTGACGACTACGACTGGATCGGCTTCGACCCACGTGGCGTCGGCGCCAGCCAGCCGTCCCTGTCCTGCATCCCCGACTACGACGGCTACAACCGCCCGTTCTACACGCCGATCACCCCCGGTCTGGAGCGGACCTGGCTGCAGCGATCCAAGTCCTACGCGCAGGCCTGCGGCCGCGACGGCGGCAGGCTGCTCGAGCACCTGACCACCGTCGACTCGGCCAACGACATGGAGAGCATCCGCAAGGCGCTTCGCTCCGAGCAGATCAACTACTACGGCTTCTCCTACGGCACCTACCTCGGCCAGGTGTACGGAACCCTGTTCCCGAACCGCTTCCGCCGGGTCGTCTTCGACGGCAACGTCAACCCGAAGCGGGTCTGGTACGACGCCAACATCGACCAGGACATCCAGTTCGACAAGAACATCAAGACCTACTTCGCCTGGATCGCCAGCTACGACGACATCTACCACCTGGGCCGGACGGAGCGGCAGGTCGAGGCGCTGTTCTACCAGAAGCAGGCGGAGCTGCTGCGTGCCCCGGCCGGCGGTGTGATCGGCCCGGACGAGTGGACCGACATCTTCCTGCAGGCCGGCTACTACGTGTACGGCTGGGAGGACATCGCCAACGCGTTCGCCGGCTTCGTCCACAACGGTGACTGGCAGACGCTGCAGGAGCTGTACGGCACGCCGCCGTTCGACGACAACGGCCACGCCATCTACCTCGCGGTCTCCTGCACCGACAACCAGTGGCCGACGAACTGGAACAGGTGGCGTGCCGACCAGTGGCTCACCTTTGCCCGTGCCCCGTTCGAGACCTGGGGCAACGTGTGGTTCAACGCGCCGTGCGTGTACTGGCCCGCGACGGCCGACCGTCCGGTGAAGGTCGACGGCCGCGGGGTCCGGAGCGCCCTTCTGATCAACGAGACGAACGACGCGGCCACGCCGTACACGGGCGCGCTCGAGGTCCGCAAGCTGTTCCCGAACGCCGTGCTCATCGAAGGTGTGGGCGGTACCACGCACTCGGGTTCGCTGTCCGGCGTCGAGTGCACGGACAGTCTCATCACCGACTACCTGAAGACGGGTGCCCTCCCGGCCCGCAAGCCGGGCAACCGGTCGGACGTCCAGTGTGACCCGGTGCCCCAGCCGGTCCCGGCCGGCGCCACCGCGGACAAGCGTGCCGCGAGCGTGCCGAACTTGGACGCGCGCGCCGAACTGGCGCTGGCCGTACCGCGCTAGTCGATCACCGACGGGCGCTCCCGGGTCACCGGGGGCGCCCGTCGCCGTGTTGAGGGAGGTCACTCGAATAGTCGGTTGAGTGACTTTGCATAGCCGTGCATAATCATCCAGGTGACGATCAGGATCGCGGTTGGCGGAGCCAGTGGGTACGCGGGTGGTGAGCTGCTCCGACTGCTCCTCAGCCACCCGGACGTCGAGATCGGCGCGCTGACGGCCGGTGGCAACGCCGGCACGCCGCTCGGCGCGCACCAACCCCACCTCCTCCCGCTCGACGGCCGAGTCCTCGCCGACACGACGAAGGACAACCTCGCCGGTCACGACGTCGTCTTCCTCGCCCTCCCGCACGGCCACTCCGCGGCCATCGCGAAGGAGCTGGGCCCGGACACGCTCGTCATCGACTGCGGCGCGGACCACCGGCTGGCCAGCACCGAGGACTGGGCCCGCTGGTACGGGGGCGACCATGCCGGCACCTGGCCGTACGGCCTCCCCGAGCTGCCCGGCAACCGCGAGAAGCTCAGGCACGCCAAGCGGATCGCCGTCCCCGGCTGCTACCCGACCGGCGCCTCGCTCGCCCTCGCGCCCGCGCTCGCGGAAGGCCTCGTCGAGCCGGACGTCGTCATCACCTCGGTCAGCGGCACCTCCGGCGCCGGCAAGTCCCTCAAGCCGCACCTCCTCGGCTCCGAGGTCATGGGGTCGGTCAGCGCCTACGGCGTCGGCGGCGCGCACCGCCACACGCCGGAGATCGCCCAGAACCTGAGCCAGGTGGCCGGTACCAGGGTCAGGGTCTCCTTCACGCCCGTGCTCGCCCCCATGCCCCGCGGCATCCTGACCAGTGCCTCCGCGCCGATCAGACGGGAAGCGGACGCCGAGGAGATCTACCGCAAGGCCTACGCCGACGAGCCGTTCGTCCACGTCCTGGAGAGCTCCTGGCCCGCGACCGCCGCCACGCTCGGTTCCAACGCGGTCCAGCTCCGCGCCACCGTCGACCGGGACGCCAACCGGCTCGTCGTGATCGCCGCCCTCGACAACCTCACCAAGGGCACGGCGGGCGCCGCCGTGCAGTCCATGAACATCGCGCTCGGCCTGCCGGAGACCACCGGCCTGACCACAGTGGGAGTCGCGCCATGACCATCACCGCGCCCAAGGGGTTCCGGGCCGCCGGGATCGCCGCCGGCATCAAGGAGAACGGCAACAAGGACCTGACCCTCGTGGTCAACGACGGCCCGCTCGACGTCGCGGCCGGCGTCTTCACCCGCAACAAGGTCAAGGCCGCGCCCGTCCTCTGGTCCCAGCAGGTCCTCGCGACCGGCCGCGTCAGGGCCGCCGTCCTCAACTCGGGCGGCGCCAACGCCTGCACCGGCCCCGAGGGCTTCCAGGACACGCACAGGACAGCCGAGCACGTCGCGGAGACCCTGGGCATCGGTGCGGTCGACGTCGCCGTCTGCTCCACCGGACTCATCGGCGCCCGCCTGCCCATGGACAAGCTCACCGCCGGCGTGACGCAGGCCGCCGCGCAGCTCGGGGACACCCCGGCAGCGGGCCGGGACGCCGCCGAAGCGGTCATGACCACCGACACGGTCCCCAAGCAGGCCCGGACCGGCGCGAACGGCTGGAGCATCGGCGGTTTCGCCAAGGGTGCCGGCATGTGCGCACCCAACATGGCCACGATGCTCTCGGTCCTCACCACCGACGCGGTCCTGACCAGGGAAGAGGCCGACGCGGCCCTTCGGGCGGCGGTGGACAAGACCTTCAACGCGCTGGACATCGACGGCGGCACCTCCACCAACGACACCGTCCTGCTGCTCTGCTCCGGCGCCTCCGGCCAGACACCGGAGGACTTCACCGAGAAGCTCACCGAGGTCTGCCGTGACCTCGTCCGCCAGCTCCAGGCCGACGCGGAGGGTGTCACCAAGCACATCGCCATCACGGTGACCGGCGCGGCCACGGACGAGGAGGCGAAGCAGGCGGCCAAGGTCATCGCCCAGGACAACCTGTGCAAGACGGCCTTCTTCGGCTCGGACCCCAACTGGGGCCGCGTCGCCATGGCCGTCGGCAACGCGCCGACGGACTTCGACCCGAACAAGCTGGACATCACCATCAACGGCGTCGAGGTCTGCCGTGCGGGTGGCGCCGGCGAGGACCGCCACAAGGCCGACCTCAAGGGCAGGGACATCACGGTCGAGGTCGACCTGCACGTGGGACAGGGCTCGGCGACGGTCCTCACCACCGACCTGTCCCACGGCTACGTCGAAGAGAACAGCGCGTACTCCTCATGACCATCCCGCAGGCCGCGGAGAAGGCGGCGGTCCTGATCGAGGCCCTGCCGTGGCTGCAACGCTTCACCGGCGCGACGGTCGTCGTGAAGTACGGCGGCAACGCGATGGTCGACGAGAAGCTCAAGCAGGCGTTCGCCCAGGACATGGTGTTCCTCAAGCTCGTCGGCCTGCACCCGGTCGTCGTGCACGGCGGCGGCCCGCAGATCACCGCCATGCTCAACCGCCTGGGGATCTCCGGCGAGTTCAAGGGCGGCCTGCGCGTCACCACCCCCGAGACCATGGACGTCGTCCGCATGGTCCTCACCGGCCAGGTCAGCCGCGAGCTGGTCGCACTGATCAACGCCCACGGCCCCTACGCCGTCGCGATCTCCGGTGAGGACGCGCAGCTGCTCACCGCGCAGCGCCGCACGGCCACCGTCGACGGCGAGGAGGTCGACATCGGCCTGGTCGGCGAGGTCATCGCGGTCAACCCGGACGCCGTGCTCGACATCGTCCACGCCGGCCGCATCCCGGTCGTCTCGACGGTCGCCCCGGACACGGACGGCCTGGCGCACAACGTGAACGCCGACACCGCGGCCGCCGCGATCGCCGTCGCGCTGGGCGCCGAGAAGCTCGTCATGCTCACCGACGTCGAGGGCCTGTACGCGGACTGGCCCGACAGGGACTCCCTACTGGGCGAGATCCACGCCGACGAGCTGGCGAAGATCCTCCCCGGTCTCGCCACCGGGATGATCCCGAAGATGGAGGCGTGCCTGACCGCCGTGCGCGGTGGCGTGCCCCGTGCCCACGTGATCGACGGCAGGCTCGCGCACTCGGTCCTGCTCGAGGTCTTCACCGGCAGCGGTGTGGGCACCATGGTCCTCCCCGAGGAGACACAGTGATCAGTTCGAACACGGACGGCCAGGCCAAGTGGCGGTCGTCCCTCATGGACAACTACGGCACCCCGCAGCTGACGCTGGTCCGCGGTGAGGGCGCGTACGTCTGGGACGCGGACGGCAACCGCTACCTCGACCTGGTCGCCGGCATCGCCGTCAACGCACTCGGCCACGCCCACCCGGCCGTCGTCCAGGCCGTGACCGAACAGATCCAGACCCTCGGCCACACGTCGAACCTCTACATCAACCAGGTCACCGTCGAGCTGGCCGAGGAACTGCTCGACGTGGCCGGTGTCACCGGCAAGGTCCTTTTCTGCAACTCGGGAGCGGAGGCCGTCGAGGCCGCGCTCAAACTCTCCCGCCTCACCGGCCGCGGCAAGCTCGTGGCGTGCGACGGCGCCTTCCACGGCCGCACGATGGGCGCGCTCACGCTGACCGGCCAACCGCCGAAGCGCGAGCCGTTCAAGCCACTGCTCCCGGACGTCGAGCACGTCCCGTTCGGCGACCAGACGGCCCTCGAAGCCGCCGTCGACGAGCACACCGCCGCCGTGATCATCGAGCCGGTGCTCGGCGAGGGCGGAGTCCGCCCGGCCCCCGACGGCTACCTGCGGAAGGCCAGGCAGCTCACCAGCGACAACGGCGCCCTGCTGATCCTGGACGAGGTCCAGACCGGCCTCGGCCGCCTCGGCACCTGGTTCGCGTTCCAACAGGCCGGCATCACCCCGGACGTCATCACCCTCGCCAAGGGCCTGGGCGGCGGCCTCCCACTGGGCGCGTGCATCGGGGTCGGCGCGGTCGGCGACCTGATGAAGCCCGGCCACCACGGCACCACGTTCGGCGGCAACCCCGTGTGCTGCGCGGCCGGTCTCGCGGTCCTGCGTACCATCGCCGCCGACGGCCTGGTGGAGCACGCCGCAGCCGTCGGCAAGGAGATCATCGCGGGTGTCGAGGCCCTCGACCACCCGCTCGTCGCCGGCGTGCGGGGGAGTGGCCTGCTGCTCGGCATCGGCCTGACCAGGCCCGTGTCCAGCGGTGCCGCGAAGGCCGCGCAGGACGCCGGCTATCTGGTCAACAACGTCCAGCCGGACACGATCCGCCTCGCTCCGCCCCTGGTCCTCGACCACGACCAGGTCCACGGCTTCCTCGACGCCCTGCCCGGCGTCCTCGACCAGGCACAGGAGTCACAGTGAGCGAAGCGAACAAGAGCCGCCACTTCCTGCGTGACGACGACCTGACCCCCGCCGACCAGCTCGCGGTCCTCGACCTCGCCGACCGGATGAAGGCCGACCGGCACGCCTTCACGACGCTCGCGAACAAGTCGGTCGCGACGATCTTCGAGAAGAACTCCACGCGCACCCGCCTCTCGTTCGAGGTCGGCATCGCCCAGCTCGGCGGTCAGCCCATCGTTATCGACGGTCGCACGATGCAACTCGGTCGCGAGGAGACCATCGAGGACACCTCCCGCGTCCTGTCCCGCTACGTCGACGCGGTCGTCTGGCGGACCTACGCCCAACAGCGGATCGTGGCGATGGCCTCGGCCTCCCGCGTCCCGGTCGTCAACGCGCTGACCGACGAGTTCCACCCCTGCCAGGTCCTCGCCGACCTCCAGACCATCCGCGAACGCCACGGCAGGCTGGCCGGCCTCACCCTGACCTACCTCGGCGACGGCGCCAACAACATGTCCCACTCGCTGCTCCTCGGCGGGGTCACCGCCGGCCTGCACGTCCGCGTCGCGCACCCCGAGGGTTTCACCCCGCACCAGGATGTCCTGCTCGACGCCAGGAAACGCGCGACCGACACGGGCGGCAGCGTGACCGTCCTGTCCGACCCGCGGGCCGCGGTCGACGGCACGGACGTGGTGGTCACCGACTCGTGGACGTCCATGGGCCAGGAGAACGACGGCAAGGACCGCATCGCCCCGTTCCGCCCGTTCCAGGTCAACGCCGAGCTCCTGGCCAGGGCCAACGCGGGCGCGATCGTCCTGCACTGCCTCCCGGCGCACCGCGGCTGGGAGATCACCGACGAGATCCTCGACGGCCCGGCCAGCGCGGTCTGGGACGAGGCGGAGAACCGGCTGCACGCCCAGAAGGCCCTGCTCAGCTGGGTGCTCCAGTGACCAGGGTGGCCCGTCAGGCCAGGATCGTCGAGCTGGTGTCCGCCATGGGCATCCGCAGTCAGACCGAGCTGGCCAGGCTCCTGGCCGGCGAAGGCATCGACGTCACCCAGGCCACGCTGTCGCGGGACCTCGACGAGCTGGGCGCGGTCAAGCTGCGGGGTGCCGACGGCGGCGCCGCCGTCTACGTGATCCCCGAGGACGGCTCGCCCGTCCGCGGCATCCAGGGCGGGACGTCGAGACTGTCGCGTCTCCTCGCGGAGCTGCTGGTCGTCGCGGACTACTCGGCCAACCTGACCGTGTTGCGAACCCCGCCCGGCGCCGCGCAGTTCCTCGCCAGCGCGATCGACCGGGCCGCACTGCACGAGGTCGTCGGCACCATCGCCGGCGACGACACCGTCATGGCCATCGCCAGGGAGCCCCTGTCGGGCAAGGACCTGGCCGACCGCTTCACCGCACTCGCGGCGCGCACGAACTCAGAAGGAGAACCAGAGAATGACTGAACGGATCGTCCTCGCCTACTCGGGCGGTCTGGACACGTCCGTCGCGATCGGCTGGATCGCGGAGGAGACCGGCGCCGAGGTGGTCGCCGTCGCGGTCGACGTCGGCCAGGGCGGCGAGGACCTCGACACCATCCGCAAGCGGGCCCTGGACTGCGGCGCCGTGGACGCGGTCGTCGCCGACGCCCGCGACGAGTTCGCCGAGCAGTACTGCCTGCCCGCCCTCCAGGCCAACGCCCTCTACATGGACCGGTACCCGCTGGTCTCCGCCCTGTCCCGCCCGGTGATCGTCAAGCACCTGGTCGAGGCCGCGAAGTACCACGGCGCCTCGACCGTCTCCCACGGCTGCACCGGCAAGGGCAACGACCAGGTCCGCTTCGAGGTCGGCATAGGCGCGCTCGCCCCCGACCTCAGGGTGATCGCCCCGGTCCGCGACTTCGCGTGGACCCGTGAGAAGGCCATCGCGTGGGCGCACGACCGCAGCCTGCCGATCGACCAGACCAAGTCGTCGCCGTACTCGGTCGACCAGAACGTGTGGGGCCGCGCGGTCGAGACGGGCTTCCTCGAGGACATCTGGCACGCGCCGATCGAGGACGTCTACTCCTACACCGACAACCCGGCCGAGCCGCGCGACGCCGACGAGGTGGTCATCACCTTCGACAAGGGCGTCCCGGTCGCCATCGACGGCGAGACCGTCACCGTGCTGCAGGCGATCCAGCAGCTGAACCGCCGCGCGGGCGCCCAGGGCGTCGGCCGGCTGGACATGGTCGAGGACCGGCTGGTCGGCATCAAGAGCCGTGAGGTCTACGAGGCACCGGGCGCGCTCGCGTTGATCACCGCGCACCAGGAGCTGGAGAGCGTCACCATCGAGCGGGACCTGGGCCGGTTCAAGCGCCAGGTCGAGCAGCGCTGGGGCGAGCTGGTCTACGACGGCCTGTGGTTCTCACCTCTCAAGGACGCCCTGGACACGTTCATCGCGGCCTCGCAGAAGCACGTCTCCGGCGACATCCGGATGCAGCTGCACGGCGGCCGCGCGGTCGTGAACGGGCGGCGGTCCGAGCAGTCCCTGTACGACTTCAACCTCGCGACCTACGACGAGGGCGACACGTTCGACCAGTCGCTCGCCAAGGGCTTCGTGCAGCTCTGGGGCCTGCCGTCGAAGATCGCCGCGAAGCGGGACCAGCATGCCTGAGGCACTGTGGGGCGGCCGGTTCTCCGCGGGCCCGGCCGACGCGATGGCCGCGCTGTCCGTCTCGACCCACTTCGACTGGAAGCTCGCGCAGTACGACATCGCCGGCTCACGGGCGCACGCGCACGTGCTGCACAAGGCGAAGCTGCTGACCGACGGGGAGCTGTCGGGCATGCTCGCCGCGCTCGACCAGCTGTCCGCGGACGTCGCGTCGGGCGCGTTCACGCCCTCGGTGGACGACGAGGACGTGCACACGGCTCTCGAACGCGGGCTCATCGAGCGTGCCGGTCCCGACCTCGGCGGCAAGCTCCGGGCCGGCCGCTCCCGCAACGACCAGGTCGCGACGCTGTTCCGGATGTACCTGCGGGACGCCGCCCGCGGCATCGCGCTGGGCGTGGCCGACGTCATCGACGCGCTGCTGCACCAGGTGGACCAGCACCCGACCGCCGTCATGCCGGGCCGCACCCATCTCCAGCACGCACAGCCCGTCCTGCTGGCCCACCACCTGCTCGCGCACGTCCAGGCACTGCTGCGGGACGTGGACCGGCTGCGGGACTGGGACCGCCGGACCGCCGTGTCCCCGTACGGCTCTGGTGCGCTCGCCGGCTCGTCACTCGGCCTCGACCCGGACGCGGTCGCCAAGGAGCTGGGCTTCGACGCGGCCGTCGCCAACTCGATCGACGGCGTGGCCTCCCGCGACTTCGCCGCCGAGATGGCGTTCTGCCTGGCCATGCTGGGGGTGAACCTGTCCAGGATCGCCGAGGAGGTGATCATCTGGACGACCGCCGAGTTCCGGTACGCGAAGCTCGACGACGCCTGGGCGACCGGCTCGTCGATCATGCCGCAGAAGAAGAACCCGGACGTCGCGGAGCTGACCCGCGGCAAGTCCGGCCGGCTCATCGGCAACCTGACCGGGCTCCTGGCCGTGCTCAAGGCCCAGCCGCTGGCCTACAACCGCGACCTGCAGGAGGACAAGGAACCGCTCTTCGACTCCGTCGACCAGCTGGT
>Ga0164298_10000386_pt1 | contig 12159 bp, 8 predicted proteins | sample Whisoiple_216_MG_FD_109713 | JGI IMG/M metagenome (GOLD analysis project Ga0164298, IMG submission 109713) | Unamended control soil microbial communities from upstate New York, USA - Whitman soil sample_216_MG | ecosystem: Environmental > Terrestrial > Soil > Agricultural land ... | reverse complement strand
CCGATGGACGATGCGCTGGAAACCAGTACTCAACGCCTTCGCCATCACCTTCGGTGACCGCTGGCCGGGAGCCGAAACCTACTGATCAACAACGCCGGACACACCGATCACGACACAGACCCCCCTTTCTGAATCCATGCTCCGTTTCACCAGCTGACTATCGGCAGGTGAGGTTGATGATCATTGGGAGCGCTTCAGCAGGATGGGAGCTACGACGCAGATCAGGCCGCTCGCGGCGAACAGCAAGCCAATCGGTAGCGCCAGGTGTGTCAGGTCGTGCGTCCACATCGCGTCCGGGTGAATAACTGCCGCGTGTGGCAGGTTGGTAGCCGAGCCGAGGGCACCGGTTGCCCAGCGGGTGGGGAAGGCTAGTGAGAGCCAAGTGAGTACTTGACCGAAACCGGAGGGCTCGCCGAGGGGCAGCACTATACCGCAGAGTACGACGGAGCCGCCGGACAGTGCTGACATGGCACCGACTGCCTGCTCAGTGGTCGAGGACAGGCAGCTGATCAACAGCCCAATGGTCATCGAGCACAACGTTAGGCTTGCCAGGGCCGCGCCGATCTCGAGCCATGCTGGCAGGCCGGTGATCGTGTTCTCCTGGAGGCTGGAACCGGTGCACAACACCGCCGTCGCGACTGCCGCCTGGGCCAGGGCGGGGAAGCCTCTGCTGATCGCGCGCGACAACACCACGGCCAAGTAGGGGACTCCCCATCGCCGTTCCCGTCGTATCACCTCCCTGTCGTTGACTACTGACGTCAGGGACAGGGCCATCGCGAGCAGCGACAGACAAATGCAGGTCACGGCCAGCGCGGTGCCCAGGTCAGGGTTGGGGTCGGTGGGAGACCCGGTGAGGCCGCGCGGGTTGGACCAGACCGCCAGGAGGGCCGCTGCTGCCGGGCCGATCACGGCGAGGGCCGCCAGCAGTGGCTTGCGCAGCCACACGCGGAGGAACTCGCGCTTCAGGCTGATCGACAGGACGTGCGGCAGCGGCTGCGTGCGCCCGGCCCGAAAGCCGTGCCGGCGGGAGGCGCGGCGATCGGATGGCTTCTCCTGCTGCGACGCACGCCGCCCCGCGCGCAGGGCGTCCATGACATCGGCCGCGGACCGTGCGTCGAACGCGGCGAGCAGGTCGTCCGGGTTGCCTGTGTAGCCAACTGTGGCGGGTGTCCGTACGGTGGTGCCGCCGGTCGCGATGGCCAGTACCGTTGACGCCTCGCTCAGGTGCGTCATCGCATGGGTCACGACGATGACGGCGCACCCGTTCCGTGCGACATCCGCCAGGTCCCGCATCAGGGCTCGGTCGAGGCCTTCGTCCAGTCCGGACGTCGGCTCGTCGAGGATCAGCAACAGCGGCCTGCTGAGCAGTTCGACGGCGATGCTGAGCCGCCGGCGCTGGCCACCGGACAATGTGGCCACGTGTTGTCGCGTATGTGAATCCAGGTGTAGCCGCCGTAACACGTCGTTGATGTTCGTCGTCAGCTCGCCGGTCGGCGCGTCTGCAGCGAACCGGATGTGCGCGGCGTGGTGCATGGTCTGCTCGACTGTGAGTTCGTCGAGCAGCGGCGATCCCTGCGGGACGAAGCTGACCAGCGCGGGGTTCAGCGGGCGACCGTCGCCGAGCGGTACATCGTCCACCGACGCCCAGCCGGACTCGACGACCGCCTCGCCGAGCAGTCCGGCGCACAGCGTCGACTTTCCGGCGCCGGAGGGACCGATGACGGCCAGCATCCCGCCCTTGGGCATGGTGACCGAGATGTCCCGCATGGTCGGTGCGTCCGCCCTGTGATGCCGGACGGTGAGACCGGACAGGACAAGTGAGGGTGGTGCCGGCAGGCTCTCGTAGCTGAGCACGCCATCCGGCAGGACGCGGAACATGTTGTGTCCCACAAGGAAGGTTTCACCGGGGAACACCGGTGCGCGGAGCACCGGCCTGCCGTCGACGAACGTGCCGGTGCCTGCGTTGAGATCGCGGACCACGACGCCGGACGTGTGTCGCCGCACCACCGTGTGTCGCAGAGCGACGTCCATCCCTTCCACCTGGATGTCGGCGCCACCGCCGCGTCGGCCGATCGTCACCGGAGAACCGCCCAGCCTGGCCTGGTTCGGCGCGATGGCGGGGAGAACGGGCGCGTGCGTGGGCGCACCGACCTCCGCGAGCATGCGGAGACGGTGTGTGCCCACGGTCAGCTCGAGGGTCAGCGTGCCCGGCTCGTCCAGTGACGCCGCGATGCGCTCGCTCGATCCGTGCGGCGTCACCAGGGTGTTGTTCACCACGAGCCTGCTGCCCGGTTCGAGCACGTACAGGCGCCAACCTGCCGCGTAGCGGAACCTTGCCCACCGGGCCGGACCGTCACTGACTCGGATGTCGGCGCCGCGGTCGCTGCCGAGAACCGTTGCCTTGTCCGGAGAGATCCGGTGTCGCACGCCATCCACTAGCACGACGAGCGGGGGAACCGGAGCCATCGCCACCTCCTGCAATCTTCCCTGTGTATCGCCGGTGTGGCCCCGAGCGCGACATTTGCGCCGAAATCCGGCCGAGTGAAACGGTCACGCTCGGTCGCACGATCACTCGTTTGCTCGATTGATTTGGAGGCGTCGTGATCGGCTTTCAGAATGTCTCGGTAGAAGGGCAACCGTCCACTCACCGGGTTTGGCAGTTCTACATCGTGTGTGATGTGTCCCGGTCGATGTGGAACGCGGAGGAATGGCCAGACGAGAAGGCCTCGCCGCTGTACATAATGAACGAGTCCCTCGGTCTTATGCTCGAGACGCTCGCCGACGATATCGAGGCGTCGGCGATCGGCCGGGTCGCCGTGATCACCTTCGGCGACAACGCGACGACTCACTACCCGCTCACCCAGATCGACAAACCGCATCGTCTGGATCCACTGCCCAAGGGGAACTGGACGGACTACGCTGCGGTGTGGGAGCACCTGAACGACACTGTTCGGACCGATGTGACCGAATTGCAGAGCAAGCAGTACCTCCCCAAACAGCCGGTGATCTTCTTCATCACCGACGGCAACGCGATCGTGCAAGGCAGGCCCCAGCCCATCGAGAAATGGTCCGCCGCCAGGGACAAGCTGTGTTCGCCGGATTTTGCGGCACGGCCCCGGGTGGTGGCGCTCGGCATGGGCGCTGTCGACCGGGCGGTCGTGCGGGCGCTCCGGTCGGTCGACCCGCCCGGGGCAGCGTACCTGGCCAACCCGGGAGAGCCGGCGAGCACACTGCTCGACGCGATCATCAAGGTCATCATCGTGTCGATCACCCGGTCAGCGGCTCGGAACGCGTTCACCTTTCCGACCCCGGTCGGGATGACCAGACTCGATGGCGACGGGCGGTAGCGGTGGCGGCCAGACAATCCCGCCGCGCGGATCAGACGGGCGTCCCGATGAAGAAACCCGCGCGCGCCTGGTTTCGGATGCCGAGGATTTTCCGTCGGCGTTCCGAAGTACCTCGAGTGGAGATCGCGGCGGCGACCGTCCCCCGTCTGGCCGCCGGCCAGGCAGCGGTCCCGGACGTCGCGGCGCATCGGCGTCGCATCGGTCCAGTCAACGTCGTTGTCGCCTCGGTGATAGGCCAGCGCCACCTGCTGGACGGAGAACTACGCGAAGACGGCTACGCGCTGGCGGTGAGCCACGACCAGACCGCCTGTGTGGTGGCGGTCGCGGACGGGGTCGGTTCCTCGGTGAACGCGCACGAGGCCGCGGCTGTGGCGTCCAGCACCGTGGTGGCGAGCGCGATGCGCTGGATCGCGGACCGGGGCACGGGTTGGGAGGACCACTCGGCCCGACTGGTCCGTGATGCCAGTGAGGCTGTGCGCGGGGTGCGAGATCACGGAGACCGGCGCGCGGAAACTGCGTCGGGGAAGACCGCCCCACCCGCGTCCACTTTGACGGTCGCGGTGCTGATGACCTCGAACGAGGGCACCGAGGTGTGTTGGCTTGCCTACGGCGACTCGGCGGCACTTGTGCTGTCCGTCAGGACGCGACAGTGGCGTTGGTTGTCGACCCGGGACGAGATGCGGGTAGCCCTGACGCGTGCGTTGCCGGGCGAGCCCTCGTTTCGGGAGCACGGAACCCTGCGTTTGGGCCGCGACGACGTTCTGGTGCTCGCGACGGATGGAGTGGCCGAGCCGATCGAGCACATGCCGGAACCGTTCGCCACGGCGATCATCGCCGCGGTGACCGAGGAGATGTCCGCGGCGAAGTTCGCGACCCTGTTGGATTTCGACATGGCCGGCATGGTCGATGATCGAACGATACTGGCCATCTGGCACCCAGGGCTGAGTCAGGCATCGTGACATGGACGGCCGCATCCGTGTGCCGGTGACCCGTCTGCATCACCTTGCCGAGGGCCGCTTCCCAACCGGTGGCCAGTCGTCCGCAGTGAGTTGGGTGCGCGCGCCGTCCGGAGAAGTGCTGCTGTACAAGAGGTATCTTCCATCAGCGCTGTTCGACGACTCGCTGGACAGGCTGGAGCGGCTGGTTGCCTGGCGACAAGCGCTGCCCCCGGAGGAACAGGCCATTCTGGACGAGCGCGTCGCATGGGTCCGCCACGTTGTCGTGGACGGCAGCCGGCCGACGGGCGTGCTGGTAGCCCCGGCGACGGATCCCTTCTGGCGTCTCGACAAGGACAACAGGGCCGTGCCTCGTGACATGGCTGGCCTGACTCTGCCGCCGGACGGGGCGGAGCGGCGGGCACGGGACTTCTTCAGTATTCCCCAGACGATCGCACGGCTCGGACACCTTCTGCGCACGCTGTCCTTTCTGCACGGGAAGGGAATCGCGGTCGGCGACCTCCGGCTGCAGAACACCCTCGTCACCCGGCTCGGTTCAGCACCAGCTACGTACCTGATCGACTGCGACGCGGCCATCCTGCACGGCGTGCCCGCCCTACGGCCAGCCGAAGCGGAGACAATGCGGCCGGACGATATCGACGACTGGCCAGACGTGCTTGACAAGCGCACAGACTGCGTGAAGTTCGCGTTGCTGGCCGCCGCCTGCATCGGCAAGAACGCGGCACTGATGGCGGTAACCGACGACGTGAGCGAGCACCTGATCGCGGCAAACGCGGACGTGCTCCGCATGTTCCGGCAGGGGACGGATCGAACGGTGTCGGCGGCCCTACACCAGACCATGGCCGATACCTGGCGGGGCTACGTCTCGGCCGCAGGCAGAGAACGGAAGAGGTGCGCGAACCGGCCGACCTTCGAGCCCTGGACCGGTGTGACGTCCAGCTCCCACGAGAAACCGGCGACCAGCCCCACACACGAGTTCCAGCCGATCCTGCCGTCCCCACGCCGTCCTGGGGTTCCCGCTCGGCCCAGAGCGCCGCGAACACGAGCACCGGCCACCCGCACTCCCGCACCTACGCAACCGGACTACAGCGTCATCCAATCCGTCGTGGTGCCCGTCGTGGTGGTTCTCATGATGGCACTGTTCTTCATCATCATCGGGGAATTTCGGTGACCGCATTCAACGAGCTCGCCAAACCCCGTTCCGGACACGACCGAGATTAGCCGCTGCTGCCAGTGAGTCCCTGACACAACATGGTGCTGGCGGAGGCCTGCGTGCGAGAAGTTATGTCTGTGGCTACAACAGCGCGGAACACTTGAGGACGGGCGCAGCCATTGATCTTCACGCACCGCAGAGGTCGTATGTCCCGTCGTTGTGTTGCATCGCGTACTCGTCGCAGAGGTAGGGGTTTCCTGGACCGTCCGGGTCGTCTGGTCCGCCGCCTGAGCTGATCAACGTGTGTTCGTCGTTGCGGGCGAGGGTGAACGTCTCTGCTGGCAGGTAGCCGGAGTCCGAGTACTCGTAGTCGGTCACGGGCGATCCGTCGTCAGTGGTGTACCAGACCTCGACGAAGCTGCCCTGCAGCGTCTCGCCAACCCCAGCGGTGAAGGCGATGGTGGCGTTGCCACTGCACCGTCGTGTCTCCGACGTGGACGACGTGCACGGTCCGCCGTTCCACGTCAGCAGGCCGGTGCCGTCGGCGTTGATGTCCAGTTGGGACCCGTGAACGGCCCAGTGACCGACGAACGGGAGTTTCCCGGTGGCGTTCGTGCGCGGGAAGAGGCTCACGGTGAACGCCGAGCGCGGCAGCGCGAGGGTTGTGACCACGTCGGCGATCGTGAAGGTGGCCTCGGCGAGCACGAGATAGCGGGTGAGTGCCTTTTTCGCCAGGTTGGCTACGCGGAACACCATGCCGGACATCTTCTGCCACACCGCCGCCGGGAGCAGTTTCCTCAGTACCTGGATCACGGTCTCCGGCTGCTCCACGACGCACCGGGCGAGCGACGCGAGCCCTTGGGCGAGACCCGCAGCGCTGCTGTCATCGACGACCCGCGCGCCCATGCTTTCCAGACACGCGCCCATCAGGACGAAGTCCCAGCCCCGGGAGCCCTCGTCGAGCACGTCCGAGACGGCCTTGCTGGTCAGGCCCAGCACCATCGTGGTCGGGCTGAACATCCCGGCCACCTCGACCGGGGAACGGGTTCCGAGGGTGGCCCGACTGAACCCGAGGTCGACCTCCTGCCCCGGCGGGAGAATCCAAGTCCGGACCGCGTCCGCGGGCGGCACCCCGAGGTACTCGACGACGTGGGTCAGCAGGTTCGGCGCCCACGACTCCATCTCCTTGCCGACGAAGCTCTGCCACGCCCAGTCAGGCACCACGGGCGCGGTGACCAGCAACGCACCACCGCGATTGTTGACCACCTTGACCACGGCCAGGTCGGGCTTGTTCGGGTCGCCGCCAACGCAGACCAGCATGGGCGCGTTGCGATCATCTAGGAAAATCGCGTCGGACAGCCACTCCGGACGCGCACCCGGACAGTCCGGCGAGTCGGACCGCTGACCGAAGAACTTGCCGACCGCGTTGCTCGCGACCGACGGGAGGTCCACCAGCCACTGGAAGAAGCTCAGGTGCGGCACCTCGACGGTGCCGGTCCGCCGGTCCGCGCTCATCGTCGCCGGGATCACCGTCGCCGGCGTGACCCGCTCGGTGACCTGCCCAGCACCGTAAGCCTCGCCGTCACCCGTGTCGTCCACGAGGTAGAGGATCTGGTCGGCGGCCAACGCCTGGTCTTGGCGCCACGTGAACGTCCACGGCAGGGAAGGCTGGCCACTGGACAATCGCAACACGGCCGCCGCCAACGGGGTGCTCCCCACCGGCCCGCCAGGATCCCGCGGAAACGCCACCGTCAACGTCGAGTCCACCCGGACACCACCCGCGGGAATATGCACCGTCCACCGCGCATCGACACGCACGTCCGTCGGCCGATCCGCTGGCACATCAACACGGCCGGCCTGAACCGCGGATGGCCGCCCGGCCACCGACGCGTCCAACAGCCCCAGCCGCGACGCGCCCACCACACCAGCCACCACAGTCACAGCCACCGCGACGGCAACCCAAGCTACCCGCGGCGACAGCATCGACCACTCCAGCCTCTTCAACTACCAGAACAGTCAAGGAGTCGTCTCACTCACAGCCACCGTTACCGGTACGCGACTGCTGCGGTCACGCAGCGAGCACACGCTCATGCCTATGAGCAATTTCGGTCCTTCAAAGTGACAAAACGATAGCCGCATAGCTGGCAGGTTGTGTGACACTGACGACGAGGAGATCGAGTAGCGGGTGAAGAAGACACTCGAAGCCGCGCCGAAGCTCATCTTACCTCTACGCCAATCCATCGGTCATCGTGTGAGACAAAATCCCAAGCCAAGACATATCATCTCGCATTAAGCATGAATTAGAAATGGGATCGACAGAGCATCATTCTCGACCAACGTTGACGCGAGTCTACCGACGAATGACACGGTCAGAATCGAACCAAGCGGCCATCAGGGTTACGCTCCGCTATCAATGGACCGGACCATTCACGCCGAGGGATTGCCTTATTGGGTCACTCCCGACTCGGTCATGCCACGGATCCATGCCACGCAAAGCAAACCAGGCCGTCTCCCGGAGGAAACGGCCTGGTCAGAGTGTGTAGCCCCGACGGGATTTGAACCCGCGCTACCGCCTTGAGAGGGCGGCGTCCTAGGCCGCTAGACGACGGGGCCGCGACCAGAGAGAACCTTATCAGAAACGATTTTGTTCTCTCTGCTGGGGTACCAGGACTCGAACCTAGACTAACTGAACCAGAATCAGTCGTGCTGCCAATTACACCATACCCCAACGCTGCCGGGCAGTGTCCCGCTCAGCAGCACCGGAGAAGATGTTAGACCACGCCCTGGCGGCAGCGGTAATCGGCCCCTTCGGACAGGACCAGGGAAGGTGTCCGGTACTCGCTGACCAGCAGTTCGGGCAGGTCAGCCATGCTCTCGATGGTCTGGATACCCGGCTCATGGCTCACGCCTGCCCGGTTGCGGGCCAGCCACACTCCGTGTAGGCCCGCGTCGCGGGCGCCTCTGGCGTCCGTCTCCAGTAGGTCGCCCACATGCATGGTCTCCGACGGAGGGACGCCCAGGCGGTCACACGCCGTGTGGAAAATCACTGGATCGGGTTTGGCGGCGCCCAGTTCGCCCGCTATGACCAGTGTGTCGAAGAAGCGGGAGATGCCGAGACCGTTCAGCTTCGCTTGCTGGTGCCGGCCGGACGCGTTGGTGACGGCCGCCAGCCTGAAGCCCGCGGCCCGCAGCCAGTCGAGGCACGGCAGGGCGTCGGCGAACAGGCACCATGTCATCCGGAGCTGGGTGCATCTGCGCTCTTCCAGTACAGCCACCAGGTCGTCATCGAGCAGGGCGCCCATGTCGGCGAAGAACGCCTTCGTCCTGGCCTTGTGCATCGCGTCGTACGGGAGTTCGCCGGACACGACCCGTGCCACGTGTTCGTCGGTCGTGCGTTGCCAGCGGGGCCACATGTCGTCGCGGCCGATCAGGTCGCTCAGGGCTCGTCTGGCGGAGCTGGTGAAGTCTACGAGCGTGTCGTCGATATCCAGGCAGACCGCCCGAATCCGCGGGGGCTGGTGCTCGGCCGCCAGCTCCGTCGAGCGTGAGCGGTCGGCGGCAGCGGGGAACGGCACGAGCCCAAAGGTCATCAGCAGAGGTTAGGCCGCCCGGGGCATCCTCCGATTCGGCTATAGAGGTGATTGTTTGCGTTCTGACACGATTAAGAGAAGACCGCTCCAGCGCACGCCGATTAAGCTGTATCGCCCGTCGCGAGTGAAGCGTTACGGAACTGTCAGGATCGTGATGTACGCAGCCTTGCCAACGTGCGGTCCCGGCCGAGCAGCTCCAGTGACTCGTACAGCGGCGGCGACACCGTCCGCCCACTCACCGCGACCCGCACCGGGGCGAACGCCTTCCTCGGCTTGAGGCCCAGTCCGTCGATCAACGCGGCCTTCAACGCCTCCTCGATCGCGGGGGCCGTCCAGTCGCCGACGCCTTCCAGCGCGGCGATGCTCGCGTCCAGGACTGGTACGGCGTCCGGGCCGAGCGTCTTCGCGGCCGACTCCGGCTCCGGTGCGAACTCCTCCTCGGGCACGAACAGGAAACGCACCATCGCCACGGCGTCGGACAGCACCGTGACCCGTTCCCGCACGAGCGGGGAAATGGCGCGCAGCGTCGCGAGGTCGGGTTCCGACGGCCGTTCCGGCAGAATCTTCGCCGAAACCAGGTGCGGCACCACCCGTGCGGCGAAATCCTCGTCGGTGAGCCGGCGGATGTGCTCGGCGTTGATCGCCTCCGCCTTCTTCAGGTCGAAGCGCGCGGAGTTCGAGCTCACCTTCGAGATGTCGAAGGCCGCGACCATCTCCGCCATCGTGAAGATGTCGCGGTCCTCGGCGATCGACCAGCCGAGCAGCGCGAGGTAGTTCAGCATGCCCTCGCGGACGAAACCACGGTCCCGGTAATGGGCCAGGTTCAACTGCGGGTCACGCTTCGACAGTTTCTTGTTGCCCTCGCCGCGAACCAGCGGCAGGTGCGCGAACCGCGGGGTGAACGTCGTCACGCCGATCCGCCGCAGCGCCTCGTAGAGCGCGATCTGCCGCGGCGTCGACGGCAGCAAATCCTCGCCTCGCAGCACGTGTGTGATCCGCATCAGCGCGTCGTCGACCGGGTTGGTCAGCGTGTAGAGCGGGGTGCCGTTCCCTCGCACCAGCACGGGGTCCGGCACGCTACCGACCCTGAACGAGATCTCGCCGCGTACCAGGTCGGTGAACGTGATGTCGTGGTTGGGCATCCGCAGGCGCAGCACAGGCTCGCGGCCCTCGGTCCGGAACGCGGACCGCTGGGCGTCGGTCAACGCCCGGTCCGCGTTGTCGTAGCCCAGCTTCGGGTCCTCGCCGGCCTCGCGCCGCCGTGTCTCGATCTCCTCCGGCGTCGAGAACGACTCGTACAGCTCCCCCGCCTCGAGCAGCCGTCGGGCGACGTCGGCATAGATCTCACCGCGCCGGCTCTGCCGGTACGGCTCGTCCGGGCCGCCCACCTCGGGTCCCTCGTCCCAGTCGATGTCCAACCACCGCAAGGCATCCAGGAGCGCGCGGTAGCTCTCCTCGGTGTCCCGTGCTGCGTCGGTGTCCTCGATGCGGAACACCAGCGTGCCGCCGTGGTGACGGGCGAAGGCCCAGTTGAACAGCACGGTGCGAGCCAGGCCGACGTGCGGCGTACCCGTCGGTGACGGGCAGAAGCGGGCGCGGACCTGGGCGGATTCGGTAGCCATGACCCGTTCAGCGTATCCGGCTTGACCGCGCCTGCCCGGTAGGTGCATCCTGAACTTATTCAACACGAGATGAATTGATCTGAAGGAGCCATCATGACCACGACGGAACGCACCACGTGTCTCGTCGCCGGTGGCGGTCCCGCGGGGATGGTGCTGGGGCTGCTGCTGGCGCGGGCCGGCGTCGAGGTGACCGTGCTGGAGAAGCACGCCGACTTCCTGCGGGACTTCCGCGGCGACACCGTGCACCCGACGACCCTCGACCTGCTCGACGAGCTGGGGCTGGGTGAGGCGTTCGCGAGGCTGCCGCAGAGCCATGTCCAGCAGGTCGGGCTGCCGACCGCGGAGGGTGTCGTGCGGTTCGGCGACTTCACGCAGCTGAAGGGTCCGCACAACTACATCGCGATGGTGCCGCAGTGGGACCTGCTCGACCTGCTCGCGGACGCGGCCAAACAGGAGTCGACCTTCACTCTCCGCATGGAAACCGAAGCCGTCGACCTGGTGAGGGAACACGGTCGGGTGGTGGGCGTGAAGTACCGCACGGCGGCCGGTGAGACCGGTGAGATCCGCGCGGACCTCACCGTCGCCTCGGACGGCCGGCACTCGGCGTTGCGGAAGGCGGCGAACCTGCGGGTGCTCGACTTCCCCACACCGATGGACGTGTGGTGGTTCCGGCTGCCGCGCGAGGAGAGCGACCCGCGGGGCGTGGTCGGCGCGATGAGCAGCTCACGCGCGGTGATCCTGTTGGACCGCAACGACTACTGGCAGACCGCGACGCTGATCCGCAAGGGCTCGGACGCGCGGCAGCGCAGGCAGCCGGTGTCCGCGATGGTCGCGAGCATCGCCGAGGTGGTGCCGTTCCTCGCGGACCGGGTCGACGCGGTGAAGTCGTGGGACGAGGTGAAGCTGCTCGACGTCCGCGTGGACCGGGTGAGCCGCTGGTACCAGGACGGCCTGCTGCTCATTGGTGACGCGGCGCACGCGATGTCACCCGTTGGTGGCGTCGGCATCAACCTGGCGGTGCAGGACGCGGTCGCCACCGCCCGACTGCTCGCGAAGCCGCTGCTGGACGGCACGGTCACCACCCGCGACCTGACGAAGGTGCAGCGGCGCCGGATGCTGCCGACGCTGGCCACCCAGGGCGCACAACGGTTCCTGCACAAGCGGGTGCTGCGTCCGGCACTGGCCGGCAAGATCGAGATCGCGCGGGCCACGAAGCTGCCGCTCCCGGTACGCGTCATGAAGCGGTTCCCGTGGTTCCGCCGCATCCCGGCGTACGTCGTGGGCCGCGGCATCCGCCCAGAACACGCCCCCGCCTTCGCCCGCCGCTAGTGCGGTGTCCACCGCGCCAGTGTCCCGCGCCGGGAATGCGGTGATCAAGTCGGTGGATCCAGGTTTCTGCTGGCAAGGCGCCGGTTCGCCCTCGTACTGGGTCGTACTTGGGCGAACCGGCAACGCCGCCAGCAGGAAGCTGGGCCGCCGAATTAGATGCCT
>Ga0164298_10000384_pt1 | contig 12218 bp, 10 predicted proteins | sample Whisoiple_216_MG_FD_109713 | JGI IMG/M metagenome (GOLD analysis project Ga0164298, IMG submission 109713) | Unamended control soil microbial communities from upstate New York, USA - Whitman soil sample_216_MG | ecosystem: Environmental > Terrestrial > Soil > Agricultural land ... | reverse complement strand
CGATGGAGGCGGCAGCGTCCATGTGCAGCTGGAGCAGCTCGCGGCTGGGGATACGGATCCGGTTGTTCGTCGTGGCCACGCTGATGAGGTAGGGCGCGTGCACGTAGAGGTCGATCCCGGCCTCCTCGGCCGCGGCACGGAGCGCCTCCGGGCCCCCGGCATACTCCCACTCCGGGCCCTTGTAGCCCTGCGGGTCGCCGAGGAAGAACTGGCTGAGGGTGGCGCCCCGCTCGACCGCGGCGGTGATCGGGTCGGCCTGGTCGACGTGCGCGCCGAGCGCGGGTGCTGGCATGCCTCCGAGACTAGGCCCCACCGCGGACAGCGGCACCGGGCTTCCCGGCGTCTGTGGGGGTTCGCCGACCTCCGAGCGTCGGTGATCACCCACCTCCGACGCGTGGCCGCGGCCAGTACAGTTGGCGCCGCGCGCAAGTGGTGGAATGGCAGACACGCAGGATTTAGGTTCCTGTGCCCTCGGGCGTGCGGGTTCAAGTCCCGCCTTGCGCACCCACTCGCCTCACCCCGGCGGCGAGGGCCCCTAGCATCGGCAGGGTGAACCACCTGCTGCGGGAAGTGCTCCCGGCTCTTGGCCTCGACGACACCTTCGCCGCGGACCGGCTGGCGCTCGCGGGCGGCAACGCTCTGGCCTCGAGGCTGCCGGTGAACACGCTGGCCTGCGGGTCGGTCGCCGCGGCGGCGCTGGCCGGGCTGGCGATGGTCGGCGGGGAGCGGGTCCTGGTCGACCCGCTGCAGGTGGCGGTGGCCTTCCGCAACGACCAGCTCCAGACCGTCGACGGGCACACTCAGGACTCCTTCGCTCCTCTCTCGGGCTTCTTCCGCACGGGCGACGGGTGGGTGCGCACCCACGGCAACTACCCCCACCACCGGGCGCGGCTGCTCGGCGCTCTGGGCCTGCCCGAGGACGCCGGGCGCGAGCAGGCCCAGGAGGTGCTGGCGACCCGGGCCGCCCAGGACGTCGAGGACACGGTGACGCGGCAGGGCGGGATCGCCGTCCGCGTGCGAGACCACCAGGAGTGGTTCTCGGGCGAGCAGGCGGCCGCCACGGCGACCCACCCGTTGCTGTCCGTGGAGGGGGCAGGGGCTGCGCCGGCGGTTCCGCTGGGCCGCCGACCCCGCGTGCTCGACCTCACCCGGGTCCTTGCGGGCCCCGTGGCCTCGCGCACCCTCGCCTACCTCGGTTGCGACGTGCTGCGGGTGGACCCACCAGGCATCCCCGAGCTCGAGCCCCAGCACATCGACACCGACGCGGGGAAGCGCTCAACCCTGCTGGACCTGGGCGATCCCCAGGCGCTCGAGCGCCTGCACGGCCTGCTGGCCACCGCCGACGTGCTGCTGACCGGCTACCGCCCCGGCGCCCTCGACCGGTTCGGCCTGGGCGCGGCGCAGCTCGCCGAGACCTACCCGAGCCTGGTCCACGCCTCCCTGAGCGCCTGGGCGCCGTCGGGCCCCTGGGGCGGGCGGCGTGGCTTCGACAGCATCGTGCAGGCCGCCACGGGCATCTCGCTGCTGGAGTCCTCCGACGCGGAGGTGCCCGGTGCGCTCCCGGCCCAGGCCTTGGACCACGCCACCGGCTACCTGCTGGCGGCGGGGGTGTGCGCCGCGCTGCGCAGGCGCGCCGAGGAGGGTGGCACCTGGCAGGTCAGCTCCCACCTGGCCCGCACCGCGCACTGGCTGCTGCGCACCGACGCCCTGGACGGGCAGGCCACCGGCCTCGGCGACTCGGCGCCCTGGCTGGCCGAGTCCGTCACTGAGCTGGGGAGGGTCGTCCAGTCGCGCCCGGCCTTCCGGATCGACGGCGGCCCGGCGGAGTTCGCCTGGGTGGGCCGCCCGTGGGGCTCAGACCCGGCTCAGTGGGCCCAGACCTAGGACGGCCGGCCCGCCTCGTTCAGGGCGCCGGGATCGTGCGCGGGTCGAACCCGAAGGGCAGCTCGAGGCGGTGTGCCGCCATCAGTGCGTCGTCGGTCAGCACGTCACGGGTGGGACCGTCCGCGACGACCACGCCATCGGAGAGGACCACCGAGCGCGGGCAGAGCTCGTAGGCGTAGGGCAGGTCGTGCGTGACCATCAGCACCGTGACGTCGAGCGAGCGCAGGATGTCCGCGAGCTCGCGGCGGGAGGCCGGGTCCAGGTTGGACGAGGGCTCGTCGAGGACGAGGACCTCCGGCTGCATGGCCAGCACCGTGGCCACCGCCACCCGGCGGCGCTGCCCGAAGGACAGGTGGTGGGGCGGCCGGTCGATGAAGTCCACCATGCCGACGAGGTCGAGGGCGTCGATCACCCGCGCCTCGAGCGCGGCGCCGCGCACCCCGAGGTTCGCGGGCCCGAAGGCCACGTCATCGCGCACGGACGGCATGAACAGCTGGTCGTCCGGGTCCTGGAACACCACGCCCACGCGCCGGCGGATCTCCAACAGGTTGTCCTTGGCGACAGGCAGGCCGGACACGTGCACCGAGCCCGCCCCGGCCGTGAGGATCCCGTTGAGGTGCAGCACCAGTGTCGTCTTCCCGGCGCCGTTGGGGCCGAGCAGGGCGACCCGTTCCCCTTGGTGCACATGGAGATTCACGCCGAACAGGGCCTGGTGGCCATCGGGGTAGGCGTAGGCCAGCCCGCTGACGTCGAGGACCGGGGCGCTCACAGGGTCACCGCCAAGGCCATGGTGGCAAGGGCAAGGCCAGGCAGTATGCCGGCCTGTGCCCACTGCGCCGGGGTAGCGCTCACGCGGTGGGTCACCGGCATACGGCCGGCGTAGCCACGCGAGAGCATGGCCAGGTGGATCCGCTCGCCGCGCTCGTAGGAGCGGATGAACAGGGCCCCCGCCGTCGACGCGAGGGCCGGCCACGCGCGGACGGAGCTGGCCGCGAACCCCCGGGACTCCCGGGCGATCCGCATGCGCTGCAGCTCGTCGGTGACCACCTCGAGGTAGCGCATCATGAAGCCCATGATCTGGACGAGCTGGTGCGGCAGCCGCAGCCGCTCCAGGCCGACAAGCAGGTCGCGGGGCTCGGTCGTCGCCCCCAGGACGAGGGAGGCCAGGACGCCGAGCGTCCCCTTGGCCAGGAGGCCCCAGGCACCGATCAGGCCGGGTTCCGACAGGTGGAGCGGGCCCACAGACACGTAGGGACCGGACGCGATGAAGGGCATCAGCAGGGCGAAGACGACGAAAGGCACCTCGACGACCAGGCGCTTCGCGAGGTAGGTGGGCGGCACGGTGGACACCGCGACCACGGCGGCCAGCAGTGTCGCGTAGACGGCGAAGGCCCAGTACTGCTCGCGCGGGGTGGCCACCACGAGGACCACGAAAGCCACGAGCGACAGCAGTTTCAGGTGTGCGGGCATCCGGTGGATGGGGGAGTGCCCGTGGAAGTGCAGGTGGTGGCCGTGTCCCGCCCCCATCGCTAGTCCGTCCCCGGGCGGGAGGCCCGCCCCTCCGGCTGCGAGTCGCCGGAGGGCTGGCGGCGCCGCAGCACGGCGAAGAGCCCACCGCCGAGCAGCCCGACGACGAGCACACCGACCACACCGGCCACGCCGCCGGACAGCCGGGCGTCGGAGATTCCCCTCGTCGCGTAGCCGGCCAGGGGTGAGGTGCTGCTGGGGGGCTGCTGGGTCTGGATGAAGCCCAGCCGCTCTGCGACGAAGGTGAGGCCGTCGGGGTGCCCGGAGGCGTAGAAGGAGGCGACGCCGGCGAGCACGAGCGCGACCCCGAGACCGGTCAGCAGCAGCGCGCGGGTGCTGATCCCCCTCATGCCCTCACCTCGTCGCGGATGACGAGCTCATGGCTCTCCCGGACCCGACGGGCGCCGTGGACCAGGTCGGGGCGCACCGCGAGGACGGCGGACACGACCAGCCCGGTGATGGCGGCCTCGCCCAGGCCGATGAGCACATGCCAGCCGAGCATGGCCGTGGCCAGGCGGTCGAGGGGGATGGGCGCCTGCCCCCCCACGGCATACAGGCCGACGAAGGCCAGCGCGGCCAGCGGCACCGAGACCAGGGCCGCGGCGGCGGCCGACGGCGCGACCATCGAGAGGCGCTTGGGCAGCACGGACTGGGCGGCCCGGAAGACCAGCCAACCGGCCCACACTCCCACCAGGCCCATCAGCGTGATGTTCGTGCCGAGCGCGGTCAGCCCGCCGTCGGCGAACAGCAGGCCCTGCACGAGCAGGACGACCGACAGGCTCAGGGTGGCCGTCCAGGGCCCGACGAGCACCGCGGCGAGCGCCCCTCCGAGGAGGTGGCCCGAGGTACCGGCGCCGACGGGGAAGTTGAGCATCTGCGTGGCGAAGACGAAGGCGGCGACCAGCCCCGCCAGGGGCGCGGTGCGGTCGTCGAGCTCTCGCCTCGCGCCGCGCAGGGCCAGCCCCACGCCGAGCGCCGCGACGGCCGCCGTCCCCAGCGAGGTGGGTGCGTCGAGGAATCCGTCCGGAACGTGCATGCTCTGCATCTCCTGAGGTGGCGCGAGGTTCGCTGGGATACGTTTGGGGCCGATCCGCCATCATCTTATTGCAAGTAAGTTGCAATAAAGAACCACGACCGAGGAGCCTCTCTGTGAGCGAGCGCCTGGCCCCCGGGGACACCGCCCCCGACTTCACGCTGCCCGACGACCAGGGCGGGGAGGTGACGCTGTCCGGCCTGAGAGGGCGCAAGGTGATCGTCTACTTCTACCCCGCTGCCATGACGCCGGGGTGCACCGCGCAGGCGTGCGACTTCACCGACAACCTCGACTCGCTGCGCGGCGAGGGCTACGAGGTGCTGGGGATCTCCCCGGACAAGCCCGTGAAGCTCGCGAAGTTCCGGGAGCACGACGCCCTGACCATCACGCTGCTGTCCGACGCGGACAAGGCCGTGATGAAGAAGTGGGGTGCCTTCGGCGAGAAGAAGCTCTACGGCAAGACCGTCGAGGGCGTCATCCGCAGCACCGTGGTGGTGGACGAGGACGGCACCGTCTCCCACGCTTGGTACAACGTCAAAGCCACCGGTCACGTCGCCAAGCTGCGCCGCGACCTCGGCCTGGGCTGAAGGAGCCACCATGACCGAGAGCACAGCACCGAAGACAGTCGCCCAGATCGAGGCCGACATCGTCGCAGCGCGGACGCGGCTCGCGGGGACCGTCGACGAGCTGCACACCCGCACAGCCCCCAAGGAGATCGTGCGCCGCCAGGTCGAGGCGGCCAAGGTCACGTTCGCTGAGGCCACCCGGACCGAGTCCGGTGACCTGCGCACCGAGCGCGTGGCGGCCCTCGCTGCCGCCGCGGTGGCCCTCATCGGCCTCGGTGCCTGGCGCCGCCATCGTGGCTGAGGAGCCCACCACCGACCGGCTCCCCATCCGGATGCTGCACGACCGCGTGCTGGTGTCACAGGAGGGGGAGGGCGGGGAGCGCCGCTCCGGCGGCGGGATCGTCATCCCCGCCACCGCCAGCATGGGCAAGCGCCTGGCGTGGGCGAGGGTGGTCGCCATCGGCTCCAACGTCCGTCAGGTGAAGGTGGATGACCGCGTCCTCTTCGACCCCGAGGACCGGGCCGAGGTGGAGCTCCAGTCCAAGAGCTACGTCCTGCTCCGCGAGCGCGACATCCACGCGGTGGCCGCCCAGCGGGTGCAGGACGGCCACACCGGTCTGTACCTGTAGGGCTGGGCCGAGCCGGTCCCGCGCCCGGCCGGCATCAGGCGGTCGCGGTCTGGGTCTGCGCCGCGATGGCCTTCCGCTCGCGCCGGCTCTTGCCGAACCTCAGGTAGATCACCGGCATCAGGATCAGGTTGAGCATGGTTGCGGTGATGAGCCCGCCGAGGATGACGAACGCCATCGGGTACTCGATCTCCTGACCTGCGACGTTGCCCGCGACGATCAGCGGGATCACGGCCAGGGCCGCCGCCAGCGCGGTCATCAGCACTGGGGCCAGCCGCTCCTTGGCGCCCTGGATGACCAGCGCCGGGCCGAACGGCACGCGCTCCACGCGCTCGAGGTGCTGGAAGTGGCTGACCATCATGATGCCGTTGCGGGCCACGATGCCCAGGACGGTGAAGAACCCGACCAGACTGCCCAGGGAGATGATCCCGCCGCTGAGCCCGGACATCAGGACCCCGCCGACCAGCGCCGAGGGCAGCGCCACGAACGCCATCACCGCCAGCCTCAGCCGCCGGAAGGCGAAGAACAGCAGCACGAAGATCGTGGCCGCGGCCAGCGCGCTCCAGCCCAGCAGACTGGCCTGGGCCGCCTGGCGCTCCTGGAACTCGCCGTGCACCTCGTAGAAGTACTCGAGCGGCATGTCGATCTCGGCGAGGCGGCGTTCGGCCTCGGCCACGACGGCCCCGAGGTCAGCGGTGTCGACGTTGGCCCCGATGGAGACCCTCCGCAGCCCGTTCTCGTGCTGGACGTTGCTCGGGGTGGCGGCGATCGAGACATCGGCTACATCCTTCATCGCGACGTGCCCCCCGCCGGGGACGTCGAGCTGCAGGTTCTGGACGTCCGAGAGGTTGGTGCGTGACTGCGGCACGCTCCAGACCTGCACGTCGTAGGCCTTGCCGCCGCGGAAGATGTCACCGACCTCCTCGCCGGCAAGCATGGTCGCCGCGGCCCGGCGCACGTCGCCCGGCTTGATGCCGTACTTCCTGGCCTTCTCCAGGTCGACCCGCACCTCGATCTGGGGGACCTCCTTCTGGAGCTCGACGTGCTCGTCGACGATGCCGTCGACCGAGCCCAGGACCTTGGCGATCTCGTCGGCCTTCTCCTCGAGCACCTTGAGGTCCTGCCCGTAGAGCTGGACGACGACGGCCTCGCCCTCGCCGGTCAGCACCTCGCGGATGCGCTCCTTGAGGTAGGTCTGCACGTCCCGGCGAAGGCCGGGGTACCCATCGACGACGGACTGGATCTTGGCAACGGTGGCGTCGTAGTCGGCGTCCTGGTCGACGCTGATCCAGTTCTCCCCGAACTCCGCGCCGACCACCTCGTCGGCCAGGAGCGCCTGTCCGATGTGCGCGCCGAAGTTGCGCACCCCGGGGATGGCCTGCAGCTCCTTGGACGCGGCCACGGTGATGCGGGTCTCCTCCGGCAGCGACGTGCCCGGCTTGGTCACCCAGTGCGTCAGGAAGTCGCGGTCCTTGAAGTCCGGGAGCGGGGACTGGCCCAGCGTGGGGTAGACGGCGATCCCGGATGCGGCGATCGCGCCAGCGGCGATGAACGCGGGGAGGGGCCGGCGCACCACCGGGGTCAACAGGCGCTCGTAGCCTCGGTGCAGCACGCGCACCAGAGGAGAGGGGCGCTCGCTCAGCCGACCGCGGGACAGCAGGATGAGGGACATCGCCGGTGTCAGGAGCAGGGCCACCATCAGGGAGACGAGCACAGCAAGGGCGTATGCCGTGGCGAGCGGCTTGAAGAACGACCCGGTGAGCCCGGTGAGGAAGAAGATCGGGAGCAGCGCGGATGCCTCGATGAAGCAGGCGTAGACGATCGCGCTGCGGACCTCGAGCGCAGCCTCGAGCACCACCGACCTCGTCTCGGGTGGGTTGGGCATGGCTCTGGCCAGACGGAGCCGGCGGACGATGTTCTCGACGTCGACGATGGCGTCGTCGACGATGGCGCCCAGGGCGATGACGAATCCCGCGAGCACCATCGTGTTGATGGTGACTCCTCGCCAGTGCAGGATCAGGAGCGCCGCCATGAGCGAGACCGGGATGGTGACCACGCTGACCAGTGCGGCCCGCCAGTTCAGCAGGAACAGGCCGAGGAGCAGCACCACGAGCAGCGAGCCCAGCAGCAGTGAGTCGGTGAGGTTGTCGACCGCTTCCTCGACGAAGGTGGCCGGCCGGAAGATCGAGGTGTCGACCTGCATGCCGGGCAGGCCGGGCGCGAGCTCCGCCATCGCCGCCTCGACACCCTCGGTGACCTGGAGCGTGTTGCCCCACGGCAGCTTCTCGACGATGAGCATCAGGCCCTCGCCGCCGTTGATGACCGCGTCGCCGACGAGCGGCTGGTGGTCCTGCACGACGTCCGCCACGTCGGCCAGGCGCAGGCTCTTGCCGTCCTTGTTGTTGACGACGACCTCGCCGAGGTCGTCCGGGGAGGCGATGGGCAGCACATGCCGCACGTTGAGGCGCTGGTTGGGGGTCTCGATGAAACCGCCCTTGCCGACGACGGAGCTGTTGGTGTACTGCAGCAGCCCCGAGTCGAGGGAGTCTGCCGTGACGTCCATGACCTGCTCGAGGGTGACGCCATGTTCCTTGAGCTTGTCGGGCTTGACCTGCACGGTCAGCATGTCGATGCGCTCGCCCCAGATCGCGACATTGGCCACCCCGGGCACGCGCAGCAGTCGGGCGCGGATCTTCCAGTAGGCCGTCATCGACATGTCGATCGTGGACAAGGTGTCGGATGACAGCCCGATCTTCATGACGCGACTCGTCGCCGACAGCGGCTGCAGGATGAACGGGGGCGCCGCCCAGGTCGGCAGGGTCGGCACGATGGCCTGGAGGCGCTCGTTGACGAGCTGGCGGGCGGTGATGAGGTCCGTGCCGCTCGTGAAGATGAGCTCGATCGAGGACAGCTGCGACACCGACTTCGACCGCAGCTCGTCCAGTCCGGGCACGCCCTGCAGAGCCTGCTCGAGTGGGACGGTGACCAGGCTCTCCGTCTCGGCGGCGGACAGGCCGAGGCACGGTGTCTGGATCTCCACCCGGGGAGGGGCGAACTCGGGGAAGACGTCGACCGGCATGTTGGGCACCTGGGTGATGCCGAAGAACATCAGGGCCCCCCCGAAGGCAACCATGAGGAAGCGGAACCTCAGGCTCTGGGTGATGATCCAGCGGATCATGGTGCAACCCTCCCCGCGCTGTCGTGATGGCTGTGGGTGTGTGGCGCGCCAGCCCGGCTACTGGCCGAGGCCCGTCTCGACGCCGAAGAGCTCAGCGGCGCCGACCGTCACCACCGCGGTTCCCGCGGGTGGTCCGGCGGAGAGAGACGCCCGGCCGTTGGCGATCTCGACGACCGTCACCTCCGCGCGGACGTAGACGCTGTCCTTGGGGTTCGTGAACACGGAGGTCTGGCCGTCCGGGTCGTAGAGGATCGCGGACTCCGGCACGGTCAGTCGCGCGGCGCCTCGCCCGGCCGCCACAGGCTGAGTGGCGAGCCCGAGCCGCTGGGCTGCCTTGCCCTGGAGGGTGATTCGCGACGGCTGCCCGTCGATCTCCTCCACCTTGGCGGCCGTGCTGCCCGCAGCAGCCTCGGCTACGGGCTCGCTGCAGCCGGCGAGCGCTCCGCTGCCCAGGACCAGCGCGACGGTCAGAGCGGCGGTCCGGCGTCCGATGTGCAAGCTCATGATGTCTTCCTTCACACGCTTCGAGAACTCAGCCACGACCCACCGCCGGGCTGGTGGGAGGCAGTGGCGCGGCAGACGCCGCCTCCCTGTTGGCGCTGGTTGCGTAGCGCCCGCCGAGAGCAGGGAGGACGAGCATCACGGTGACAACCGTGGTGACCAGGCCGCCGAGCACCACGACGGCGAACGGCTGGAGGGACTCCAGACCCGCCCGGGGTCCCAGGACGAGCACCGGCAGCAGGGCCGCGGCAGCCACCGCAGCCGTGACGACCACCGGCATCGCGTGCTCGGCGGAGGCCTCCGCGTAGGCGTCACTGGCGCTCCTGTGCCTGGTGAGCTCCCGAGCCCGGGTCACCAGCCTCAGTGAGGCCCGGACAGCCAGGGCCAGGATGGCGAGGAGGCCGGCCACGGTGGCGAGAGTGAGCTCGGCGCCGGTGAGGCGTGCCGCAACCAGACCACCGAGGAGGCACAGCGGCAGGGTCAGCAGCGTCACCGCGGCCAGCCGCCAGCTCTCGAAGGCCGACTGCAGGAGCAGGAAGACCACCAGGAGGGCGAACGCCCCGAGGACCATGGCGCCCCGCTCGGCATTCTTCTGCTCGGCGTAGTCGCCCAGGACCTCGGCGTGGTACTCCATCGGGAAGGAGACGTTCTTGAGGGCGCCCTTGACGTCATCCAGGACCGCGTTCAGGCTGCGGCCGCTGACGTCGGCGGTGACGTCGACCCGGCGCGACACGCCGTCGTGGCTGATGCTCGTGGGCGAGGGGGCGACGGAGACGGTCGCGACGTCGCTGAGCTTGATGTGCTTGCCGCCAGGGGTGTCGAGGACCAGGTTGCTGACGTCGCTGACGTTCTCGCGAACCTCGGGCGCGCTCCAGACCTGGACGTCGAAGACCTTCTGCTGGTCGAACAGGCTGCCGACGTGGATCCCCGAGAGCAGGGTGGTGGCTGCCCGTCGCACGTCGCCGGGCTTGACGCCGTGCTCGCGCGCCTTGGCCAGGTCCACGTCGATCTGGATCGTGGGCTCCTGGGCCTGGTTCGCGATCACCGGGTTGGCCACCCCGTCAACGGAGCCCAGCAGCGCGTGGACCTTGGTGGCCTGCTCCTTCAGCGTGGCCATGTCCTCGCCGTAGAGCCTGACCGTCACCGGGCTTGACGAGCCGGTGGTGAACTGCGCGACGCGCTCGGTCGAGTACGTCAGCACCTCCCGCTCCAGGCCCGGGTAGCCCGCGACGACCTCCTGCACCGCCTCGACCGTGCGGTCGTAGTCGGCGTTCTCGTCGATCGTGAGCCAGAGCATGCCGCCGTTGGCGCTGGAGTGGGTGTCGGACGTGACCGCCCGGCCGAAGTGGGAGCCGACCCCGCTCACGCCCTCGACGGAGCGAAGCTCCTCCGTGACCCGAGTGCCGACACGGCTCATCTCGGCCAGCGATGTGCCGGCTGCCCCGTTCCACTGGACCAACAGATGGGGCTCGCGCATGGTGGGCATGAGTGACCTGTCCATCACGCCTGGGAGGCCGAACGCGGCCAGGCCCAGCACTCCCACTCCCGCGGCGGCGAGCGCCGCCACGGGACGCCGGAGGAGTGCTGCGAGGCCGCGCCGGTGGGCGCGCCGGCCGTGCCGTGCCACCGCGGACTCGGGGCTCTCTGTGAGGAGCAGGGCATACAGCGCCGGGGTCACGGTCACCGCGACGAGAAGCGAGGTGCCGAGGGCGAGGAGGAGCGTGAGGGCAAAGGGGGTGGTGAACGCGCCAGCAGGCAGGCCGTTGAGGAAGATGAGGGGCAGGCAGGCCGCGGCAACGATGACGGTGCCGTACGCGATGACCCGTCCAGACGCCACAGCCCCGGCCCTGATGCGGCTGTGAGCCTCGGTGTCGTCCGTCCCGCGTCGGTGTGACATGGCCTCGACGCTGCTCACCCCGTCGTAGATCGCCGCGACCAGGGCGGCAGCGAGGCCGAGCGTGACCATGCCGTCGAGCGTTCGGCCGAACAGGTGCAGGATCAGTGCGGCAGACCCCAGGGACAGGGTGGCGGCCACGAAGGTCACCAGCGTCCGGCGCCAGCTGAGCAGCAAGGCGAACAGGACGATGAGGGCCAGCCCCGCTCCGAGAAGGCCTGCGGTGCGCAGGTTTCCGGTGACCTGTTCGACGTAGGTGGCGGGGCGGTAGACGGAGGTGTCGACCGTGACGCCGGTGAGGCCGGGAGCCATGGTCTCCATGGCATCCTCGACTGCTGCAGCGATCTCAGAGGTGTTCTGGCCCGGGAACTTGTCGACCACGATGAGGAAGCCGTTGCCGGTGGCCAGGCGGGCGTCGCCGATCAGGGGCTGGTGCTCCTCGACGACCGTGGTGACGTCACCCAGCCGTGTCTGGGTCGCGGAGTCCTCGAGGACGACCTCGGCAAGCTCGTCGGCGTTGTGGATGGGCACCATGTGCTGGACGCCCAGACGCTGGTTCGGGGTGTCCACGAACCCCCCGGTCCCGGGCGTGGACGCCTCGAGGAAGCTGAGGGGCGAGACCAGCAGCGCGTTGCCGGTGGTGTGCACGACCTGCTCGAGCGTCACGCCCTTCTGCCGCAGCTTGTCGGGGTCGACCTGCACCTGCACCTGCCGCTCGCGCTGGCCCCAGATGGCGACGTTGGCGACGCCCGGCACACCCATCAGCTTCGGCCGGATGGTCCAGCGGGCGAGGACGCCCAGCTCGATGGGGGAGAGGCTCTTGGAGGAGATGCCGATCATGGCGACGCGGCCGGCCGCAGACACCGGCTGGATCATCTGTGGCGGCGCCGACACGTTGGGCAGGGCATGCGCCTGGGTCATACGCTCCTGGACGACCTGCCGGGCCTTCAGGGGGTCCGTGCCGCGCTCGAAGGTCATGTCGATCTTGGACAGCCCGGGGACGGATTCG
>Ga0164298_10000382_pt1 | contig 12282 bp, 18 predicted proteins | sample Whisoiple_216_MG_FD_109713 | JGI IMG/M metagenome (GOLD analysis project Ga0164298, IMG submission 109713) | Unamended control soil microbial communities from upstate New York, USA - Whitman soil sample_216_MG | ecosystem: Environmental > Terrestrial > Soil > Agricultural land ... | reverse complement strand
GCGACGAGGACATCGCGTACGCCCGCAGGCTGTCCGACGCCGGAGTGCCGACGGAATTTCATCTGCATCCCGGCTGCCCGCACGCCTTCGAAGCGCTTGCCGACAGTGCCGACGTGTCCAAACGTGCCATCGACGACCGCATCCGGCGGCTGCTTTCCCTGTGATCACCAGGCTCGGGTAACAGCCCACCGGCGAGGCTCGCTACCGATGACAGGGGTCATGGCGTGCGCTCAACGCCACGTTGCGGACGTCAGGGGAATGACCAGTGACGTATCCGGGTTCGAACTGGTTCGACACCATTCGACGTCGGCGTCACGCAGCTAGGAGTCAAAGGATGAAACTCGCAAGGACACTGGCCAACGCGCTGGTCGTCGCCGCGCTCGGCCTCGGGGCTGCCGGGCTTGGCACCGGCCTGGCGTCCGCCAAACCGGGGCACGGGAACGACATCGACCGGCCGTGCTTCCCGTTCTGTGAGAACCGGCACGACGACTGGAACGACTGGCAGGGCGCCGACGACTTCGACCGCGGCCACCCGGACAAGGGACCCTGGTGGGCCAACAACCGCCACGACTGGTGGGACGACCGGCAGGGCCCGCCTCCCTGGGGCTGGGGCCCACCGCCGGCATACCAGTGGACCGGCGGCCCGCCACATCCGTTCAACTACTGGGGCTACGACGTCAACCCGGTGTGGGACGACGGCTTCCACCAGTGGGGAATCTGGCTGTTCGGTCTCTGGATTCCGATCTTCGGGATCGGTTTCAACTAGCGGGCGCCTCGACGACTGCCTTGATCCGCTCCAGGGTCTTGCGCATGTCGCGCTTGTTGCGCCGCGTGCGCAACTGTCCGCCGAGCACCCCGAAGACCTTGGTGAAGGGACTGTCGGTCATCCGGAACGACTCGGTGACATCGGTGCCGTCGTCTGTCGGGGTGAAGCGGTAGTGCCAGTTGTTCACCGGGCGGTCGCCGAGGAGCACCTCGAAGCCGAACTCCCTGCCGGGCTCGCACGCCGTGACCCGGCAGGTGGTCCAGTAGACCGGGCCGATCTCGTTGCGGCGGACGTGCCCGCGAAACCGGGCGCCCAGAGCCGGGCCGGTGGCGCCGTCCAGCCACTCGGCCTCGATCACCTCGGGTGAATATTTGCCTGTGTTGCGGACGTCGGCGACGATGTTCTAGATCTCATCCGCCTGCGCCGCCATCGGAACCGTCACCGATGCCTGCATTGCGACCTCCTTGGTTTTCCGTTCACGTTAACTGGTACCGGTGACCGACTGGAGCGGCGAGGACTACGCCAGGCTCAGCTCGCTGCAGCGGGCGATGATCGCGGACGCCAAGGCGAGCCTCGTCCTCGCAAACGGGGACCGGGTCCTCGACGTCGGTTGTGGCGACGGGTATCTGACCCACCAGATGGCCGCTATGACGCCTGCCGGATATGCGGTCGGCGTCGACCCGTCGAGGCGAATGGTCTCGGCCGCACGGGCCGCCGGTAGCCCGACCGAGTCGGGTCCGTGGTTTGTCATCGCCGACGCGCGCCTGCTGCCGTTCCGCGAGCACTTCGACGTAGTCGTGTCGTTCAATGCCCTGCATTGGGTGCCCGAACAACGACAGGCCCTGCTGCAGATCGCTTCGGTGCTGCGACCTGGAGGCCGTGCGCTGATTCAGGTCGTTTGTGCGGGGGAGCGGCCGAGCCTGGAGGCGGTCGCGATGCGGGTCGCCCAAAGGCCCCACTGGGCTTCGCTGTTCGAGGGGTTCGCCGCGCCGTTCATCCACGTTGCGCCGGACGGCTATGCCGAGCTGGCGGCATCGGCCGGCCTCACGCTGATGACGTTGACGGTCACCGACCTGCAGTGGGATCACGGCTCGCGCAACGCTTTTGCGCAGTGGTGTGCGGTCGGCTGCACCGCGTGGACCGACCGGTTACCGGCGGGGGACCGAGGCCGGTTCATCGAGGAGCTCGTGGCAGCTTACGAGCCCGTCGCCGGTCGAGCCGGGCTGTTTCGGTTCACCCAGATGCGGGCCGAGCTCAACCTCTAGAAGCCTGAACATCGTCGTACAGCAACGCCATTCGATCGATGAACCAGACCTTGCACAGCATCTGCACGGCCAGCCCGAATGCGGTGATCCACGGATCGAGCACGATCAGTCCCCATGCCCAGAACGGCACGCCTGCCGCACTCATGCCGCCGAGCACAATCGGCGCGACACGGTGATGCGCAGAAATCGGGGTCCTTCTGCGCGCGGACCAATACTCTTCGCCGAGCACCCCACGCGACGCCCAGGTGTCGATCGACCGCGCGGGTGGGAAGACGCGGGGATTGATCAACGTCCACACCGCGACGGCGGCCACGGGGATCAGCGACCACCAGCCAATCCACACGCGGCTCCAGATCGCGGCGGTAAGCAACAAGGGAACGGGTATTCGCGTATACACGCTCCACGGATTCGCATGCCGTCGCCAGGCATCGGCATCTGAAAGACCGAACGCCTTGGTCAAGCGACTCTGGCCGGCCAACGCGCACCTCCGTTCGGTTTCCGAATGCGGTGAACCGACGATTGAACCGACCCGTACCACATAGTGTCACCTCATTCGTGTGTCCAGGCGCAGGGAGGAGCCGCCATGATTCACCGTCTCATTCGTTCAAGCAGGTCCTTGGCCATCGCGATGGCCGCCACCGTCATCGCTCTCGCACTGACAAGCCCGCCTGCCGCGCTCGCCGACGACCGACTGGACTTCACCGCCACCACGCTGGGTGGGGCGCCCTTCAGTGGGGCGTCATTACAGGGCAAGCCCGCCGTGCTGTGGTTCTGGACGCCGTGGTGCCCGTTCTGCAACGCCGAAGGGCCGTCGGTCAGCAGTGTGGCAGCCGCCAACCCCAAGGTGACGTTCGTCGGCGTCGCAGCCCGCTCCGACGTCGGTGCCATGGAAGCCTTCGTATCCAAGTACAACCTGAACTTCACCACCCTGAATGACGCTGACGGCTCCATCTGGGCGCGTTACAACGTGCCGTGGCAGCCGGCCTATGTGTTCTATCGCGCGGACGGCACATCGACGTTCGTGAACAACCCCACCGCCGCGATGTCGCAGCAGGAGCTGCAGGAGCGGGTCTCGGCCCTGTCCACCTGATCGCGAGTGCAACAGGACCTGGTGGGGCTGGCGTTCGCCGCCGGGCTGGTGGCTGCGCTGAACCCGTGTGGTTTCGCGATGCTGCCCGCCTACCTCGCACTGGTGGTGCGGGGCAGCGGCGACGGCGGCGCGCCGACCGCTGTCAGCCGCGCCGTTGCGGCCACTGCCGCGATGACGCTCGGCTTCCTCGCGGTGTTCGGCACATTCGGGTTCCTCACCGTGTCACTGGCTTCAACGGTCCAGAAGTACATGCCGTACCTCACCGTGTTTATCGGCATCGCCCTTGTAGCGCTTGGCGCCTGGCTGCTGTCGGGGCGCGAACTGACCTTGTCTCTGCCATACCCGTCGTCGCACAGTGCTTCAACGACGCCGACGACCCGATTGGGCTCGATGTTCGGCTATGGCGTCGGCTACGCGATCGCATCGCTGTCGTGCACCGTCGGCCCGTTCCTTGCAGTGACGGGTGCCGGTGTCGGCGGCACATCCGTCTTGGGCAGAGCGTGGATCTACCTGGCGTATGCCGCAGGCTTCGCGTTGGTCGTCGGCGCGCTGGCTGTCGCGGTCGCATTGGCAGGGTCGGCGCTCGTCGAGCGGATGCGGCGAATCCTGCCCTACGTCAACCGAATCGGCGGCGCCGTACTGATCCTCGTCGGCCTCTACGTCGGCTACTACGGGTTCTACGAGATCAGGCTGTTCACCGCGGGCGGAAGTCCGGCCGACCCGGTCGTCGAAGCAGCGGGCCGCCTGCAGGGGGCCATCGCCGGCTGGGTGCACCGGCACGGCGCATGGCCGTGGGTCGTGTTACTCGCGGTGCTCCTGCTGGCCGCCTTCGTGTGGACCTGGCGAGCGAGCGGTGGTGCTACTTGGAGACGTCGACGGTCCCGTGCAGATCGGGCCACGGCGGGCGACGAACCATAGCCAGCGTGGCGAAGGTCGCTGCGACCAGTCCGATCAGCTCACCCATCAGAGCGATCCGGGTTCGATCCAGCGCGGGCACCCAGGTCGCCTCGCCATTCTTGATGACGAACACACCGACGGGTTTCGCGCTGAGCCGCAGATCCGGATCCTCTGCACCCGGCCTGGTCCGGCCTCGCACCTTGGCAACGGGCAGCACGGTTGCCCCATCCGGGGTTTGATATGGCTGCCCGTAGACGTGAGCGGCGGACGGGTCGGGCACGATCGAGTCCAGCGCGTCGCGCAACTTCATTCGCGTTCCTTTCGGCTTCCGTCGATGACTTCGTGGGTCACCCGTGGTCTCAGTTGTAGCGGCTCGACGAAGAAGGGGCACGCCATGGTGATCGTCTCGGGGCATCTGATCGTCGACGAGGACGTGCGCGACGACTATCTGGCCGATTGCGCGGACGTCGTCGCGCAGGCCCGCCGTGCGCCCGGCTGCCTCGACTTCGCGATCTCGGCGGACGTTCTCGACCCGGGCCGGATAAACGTTTTCGAACGATGGTCATCCCAATCCGCTGTCGAGGAGTTTCGCGGAAGCGGTACCGGCGACGAGCAGGCCGCCATGATCACCTCGGCGTCGGTGTCCGAATACGACGTATCGGGTGAGCGTCGCTTGACCTAGCGCCAGCAACATCAGAGCCGCACTCAATCAGCAGTTCGCGAATTTTCCTCACCCGGACAGCAACACCGGCCTACACTCAATCGGCAGAGGCGCCACCAGCAAAACGCCACCGAGGCGCCCCGTTCACGACAAGTGGAGACAGACATGACCGTCTCGATTTCAGACCGCGTGTTCGACGCCGTCGAGTCCACTCAGCCCGCCACCGCGAGCAGGTTGCTGCGCGAGCTCGGTGTGTCACAGGCGTGCGTCGCTAAGCAGAAGGCCGCCCTCGGCACGTGGATGATGGTTCACGAACTGGGGCGACCGTTGCGGATCAGCCTGCTGGGCAACGGCTATGGCCTGCTGATGAAGGAGATCGACGACAGACGGTCCCGGTTGGACGTCACGGCCTGACCGGCCGGGCAATCAGCGATCGAAGCCGTCGTCGTCCCCTAGCGGGACCGCTGTCGCCTGCTCGATGAGGTCGGCCTCGTCAGCTTCCGCAGCAACCTCGAACGGGTCCAGTCCAGCGTCCTCGTCGTCGGTGTCGACCGGGATGTCGTCGGGGTGGGTCATGGTCGTCCACTCCTTCCGTGCTCAATAATTGTCTCCCGCTGCGCAAGGTCTGTAACTGCTGATCGATAGTCGGCGATATCCAAGCTGTCGGGGCTCAACGCACGACGGGAAGTAACGCCATGAAATTCCTCCGCCGATTCTTTTCCGCCGCGTTCGCGGCGTCCCTCCTTGCCGGGCTGATCGGCGTGCTCGGCGGCACGCCGACGGCGGCCGCAGCACCCGAGGTGCTGAGCGTGCCTTCTGCCTCGATGGGCCGCGACGTCGCGGTCCAGTTCCAGGGCGGCGGCCCGCACGCCGTTTACCTGCTGGACGGGTTGCGGGCGCGCGATGACCGCAATGGCTGGGACATCGAGACCGGCGCGTTCAGTTGGTTCGACGGGTCCGGGGTGTCGGTGGTGATGCCGGTTGGCGGTATGTCGAGCTTCTACAGCGACTGGTACCGACCGGCGGTGGGCAACGGCACCACGCAGACTTACAAGTGGGAAACGTTCCTGACGTCGGAGTTGCCGGGTTGGCTCGCTGCGAACAAGGGCGTCAGCCCATCCGGGAACGCCGTCGTCGGCCTGTCGATGTCCGGGGGAGCGGCACTGATTCTGGCCGCCTACCATCCCGGCCAATTCGTCTACGCCGGCTCGCTGTCGGGCTTTCTGAATACGTCGAACAGGTTGTGGCCGGTGCTGATCGGCATCGCGATGGCCGATGCGGGCGGCTTCAACGCCCTCGACATGTGGGGCCCCTACGGTGGCCCCGCCTGGCAGCGCAACGATCCGATGCTGCAGATCGGGAGGCTGGTCTCCAACGGGACGCGCATCTGGGTCTACAGCGGCAACGGCAATCCGACCGACCTCGACGCCGGCCTCGGCAACGCCCAGATCCCCGCGCAGTTCCTCGAGGGTTTGACGATCAACACCAACAGGGAATTTCAGGCTCGCTACACGCGGGCAGGCGGAAGCAACGGCGTGTTCAACTTCCCGCCCAACGGCACCCACAGCTGGGGCTACTGGGGCGGCGAGCTGCAGGCGATGAAGCCCGACATCCAGCGCGTGCTGGGAGCCGCCCCTGCGGTCTGACCTATAGCTCGCGCGACCAGTATTCGCCAACCAGCTCGTGGCCGAACCTCGTTTGTGGCTCACGGACGTCGAGCTCGAAGCCTTGACGCTGATAGATGCGCCGGGCGTTCGCCTGGACGTCGGTGGTCCACAACATGATTCGCCGGTAGCCGGCACGTCGCGCGAAGCGAAGGCATTCCTCGACCAGCCGGGTGCCGACGCCGGCGCCGCGCGATTGCGGTTCAACCAGCAGCAGACGCAGTTGCGCGGTGTCGGGGGCGTCGGACGCGGTGCAGAAGATGCAGCCGACCCGTTCGCCGTCGAGTTCGGCGATCCACGCGGCTTGACGTCTGCCGTCCGCACGTTCACCGAAGTCGGCAACGACGCGGGCGACGAGTGCCTCGAAGGTGGCATCCCAACCGTGCTCGGCTGCGTATCGGGCACCGTGCCGTTCCACCACCCAACCCAGGTCGCCGGGTTCGGGGGGACGTAGGACGAGGCCGCCGGGTTGGCGTGCTCCGTCGAGCATCCGGCGGATCCGCTCCATCGCCGTGACCAGTTGCTTGCGCTGGTCCTCGTCGAGCGGCTCAACCAGCCGGTCGATTGCATCCGCCTGCAGCGTGTCCGTCTCCGTGAACGCCCGCTGTCCTGCGTCGGTGAGGCGGACCAGCTGGCGGCGCGCATCGGTTGCCGACGGTTCCCGCTCGACGAGTCCGTCGGCGATGAACCGGGACAGGATCCGGCTCAGGTAGCCGGCGTCCAGATCGAGGCCGCGTCGCAGTTCCGACACTGCCGTCTGGTCGGCGTGTGCCAGTTCGAACAGGACGCGGGCCTCGGTCAGCCCGAATGCCGAACCGGCCAGCTTCGGCCGCAAGAGGCCCAGGATGCGGGTGTAGAAGCGGTTGAAACCGCGGACTTCGCTCACAGTCGACACCGACATAGTTGACAGCGTCAAACACTTAATTGACTTTGTCAACTAGTGCCCGATTCAGAGCTGACAGCGAGAACCGTTATCCTCTACTCACCCAGCGTCGGCCGAGACCACCGCGCCGACCATGGCTGGAAAATCGTTCAGCGCCGAAAGGCTGTACCTTGCCAAAGACACCGACGGGCACCCCCAACCTGGAGCCGCACTTCGAAGACGTCCAGGCGCATTACGACCTGTCCGACGACTTCTTCCGGCTCTTCCTCGATCCCACGCAGACCTACAGCTGCGCCTACTTCGAGCGCGACGACATGACGCTCGAAGAGGCACAGATCGCCAAGATCGACCTGTCGCTCGGCAAGCTCGGCCTCCAGCCGGGCATGACGCTGCTGGACGTGGGCTGCGGCTGGGGTGCCACCATCAACCGCGCCCTCGAGCGCTACGACGTCAACGTCGTCGGCCTGACCCTCAGTCGCAATCAGCAGGCGCACGTCCAAGGGCTCCTCGACAAACAAGAGAGCACACGCAACAAGCGCGTGCTGCTTCAGGGCTGGGAACAGTTCGACGAACCGGTGGATCGCATCGTCTCCATCGGGGCGTTCGAGCATTTCGGCCGCGACCGCTACGACGACTTCTTCAACATGGCCTACACGGCCCTGCCCGCCGACGGCGTCATGATGCTGCACACGATCGTCAAGCCCAGCGACGAGGAGTTCAAAGAACGCCAGCTGCCGGTCACGATGACCAACCTGCGGTTCTTCAAATTCATCATGGACGAGATCTTCCCCGGAGGCGATCTGCCGCAGGTGAACGTCGTCGAAAAGCACGCCACCGAGGCCGGCTTCGAGGTCAAGCTCGTGCAGCCGCTTCGCTTGCACTACGCGCGCACCCTGGACATCTGGTCGGCCGCCCTCGAGGCCCGCAAGGACGAGGCGATCGCGATCCAGTCGCAAGAGGTGTACGACCGGTACATGAGGTACCTGACCGGCTGCGCGGATCTGTTCCGCAAGGGCTACACCGACGTCTGCCAGTTCACCCTCGTCAAGAGCTAGCGGCGCCTGCGGCGATGGCCTCGATGACCGCCTCCGGATCATCAAGGGAAACAAAGGTTTTGGCGCCGGCCACCTCGATCAATGAGGAGTTGGGGAACAACTCCGCCATCCGCCTGCCGAGGGACGGCTTGAAGCACCGGTCAGCCTGACCCCACACCAGAGTCACCGGCTTGGCGAACTGCGGGAACCGCGTCGACACTTCGGTCAGGTCGGTCTTGGCGACGTTGCGCAGCAGCATGGCCAGGTCGCGGCAGATCCGGCTGTCCCGCCGACACGGATCGAGCCAGCTGTTCGTCAGGTGGGGGTCGGGGTCGGTCACCAGGAGGCCGTAGCCGAAGGGCGAATGCCGCAGCGCCGCCACCCGCATCTGACCGGCGAGGAACTTGATCGACGCGGGTCCGCGAAGCAGCGCGAACACGATCGGGAACGGAAACGGCGGAAATTTGTCGAACGCATCGCAGTTGGTCAGCACCAGGCGACCGACCGCGTCGGGATGCGCGTCGATGACGATCTGGCACAGACCGCCGCCGGTATCGTTTCCGACGAGCGTCACATCGGACAATCTCAACTCGGTGATGAAGTCGACGATCATCGCGGCAACGGTGAGCGGCGACAGCTCGGTGCCGTCGTTGACCGGCACGGTGTGCGAGCCAAGCGGCCAGTCCGGGAGGATGCACCGAAATCCTTGCCGCGCCAGACCTTCGGCGACTCGGTCCCACAGCCGGTGATCGACCAGGATCCCATGGACGAACAGCACCGGGGGGTGAGGCGAGTCGTCGGGGCCGACGATCCGGTAGTCGATGGTGGCCTGCTTCAACGCAACCTGCGGCATGACCATCACCGTATCGGGTGGCGGCGTACCTTGACCCCTATGAGCGGCGGGAAGGGTGAGTGGCGCAGATCCTCGGCCGCCAAGGCGCTGCTTCTCGTGGCCCTGTCGATGTCGCTGGCGCTAGGTATCGGTTTCGTCGTCATCAACGCGTCGCGCAACGCCGAATCCGGCACGCTTGGCGGCGCCGAGCCGATGACCGACGCACAGGCCACGAATCAGGTACTCGACTCGGCGCGGCAGATCGTTGATGCCGCCCGGTTGCAGAATGTCAGTGCCAGCCACATCTTCCTCTCGTGCACGAGCCTGCACGATCCGCCCTATCAGGCCGCGGTGTACCTCAACTTCGAGCTGCCCGAGTCGAATCCGGTGAAGCGCATCAGGGAAGTCGCCGCCGCCATGGTCGCGCACGGCTGGCAGCAGGCACCCGCGATGGGCGAGCACTTCGGCCTGAAGCTGACCAGGGACGGCGTCACGTCGACGTTCCACCAGAACCCCGACGACCGGAGGTTCGCCACGATGCACATCTATGGGGAATGCCGGAACACCTCGGATCACCGCAACGACAATCCGGCCTTCACCGACATCACCGACCGACTGCGTTGAGGCTGCGCTGGAGCAGCAAGGTGTCCAGCCACCGGCCGTGCTTGAATCCGACCGCCGACAGCCTGCCCGCATCGACGAAGCCGCGATTGCGGTGCAGCGCAATCGATGCGTCGGCATCGTCGTCCGCGATGACGGCAATGACCTGCCGAATCCCCACCTCTGAGCAGCCGACGAGCAGCGCATCGAGCAGTCGACCGCCGATCCCGCGGCCGACGGCCTCGGGTGCGAGATAGATCGAGTCCTCGACGGTGTGCCGGTAGGCGGGTCGTGACTTCCACGGCACGCAGTACGCGTATCCGGCGACCGCGCCGTTGATCTCCGCGCTGACGAACGGCAGGCTGCTGTCGAGCACCGTGCCGAACCGCCGTTCCCATTCGCGCGCGTCGGGCGGCTCCAGCTCGAACGTGGCGACACCGGTTCGCACGTGGTGGGCATAGATTTCGCCGATCGCAGCGAGGTCGTCCGGCACCGTGGGCCGGATCGTCGGTCGGCTGTTGCCCACCGCCGTCAGCAGGCGACCGGATGCGTTTCGCAGTACGGGGTCGTGCCGGGGAATCGATAGCGGTGGTCGGCGACCCATCGATAGATGGCGTCCTGGACGAACCTCATACCGGGGGCTCGGTACACCAGCAGCGGGAGCCTGGTGCCGACGGCCGCCGACACGGCCGCGTTCGCCGCCTCGGCCCCGCCGTACACCTGACCGGATGCATCCAGCCACCAGACCTGCTCCATGAGGCGGTCCGGGGAGATACCGAGGCGCTCGGCTGTGCCTGCCCGCTGCAGCGGCTCGGTCTGCAGCTCGCCCGTGCGGTCGAGCCTGCGCAGAAAATCCCTGGATCGGGTGCACATTCCGCATGCCCCGTCGAAGAACAACACTCCACTGGCAGCTCGGTTCATACCTCTATTGTCCCCCCGCTGCCAGCTCGGCAACCGCCTGCCGGGCCGATGTGACCGAGTTCATCCGCAGCACGGACTGTCCGGCATAACAGGCGGCGCGGTCCACCGCCGATGCGGGCATCCCGACCGTCGGTGCGATGGGGGAGAACAACGGCATCCGCGGCGTCTGCAACCGCAATACCGACGACGTGGCCGGAAGCCGGGCCAGAAATGCGCTGCCACCATTGATCGAGCGGGGGACCGCCTTGGCACTCCCGTCTACGCGACACCACCGGTCGGTTGCCGCGTTGGGGATAACCCGGTGCGGCGCCGGCCAGCTCAGGCCTAACAGATTCGTCCGAAACGTTCTCTCGTCGGCAAGGATTCGGCGCTGGTATTCGGGGTGAGCCCGTGATTCGTGGGTGAGCAGAAATCTGGTTCCTGCAACGACCCCGCTTGCCCCGGCCGCCAACGCCGCGCGGGTGTCAGATCCCGTGGCAATTCCGCCCGCAAGCAACACCGGCCTGCCATCGGCGACGGCCAGCGCCCGCGGCAGGAATTCGAGCGCCACTGCAGTTCCGCAGAGATGACCACCCGCTTCGTCGCCCTGGGCAATCAGCCCGTCGGCACCCCACGCAACGGCGCGCCGGGCCTGATCCGCGGTACCCACCATGACGAAGACGAAAACCCCTGCGTCACTGAGCTCTTCGACAAGCCTGCGGTCACCCCCGAAGGCAACCACGGCCACATCGACGGCCTCGCGGACGCACACCGAGACGTGGCTGCGCCGCAGGAAAGGCGTGAGCAGGTTGACGGCGACCGCGCGGCCGGGCGCGTCCGCACGCACCCGTGAGATCGACTCGCGCAGATCGTCGGGGGGAGCGAGACCAAGTGTGCCCAGCCCGCCTGCGGCGGCGACAGCTGCGGCGAGTTCGGGACCTGCCAGCCCTCCGCCCATCCCGGCCTGGCAGACCGGAACATTCAGGCTCAGCCGGTCAAGCAGGTCCACGGGCGGGCGGACCGGGTGGCGTTGGGTTGGTGGCGGCGTCGCGTCGGCGGGCGGCCATCCCCGCGAGCGCCTCGAAGACCACCCGGTGCGCGGCATTCACGGTGAGTTCCGCGTGGTCGTAGGCCGGCGAGACCTCCACCACGTCGACACCGGCGACGTCGTGCTCGTAGCACAGCTGACGGACCATCCGGAGAAGGTCGGCGCTGGTGATACCGCCCGGCTCGGGTGTTCCCGTCCCGGGCGCGTGCGCAGGGTCGAGCACGTCGATGTCGACCGACACGTACAGCTTTTCGGCCTTCGCGAGCGCCTCGCCGACCGCGTCCCGCATGACCTCCTTGAAACCGCGCTCCCAGATCTCCTGCATGGTGTGCCACGTCATGCCCTGCTCGAGCATCCACTCGAAGGTGTCCTGCGGCGGCCAATATCCGCGCAGCCCGACCTGGACGAAGTGGGTGCCGGGCACCGCGCCGGATTCGATCAGCCGACGCATCGGGGTGCCGTGGCTGGCCAAATTTCCGTCGATGATGTCGGCGGTGTCGGCGTGCGCATCGAAGTGGACGATGCCGACGTTGCCGTAGCCGTGCACGTCGGCGACCGCGGTTGCGGCTTGTTTGGTGATCGTGCGGTCGCCGCCGAGAATGACCGGCACGATTCCGCGGGACACCACTGCGTGGACGCGCT
>Ga0164298_10000381_pt1 | contig 12304 bp, 13 predicted proteins | sample Whisoiple_216_MG_FD_109713 | JGI IMG/M metagenome (GOLD analysis project Ga0164298, IMG submission 109713) | Unamended control soil microbial communities from upstate New York, USA - Whitman soil sample_216_MG | ecosystem: Environmental > Terrestrial > Soil > Agricultural land ... | reverse complement strand
CGTCGGCAACCTGCTGGGCGACCCGAAGCTGGAGGAGCGCGGTGGTGCGCGCATCGAACGCAGTGATGTGCCGGACCGTGCGGCCCAGCTCGAGGCGACAGCGACCCAGAAACAAGCGCAGGCCGACGACGAACTGAAGGCCAAGCGCGACAACGCGATCAAGGACCAAAAAGTCGCGCGCGCACCGAAAGAACGTCAAGTCAAGGAAGCGCGGACCGCCGCCGAACAGCGGAAGCGCGCCGCGACACAGGCTGCCGAGAAGCGGACCGCCGCCGCCAAGCAGCAGGCCGACGACGTGGCCCAGCGCAAGAATTCGGCCGAAGCCGCCAAGCGCGAAGAACAGGCCAAGATTGCGGCGGCCGAGCAGACAGCCACCGCGGCTGCCGAGTCCAAGCTCGACGATGCTCAGACAACACGCAGCGACGCTGCCGGCATGAGCGCACAGGCCGACCAGTTAGAGCAATTGGCCGACGTGGAGAAGCAGAAACGGCAGTCCGAGCGGGCGAAAGATGCCTGACAACAGATCGTGACCGAGTATCGATGTCACGGTGACGCACCTTAGGCGTGCTCCGGAGGACCTATTTCAGACGCAGTAACGGCGATGACTGAATCACGGCGGTGAGAACGTTGGCTCCCGGATCAGCTCCGGTAGCCCCCGGCCAATGCAGACAGCGTCAGACCAGACGCGCTGCGGTCACAGCAGGGTGAAGCTAACGGTCTTGACGTTGGTAAAGGCGCGCAGCGCATCGGCTCCGAGCTCGCGGCCGATTCCGCTTTTCTTATACCCGCCGAACGGGCCTGCCAGCTCCCAATCGTTCGTCCCGGCGTTGATGGCTGCAGGCCTTCGGACATTTCGTACGCCGTGGTCAGCGACGAGGTGAAGACGGCCATCGACAAGCCGTAATCCGCGTCGTTGGCCAAGGTCAGCGCCTGGGCCGCGCTGTCGACCTTGACGATCGGCGCGAAGGGACCAAAGGTCTCTTCCTGGTGGATCCGCATGTCGCGGGTGACACCGGTGAGCACCGTTGCTTCGTGGAACTGCCCGGACGTACCGCCGCCGGTGGTGATCGTGGCGCCCTTGTCTCGGGCGTCGTCGACGTGCGCCACGATCTTGGCAAGGATCCTCTTCTCGCTGACCGGCCCCAACTCGGTCGACTCGTCGAGCGGATCGCCGACGGTTAGCGCGGCAGCCCGGGCCGTGAGCTTCTGCACGAACTCGTCGTGCACGGCTGAGTGCACCAGGATGCGCTCGGCCGAGGTGCAGACCTGCCCAGCCATGTAGAAGCACGACGCCACAGCGGCATCCACGGCTGCGTCGACGTCAGCGTCGTCGAGCACGATGAGCGGTCCATTGCCGCCCAGTTCGCCGACGGCCGTGCTGCCGATGAAGGCCAGGAAGCCGACGTCGGGATGGGTCACGAGCAGCTCACCAGTCTCGGGGCCGCCGTAGATGAGGTTGGTCAGACCTTGCGGAAGCCCTGCTGATGTGAACGCCTCCACGAGCAGTTGGGGTCCGAACGGCGCCCATTCACTCGGCTTCCATACGCAGGCGTTGCCCATCATGAGCGCACCGACGCAGTTGGCCACCATCTCGACTGGGAAGTTCCACGGCGAGATGAATCCGGCGACCCCGATCGGCTGGTAGATCGTGTGGGTGCGTCGGTTCTTGTGGCTCTCGTTCCATGCCGGCCGATTGGTGCCACCGAACCGCCGGGCGTCCTCGATCGAGGCGCGCGCGATGGTAAGCGTCACGTCGATGACCTCTTCACGCGACTCGGCGATGGTCTTGCCCGTCTCGGTGGTGATCCATCGGCTGATCTCTTCCGACCGTTCCGCGATGGCATCTACGGCGGCCGTCAAGACACCAGCCCGCTCGGCGACAGTCGTTCTGGCCCAGGCGATCTGCGCCTGTTTGGCAGCTGCTACAGCTGCGTCGACCTGCCGCTTGGTCGAGTATCCGACGGTCGAGACGACGTCGCCTGTATCGATCTTGATGGCTGGCGCCGGATCGACGCAGCTGAACGCGCAGCCGGAACCGAGCTGGGTCGGCCCCGGGATCGCTTCATTGATCGCGCCGAGATGCTCAGGGCCGCAGCGGCATTGCCCTAGCGTCACCGACCATTTGCGCTACCGATAGCGATACGAGAAGCGGTGACGGTGTAAAACACAGCGCATGCTGCCCCGGCTGGTGCCGCCAACTGCTCACTCACGACAGATCAGCTGTCAGTTCGCCCAGTGCCTGGTCGAAAATCTCCAGCCCAAGCTGCAATTCGTCGGCTGTCGCGGTCAGCGGCGGCGCCATCCGGATGATGGAACTGAGTCCGGGCAGCTGAACGATGTTCATGTGCAAGCCCAACTGCAAGCACCGGGCCGTGATCTCCGTACCGAGACGCTCAGCGCTGTGCTTGGTCGTGCGATCGGAGACGAACTCCACACCGACGAGCATTCCCCGGCCACGGACGTCGCCAATGACCGGATACCGCTCGGCCAACCTGCGCAGCCCATCGCTAAGCAGGGCGCCGTTCTGCGCGGCACGGATGTCGAGCTGTTCGCGCTGAAGAACGTCGATGACCGTTAAGCCCACCGACGCCGCAAGTGGGTCCGACACGTGAGTGGTGAAGAACAAGAATCCGCGTTCGCGGGCCATGCGTCCGATGTCACCGGTGGTGACGACCGCAGCGACCGGAAGCCCCGCCCCGAGCGTCTTGGACAGTGTCAAGATATCGGGCGTGATGCCGTCACGCTCGAACGCGCACCACATGCCGGTTCGGCACAACCCCGTCTGCGCTTCATCGACGATGAGCAGCATGCCCCGCTCGTGGCATTTGCGTTGCAGCGCAACAAGATAGCCAGGCGGTAGATCAATGACACCCCCGGAACTGAGGACGGGCTCGACGATGCACGCCGCCAGTGCCCCCACCGACTGCGCGTCAATCAGGTCGAAACCAAAATCAAGCTGCCGGCGCCAGTCCAAATCGCCCTCCGGCGTGCGGAAGTCGGGACGATAGCCATCCGGTGTTGGCAGCGCGTAGTTACCTGGTGCAGCCGGGCCGTAACCACGCCGGCCCGAGCTGTAGGTGGCACTGACCGCTGCTTGGGACATCCCATGCCAGGACCGGCTAAAGGACACGATCTCATGTTTTCCGGTCACCAACTTCGCCAACCGGATCGCTGCCTCGTTGGACTCGGCGCCCGTGGTCAACAACAGCACCTGTTCCAGCGGAGAGGGCAACGAATCGGCGAGCCGTTGCGCCAGCTCGATCACCGGCGGACTCATCATGCCGCTGAAGAGGTGGTTCAGCGTCTCCATGCTCCGGCGCACGGTCGCCACCACTTCGGGATGCGAGTGTCCAAGCACCGCGCTCATTTGGCCGGAGGTGAAGTCAAGAATCCGCCGTCCGGCAGCCGAGACGATGTAGCTGCCCTGCGCTGAAACGATGATCTCGGGCGAGAATCCACCGAAACCGGTGTAACTGAGCAGGTGCCGGTCAGCGGCTTGCCAAAGTTCGCTCTCGGAATGCCGGGCAATGGAGTCAACGATCATATTTCGACAGTAGGGACCCAGAACGTCCACGTCTATCGCACAAATATTGACTAGCTGTACGGAATATCCGTACAACAGAAGAATGCTCAACCCATGGCGTCTGCGGCTGCTGTGCCAACTGGAAACGCTCGGGACGGTCCGCGCGGTCGCAGCCGCGGCATCGCAAAGTGCGTCTAGCGTTTCCCAACAACTCGCCGTTCTTGAAGCCGAGGCGGGCGTGCCGCTGCTGGAACGCACCGGCCGCCGAGTCCGGCTCACCCCTGCCGGCCACCTGGTGGCTCAGCGAGGGCGCGACATCCTGGACCGTCTCGCCGAAACAGAGGGAGAGTTGCGCGCCCTGCGCGGGGAGCCATCTGGGATTGTGCGGGTCGCGGCCTTTCAAAGCGCCATTCATTCGTTCGTGCTTCCCACCGTGTTCCGGCTGGGAACGTCGCACCCGAACGTCGAGATACACGTGCACGAACTCGAACCGCACGAAAGCACATCTGCCGTTCTCAGCGGCGACGTCGAGCTCGCCATCACGACAACTGACTTTCTCGACGTTCCCCGACACGCCGATCTGCACTTGATTCCGCTTGCCAACGACCCGATCGTGTTGATAGCGCCGCTCGGGCATCGTGTCGGTGACCAAGACCAAGTCGACCTGGCCAGCCTCGCCGATGAGAAATGGACCTTCGACGTACCGGGCAGTTTCATGTCGAACCTGGCCATCCGGCTGTGCCGAGACGCTGGTTTCGAACCCCACGTGGGGTGCCGATTCAACAACTATCTGATCACCGGCCAACACGTCGCCAACGGCGGATCAATCGCGCTGCTACCCCGGCTTGCCGTCGACTCCCAGTTCCCGCTCCTCATCCGGCCGCTCGCACCACCAGTGCAGCGCAACGTCACCGCCGCGGTACGGCGAAGCTCCGCGTCCAGCGCTTCGGTGAATCTGACTCTCGAAACGCTCCGCGAGACCATGACGCGGACTCGACAAGATTGGGCAATCGTTACCTCGCCCCCACCATGAAGAGCGCCGACGCGGCGCGTCATTGAAGCTACGGACGCTCCGCCAGATCTGCCGATGTTCGAGCCCTGAAACGGCGCGTCACACGTCGGACGACCGGTCGGGGTTTTCGACGTCGGTGCTTCGACGTCACTCCGGGACGAGGGACGGTGCCGGTGTTGAATCGAATCACATGCCGCCACAATACAATTCGTCGTTGACAATTAAAAACGACGACGCGAACGATCGAATAGCCACCCGGCAGGACCCGGCCACACAGGACGACTCGCGGTGGCCCGACTCGGCTGGGGCGCAATGAAACTCGGGACGCGGTGTAAAACTCGGGGACGCCTCGCCAGGATGACTACTGCCCTGGGTAGTGAACGACATACTGATTCGGTCGTAGACGTGGCGAAGGATCAGCTCACTCTCGCTTCCGACGTAGCCTCGAATCCACGCCCGCATCGGCGGTGCCTATTCGCGCGGCAGCTCAGCTTCGCTATTCGCGTAGAAAGAGAGCAGGTCCCGAATTGCGCTCTCCTGTTCTCCGGCACAGATTTTCGCGCACAGCCACGCACGGCCCCCGGGCGTAGGAACGCGCGAGCCGAGTTGGCCAATGCCCACACGAGGGCCCTGCATCAGCTCTATTCATCGTCGTTCTCCAGTTCTTTCGCTGTTTGCAGGCTCTCCTGTGGTCCCGTGGAGAGTCGGTGACGGACCGATAGCGCAGCTGGGTGGTGAGGCGCCTAAGGGTTGGCGATTCACGCCATGCCGCTCCAGCTCGTTCAGCAGCCTCCACCGCCGCAGCTGCCTCCGCCGCCGCCGCAGCCTCCGCTGCTGCCGCCGGCGCTGCAGCTACCCGGCCCCGCCCCGACACTCCCCCCGGCCCGCCACGCTTCACGTCGACGTTGGCGTGAAGCCCGTTCGGTCCGCACCACGATCCGCATCATCAGCCAGATCACTCCCGGGACGAACACGATGACAACAACAATCATCAGGATGCTCGTCACAACACACCCCCTAGCCAACAGGTGCCGCCGTTGTCGGCGCCACTACCTGGAAGTTTCCGCGCACCTACGCCGATGGGTACGAGTAGTTGGGCACTCTTTCTCGCCGGCTACCGTTCTCGTCGGGTACTTGTTTCTTGCTGTACACCACTGCAGTTCGCGGGGCAGTCGGTGGCGGGTTTTATGCTTCTAGTTGTGCTGGACGAGCTGGTGCAGACCACGGCCGGGTAGTGGATCACCCAACCGCCGACGCGTTGCCCGAACGGCCACACCCTCGTCACCGGCGAGGTGCTCTCGGCCACCAAGTCTGCCTCGGCCACACCAGTGTCGCGGCTCTCGGCGGAGTGCACCTTACGCACCGTCTCGTTGATGCAGCCTCAGTGACCCAAGGCCAGGGCGGCGACGGACCCGGACTCCCCGCACCGTCACCGACGAATGGGCAATCGAAGGGCGGCCCATCGTGATTCACCTACCTGGTGGATGGAGGAAGTGCCGAGCCGCACGATGCCGCAGCAGAAGCTGGGCTGCGCTTGCTCGATCTGTCCGCCGAACATGCGCTTGGCCTCTAGAGTCGGATGGACGGTTCGCCCGGTCGTGCCGGCTCACGAAGTTCTTGATTGTCCAACACAGCCGCAGCGCGTTCGACGCGCGCGCGTCCCGGAGATTGCCTCCACATCGTGGTGCCGCAGAGGTCGTGATCGTGGTGCCGCAGAGGTCCTGATTCAGGCGGTCGTGACCTCGACGGGTGAACGCGTTGATATCCAGCTGTTCGGGGATACCGACCGCGACCTCAATGTGCCGCGGGATCAGCCGCGGCCGAAATAGGGCATGGCACGCGCCATCACAGTCAGCGACGGCACCGACACCTCCAACGGCAGATCAACAAGGTGGGCGACCGCTCGTGCCACATGTACGACATCGAATGTCGGCTCCGGGGAAAGACTTCCATCAGCTTGCAATGTCTGGTGCCCGAAACCTGCCGTCATGCTGGTCGCGGCATTACCGATGTCTATCTGCGTCACGCAGATGTCGATGTCACGCAGATCCAACAGCATCGATGCCGTCAACCCGCTGATCGCGTGCTTGGTGACCGTATACGCCAGGCTGCGGGGCCGCGGCCGGTGCGCAGACAGCGAGCCGTTATTGATGATCCGACCACCCCTGGGCATCTGCGCCGACATCACCCGCACCGCTTCGCGGGCGCAGAACAGCGAACCATCTACATTAGTGCGCCAGGTGCTGTGCCACTGCTCGTCGTCGATGTCAGCGACTGAGGCCGACGGCCCGAACGTCCCCGCGTTGTTGAACAACACGTCGACGCGACCGAACGCCGACACCGCGACGGCGAACAACGCCGTTACCGATGCCGCGTCGGTGACATCGGTGGGCACCACCGATGCGTTCGGGCGATTCTCGGCCGATTCTGCCAACGTTTCGGGCTGCCGCCCAGCCAGGACAACCCGATGACCGGCACCCAACAACGCCCGAGCAGTCGCGCGGCCGATGCCGCTGCCGGCGCCGGTAACGATCACCACCTTTTCCACGCCACCAATTGTCTCCTGCCGAGGACGAATTCATCGTCGTCCTCGAAATACGCCCAGCCGAGCGGGTAAACAGTGTTCGACGACCTCGGAACCGATCAGCCATCACTATTCGGAAAGGCCGTGATCAGCACCGACACCAGGTCGTTGACCGCCGAGGACCTCGATTTCTTCGGCCCCCGTGTACGGGTTCTGTCCGTGGGCGGCGGGCCACTCTCGCCACAGTCCCGGCTGGTGTGGTTCGAGGCCACTGCCGAGGGCGCGATCCAGTTGCTCACGGGCCCGGACACTAAAGGTGCGGCGCCTGGGCAGCGACGCTACCGCCACGATCGTCGTCGCCGCCCCGGTGGGTGAACGCGAGCGGTGGGTGACGCACGACTTAGCCGATGGGTCTGCGGAACCAATCGCCTGTAGTAGAGCGAACTCCGCACTTTCGGCGGTTCCCCGACGCCGCCGCCGATAACTCCGCCATGTCGGCGCAGACCGAGTCGCAAACACATCCGGCCTCGATCGCTAGACGTACGTCCTCAAACTTCACAGCGGATGGCGACACTTCTATCTGGGGCTGTGCAGAATTCTCACCAAGGTGGCGGACGCACTCTTCTCATCTTCGTGGCGGATGCTAGTTGTGCAGTTCCGCCCCTTAGAGTCGGATGTGTGCGCCCAGGCGCGCCGTCCCGTGCACTTCGCGACCTAGGGCGCGGTGCCTGACTGGCAAATTGCAAGCGGCACCTGGCAGTTCGTCACCGCGAGCACCGACGGTGAGGCGGCATTGAAACGCACTCACCCATGCGATGCGTGTTCGACTGGATCGTTGTCGGGTACGGCATGGTGGACACCGCGACTGGGCCTCTGCCAACGGCGCCTAACGGTGTAGAAGGACGGCTAGACTCGCGCGCCTCTCACTGAGGCCTGCCGCCCCGCGTTGGCCGCGGCCGCCGACTGCGCCAATTCATTGAGAAGTGGCGGAATGTCCATCCGGGGCACGACCGCCTCGATGAGCACCATCCGGTCCCGTGCGGCCGCCGCGGCGGCCATCGCGTCGTCGAGCTCACCGTAGGTGGTCACCCGCACGGCTAGCACGTTGTGTGCGCCCAACACGCGGGGCAGGTCCGTCCAGCGCCACCCGACGATGTCGTTGTAATAGGCGGATTGGCCGTGGATCGCGCGTTCGACGGTGTAGCCGTCGTTGTTGACGACAACTACCACCGGCGCAAGCCCCTCGCGCGCGAAGGCGCCCAGCTCCTGAACTGTCAACTGCGCGGCGCCGTCGCCGATCAGCAGCACCGTGCGGCGGTCCCGTTCGGCCAAGCCCGCGCCCAACGCGGCGGGCAGCGTGTAGCCGATCGACCCCCACAACGGCTGACCGATGAAGGTCACACCAGATGCGAGACGGTGCCCGGCCATCCCGTAGAACGACGTGCCCTGGTCAGCCAGCACCACGTTGCCAGGTGTCAAGGCTTGAGAAAGCCTGTCCCACAACGATTCCTGTGTCAGCGGTTGGTCGCGGGGCGGCGGGCTGCCCTGGGCGGGCGCAGGCGTGGGGGGCAGCGGCGCCGAGCTAATGCCGCGGCCGGCGAGAATCGAGGTGATCGCAGCCAGCGCCGCGTCCATGTCCAGCGGCGCGTACACGTGCCCGGCGATGACGCTCTGATCGGGGCCGATGTCGATGGTGCGTACCGGATCGATGCGCTGGCTGAAGAAACCGCTGACCATGTCGGTGAACACCACACCGGCGGTCACTAACACCGGCGCGTCCTCGATCGCCCGGCGCACCGGCTCCTGGCTGGCGGCGCCGGCATAGATGCCCAGAAAGTTTGGCGAGCTCTCGTCGACCAGGCTCTTGCCCCACATCAGCGTCGCATGCGGCACCGTGTCGGCGGCCAGCAGCGCGTTGAGCGCGTCGACACAGTGCAGCCGGTGCACCAGGAAGTCGGCGAGCACGGTAACCCGGTGGCCACCGATCAGCTCGGCGGCTGCCTCGGTGAACAGCGTCAGCGCCCGTGGGCTGGTTCCATCGGTGTAGCGCGGCAGCGGCGCGCTGGGCGGCTCGACTGGAAAGCGGGCGACGTCGGTGGCGATCAACAGGTAGCCAGGTCGCTTTTGCTCACGCACCTCCGAGAGCACCCGGTCGATCTCGCGGGTCGCGGTGGCGGGAACGAGATTGGCCTGTGCACAGGTGATTTCACGACTCATCCGCAAGAAATGCTCGAAGTCGCCGTCGCCGAGCGTGTGATGCACCACGCGCCGGGCGCCCTGGGCGTCCTTCGACGGTGCGCCGACGATGTGCACCACGGGTACGTGCTCGGCGTAACTGCCGGCGACCGCGTTGGCCGCCGACAACTCGCCGACCCCGAACGTGGTCACCAGCGCCGCCATGCCGCGCAGGCGGCCGTAGCCGTCCGCGGCGTAACCGGCGTTGAGTTCATTGGCGCCGCCGACCCAGCGGATCAGGGGATGCGCAAGGATGTGATCGAGGAACTCCAGCTGGTAATCGCCGGGCACGCCGAATATCTCAGTAACCCCAAGCTCAGCCAGCCGGTCCAGCAGGTAATCACCAACGGTGTACCCAGTGTCGGCCAAGGTATCCACCAACGAATTATGGAACTGGGTGGCATCTGCGCGACACGGTTCGCAAGGGAAGTGGCCGATACTGGTGCATTTGTCTTTTGGGGCATGGTTCAGTCCTGGGTCATGGTGATTTAGCGATGCGGCGCCCTGCGCCCCAAGCGACTTGCTGGTTCGCATGTGGGATGGCTTGCCAGAACGCGTTGCGGTCATGACGGGCGCCTCCGGTGGCACCGGCGAAGTCACCTCGATCTAGCGGGTGTGCATAGCACCATCGACGAAAGTAGGCCGCCGTGGAGGCCGATCGCTTCGCCTCGTTCTTGACCGAACACCGGCAAGAATCAAGCCTACGGTCGCTATCCTCCGAGACCCTAGGCTCTCCTGCGCTGTCGCCTAAGTCACGCTTCGGTTCGGAGGATGTACGTGCGTTCACAATCGCATCATTGATGGTCAGATTGACCAGCGATCGACAGTATTCGATGGCTCGTTCGCGTGAAATGCCCTCTTGCAAAGTGGCTTTGAGTAGCTCGTCGACGTAGCCACGTAGCATCATGCCATGTTGCGCTGTCATCAACTCGGGTGGGCTGAGGGTGGGCGAACATCTCGCGATCCAGATTCATGCACCAACTCATCGCTGTTGATTCCCGGGAGTCGAGTTCTCGGAACTTCAGGTTTAGCCGAGAGTGGTGCAGTGCTACGGCACGGCGAATCATGTTGTCATGGTTGCCGATCCGCTTGTACAAAGTACGAGTCGAGATCCCGAGGTCGGCCGCAACTCACCTTGACGGTCACTGCCGCCGGCCCCGATTGATCGAGAACCTTCAGCGCGTGCGCGAAGATTGTGTCCGCGAAGATTGACGGCGGCGGTCCGGGTGTCCAGCGTTGCCCCGCCGACCGTTTGCGCCCATTCCCATCGCGCGCGGCCATGGGAATGAGTTCCGCAACGAACTGGTCGAACTCCGCCTCGACATCGATGGCCCGCGGACGTTGAGTCACGGAACCGCGAGCCGTGTGGATGCGCGGCGGGCTTTCGTCGTCGTCGACAAGCAGCGATCGCTCTGTCACGGCGCATGCCCCTCACTGAATGCGGGGACGGACGCCGTCGTTGAGTCGTCCTCGTCGGACGTGCGGTGCCGTGCGGTCGCGGGATCGTCGGGAATCATGTGCGTGGCGTGCTGGTGGTGCCTTCGCGGTCGTCGCGGATCGGCTCCTTGGCGGCCGGCGGCAGCGTGTGCATCATCTCGCGAACCCGGGCCTGGCGACGCCCCACGGCCTGGCGCTCCGGCATACCCGGGGTCGCCATGATCTGTAGCGGCACGCCCTCGATCTCCTGGACACCGCCGCCGTGGTGACCAACATCGACCATGGCCTGCTCTTCAGCCATCGTCGACTCGTCCTTCTCCTCGGACCTGCCCGATCGGACCGAGGCGGCGGCCGTTGAGGAACTGCCGAACGACGGGCTCATCGCTGGTCAGCAACACCTCGCGCGGCCCGAACATGACCAGATGCTTACGGAACAACATGCCCATGTTGTCGGGCACCGTGCGGGCCATCGGGCGCTGGTGCGGGCCGCGATGATCGATCCAGCGGTGCGGGATCGGCACTCGCGCAAGTGGAAACGTTGGGAACGCGGCGCGCCGATGGAGCTGTGGCAGATGGATGGCGCGGGTGGTTTCCCGCCGGCCGATGGCACCAGCGCCAAGGCGTTGACGCCATGCGCACCTGCGCACCGGCCTAACTAACAACAAAGAGTGTCAAGGATCAGCCGAAACAGATCTGTCAACCATCAACCGACAGTGCACAGGGGCACTCTGTGACGTCTCGGGACATCGTTGACAGGTGTCCCGAGACATCATCGGCATTTAGGGTCTGTTTTCGGGTGAGTTTCCGCATAGGGCGAGAGGAGAGCGGCCGGACCCAGCATGGAAGAACACACCCGCCAAATGCGCGGTAGTGATCGTCGGCACCTGGCTGATTGTGGGCATACCCTTGGCTTACGGGGTGTTCAACGCCGTCAAGGCAGCGCTGCAACTCTTCAGCTGATCGACCGCCCCGGGTGTCGCGCCCTGAGAGGCGGCACCCGGGCTCGGCCAGGCATCGGCACCGACATCGCCATCGAGTACGCAAGGAGGTGAGCCCGCCATGACAGCCGTTGACGGGTCGCACACCCTCGGCTGTGCGGCACCAGCGGCCGGTGTCGTGCTTGCCGGGGGCCGCTCGACGAGGATGGGCACCGCCAAGGCGGCGCTTGAGTGGCACGGCTCTACCCTGCTGCGCCACGTAGCGGGCATCGTCGGTCGCGCGGTCGACGGTCCGGTGATCATCGTGCGTGCCCCGGGACAGCAGCTGCCCGCCCTCGACCCGCAGGTGCTGGTCCACACCGACCCTGAGGAAGGCCGGGGGCCGATGCAGGGCCTGGCTGTCGGATTGGCCGCCGCGGCCGAGCACGCCCCCGTGGCCTTCGTCTGCTCCACCGACCTGCCCTTCCTGCACTCTGCCTTCGTCATCGCAGTGCTCCGCGGCTTCGACCCCGCACCCGCGTCGGGCGAGCCGGAGGCATCCCCGGACGTGGTGCTGCCCGTTGTCGGCGGCTACCGGCAGCCGATGGCCGCCGGCTACCGCACCGACCTCGCGCCGCGGGTCGAGAAGCTGATCG
>Ga0164298_10000379_pt1 | contig 12389 bp, 10 predicted proteins | sample Whisoiple_216_MG_FD_109713 | JGI IMG/M metagenome (GOLD analysis project Ga0164298, IMG submission 109713) | Unamended control soil microbial communities from upstate New York, USA - Whitman soil sample_216_MG | ecosystem: Environmental > Terrestrial > Soil > Agricultural land ... | reverse complement strand
CCTGGCTCATGATGCAGCACGGGTCGGCGTAGTGGGTCTGGAAGTCGGCGCTGACGTCGTGCTGCAGACCGAAGCCGTGGCCCATCTCGTGGGCGGTGACGTCGCCGACGTGCGGTGGCGTGAGGGTCACCTTGCCCCGAGAGTCGGCGCTGCCGTCGAGCCAGAACGGGCCCCATGCCGCGAAGTCGTCGCTCTGGTCCACCCCGTCCTTCGACCAGTTCTCGACATAGATGGCGATCTGGCTGTGGAAACCCGTTTCGGCGTCGCCGCCGGCGTCCCGTACGGCCCGGATAGCGGCATCCACCAGGCCCGAACGACCGGGACCCGTGGGGACCGTGATGGGGGAACCGCCCGCCTGGCTGCGCGGCACCTTGACGGTCACCCAGTCGAAGACCCTCGTCCCGCGGATATCGATGGCACCGAGTGAGGCGTCCCGCCAGAACTCGACCAGGCCCTCGGTGCCTGGGGCGAAGATCTCCCGGTAGAACGCGGCGACCGGATCCTCCCGGGCGGGGTCCACCGGCTCACCCTGGAGACGACAGAGAATGACCGCCCACGGCTTCTTTTCGCTCACGTCCATCCGGGCCAGAAGCCCGCGCAGCGAACCGGCCGGCTGAGGAGCGTACTGCTGGTTGAGGGCACGCAGCCCTCGCGACGTTCCCTTCGGCAGCGCCCCCGCCTCGCGCTGTCGTTCGATCGCCTGTCGCAGCGTGGCCATTACTGCAACGTGACCAGGATCGGGATGAGCTCCCTTCCGGTGCAGGGCTGCAGGGCCTTGCCGATCACGGCACCGATCGCGCGCCCCCGGTCGCGAACCCTCATGGCGTGCCCGGGCACGGTCGAGGTGGTGAGCAGATCGCCGACCTTGATCGGGTCGGCGGTACCGTCCACTCGACAGAAGACCTTGCCCATCAGGGCGAGCGGCACCCGTCCGGTCTGGTCGACGCCGTGGGGGGCATCCAGGATGACGCCGGGCGAGTAGTGGCCACCGCCCGAGACCACGCCGGCCACACCGGTGTCGTACTCGCGCTCGCTCAGCCGCAGTCCGCCGCACTCGTCGAGCACCATGACACTGCCCGGCTCGACCGGTCCCAGCGTGGCGACACCGGCGCCGGCTGGCACAGACAGGTCGAAGTTCTCGGCGTAGTCCGCACCCGAGAGCATCAGGTCACCGGTGACGATCACGTTGCCGTCGAAGAACCCCGCCAGCCCGTTCGGGTTGTGACCGGAAACGCCGGCCGCCTGGGGATTGTGGCTGATGCCCCAGACCCCATCCATCGTCTGGCTCTCCCCGACGACACCGGCGTTGCTGTCGCTGTGCCCGTAGACCCCTTGGAACCCCTTGCTGAGACCGACCACTCCACGCCGACCCTCGCCGACGACCCCGTCACCGTTGCCGGCCTCGTTGACCCCGTGGACCCCCGTCCCGTTCGTACTGTTGCCGGTCGCGCCGGTGCCGTCGTTACTGCGACCGGCGATCCCGATTCCTGGGCCGTCGCTGAGGCCGAGCACGCCGACCTGGCTTCCCTTGGCCCATCCCTCGATGGCCGTGCCCAGCTGGGAGCTGGCCCGAATCCCCGGCATCGTCCGGCTGGCAGCCCGCAAGGCGTAGTCGGTGTCGCTCAGCGCGACCACCCCACGGCCGGTCGTCGACTCTCCCAGCACCCCGAACGAGCTCACGCTGACGCCGTGGACGCCCTTTCCGATGTCACTGCGACCCAACACCGCGTCTCCAGCAGCGGTATGCGTGGCCGTCACCGCGGCGACGTTCGGATCGGCCGAGCTTGCGCTGGTTGGAGCTGCCATATGAAGGTCCTTCACGACGCCATCGGATGGTCCCGACGTCGACAACGCGACATCAAGAACCCTGAACGACTGACAGTCCCACCCAGCGAGGCTGCTGTCACCATCCGGGGACCGCCCGTCGAAGATCGGTCCGACCGCCTGGATCGCACTGGCCTGTCCGGACACTGGCGCCTCCCGGACGGGTCAGCGGCCCGGCGTCACCACGATCGCGTCGCCGACCGGACGCTCGCCGGCCGGATCGGAGGGATGGGTCACCAGCGCTCCGTTGACCGCCATCGCCGTCGACCCACCGCCGTCGAGGTTGATCGCGTCGACGAGGCCCAGCGAGCGGGCAACGTCGGCGGTCTCCGGGATGGAGAGTCCGAGGTCCGTGGTGCTTCGGCCGTCGACGGTGACGAGAACGGTCCGCCCTTGGGCGTCGACGCCGGCGAAGGTCCGCGGGTTGCGTTTGACGACGAAGCCGTAGGCGAAGCTCGGGTCGCCGGGGTGGACGAAACCGTCGCGAGCCTGGGTGATCTCCTCGCGACCGTTCCGGACCAGCTGGGGACCGCCGTTGACGATCGTGTCGACCGCCGAGGCGCGGACCTGGTGACCCGAGCTGTCGCGTAGCCCGGCGGTCACCACGACGCGGTCACCGATGCGGACACCGCCGAGCTCGCCCACCCGGTCGCCGGTCGCCTGGAGCGACGTCTGGCCCTTGGCGAGCGCAGTGCCGCGGGCGCCCAGAACCGCAGCCACGCGGTGGTCGGCCCCGATGACCACCTCTCGCCCCGGACCCGTCGGGGTGGTGGCTCCGAATGCCGGAGTCAGCTCGACCACCTCTGCCGAATCCGTACAGGTGATGTCATGCAGTGGCTTCGCGGTGGGGAGGTCCGTGACATCCCCGCCGCAGTTGCGAATGAGGCCGGGGACGCGGTCGATGCCGTCGAGTCGGACGGAGCCGTGACTGAGGTTCGCGGTGCCTTGCCACCACAGTCGCTCGATCTCGGTATGCCTCGCGTCCTGGCGCAGGATGAGCGCGGGCCGGCCGGCGATGGGCTCCGAGAGGAGCTGGCCGCGGTAGACACCGACACCCGCGGGGTCGCCCGGCGCGCCGGACGCCGGGTCGAGGACGAAGTAGCCGGCGTTGACGCCGACGGTCGCACCGGCGGCCGCGCTCAGGGCCGAGGTCGTCTCGCGGTTGAGCAGGTCCGGCCCGTAGGTGGCTCCCAGGCCGCCCCGGAAGACCTTCGGGTCGATGGTGACCACGTTGACGTTCCACGGGCCGCGGGCCGATGGGTCGCCGTCCCAGCCGGTGTAGACCGAGTTCGCCGACTCCCCTGCGGCGATGACCTCAGCGCGGACGATGTCGGCAGCAGCCTTGCTCGGCCAGCTTCCGATCCGCACGCGATACCCCAGAGTGCCGGGCGCCACGTCGACAGCTCTCGGCTGGGCCACGGCCTCCACCCGCGGACTGAAACCCTTGCTGCGCAAGCGATCCGCGGCCACGTTGGCACTTGCCTCATCGGAGATCGAGGTGGGCGGTGCGTCCGGGTCAGGACTTCCTGCCGTAGGACCGATGAGGACCTCGAGCGTCCAGACCAGCGCCGGGTCGCTCGCGCCGCGGGTGATCCTGGTCAGCGTCACCCCCCTGACCAGGGTCGACGTCGTCCTGGTCTCCGAGAGGTTGGCCGGCCCCAGGTCAAGCGCCGTTCCGCCCGGTTGGCCGCTGTGCGCCTCCGCCGCGGCCGGCACCAAGAGACAGGCGGCCAATGCCGCTGCGGCTGACGCACCGATCGCGGACATTCGGCCGGGCCGGCTGGGTCGGGGACGGGCCGTGGACTTCGTCGCCTGAGTCACAGCCTTCGACGCTACCTCCGCCAGGCGGGGGTGGCACTTCGAGAACCGGCGGCCAGGCCGGCAAGGGCGCCGCCGGGACGGCCCCTCCGTTCAGCCCTCTGGACGGGATCCGGATTTCACGTATGTCAGCCCGCCGGCCGACTCACCGAGTCCGGCCGGCCGGGTCGGCCCCTGCTGGCGACCCGACCGGCCGTTCCCGAGGCTCGGCCATTGCGGCAGGGCCTCGTGAGCGCCGGACCAGCGCTGTCAGTGGGTGACGGAGCGACGTCCGCCGACACGGCTCCAGATCACCAGCACGAGGATGGCGCCGATGATGGAGCCGATGATGCCGGCCGGCTGAAGGAACCCGTCCTGGGCGTCCTTGTGGAAGAGCAGGTAGCCGAGGAAACCGCCGACGAACGATCCGACGATCCCGATCACGATCGTCATGACGACCGACATCTCCTGACGGCCCGGCACGATCAGCCGGGCGAGAGCGCCGGCGATCAGGCCGACGATGATCATGGTGATGATGAGTCCGAGCATGGCAAGTCCTTTGGGGTGGAGGACGGGGCCGGGTCGGCGGGTCCGTTGTGGTCTCACGGAACCACCCCTTAGGGCGGGTGCGGTACACCCCTAAGGGGGTTATCGTCGGGGTCGTGACCGCCACCAGCACGCTCACCCGGCCCATCACCGTGGCCCTGGTCGACGACTACGACGTCGTGGTCATGGGCGTGGCCAACATCCTGGACCAGTACCGCAACCAGGTCGTCGTGGCGGAGCTCGACACCAACCGCCCGGTCAGCGACGTCGTCGACATCGTCCTGTACGACTCGTTCGCCCAGCCGGAGTCCGACCACGACGAGATCAGCGTCCTGATCAGCAACCCGAACGCTCACCGTGTCGTCGTCTACACCTGGAACTTCGCACCTGACCTCGTCGAGGGCGCACTCCAGCAGGGGGTGAGCGGCTATCTGTCCAAGGCGCTGCCGGCCCGCGAGCTGGTCGCCGCCCTGTGCAGCGTGCACGCCGGCGAGGTCGTGGTCAGCCCGACCCCCGGTCGGTCCCGCCCGATCAACGGCCTGGACTGGCCGGGACGTGGCGAAGGCCTCTCCGACCGCGAGTCCGAGATCCTCGCGCTCATCACCCAGGGCCTCAGCAACGCCGACGTGGCCCGGCTCACCTACCTGAGTCCCAACACCGTCAAGTCCTACATCCGCACGATCTACCGCAAGATCGGCGTCGCCAGTCGCACCCAGGCGGTCCTGTGGGGGGTCCGCAACGGCTTCACACCCGACGGCCGCCGGATCGACCACTGGCGCGGGGGACCCTGACCGCACCGACCACCACGCGGCGTTGCCGACCGGGCGACCATGCCGCCGAGTCCCGGCCATCTGACCCACATCGCCCAGACACGGCCTGGTCCTGATGGCGCGGCCCAGTCACGCGTGGCGCGCCATCCTGGCAAGACTCCTCAGGAAGCGGCTCGGTCACCGCCACATCTCGCGGGTTTGTTCGTCCAACGCCGCGCTTGGCCACCGATACTCCCGATCCAGCGGCTGGTCCGCCGCCACGTCTGCATACATCTCGAGAATCGGGGATCACACCGTGCGTCGGAGGTGCAGCGTCAAGCATCCGGCGCCGGGCCATGCGTGCCCCGCAGGCGAAGCTCAACCGGGATCCGCCGTTCCATTGGCTCGGTTCGACCGTCATTCCGGTCACGGCTGATCTCCAGCAGCAACATCTCTACTGCGGTTGCTGCGAGAAGGTCCAGATCGACGCGCACGGTGGTGAGGTCGATGACCGGCCACGCCGCTACGGCGATGTCGTCGAATCCGACGACCGTGAGATCCTCGGGAATCCGTAGCCGGGCTCGACGGACCGCCGACAGCGCACCGAGAGCGAGTACGTCGTTCGCGCAGACTAGTGCGGTCGGTCGCGGCGACTCGCCGAGGAGGCTGTGCGCTGCGGCCATGCCCGCGTCGTGGCCGAACGCGGCACGCCGCACCAGCTTTCGAGGCAGCGCAATGCCCCGGTCCCGCAGGCCGCGGCGCAGCCACAGCGCGCGTTCCCGGCCGGTCGAGGTCGCGACGGGGCCGTGGATCGCCGCGACATGCCGATGACCGAGATCGGCGACCAGCGCACTTACGGCCATCGCTCCAGCTGCGTTGTCCACGGTGCAGCTCGGTGACTCGGGGTGATCGAGGAGGCGGTTGACCAGCACGTGGGGCACACCGCGTTCGGTGAGGTCTCGCGGAATCTGCGAGGTACGCAGGGTGGTCATGAGAACGACGCCGTCGTAGCTGCCGTCGGCGAGGTCGTCCACCGTCACCCCCGGCTGCTGACTGTCCGCCACCCGCGGGTCGGTGACGAGCACGGTTCGCAGGCCGGCGTGGGCGAGGTAGCGCTGCACGGGGGCGACCAGCTGCGGGTAGTAAGGGTTGGTGAGTTCTTCGGCGACAACAGCGACCCGCCGCGTGCTCCGGGTTGCCAGGCTCCTGGCCGAGTCGCTGGGGAGGTACGACAGCTCGGCGGCGGCCTGGAGAACGGCGGCCCGCGTGCGAGGCGCCGTTCCTGGCAGATTGCGGAGTGCCCGCGACACGGTGGCCTGAGAAACCCCGGCGGCGCGCGCGACATCGTGTGAGGTGATCGCCTTCGCCATGGGCTGTCGCCTTCTCGGGTGTCGCTGGTGGAGCAGTTGACATGTATACGTATACAACCCAGATTGCTCCTACACCAGCGACTGAAGGAGCCATCGGTGACCGTCTACCTCAAAACTGCTGCCGGCCTCGAAGAGGACCAAGCCCGCCTCGAAGCGGTCCGGGAAACCGTCACGCAGGTGATCGCGGACGTCCGGGCACGGGGCGATGTCGCCGTCCGCGAGTACTCGGAACGGTTCGACGGCTGGTCGCCGGACAACTTCCGCCTCGACGCCGAGGGGATCGAGAAGATCGTGGCCGGCGTGCCGGCCCAGGTCATCGAGGACATCACCGCGGTGCAGGCGCGCGTCCGCCGCTTCGCGCAGCACCAGAAGGACTCGCTGAAGGACTTCGAGGTCGAGACGGAGCCGGGTGTCTTTCTCGGTCAGCGCAACATCCCGGTCGCCGCGGCCGGGGCCTACGTCCCAGGAGGCAAGTACCCGCTCGTCGCGTCGGCGCACATGACGGTGGTGACGGCCAAGGTGGCCGGCGTCGAGCGTGTCACCGCGTGCACCCCCCCGATCCGGGGGGAGATCCCCGCAGCGACGGTGACGGCGATGCACCTGGCCGGGGCCGACGAGATCTTCCTGCTCGGCGGCACGCATTCTGTTTCCGCCGTGGCGCCGGCCACCGAGACGATCGGGAAGGTCGACCTACTCGCGGGCCCCGGCAACGCCTTCGTCGCCGAGGCCAAGCGGCAGCTGTTCGGCGAAGTCGGCATCGACCTCCTCGCCGGACCCACCGAGACGCTCATCGTTGCGGACGACGACGCGGATCCCTTCGTCGTGGCCGTCGACCTGCTCAGCCAGGCCGAGCACGGCCCCGAGTCGCCGGCGGTCCTCATCACGACGTCGGAGACCTTGGCCCGCCGGGTGATCGACTTCGTGAACGAGCTCCTCGTCGACATGCCGACCGCGGACTACGCGCTGCCGGCCTGGCGCGACCACGGCCAGGTGGCCGTCGTCGAGAATCTCGACGCGGCTTACGCCCTCGCCGACCGCTATGCCTCAGAGCACGTGCAAGTCCTCACCGCCAACCCACGGGAGGCCCTCGAGAAGATGCGCAACTTCGGGGCGATCTTCCTCGGCGAGGGCACCTGCGTGTCCTACGGGGACAAGGTCATCGGCACGAACCACACACTGCCCACGCGAGGCGCCGCGCACTACACCGGGGGTCTCTGGGTCGGCAAGTACCTCAAGACCGTGACCTATCAAGAGGTTACTGATCGGGCCGCGAGCGCCACTCTGGGAGAGCTCTGCGGGCGAGCGGCGCGGGTGGAACTGTTCGAAGGGCACGCTCGCTCGGGGGACGTCCGAGCCTGGAAGTACGCGGGTGCCGACCTGCCCTGGAAACCGGCCAGCCTGTGACCCCGGCCTCCGACGGAGGCGCCCGCATTGCCGGACGGACGGCGCTCGTAACTGGCGCCGGAAACGGCATCGGCCGAGCCATTGCGATGGCCCTCGCCGGTGGCGGCGCCCGAGTCGTGCTCACCGGGCGACAGCGCGTCACCTTGGACGCCGTCGCCGAAGAGATCGGCCCGAACGTCCGGGTCGCCCCCGTCGACACGTCCGCGGAGGGATCGGTCGCCGCATTGGCCGAGTCCCTGGCCGGGGCGCAGGTGGCGCTCCTCGTCAACAACGCCGGTGTCGCCGGTCCCGTGGCGCCACTCACCGACGTGTCGGTCGACGACTGGGACGAGGTCTTCGCGGTCAACGTCCGGGGAGTGTTCCTCATGTGTCGGGCGTTCCTGCCGCCCATGCTCGCTCGCGGTGAAGGCGACATCATCAACCTCGCCTCGGTGAGCGGTAAACGGCCGCTAGCCCGGCGCACGCCCTACACGGCCTCCAAAATGGCGGTCATCGGCCTGACCACCACGTTGGCCCACGAGGTCGGCCATCTCGGCGTCGCCGTGAACTCGCTCTCGCCGGGACCGGTCAGCGGCCCGCGCATGGAGCGGAACTTCGCTCGGGAGGCCGCACGGGCCGGCACGACGCCCGCTGCTGCGGAGGCCGAGTTCGTCGGACGGTCGGCGATGAAGCGCATGGTCACCGAGGCCGAGGTGGCCGCAGCGGTCCTCGGGATGCTGGCCATGCCCGGACTCACCGCGGCCGACATCGACCTCTCGGCCGGGATGGTCGCGCGATGACCGCGATCCCCGGCCATCGGTTGCACAACGATTTCGCCAGGCCCTTGTGGGTGTGGCCCAGCACTGGGAGTGTATGCGTATGCACTTGAACCCCGAGGACAAGTCTCGACTCGGCGACGGAGTGACCGTCGTCAAGGAGCCGCCCGGTCCCGACCGGCCCGCACAGCGAGATCCCGAGGTGTCGGCGACGGTCTCGACCATGCTCCTGGACATCGAGCAGCGCGGCCTCGACGCCGTGCGCGACTACGCCGAGCGGCTCGACCACTGGTCGGGCACGTCCTTCGAGGTGAGCCCGGCGCAGCTGCGCGGTGCCGGCGACAGCCTGCCCGCGGACCTGCGCGAGGCCCTGGACGCCGGCGCCGAGCGCACTCGACGCTTCGCCGCCATGCAGCGCGAGCGGCTCGTCGACTTCGAGGACGAGGTCATCCCCGGCGTTGTCTGCGGACAGCGTTACGTGCCGGTCCAGACCGTCGGCGCCTACCTGCCGGCGGGACGGTTCCCGCTCCTCGCCAGCGCGTTCATGACTGTCGGTGTGGCGGCGGTGGCGGGCGTGCCCAACGTCATCAGCTGCACCCCGCCAAGCCTCGACGGTGGACCGCACCCCGCAGTCCTCTACGCCGCATACGCATCCGGAGCGGAGCGCGTTTTCGCCATCGGCGGCGTCCAGGCCCTCGCCGCCATGGCCTTCGGCCTGCTCGACGCCCCTGCTGCGGACATGCTGGTGGGAGCCGGAAACGCTTACGTGGCAGAGGCAAAGCGTCAGCTGTTCGGGCGGGTCGGCATCGACGTGCTCGCGGGTCCCTCCGAGGTCGCGGTCATCGCCGACGACACGGCCACGACCCAGATGGTCGCAGCCGACCTGCTTGGACAGGCCGAGCACGGCCCGACATCCCCCGCGTGCCTGGTCACGACCTCGGAGCGGCTGGCTCGCGAAGTGCCCGGCGAGATCGACCGCCAGCTGGCTGCACTGTCGACACGCGAGATCGCCGGCGCTGCGTGGCGGGAGTACGGGTCGATCTACCTCGTCGACAGCCGTGAGCTGGCCGTGGCCGTGATGGACACCCTGGCACCCGAGCATCTCGAGGTCCTCACCGACGACCTCCCCTGGTACCTCGACAACCTCTCGAACTACGGGTCGCTCTTCCTGGGACCGTGGTCGACCGTCGCCTACGCCGACAAGGGCATGTCCGGCACCAACCACGTCCTGCCGACCGGACGTAACGCGCGCTTCACCGGGGGGCTCTCGGTCGCGGGCTTCCTCAAGCTCGTGACGTACCAGCGGGCGACCATGGGCTCGACCCAGGCTCAGGCGCGGCCGGTCGTCATCATCTCGGACTTCGAGAAGCTCCAAGCCCACCGGGACAGCGCCCAGCTGCGGCTCGAGTACCAGCATGGCTGAATTCGTATGCACCCCGGCGTTCGCCTCCCCGAACGACGTCCCTATCCCGACAGGTCTGGAGCACACATGAGAACGTCCCTTCGCACCAACGGAGCCCTGGCCCTGACGGCGGTAGCCGCCCTGGGCCTCGCCGCCTGCGGCGCCGGCTCGAAGACGGCATCGAGCACGGCGGCACAGGTGACGTGCGACGTCGCCAAGCCCAGCAAGCCCACCACGGTGAACGTTCTCGCCTACAACAGCTCGGCGATCGACCCCTTCACCAACACCATGGTCTCGAGTTGCTCGAAGAACGACTACACCCTCAAGCACGAGCCCATCGACTTCCCGGGACAGGTGCAGAAGACGACGGCGACGCTCGCGGGGGCCAGCGGCACCTACGACATCGTCGAGACGTACGGGTTCGTGATCCCGCAGTACGGCTCGCAGAACAAGCTCGCTCCCCTGAACGACCTGTTCACGAAGTATGCCGACTCCTACAAGCTGAACGACATCAGCAAGGACATGCGGGCCGCCATGACGTACGACGGCAAGCTGTACGCGCTCCCGATGCAGGCCCAGATGTACATCATGGCCTACCGCAAGGACGTCTTCGACCAGGTCGGGCTGCAGCCGCCGAAGACGTTCGAGGAGATGAAGACCGCCGCCAAGACCATCCAGGAGAAGGCGGGGATCAAGTACCCGATCGCCCTCCCGTGGCTGGCAACCGGGGACATCGTCACCTCCTACGACTGCATCCTCGGCAGCCTCGGGGTCAACCTCACCAACTTCGACACCAAGACGGCGAACTTCGACAAGCCGCAGGCGAAGCAGGCGCTGGACGAGATGATCGCGCTGAAGCCCTTCATGGACCCGCAGGTGACGACGTTTGCCCAGCCGGCCGTCCAGCAGCAGATGTACAACGGCACCGGCGCGATCGCCATCATGTTCTCGGGGCGGATGAACGACCTGACCCTCGAGAAGAACAGCAAGTACGCCAAGAGCTTCGCGTTCGCGGCGCCGCCGAAGGTGGCCGCCAACAGCGCCAAGCTGTACGACACGTTGTCGGTGGACGGCTGGTCCATCCCCAACAACACCGCGGTCGACAAGGACGCGCTGTTCCAGATGATCGCCTCCTCGGTGAGCGAAGAGGCATCGAAGGCGTCGCTGCCGGCGGCCTACCCGGCCCGAAGCGGCATGGTCAGCGACTCCAGCAGCCCCTACGCCGCTGCGGCCAACGTGTCGATCACGTCGGCCCCTCCGGCCGAGCCCTACCCGTGGACCGCCGACGTGAGCAACAAGATCACGCCGATCATCGCCAACGCCGTGCTCGGGAAGATCACGACCGACGAGGCCGTCGTGCAGATGCAGCAGGCAGCCACCGCCGCGATCGCAGCGGCCAAGTAGGCCCCTGGCCACCCGGCGCCGGCCGCTCTTCCAGGCGGCCGGCGCCACACCGGAGGTGAGCATGAAGAAGCGCGAGTTCTGGATGTTGGTCACGCCGAGCCTGGTGGTGATGGTCGGTCTGCTGGCCGTGCCGCTCTACCGCACGATCGAGTGGAGCCTGCAGAACGTCAACTACGGGGATCCCGGGACATTCATCGGGTTGAGCAACTACACCACCGCCCTGACCGACCCGCGGTTCGGTCGAGCCGTGGTCTTCACGGTGGGCCTCACGCTCGTGGTGACGGCCATCCTGCTGGTCCTCGGATACCTCCTGGCTGTGGCCGTCAACCGGCTGCACCGCATGCGCCCCATCGTGCTCGGACTGCTTCTCCTGGCGTACGTCATTCCCGGACTGGTCGGCGCGACGATGTTCTCCTGGCTCTTCGACTCCAACTTCGGCGGTCCGGTCAACTACCTCATCGCCCACGTCACAGGTCAGGACCTCCTCTGGTTCACCGACACGTGGCCCAACCGCGTGGTCCTCACCCTCAATATCGTCTGGTTCCTGCTCCCGTTCGCCATGCTGGTGATCCTGGCCGGCCTTCAGTCAGTGAACCCCGAGGTGTTGGAAGCCGCCAAGATCGACGGCGCCGGCCCCTTCCGGCTGCACTGGAACGTCATCATTCCCAGCGTCAGCGGGGTGATCGGCTTCGTCATCCTCATCTCGCTGATGGACGTCCTCAGAGTGTTCGACCCGCTGGTCGCCCTGTCGCCACAGGCGGCCGCGATCGGCAACGAGTCGATCATGTTCTACATCTACAGCGTCGCCTTCAAAGACGGCGGGCAGCAGCTCGGGCTGGGTAGTGCCATCAACGTCCTGCTGATCATCATCATCGGCATCATGCTCATTCCCTCGATCCGCGCCACGGCACGAGAAGGGAGCCGATGATGACCATCTCGGCGACACAGGACGTCGTAGCGCGAAAGGTGCTCGGGGCCGACGAACCGCCCCGGCGACGACGGTTCACGGGCACCTCGGTCCTGGTGGGCGGGTTCCTCATCCTCACCTGTCTGGCGATGCTCAGCCCGATCGTCTGGACGGCGATGTCGGTCACCAAGCCCACCGACGTGGCGTTCCTCAACCCGCCGGTCTTCACCT
>Ga0164298_10000378_pt1 | contig 12413 bp, 11 predicted proteins | sample Whisoiple_216_MG_FD_109713 | JGI IMG/M metagenome (GOLD analysis project Ga0164298, IMG submission 109713) | Unamended control soil microbial communities from upstate New York, USA - Whitman soil sample_216_MG | ecosystem: Environmental > Terrestrial > Soil > Agricultural land ... | reverse complement strand
GAAAGGGATCGCCCGGGTCTACGACCATGTGACGCCGGTCATGCGCTCGCAGGTGCTGACGCTCTGGAGACCCGCTGGCTGGAATCCCTGGCAGCGTTGACGCCGGGGGAGCGGGGACGTCTGGTGGGTGGTTTCCGCGCCTGAGGATCCTGTTTGATGATCTTGGGATCGAGCGGGTGCGGGAGACGTTCGCCATCTCATCGCCAGTTGGTCATTAGGGCCCCGTCCTCATGATCAAGAACGGGGCCTCTGACCTGCGCAAACAGGTGGTGGGCGATACTGGGATTGAACCAGTGACCCCTACCGTGTCAAGGTAGTGCTCTCCCACTGAGCTAATCGCCCGAGGCGGCGGCGGGAATCGAACCCGCGTACAGGGCTTTGCAGGCCCTTGCCTAAGCCACTCGGCCACGCCGCCGTGGCTTTGCGTGGATGGGGTGAATGGGATGCCCCTCCTCGAGCGGACGACGGGATTCGAACCCGCGACCCTCACCTTGGCAAGGTGATGCGCTACCAGCTGCGCTACGTCCGCGAAGACCTGGGGTTTTTGGAACCGGATTCCCTGTCCCCTTGGTGTGAGCGGAACTCTATCGGACCCCTGAACCGTCGATCACAGGGGGGTCCCACTCAGGTCAGGTCGGTGGAAATCAGGTGCGTGAGTGCCTCGTCGACGTCCACCCACAGGTGCTCGTTGCCGGGCACCACGACGTCGTACGTTCGGTCCAGGAAGTCCGCCAGCTCTTGTGCCGATGCCTCGAACACCGCGTGTCCGGATGGCGAGCTCAGCTCGATGACGACGACCTCGGGGTCGTCGACGGCGGGACGGATCCGCACATCCCCGTTGCCTGCTTCCGCGATGAGTCCGTCGGCCAGTAGGTCGCGGGCGAAGACCCACTCGACCCACCCTGCCCGGCCGGTACGGAAGGCCGCGACAACTGCGTACGGATCGCGCGTGTCGTAGCGCAGCTCGACCTTGACCGGGACAGCGGGCGTCCGCGGCGCCAGCAGATCGAACACCGCCGTTGAGCGGAGCGTCACGTGATCGTTGCGCATTGTCGCTACCCCTTCTCTCCCTTCCCAGTCGTGAAACGACTGAGTCCCTTCCCCTGTGACGGCTGGAGGGCCCCTTTCGCTCTCATAACCCCCGCAGTTCACCCATCCGGGGGCAGAGGCGCGGCAGAGCGTACCCGGTTGACGACTCTCCGTAGAACGCCCCCTTGCCACTTCTCATCGTGGCCAGCGTTGGTTGTTCCCCGGTGGCGCCGCTCCCCGAGCGTTGCTCGTGTCCTTCGGCAACTTACCTCAGAGTAGGACCACATCACCCGCAGCAAACCAGAAATTCGCCTAACCCGACACCAACTCGCGTTGTGAGGGAAGGTCAGCCGACGTCGAGGTGAACGTCCGAGGGGCCACCGCTCATCCAAACGGGTGATCGATAGTCCATGCAGGACTATCCCAACCGAGTAGTGATCAATAACGACCTGGGCCAAGACCCTGGTGCATCGCCCCAGAACATCCAATCGGACGACACGTGGACGCCAATCGAGTGATTTATTCGATCAGCCATCAACGGCCAGTGGCGAACCCCACAGCTCAATCCCCACGACGGGTGGCGTCCGCCAACGTCTTGGCCATCGAGATGGCCGGCCGGATGGGGGCCTCCGCACGTCGTGGCGGCCAGGCGGACTAGAGAGGCCGTTTCGAGGATGCCATTAAGGGTCTTGCGGGGGCCGGCGCAAGATGGAGGGAGGGGTAGCGAGCTGCGGGGAGCGCGGCGAGGGGACCTGAGAGGGTGCGGCAAGGGATCTGGGAGAGAGCTGGGAGGGCGCGGCGGGGGGCTGGGGGGAGAACTGGCGGAGAGCGGCGCGGGCGCTGCGGGGAGAGCTTGGGGGAGCGCTGTGGGAGTAGCGAGCCGCGAAGAGCACGCACGGACGTAGGTGGCCAAGGGTGGCCGGGCTAAGGGTAGGTGAGAGGGCGGTCGCAGGGCACTGGGAGACCTTGAAGCCGCAAGCGTGACCGGAGGAGGGATGACCGGGGAAGCGGCGACCGATGGCCCCCAAGAGATCGGGCGAGGGGCCCTGCCCGAGCGACCAGGAACCCGAGAGCCTCAGCTGGCCGACCACAACTGCGTGACCGTTGGACAGACAGGCAGAGGCGACTGAACAAGCGCGCCAGGCGAGGCACGTCCGCCATGAAATCTGCTTTGTCGGTTAATGCCCGGAAGGGAGCCATCGGACGCGCCAGCGCGATTCCTGCGCGAGTTTGTTCGCTCCCAACGACTCGCCTGATTCCGTTCAGCGCGGACCGCAGATGTCGGCTCGGGGAATACGTCACTCGTTGTGGCGAGCGCGTGCTTCGGCGCCAGTCTCGCCGATCGAGCCGACGTCGTCGTTGCCTCCCGCGCGCCCGACGAACTCGCCGTTCTCGCCTGGGCCTGTCGTGGAGGCGTCGTCGTGGTGGTCGCGGTCCGGTTGGCCACCGGTCGCGCGGGTGCTGGCCACACCGTTGTCCTCCGGAACGTCGCCTTCGCGGTCTGGTGTGGATCCGTTCGATGACCTGCCGAAGAGGGAGTTCAGCCAGTCGCGCATTCGTGTCAACATGACGGCGGGTACCCGTTGATCGAAGACTTCATGCCGGTTCGATCGCCGCAGGCGGTCCTGTGCGTGGATGGTTGCCTTTTTGGATGACCATCTTGTTCACGGGTGCGCGGGGGGATTTCGTTGGCGGCCGGACCGCCATCACTCGCGGGGCGTCGACGGTAGTTGCGCGGGCGGGGAAAGCTGGGCCCGCCGGTCTCCCGGTCGTCAGTCACTGAGCGTGGCGAGCAGGTCAGCGAGGCCGCCGAGCGCTCGGCCGATGCGCCGGCCACTGGTCACGACGGGGATGTCGGCGTGGAGAAGTGTGTAGCCGGCGTTGCCCAGGCGTGTCCACAGGTCGTGGTCCTCGCCGACCGCAACGGCTCCGAAACCGCCCACCACGTCGAACGCGTCGGCCCGGATACCGAGGTTGGCGCCGTAGACGTTGCCGTGGCCCCACGGGCCGTGGGCTCGGCCGACCGCGGCCGCGTAGCGCACCACCGCGGCGCGTGTCGGGCCGGCGGGCCGGTCGAGGTGAGCGACGCCGGCGATCGCGTCGTTGCCGGCGTCGGCCAGGCGCACGTGGCTGCTTGCCCAGTCGCGGTGGACGATCGTGTCCGCATCGGTGGACAGCAACCAGGTGTTCGTGGGGAGGTGTCCGTGGAGGGCGGTTCGTGCCGCTCGCATGCCGAGGTCGCGGACTTCGCCGATGGGCAGGTCTCCTTTGGTCGTCACGATCTTGGCCTGTGGTGATTCGGTGCGTGCCAACGTCTCGGTGTCGTCGGTGCAGCGGTCGGCGACTACACAGACAGAGTGCGCTATGCCGTCGGGCAGCCGGCTCAGTGTGTGGTGCACCGCGCGTAGGCACGCCCGGATACGTTGCCGCTCGTCACGTGCTGGGATGACTACGGCCACAGCCGAGATCATCGGCGCCGCAGGACGTTTACGACGAACTGTTCGTCGGTGTGCTCGACCAGTGCGTCCAGCTCGGGGTGCGCCAGCAGGTGACGGTGGGCGTCCATGCCGTCCCTCGGTGCCTCGGCGGCCCACGGAAGCCAGTGCACGGCCAGGACGTGACCGCCGGGTCGCAGGGCGGCCACGGTGCGGGTGATGGTCTCGGCCAGATCGTCGTCGTCGAGGTAGTAGAGGATCTCGCTGAACACCGCGAGGTCCAGCGGTCCGTCCGGGAGGCCAGTGGGTAGCGCGGCTTGGCGTACTTCCACGTTGGGCAGGTGGGCGGTGTTCTCGCTCGTCTGTTTCACGGCCTCGGCCACCGGGTCGAAGGCGATCACGTGCCTGGCGCGGGCGGCGAGGTCCTGGGTGAGCGCACCCAGTCCACACGCCGGTTCGACGACGGTGCCGTACTCCTCGGTCGGCAGGCAGGCCAGTGCCACGGCACGCTTGCGCCGCTCGTACCAGCTTTCCGTCACCCCCCAGGGGTCCGCGTTGCCGTCATAGAGCTCGGCGAAGCGTTCGACCGGTGCGCTGCGTCGTGGTGGCTCGCGGAACAGGACCTCCCGGTCGCGTGCGAAGTGACGCAGCATGGCCGGGCTGAGTATCGGGGCACTGCCGTCTGGGCCTGGCTCGAGCTGAGAGGTGAACGCGGCCACGCCGGCGGCCTTGCGATCCTGTTGCCCGGTGGTGAGCGGATGGCCGAACGCGCGGCTCTTCGGCACGCCGAGGTCCCGCGGGCGCAGCCAGTGCCACATCCAGATCGGGTAGGACCAGCGGTGCGTGGTGAGTGGCGTGACCCGCAGCCCGACTTCGCCGACGGTCTGGTGGTCCGGGTGGGGGTCTCCTGGCCACGGCACCAGGCACATGTCGGCGTCGGCGAGCGGACCCGTCAGCATGTCGGCCAGTTCATCGCGGTGAGCGGCCAGGCCGGAGTCGGGCAGACCAAGCCACCGCACGGCCACCTCCGGCAGGCCCTGGGCACGCAGCGACTCGTGGAGCTCGTGGCGCCGGACACGCCCGAGCTCGACACGTTCGGCGGCGGACAGCCGGGGGAACGCGGCCTCGCCGTCGGTGGCGACCACCAGTTCGACGGTGACGCCTCTGTCGTGCAGGTGCTGCAGCACGCCGCTCGCGCCGAGTGTCTCGTCGTCGGGGTGTGCCGCGAGCACCACGGCGTGCCGGTAACCGTCGTCCGGGAACGTGCGTAGACCGTCGAGCCACGGTGTCCAGACGGCCTCGTCGGTGATGGCGCGCGGGCCTCGGGTCGTCTGCTCGGTCGTGGGCTCGTTCATCGCGCCGCCGCCTCGGTCAGCACCGCGCGGCCCAGTGCGGCGAGGTCCCGTTCGCCGTGGTGCTGGCGCACGTAGACCTGCAGGTCGGCGAGGCTTTGGGCGAACGCGTGGTCTCGGCACAGCGGGGTCGCGCCGGTGATCCTGGGGACCCGGTCCAGGGTCTCCCACGCGGCTCGTTCCGCCGCTGCCCGGCAGGTGCTCATGAGGAGTGCGAGGTCGGCGTCCGGTGTGGCATCGACGCGGGTGGCCGCGTCGGCCAGCAGTGTCTCGGCGCCGCGGAGCGCGGTGTGCACAGCACCCAGGTGGGCGAGCTGGTGTTCGTCGACCGTCGACGTCCCGGCCAGCAGGGCCACGACGTCGTCGACGACCCCGGCGGTGCCGCCCAGCCACACCGCCGCGACCCCGCCGCCGCCGAGAGCGAACCCTGGTCTGCTCAGATACCAGCCCGGCGGCCCGATCACCATGTCCTCGGTGACCTCCATGCCCTCGAACCGGATGTCGCCGCTGTCGGTGGCGTCCATGCCGACGGCCTGCCACCGCTCCGGCTCCCGCACGATGCCCGCCTTGCTCAGGTCGACCTCGACCAGCCGGCAGGTGGACCCGTCGCCACCGGGGGTGGTGGCCACCACCAGCGCACGGTCCACAGTGGTCAGTCCGGAACAGAACCGGACCGTCCCTTCGAGGCCGTTCGCCGTCAGCTGGGCCCCGGTGCCGCCGGACCGGGCCGCCCACACGCCGTAGAGCGCGTCCGGTACCGGGGGACGACCGGCCTCGGCGAGGATGGCGAGCGCGTCGACGTGTCCTTCGGCCAGCCGGGCGACCGCGAGGTCCACGCGGCCGAGCGCGGCGAGTGCTGCCCACCGCCGGGGCGTGTCGACGCCGGGTGGCGGCAGTGTCAGGTCGCCGTTGTCGGCCAGGCGGCGTAACTCGTCCACGACGGTGCTGGTCGTCCTCGGCGGCGGAAGTGGTTTCGGCGCGGTGGGGGACAGCAGTCCGGGCATGGTCGACCTCTCGCTGAGCCTGATCAGTTCCAGGTACCCGCGCCCGCCGCCCACACACCTCCTGATCGAGTGAGCTATGCCGCCTGAGGGTCAGCCCGCCATCGCCAGGCCCAGTTCGGCGAGCTGCCCCTCCGTGAGCGGCAGCGTCGGCCGTCCCGGGCCGACCCGGTGTGGGTGTGCGGTGTCCTCCGGGTTGGTGGCGAAGTCCGGGCTGCCGAAGTTCCGCACGGACAGCGAGTACAGCTTTCCGTCCGGCCGGTAGATGCGCAGGGTCTGGTTCTGCGACGCGAACGGATCGCTCGGCGCGACGTCGTAGATCTGCAACACGGTCCCGTTCGCCAGTACGTGCCGTTTCGGTGCCTGACAGTTGGCCATGTCATAGGCCTGGTCGTCCGCCGCGGTCAGTGGATCACCGGTGAACCGGCCGAAGGTGAGCGTCACGCTGCCGGTGCCCCCGTCGTCGGACACGTCGGCGGTGTAGGTGAACGCCTCGTGAGTGTTCGGTCCGGTGGGCGGGAATCGCGTCTCGTACGGGAGGTCCACCGTCGCGTCATCGGCCACTGCGGCCATGGCCTGCCGAAGTTGTTCCTGCAGCGCGGGCAGGTCGGCGCGGACGCTGTCCAGGTTGCGGCCGGTGCTGTCGGGGATCTCGCACCTGGGCACCGGCTCGATCGGCCAGCCGGCCGGTGGTGGTGCGCTCGGCGCCGGAGTCCATGTGGCGTGCGGGGAGTGTGCCGGCAGGTCGGCCCGCGGCCACGGCGCCTCGGTCGGGGTCGTCTCGGTCGCGGCGACGTTCTGGCCGTCGGAGGCCAGGGCGCCCGCGCTGACGGCGACCGTGGCCACACCGGCGACCGCGGCCACCACCGCCAGCGCGGCGCCGAACTGTTGGCGCCGACGCCGGCGCCGGCCACGCGTGACCGCGTCGGCCAGCCCGGCGCGAAGCCGTGGCGGGGTCCGTTGCGCCAGTTCGGTCCGCAACGCGGCCCCGAGGTCATCCTCATCCCACATCTCGCACGCTCCGTTCCGGTGTGTCGGCGTCGCGGTACGCCGCGCGCAACGCCTGTATCCCTCGTGACAGTTGACTTTTGACGGTGCCCGTCGAGCACCGCAGCACCTGCGCGACCTGTTCGATGGGCAGGTCGTGGACGATGCGCAGCACGAGCGTGGCCCGCTGCCTCGATGGCACGTCCTGTAGTGCTGCCAGCAGCGACTGCTGGTCGTCGACGCGCCATGTCCCGCGAGCGGTCCAAACGCTCGGGCGTCTCGGCGACCAGGTGTTCCTTCGCGCGGCCCCGCCGCCTGGCGTCGAGGAAGAGCCGGACGAGGATGGTGCGCAGGTAGCCCTCCGCGTTACCGCTGGCCACGCGTGACCACTTCGGGTAAAGCCGGACGAAGCTTCCCTGGGCCAGTTCCTCCGCCTCGACCCAGTCGCCGCACAGCGCGTACGCGGTGCGTAGCGCCGCGTCGAACCGCGCCGAGTAGAAGTCGGCGAAGTCGTCATCTGAACCGGCCACCGGCATCCTTCCGCAGGTCTTGGACGGGATAAGAACGCAGTGGGCCCCTGGGAGGTTGCACGAGCCTTCGCACCAGGCGTCCTCGTCCAGCGGTGGTTTTCCTCGGGATGACCGGAAGCGGTGGCTGGACGGTCGCCACGGGCGCGCGAACCTACTGACCAGCGGCTGAATCCGAGGTTAACTTCTGGGATTCCCGTGTTTCAGCGGCTCGATCCACTTCTAGGCTGGATTCTCTACTGCTGTGAGGGAGTGGAAGGGCGGTGCTGTTGGGTTTCCTCGGCGACCTGTTGTACAGCCTGCTGGAGAGTTTCTCCGGTGAGAATCCGCTGATCGCGGCCATCGCGGCGACGGTGGCGGTGGCCGCGATCGTGACCCCTTTCGCGCAGCGCTATGCCGCGCGTCGCAAGCGGGTGCTGTACCGGGTGCAGAGCGACTCGAAGATCGGGCTCGACATGGAGCTCAACGGTGATCAGCCGCTGTACGCCGACCCTTATCTGGCCGACGTGTCCAACATGTTCAAGCGGCTCAGCTCCGTGGTGATCCGGATCCGCAATACCGGCGGTGACGTCTCGGTCCGTGATCTCGGCGAGGCGGTCGAGTTCGTGTTCGCCGACCGGGTGATCTGGAACGCCCGGATCTCCGACCCGAGTCACCGTGCCGACGGTGAGGACCGCAAGAAGCTGGCCGACGGGCTGGAGTTCTTCTCGACCGATGCCGCATCGCGGCCGATTCCGAGACCCGCCACGCTGCCCGAGGTACGCCGGACCCTCCCGAAGCGTCTGCGGGACGCGTTCCGCCCGGTGACCGCCGGGTCGGCACCGGTAGCCGAGCCTGAGCGCGAGGCCGAACCGCCGCCGGTGTGGCACGGCATTCGTCTCAAACCGTCGTTGCACCTGAAGGCCAGGGAGCGGTTCAAGCTGATCGTGGTACTCAGCGAGCCGGAGGGCAAACGCGCGGGTCCCGTCAGCAAGGGCGTGAGTGGTCCGGTCGGTCACAAGCGGATCAAGGACGAGCGGAACGTGCGGCGGTCTCTGTGGCCGCTGGTCACCGCGGCGTTCGGGGTCCTGTTGGCCGGCCTGTGGATCGCCGCTGTGGTGATCCTGCCGATCAACACCTCTGGCCCGGTCGTCGACTGTGCCGAGGGCAGTCTGACGATCGTCGGTTCGACCGCGTTCGCCCCGACCATGACCGACGTCGCCAAAGAGTACTCCGCCACCTGTGGGGCCGAGATCACCGTGACGGCCAACGGCAGCGCCGAAGGAGTGCGGGAGGTGGCCGGTGTCGAGCCGGCGCGGCAGGACGAGATCGCGGCGCTGTCCGACGGGAGGGCCGGCGAGGCCACCCAGGACATGACCGCGCGGCCGGTGGCGGTGATCGTCTACACCATGATCGTCAACAACGCCGTCGGCGTCGACCAGCTGACCATCGAGCAGGTCCGGGATATCTACGCCGGCCGCTACCGGGACTGGAACCAGTTGCGTGCCGGCCCGTCGATACCGATCCGGGTTGTCGGTCGAGGTGGGGAATCGGGTTCGCGGCGCACGTTCGAGCAGACCATGCTCGGCGGCGAGTCGCAGGGCGAGCTCACCTCCGACTCGTGCGAAAACGCCGACCGTGTCGTCGACGCGCCGGTCATCCGGTGCGAGCGGAACTCGGCCGAGGGTCTCGTGGACGAGGTCGCGGCCACCCCGGGTGCGATCGGCTACGTGGACCTGGCGACCGCCAACCAGGCGACGAGCGACCGCCTGCCGGTCACCGTGCAGAAACTCGACGGGCAGTACCCGGACGTCAGTTCCGCGGCCGCCGGATACCCGTTCTGGGCGATCGAGTACCTGTACACCAAAGGTGAGCCGGACCAGGGCACCGTTCTCGAGTCACTGATCGGGTACCTGCGAACCAAGTCGGTCTACGCGGAACTCGTCGAGGCGGGATACACGCCGTGCGTCACCACGGACGGCCAGACCTACCTGTTGTGCCAGGCCAAGTAGCGACCAGAACGATCCGCCCGGTCATGCCACGTCGCGTGAAGTGAGGCGGGCTGGTCACGAAGCATCTTATGAGACAACTTGACTCGTAATGCGGTCAGCATGCATCCTTGAGATATGAGACAGGATGTATCACAGAAGAAGACGTTGGCGGTCCTCGGGGCGACGGGTGCCACCGGACGTCACGTGGTGTCCACGGCGCTTCAGCGCGGGCACCACGTGATCGCGCTCGTCCGCCGGGCGGGAACGTTCGAGCCGACGGAGGGTCTCAGCGAGGTGACCTGGCCCGAGGTCACCGACGTCTCGGCCCTCACGCGTGCCCTGCCGGGTACGAACGTGGTGATCAGCGCGCTGGGCGGAGCGGACAAGGGGCCGACGACGGTCTGCACCGACGGCATCCGCTCCGCGGTCACGGCGATGAAGGCGGTCGGGGTGGCTCGCCTGATCGCCCTCAGCGCGCACGGCGTGCTGGAGACGCACGACAAGTCCCTGTACTCGTTGGCGGTGTGGGCGAATGTGGCCGAGCGGATGCGCGACAAGGAGACGATGGAGCCGCTCATCACCGCCTCCGGTCTGAAGTGGACGATTGTGCGGCCACCGAAGCTGTCCGACCACGACGCGATCGGGAAGTACAGGGCCGGCACCAACCTGCCCATCCGGCTGTGGAGTTCGGTCGGACGCGCCGATCTCGCCGCGTTCCTTGTCGACGAGGCAGAAACCCCGCGGTACGCCTGCGCCTACCCGCGGATCACCCGATGAACGCCGCCATCCCTGACCTGACGGGGAAAGTCGCCGTCGTCACCGGCGCGACCGGCGGCATGGGCCAGATCATCGCCGCCGACCTCGTCCGCGCCGGTGCGCACGTGGTCACCGTCGCCCGTAACCCCGCTCGTGCGGACGCTCTCCGTGCACACATCGGCTCGCAGGCAGCGAACCGACTCGACGTCATCCCCGCGGACCTGTCCCGGCGCGCGGACGTCGTGACCGCGGCGAAGTCCATCGTGGACCGTCACGACCGCATCCACATCCTGATCAACAACGCCGGCGCACACTTCGCCGACCACCGCGTCTCGGCCGACGGCATCGAGATGCACATCGCCCTCGACTACCTTGCCGCCTACGGTCTCACCACCCTGCTGGACCTACCGCTACGACGCGGCCAGGCCCGCGTGGTGAACGTCGCCAGCGACACCCTCAACGACACCCGCCAGATCAAACTCGCCGGCAAGCCCCGCCCCGCAACCCTCGACCTGTCCAGCATTGACGACCTCAGGCAACTCAACCCCGCTGCCGGGTTCGCGCCGTTCGAGGCCTACGCACGCGCCAAGCTCATGACCGTCACCGCCGGCTACGCCCTCGCCCGCGACCTCGCCGCCGACGGAGTGACCCTCAACGCCCTGCACCCAGGAATCGTCGCCACCGACATCATCGACGACCTCATCCCCCCACTCCTACGCCCCTTGCGCACACTCATTCGCCGCAGCATGCTCGCCCCCACCGAGGGAGCGAAAACCGCGACACGCATCGCGACCGACCCCACCATGGCCGGCATCACCGGCCGCTACTTCAACCGCGACACGGAAACAAGCACCCCGCCGATATCCCACGACCCCGCCACCCAACACAGACTCCTCACGCTGAGCCAAACCCACTTCGCCCACTGGCAAAGACCTGGGTCTATCCCGTGATCGGTTTCCGGCGTTGTTGATCAGTAGGCCTCGGCTCCCGGCCAGAGGTCACCGAAGATGGTGCGAGTCCGACGAGCTTGGTGAGAAATCGATCGACCTGCTCCGTGAGGGGCGGCCACGGCAGGTTGGGCTCGTTGATCCGTAGCGAGAGCATGCCGATCACCGCGGCGCGGAGGTCGAGGGCCACGGTGATCGGGTCACCGGGAGGAGCGGCCCCGGCATCCATGCACTCCTGTACGGCAGCCGCGGTCCGTGCCAGCAGAACCTCTTTGAACGGCATGCCGGGACGCCGGCTGGTCTTGCTTTCGTGCATCACCTTGTAGAGACCGGGATGTTCCTGCGCCCAGGTCGCCTGCGCCAGGATCCGCGCGCGCAGCCGCGACGCCGGGGCCTCGTGTCCTGCCTCCGCACCGGAAGCGGTTCGCAGCATGTCTTCGTGGCAGCGTTGCATAGCGGCCAGTACGAGCGCGTCGCGGTCCGGGAAGTACAGATAGACCGAGGTTGGGGAGATCGACAGTGCGCGTGCGATCGCGCGCAGGGACAGCGCTTCGTCGTCGGCAAGCTCGTCGAGCACGTTTACCGCGCAGGAAACGATCTCTTCTCGCAGCAGCTCACCCTGGCCTCGGGCATTCGGTCGCCGGGGGGCGGCTGAACGAGCTCTCGGGGTGCTGTCCATCGGTAGATCATCCCAGTCATCGAATCTTGCACTACAACCGACCATGAGAATACAGTCGGCCATACAAGGACAGCTGTCCACTAAAGGGGGAGTCATGCCAGTCACGCTTCGCGAGGCCCACGAGTTGATCAACAGCGCGCATCGGCGGGCCCAGGAGCTGGGCACCCACATCACGGTCGCCGTCGTCGATGAAGGTGGCCACCTGCAGGCCCTCGGCCGCATGGACGGCGCGCCGCCGCTGTCGGCCGGAATCGCCGAGCACAAAGCGGCCAGTGTGGCTCTCATCCGTCGTGACGGCGCGATACTGCGCCAGATGCAGGAGGCATGGCCCGCCTTCTTCAGCCAGCTCGACCGGGCCGCGGGCCGGCCCATCCTGGCTGGCGCGGGTTCGCTGCTGATTCAGCGAGCCGACACCGTCATGGGCGCCATCGCGGTCAGCGGGGGACTGCCGCAACAGGACGACGAGTGCGCCGAAGCGGGACTTGCCGGGCTCGCCGTTGGCAACTAGTAGGACTTTGTTAGTTCGTCATGGTGGTCGTTGGTGGCAGGTGGGGCATCGGCCTGTCCAGGTGGCCAGCAGGACCTGGAGTTCGGTGAGGATCTTGTAGAGGGTTAGGCCGCCCCAGCTGCTTTTGGGCTGTGGAGGCGGAGTTCGGTGAGGAAGAGGTGGGCGGCGGTGACCAGGGTGACGTGGCGGTGCCAGCCGGTCCAGTTGCGGCCTTCGAAGTGG
>Ga0164298_10000377_pt1 | contig 12415 bp, 13 predicted proteins | sample Whisoiple_216_MG_FD_109713 | JGI IMG/M metagenome (GOLD analysis project Ga0164298, IMG submission 109713) | Unamended control soil microbial communities from upstate New York, USA - Whitman soil sample_216_MG | ecosystem: Environmental > Terrestrial > Soil > Agricultural land ... | reverse complement strand
TCTTGGCCGAATCGCCGGCCTCCACGGCAGCCTCAAGCCGGCGAAAGTAGGTCTTCACCGTGCTTGTGAGCAGGCGGTTCTCCGTACGCTCGCGCTCGCTGCGTAGGATCCGCTACTTCTGTGAGGCTATGTTGGCCATGTAGTCATGTGCCTGAGTGGGGCGCCGTGCCCCCTCCGGGCGGCCGCCGACTATAGCGACTGAGACCAAGCTTGGAGACGCCCAAGGCACCCGACAGTCCCGACCGCGACGCGGAGGCGCTTGCCAGTGACGCTGCCGTGCGCGAGGCGGAGGCCTTCGCGCCGGGAGAGGAACCGGGCGAAAACCCCGCTCCGGGCCGGCAGGCGGGCCGCATCGCCCGCTCCACCGCCTTCTTCTCGATCGCCACCGCCGCCTCGCGGATCGCCGGCCTGGTGCGCGAGGTCGTCGCCGCCTCCTACTACGGCGTCTACGGCCCGATGTCGGCCTTCACGATCGCCTTCCAGGTCCCCAACCTGGTCCGCGCGCTCTTCGCCGACGCCGCCCTGCAGCCGGCCTTCGTGCCGATCTTCACCGAGCAGCTGGAGCGCAAGAACTACCGCGAGGCCTTCCGCCTCGCCTCGACCCTGCTGCTGCTGGTCACGCTCGTGCTCGGCGCGATCACGGCGCTCTTCGTTCTCACGGCCTCGTTCGTGATGCCACTCTTCGCGCCCGGCTTCGAGGGCGAGATCCTCGATCTGACGATCACCCTCTCGCAGGTCCTCTTCCCGATCCTGATCCTGCTCGGGGCCAGCGGCGTCGTCGTCGGCATCCTCAACAGCTACGACCGCTTCGGCGCCTTCGCGATCTCGCCGCTGTTCTGGAACCTGACGATCATCGCCGTGGTCGTCGCCGTCGCGCCGATGTTCGAGGGGCAGGACCGGATCTACGCCTACGCGATCGGGATCCTGCTCGGCACCCTCGTCCAGCTGCTGATTCCGACCTTCGACCTGCGCAACACCCCGTTCAAGTTCGAGTGGAGCTTCGAGTGGCGCAACCCCGACGTGCGCAGGGTGCTGCTGCTGATGCTGCCGGTGACGATCAGCCTCGGCCTGATCAACTTCAACCTGCTGATCAACAGCCTCTTCGGCAGCCTCGTCAGCGAGCAGGCGCCGGCGGCGATCGACAAGGCCTTCCGCATCTATCAGCTGCCGCAGGGCATCTTCTCGGTGGCGATCGCGACCGTCCTCTTCCCGACCCTGGCCCGCTTCGCCTCGCGCGGCGAGCTGGAGAACCTGCGGGCGACGATGGCCAACGGCATGCGCCAGATCCTCTTCGTCCTGGTGCCGGCGGCGGCGGCGATCCTGGTCCTCTCCGAGCCGATGATCCGGCTCGTCTACCAGCGCGGCGAGTTCACCCCCGAGCAGACCATCCTCGTCGACACCGCGCTCTTCTGGTTCGCCTTCTCGCTGCCGACCAACGGCCTCTACCTACTGCAGACGCGCACCTTCTTCAGCCTGCAGCGCCCCTGGATGGCGACCGGGCTCGCTGCCCTCGACCTGGTTGTCTCCGCCCTCGCCGCGTTGGTGCTCTACAAGCCCTTCGGCACCGGTGGCATCGTCGCCGGCACCGGGATCGGCACCACGGCCGCCGTGGTTGCCCAGGCGGTGGTCCTGCGCCACGAGTTCGGCGGGCTCGAGTTCGGTCGGCTGATGGAAACCGGGATCAAGATCACGATCGCGGCCGGGGCTCTGGCAGCGGTCTCCTTCGGCGTCTGGGACCTGCTCGACAACGCGCTCGGTCGTGGCCTCGCTGGTCAGATCGTCTCCCTCGGAGTCGGCTTGGGCCTGGGGGGGCTGACCTACCTGGGGATGGCGAAGCTGCTTCGCATCGCCGAGCTCGAGCAGATCACCCGCCTCCTGCGGCGGCGCTAGATGCTCGGGGTGGGGCGCTACCTGCTGGGCGTTGCCGAGATCGGGCTGATCGTCGGATTTGCCTGGCTCGGGGCCGCGTCCGTGCGCAGGCGGCTTGTTCCAGAGCTGAACAGTGCGCCGGCTGCGTTGGCCACCTCCGTGCTCGGCGTAGCTGGCCTGCTCTGGGCGGCAGAGCTTCTCGGAACCATTGGTTGGTTCAAGCCTCTGCCGTATCTCGCGGTGGTGATCGTTGTCGGTGTCGGGCTCCGGCTGGGCTTGGGAGGCAGGTGGGGGGGTCCCTCCGGCGTAGCGGGGTCCTCTTTTTCGCCTTACCTGCGCCCGCGGTCGGCCGCCGACTCCCCAGGCGAAAAACCCAGCAAGGCGGAGGGACCCCCCCACCTGCCTTCGCCTGCGACGCTGGTCGCCCTGGCGATAGCCGCGGTCGCGATTGTCCATTTCGCTGTCGGGGTGAAGCTGCGGCTGTCTACGGGGATGACCGGGTTCGATTCGACCTGGTATCACGGGCCGTTTGCGGCGGGGTTCGCTCAGAGCGGCGATACGTGGGGGTTGCATTTCATTGCGCCGCAGTTCCTGGCTTGGTTCTATCCGGCGAACTCGGAAGTGGCGCACGCGATCGGGATGGTTGCTTTTGGGCGGGACATCCTCTCGCCGTTGCTCAATCTCGGCTGGTTCGTCGGGTGCCTGGTGGCTGCTTGGTGCATCGGGCGTCCATATCGAGTCGCGCCGTGGTCTCTCGGTCTCGCCGCGATTGCCCTCAGTGTTCCCGCGCTCCATGACCAGGCGGGGGAGGCGCGTAATGACATCGTTGGGATCTTCTTCCTGCTTGCTGCTGTTGCGGTTGCTCTGGCCCAGCGCGAACGCAGTTCCAATCGGCAGGCAAGTGAAACCGCGTTCACGCTGGGCTCGGTGGCCGTCGTGGGTCTCGCGGCCGGAATGGCGGCTGGGACGAAGCTCAACTTCCTCCTGCCCGCAACGGTCCTCGTGGTCGGCGTCGCGTTCGTCGCCCCGCGGGGACGTCGCTGGCGTGCCCTCGTTGTTGCCGGGCTCGCCGCCTTGGCGGGCGGTGGCTACTGGTACCTGCGCAACCTTGCCCATGCCGGCAATCCGCTGCCCTGGATCAAGCACCTCGGGCCGATCACGCTGCCAGCGCCCGATCAGGCATTGGGGGGACGCGAAGACCACAGTGCCTTCAGCTACCTGACCGACGGCTCGGTCTGGTCGGACTGGTTCCTGCCGGGCCTGCACCACGGCCTCACCATCTTCTGGCCCCTTGTCCTGTTCCTCGCGATCGGCGGCCTAGTCCTCTGCCTCGGCCGCCGCTCCGACCCGATGCTTCGGGTCGCCGGAGTCGTCGGCCTGGCCGCAGCCCTGGCCTGGCTGATCGCTCCCACCTCCGCCTCCGGCCCAGACGGCATGCCCCGCGGCTTCGAATCCGGCCTCCGTTACCTGGCTCCTGCTCTGATCCTCGGTCTCGTCCTGCTGCCCGCAGCCCCCAGGCTTCGCAACAGCCGGGCCAACCACCCGCTGACTTCCCATTTCTTCGTGGATAGTCCGAAGAAATGGGAAGTCAGCGGGTGGTTCGGGCGGCGTACGGCGCTTGGGGTAGGACTGGCGCTAGCGGGACTTGCGGTGGTCGCGGGGTACCCGATCCAGCGCCACTACTTGGAGAACAGCTACGCCGATCCCAGCTTCACCACTCCCGGTCTCAACGCCGCCTTCAAGTGGGCCCAGGGGGTCACCGACTCCCGCATAGCCACCACCAGCACCCGCCAGTACCCCCTCTACGGCCGCGACCTCAGCAACGAAGTCGACTACATCGGCGAGGAGCAACCCCACGGCGGCTTCACCACCCCCAACACCTGCCGCCAATGGCGGCACTTCCTCAACGAGGGTGACTATGACTACGTAGTCACCTCAAAGGATCGCATCGAACCAGGCAAGCCCACATTCCCGGCCACGGCCCGCTGGACAGAAGCCCCCGGCGCCACCGTCGTCTTGCGCAAGCCGCCGACGATCATCTTCAAGCTGCGGACCCCGCTGGATCCATCGGCGTGCCACCGATAGCGATTCTCCGGCGGGCGTCGCGGTGGCGGGGGTCCCCATAGCGGAAGGCGCCGAAGGCGTCTGAGCACATGGGGGAGGGCCGCCGCGACAGGACCCGCCGGCTACTCGCCATACTCCGGCCTCGCCCATGGACCACATCCGCAACTTCTCGATCATCGCCCACATCGACCACGGCAAGTCGACCCTGGCCGACCGCATCCTCGAGGTCACCGGAGCGGTCGATCCGAAGAAAATGCAGGCGCAGATGCTCGACTCGATGGACCTCGAGCGCGAGCGCGGGATCACGATCAAGGCGCAGGCGGTGCGGGTCGAGTACGCGGCGTCTGACGGCGAGGCCTACCACCTGCACCTGATCGACACGCCGGGCCACGTCGACTTCTCTTACGAGGTCTCGCGCAGCCTCGCCGCCTGCGAGGGCGCCCTGCTCGTCGTCGATGCCGCCCAGGGGGTCGAGGCGCAGACCGTCGCCAACACCTACCTTGCGATCGAGAGCGGGCTGGAGCTGATCCCGGTGATCAACAAGGTCGACCTGCCGGGCGCCGAGCCGGACCGAGTTGCCGCTGAAATCGCCGACCTCACCGGCGGCGACCCTGAGGAAGCACTCTGGATATCCGCCAAGACCGGGGAGGGTGTGGCCGAGGTGCTGGAGGCGATCGTCGCTCGGGTCCCGGCGCCAAAGGGCGAGCCGGAGGCCCCGGCGCGAGCGCTGATCTTCGACTCCGAGTTCGACCAGTACCGCGGCGTGATCGCCTACGTGCGAGTCGTCGATGGCTCCTTCGGCAAGCACGAGCGGATCGTCGCGATGCAGAACGGCACCGAGGCCGACATCGACGACATCGGCTTCTTCCGGCCGGAAATGACCGCCGTGCAGGGCATGGACGCCGGCGACGTCGGCTACCTGATCACCGGCATCAAGGACGTCGCCAAGCTGCGGGTGGGCGACACCCTGACCGCCCTCGAGCGCCCGGCGACGGAGCCGCTCGAGGGCTACCGCGAGGTCAGGCCGATGGTCTTCTGCGGTCTCTTCCCGATCGACACCGATCGCTACGAAGACCTGCGCGACGCGCTCGAGAAGCTGGCCCTCAACGACGCCGCGCTCTCCTGGGAGCCGGAGACCTCGGAGGCGCTTGGCTTTGGCTTCCGCTGCGGCTTCCTCGGCCTGCTTCACATGGAGATCGTGCGCGAGCGGCTGGAACGCGAGTACGGCCTCGACCTGCTGGCGACGACGCCGAACGTGCGCTACCAGGTGCACCTGACCAACGGCGAGGAATTCGAGGTCCACAGCCCGACCGACCTGCCCGATCCGGGCACGATCGAGACGATCGAAGAGCCCTACATCCGCGCCACGATCATCTGCCCCTCCGAGCAGGTCGGCGCGGTGATGGAGCTCTGCCAGGGGCGTCGCGGCACCCACGTCGATATGCACTACCTGAGTCCCGTGCGGGTGCAGATCCGCTACGACATGCCGCTGGCCGAGATCGTGCTCGATTTTTTCGACCTGCTGAAGTCCTCGACCCGCGGTTACGCCTCGCTCGACTACGAGCCGATCGGCAACCAGGCCTCCGACCTGGTCAAGGTCGACATCCTTCTCGCCGGCGACAAGGTCGACGCGCTCTCGATCATCGTCCACCGCGAATTTTCCTACGAGCAGGGCAAGCGCCTGGTCGAGCGGCTGCGCAAGACGATTCCGCGCCAGCTCTTCGACGTGCCGGTGCAGGCCGCGATCGGCTCCAACATCCTCGCCCGTGAGACTGTCAAGGCGCTGCGCAAGGACGTCACCGCGAAGCTCTACGGCGGCGATGTCACCCGCAAGCAGAAGCTGCTGAAGAAGCAGAAGGCGGGCAAGAAGCGGATGAAGTCGGTGGGCCGGGTGGAAGTGCCGCAGGAGGCATTTCTCGCCGTGCTCGAGATCGACGAGTAGCGCCGACTGGCCAGACGACCAGGACCGCGGAGCGTCTCTAGACTGCCGCAGCCATGGCTATAAAGACAGAGGCAATAGGCAAGGAATGGCCCGCCACGACTTATGAGGTGGGCAAGGAGAAGATCCGCGAGTACGCGACGGTGGTGGGACTCGAGAACCCCGTCTACTTCGACCGCGAGGCCGCCAGCGCCGCCGGCTACCGCGACGTCGTCGCGCCGCCGATGTTCGCCGTGGTCTACAGCTCGCCCGCGGTTGGGCCGGCGATGTTCGACCCGGACGTCGGCATGAACTTCGCCGCGATGGTGCACGGCGGCCAGGAGTTCGAGTGGGGGGAGCCCGCCTGCTCGGGCGACGAGATCACCACCGCGGCCAAGTGCCTGGACATCGCCGAGAAAGACGGCAAGGGCTTCTACATCTTCGAGACGAACGCGGTGAACCAGAACGGGGACCAGGTCGCGAAGGGCACCTGGACCCTGATCGTGAGGGGGGTCTGAGATGGCGGACTTGAACGTCGGGGACGCGATCCCCGAGCTGAAGGTGACTCCGGACAAGTACCTGCCGCACCGCTACGCCGGTGCCTCGGGCGACTTCAACCCGATCCACATCGACCCCGAGTTCGCCAAGGCGGTCGGCCTGCCGAACACGATCCTGCACGGCCTCTACATGATGGGCTTGACCTCGCGGGCGGCGATCGACGCGGCGGGCGGCGACCCGAAATCGCTGAAAAGACTCTCGGTTCAGTTCCGCGGCATGGGCGCGCCGGAGACCGAGATCGTCGTCAGCGGCACCGTTAAGAGCGCCGAGGGTGACACGGTGGTCATCGACACGGTTGCTGCGCAGGGTGAGAATCAGACGATTCGCAATGCCGAGGCGGAAATCCAGCTTTAAGCGTTGGGGAGTGCCGGGTGGGCCTCCCAAAACGCTCGGCAGGAGCCTCGCTTGAGTGTTTTGGGAGGCCCACCCGGCACTCCTCTTAGACTCCAAGCGTGCTTTCGCAGCGGCAAGAGCTGATTCTCAAGCTGGTCGTCGACGCATACCTCGCGTCGGGGAAGCCCGTGCCTTCGAAGGAGATTGCCGAGCAGCGACAGGTTGAGTGGGGGCCGTCGACTGTTCGGGCGGAGCTGGCGGCTTTGGAGGCCGCTGGCTACCTGACGCATCCGCATACTTCCGCGGGGCGGGTGCCTACCGAGATGGGGTATCGCCGCCACGTCGACGCGATGATGGCTACTGGGGGGCCGCCGGCTGAGAGTTCGGTTGAGTTGGAGCTGCGGCGGGAGATCGATACGGCGATGCGGGAGACGACCGCGGCGCTGGCCCGGGTGACTGACCTGATGGCGTTGGTGACGGCGCCGCCGGAGACGGTGGCGGCGACGATCCACCGGGTCGAGGTGCTGCGCCTGCAGCCAACCCGGGTGATGGTGGTGGCGATCGCCTCCAACGGCGCGGTCGCCAAGCGCGTCTTCGACTTCCCGGGCCCGGTCGATCCCGGCCTGGTCGAGTGGGCCTCGAGCTACCTCAACGAGCAACTCGCCGGCATGGGCCTCGGCGCCCGCATGATCGCCAGCCGGCTCGCCGATCCGGAGCTGGCCCCGGTCGAGGCCGGGTTCGTCGCCATCCTGGCAGCCGCCTTCACGGAGCTCGAGCAGGAGGAGTCGGCCGACACCCTCTACACCGACGGGGCCTCGCGCCTGCTCTCCGAAGCTCATTCCGCCGACTTGCCCCGCGCCGACATGTTGATGACCGCGCTGGAGGAGCGGGCTACGCTGCTGGGCATGCTGCGCTCGGCGCTCGGCCAACGCTCCGTCTTCCTCTGGATCGGTGGCGAGAACCCGCGTCCCGAGCTGCGCTCGGTCAGCGTCGTCGGCGCCAACTACGGCCTCGCTCACCGCAACCTCGGCGCCGTCGGCGTGGTCGGGCCGCTGCGCATGGACTACGCAACCGCGATCGCATCGGTCCGCGGCGCCGCCCGCGAGCTCTCGCGTTACTGCGAGACGGTCTACGACGGCTGATGCCGGCCGACTACTACGAGCTGCTCGGCGTCGAGCGCGGCGCCTCCGAGGCGGAGGTGAAGCGGGCCTTCCGCAAAGTCGCCCGCGAGCTGCACCCCGACGTCAACGCCCACGATCCGCAGGCCGAGGAGAAGTTCAAGGCCGCTGCCGAGGCCTACGAGGTCCTCTCGGACCCCGAGCAGCGTCAGGTCTACGACCGCTTCGGCCACGACGGCTTGCGCCAGGGCGGCTTCCCGCCCGGTGGCGGGGCGGGCTTCGGCTCGATCGAGGACCTGCTCGGCGCCGTCTTCGGCGGTGCCTTCGGCTTCGAGGTGCGGCGCGGGCCGATGCGTGGCCAGGACTTGATGCACGCGGTCGAGATCACCGCCGTGCAGGCCATGCTCGGCGCCAGCGTGAAGATCCCCAGCCACGAGGGTGAGCGCGAGATCGAGCTGCCCTCCGGCGTCCAGCACGGCACCCAGTTTGCCCTGCGTGGCCACGGCCTTCCCGGTGCCAATGGCGGCCCTCCGGGTGACCTGCGCATCGTCATCCACGTGATCGTGCCCAGTGACCTCTCCGAGGAGCAGCGCGAGCTGGCCGAAAAGCTCGAGGCGTCGCTGGAGCCCCGCAACCTGCGCTCCGACGAGGGCGACGAGGGTTTCCTCTCCCGCATGCGCAGAGCCTTCGGTTGATCCGCCTCGCCGTCCGCTGCGCTCCCGAGCAGGCGGAGATCGTCCTCGCCGAGCTGACGGTGCTGGCGCCGAACGGCGTCGAGGAGGAGCAGGGGCCGGGCTACGTCGAGTACGCGATCTACGGTGGTGAGGGCGAGCTGCCGGAGCTGGGCGAGATCGAGGTGGCGGCGGGCGACGGCCTGGTCGAGGTGGTCTCGACCGAGGTCCCAGACGACTGGGCCGACCGCTGGCAGGACTTCCACAAACCACTTTTGGTCGGCGGGCGCCTCTGGCTGCGCCCTTCCTGGGAGGAGCCCCGCGAGGACACGATCGACCTCGTAGTCGACCCCGGTCGCGCCTTTGGCACCGGCGCCCACCCGACCACCCGACTCTGCCTCGAGTTCCTGCTCGAGCTGGCTGAAGCCGGCGAAGCCAGTGGCCCGCTCACGGACCTCGGTACCGGCTCCGGCGTGCTGGCGATCGCGGCGGCAAAGCTCGGCTGGGACCCGGTGCGGGCCTATGACCACGAGGAGCCCTCGATAGAGGCGGCTGGTGCCAACGCCGAGGCCAACGGCGTCAGCATCGAGCTGGCGCGGGTGAACCTTCGCGAGGGGCTCCCTGAGCTTTCCCCGGTCGTCGTGGCCAACATGACCGCCCCGGTTCTGCGGGTGGTCGCCGAGCAGCTGGAGCGAGAGGGGGATCGGGGGAGGGCTCGGCCGAGCCTCCCCGCTGTTGCTCTGACGAGCCCTCCCCCGATCCCCACCACGTTGGTGCTGTCGGGTCTCCTGCCTGCCGAGCTGGACGAGACTGCCGCTGCGTTTGCGCCGATCGGTCTGGCCGAGGCGGATCGGCGGCTACAGGGCGATTGGGCAGCCTTGGTCCTTCGGCGCTAGCTGGCGACTTTGTTGCGGATAGCGGAACAAAGTCGCCAATCCACCGGCGGCGCAGGTATGTTTCGGCCCGATGCTGGCGACCATCATCGACCCCGGCTACAAGATCGCGCTCTTCCTGCACATCCTCGCGGTCGTGCTGGCGTTTGGTCCGACCTTTGGCTACGGGTTCTTCTTCTCCGTGGCGCCGCAGTTTCCCCGCGCCACACCGGCGATCATCGCCGGTGTGCAGAAGGTCGATCGTTACCTGGTCACTCCCGGAATGATCGTCCTGCTGGTGGCGGGGATCTACCTGCAGACCGACGGCGACTGGGACGCCAGCGAGGCATTCCTCAGCGTCGGGTACCTGGCGATCATCTCGCTCTTCGCCCTCCAGGGTGCCTTCTTTCGACCGCAGACGCGCAAGGCAGGGGAGCTGGCCGAACGCGACCTGAAGGCCGGCGACACGCTCAGCGATGAGTTCAACGCTGTAAGCCAACGGCTCAGCAAAGTGGGAGGGCTTGCCGGCCTGATCGTCGTCGTGACCATCTTCTTCATGACCTACAAGCCGTTTCTCTAGACGCGGCGCCCTGACGGACCTGGCTGCCACCGGAAGCGCGCTCGACGCCTCGCTGCCGATCGCGATGTTCGATTCGGGGGTCGGCGGCCTCACCGTCCTGCACGAGTGCCTCGTCTCCCTGCCCGAGGAGGACTTCGTCTACCTCGGCGACACTGCCTGGTTCCCGTATGGGACGAAGGACACCGATGGGCTGCGCTCGCGGATCCGTTCGATTGCCGAGAGGCTTCTGGGCGGCCGCGCCAAGCTGCTCGTGATCGCCTGCAACACGGCGACCGCGATCGGCGAGGACGTGGCGCGGGAGGTCGCGAGCGAACACGGGGTGGAGGTCGTGCCCGTGGTCGAGCCGCAGGCGGAGATCGCCGCCGCGATCACCGAGAGCGGCAAGGTCGGCGTGCTGGCGACGCCGAACACGGTCGAGAGTGGGTCCTACCGCCGTGCGCTCGAAGGTCAGGGGCGCGCGCTCGAGGTAACCGAAGTCGAGGCGCCGGACCTGGCGCCGTTCATCCAGGACGGCTCGCCCTTCGACGACGGCGTGCTCGAGATGGCTCGTGGCTACTGTGCTCCGCTGGGGCGCGCCGATGTCGACACCCTGATCCTCGGCTGCACCCACTACCCCCTGGTAGCTCCAATGCTGCAGCGCATCCTCGGCCGCGACGTGCGCCTGGTCAGCGGTGGCCACGCGGTTGCCGCGGCGGTTCAGCGCACCCTCATACGGCAGGGCCTGGCGCGTGAGCCCGACGGCGAAGGTGATTACCGCTTTCTCTGCACTGGGGACGTCGATTCCTTCCACGAGCTGGGCACGCGTTTCCTCCAGATGCCATTGGGCGGCATCGAGCGGATCGAGATACTCGGCGCTGATTGAGTTCTGCGCGTCGGATTTTTGGCTTCCGCCACATGCATGACCCCCATGCGCGTCCGAGCATGTGAAGGTCTTGAGCATGTTGACAATAGGCTTCGGCAATACCGTATATACTCATCCTGTGGCGAAGGTGATGATCTCAATCCCAGATGACCTGCTCGAGCGCATCGACGCTCAGGCTCATGCCAGCCAGGAGACTCGCAGCGGCTACCTGCGCCGCTTGGCTGAGCGGGAGCTGAGGGCCAATCAGGCACAGCGGCGCCAGGAGCTTGCGGAACTTCTGGACAAGGCCACCGTGCGCGGGGGAATGGGCGGCGACGCCGCTCGACTGATCCGTGAAGACCGCGAATCTCACTGAGGTGCGACTGGTCGACGCCAGTGTCTGGGTCGCGATCTCCGACCCTGATGACAGGTACCACGCTGCGGCGCACGCAATCGTGGCCGAGGTCGAGCAGTCATTGGCGGCCCTCGATTTGACCTTCTACGAGGTGGCCAACGTCATGGGTCCCAAGAAGGGGCAGCGGCGAGAGGGGCGCTTCTTGCTGAAGCTGATCGAAAGACGCTGCGGCGAGAACCTGATTGCGGTCGACTCGGACCTGATCGAGTCCGCACTCGAGGTCGCGGCCGAGCACGGGCTCACCATCTATGACGCCGCCTACGTCGCCGCCGCCCGTCGTCACGGCTGGACCCTGGTCAGTACCGACATCGCCGACTTGGTCTCCAAAGGGCTCGCGGTGGCGCCCGACGCGGCCGACTACCCTTAGACCGGATGAGCGTTCTCGAGCAGGTGCAGGCTGACGTGCGGACCGCGATGAAGGCGGGCGACCGCGAGCGCACCGGCGCCCTGCGGATGATCGTCGATGCCTTGCAGAAGGAGGCCAAGCTCGGCGACGGCGACGAGGTCGCGGTTCTGCAGCGCGAGCGCAAGAAGCGGCTGGAAGCGGCCGACGCCTACCACGAGGCCGGCCGCACCGAACAGGCCAAGGACGAGCACTTCGAGGCGGGGCTGATCGAGGCCTACCTGCCGCAGCAGCTCTCCGATGAGGAGCTGGCCGGGCTGGTCGATGCCGCGGTCAGCTAGACGGGGGCCAGCGAGCAGAAGCAGATGGGGCAGGTGATGTCGGCGCTGATGCCGAAGCTGGGCGGGCGCGCCGACGGCAAGCGGTTCAGCTCGGCGGTGCGTGAGCGGCTTGGCGCGTAGGCAGCTGACCCTCGACAACACGGTCGCCGCCGAGCTGGCGGGCTCCGAGGACGCGGTGCTGCGCGAGCTGCGCGGCCACCTCGACTGCGACTTCCACCTGCGCGGCAACGTGCTCACCCTCGACGGCGAACCCGATGACGTGCAGATGGCCGCCACTGTGGTCGACGAGCTGGTCGAGCTGATCGAGCAGGGCCACGAGGTGGCGCCGGGGACGATCGAAGCGGTGACCGGCGCGCTTGACGCCGACGAGAGCCCGGCGGAAATCCTCGAGGACGTGGTCTGGCGCCACCGCAACACCAAGGTCGCGCCCAAGACGGTCAACCAGCAGCGCTACGTCGACTGCATCCGCAACAGCACGATCACGTCCGGCAT
>Ga0164298_10000369_pt1 | contig 12510 bp, 15 predicted proteins | sample Whisoiple_216_MG_FD_109713 | JGI IMG/M metagenome (GOLD analysis project Ga0164298, IMG submission 109713) | Unamended control soil microbial communities from upstate New York, USA - Whitman soil sample_216_MG | ecosystem: Environmental > Terrestrial > Soil > Agricultural land ... | reverse complement strand
GCGGTCTGAGAGGCCGTAAGCCTCATCAATCGCCTGCTGGGCTTCGCGCTTCAGGGCGAACGTGCCCTTGCCTTTGTTCCAGCGTGGCCTGGCGACCCGGCGTTTGCCGTCTCGGCCGGTGTACCTCGCTACCCAGACGATCTCCCCGGAGGGATTGCGGCGTTTAGTCGGAGCCTCGCGGCGCGTCATGCCGGCTCGTCCCTTCGTTGGGCGAGGAAGACGTTTACGTCCGCCGGGTCGATCCGGCGGGAGGCTCCGAGCTTGTAGGAGGGCAGCTCTCCCCTCCTGATCCAGTTGCGGATCGTGCGGTCTGAGACGGCGAGATAGGTAGCAAGGCTGCGCTCGGTGAAGAAGGTGATTGGCGTGGCATTTCTCTCCATGCCCCCTTGGTGCCGAAAGGGCCTTCGCTTGATCCACTTGTTCGGCAAAAGACCGAAGGTCAAGGCTCCTGCCGGGCCTCCATACAGGCGGCCTCCGCACGGCGAAGCCGTGCCACAATCGGCCGCCGGAGGCACGGCCGGAGTCGTCAACGCCATCACGCCAGGGCCTTCCTGACGTTTGGAATCATCGAACTGCGGCCCAGGCACGAATCGGGGGGATTCGTAGTGTGTCGGCGGTTGGGTTGTTGCTGTTTGAGTTCTTCCTTTGCCTGCTTTCTTGGGTCCTTCTTCTTGCTTCTCTTGGCTTTCGGTTTTGGCTTCGTTCTTTGTTGGGTTGCTTCTTCTTTTGCCTTCTTGCTTTGGACTTTGGCTTGGTTCTTCTTCTTGTTGTTGGCTTCATTTGTTGGTCTCATCCGGAAGCCGCGTCAGCGGTTTCTCGGAGGCCGGGGCAGGAAGCGGAGCCATCAAGCCCCGCAACCTCCCTGTGGCCTGCGCCCCGGCCCCCGAGAAACCGCTGAAAGCTCTCCCCTCGGGTTGGGCTAAGAGACACCCCCGAGCAGCTCGTCAAAGCGCACAGCCGCCCGGCTCGGGCTGAGCCGCCGGCAATCGCAGAGAATCAAGCCGTCGCGCGCCAGTTCTCGGACCGCGCGCTCAATCGCATCCTGTTCGCAGCTTCGCCGGTCCGTCTCAACCCGCAAGGCAAGCTCCAAGATCGTCAGCTGGGCCGGGTACAGAACCAGCGCTTCAGTGAGGACCGAGCGCTGGATGATCTCGTCCTCTTGGGCGGTCGTCAGAACGCGCCGCCGGATATCTTCGTCGTGCATGGGAGCTAGTACCTCCTGTGCCACGGCCCCGGGGGCGTTCCACCGCCCGCCGGGGCCACTTTTTTTGTTCGGACGAGCCGATGGTAGCAAGGACCGTTGCTACCTAGCAACACCTCATGGCTTCGCCTGGATGATCCTTGCGACTCGCGTGAAGTGCAGGCCCGTCTCCTCAGCTATTTCTCGCGTAGATAGGCCAGCTGCCTGGGCCTGCTCGAAGCTCTTGCGGCGAGCCTCGCGGACTTTCTCGTGCTGCTCCTGCGAGTGCTCGAAATCGGACTGCGCTTTGCGAATTGCCTTGCGTGCTTTGGCCTGAGCCGCGTCCGCCATGCGCTGGACCCTATTTGGCCCGCCGAAATGAGACCAAGATGACACCAAGACCTCGCGGAACCGCCCGGAACGCCGGGGAGGCGCACGGAACGTCGATTCGGGAGCAACCGTCGTAATCGGCTCTGCACCGGGAAATGCACGGCCATCCGAGGAACACCAAGGAACGCGCCAGACAGGATTCGAACCTGTGACCTTCGGTTTCGTAGCCCGAGCCGGTGGGTCGGCTGGGCTACGTGGAGCCCGGTTTCAAGCGGTTTCCGGCGAATCGCGGCCCGCTGGGATCGGCTGGAATCTGTGGGGCATGTTGCCCCATTTGTTGCCCCAGCAGATGCTTCTTGCCCGTATGAAAGGCTCAGCATTGAATGGCGCGAGGCGTGTCAGCGATAGCGGCGAGTAGGGCAGAGGCCGAAGCGCAGATTGACGAGGCGCAGCACAACGTTCGCGTAGTCCACTGCCGCGAGGTTGACCTAAGCGGGCTGCCGCCACTACGGAGCGGACCTCTGCCTCGGCATTGGGTGGTCGTGGTTGAGGACTCGACACCCGAGCTGGCGGCTGAGCGACCACAGCAAGAGAACCCAGAGGAGGAGTGCGAACGCCACACGCGGCAGATGTACTTGGCAATGGCAACCGATCCGGAGATTCTCGTCACTGGCCAGCGGGAAGGCTTCGACTGCCCAGCCTGCGAAGAAAAGATTTGGTTCGACCTGCCTGCACCGCGCGAGAAGGCCGACTCGGGCCACCGCGACTGCCCGGAATGCGGGATCCACCTCACCCTCTCAAAATCCGGGGACGGGTGGGAGGTCTTCGTGCCGCCTACCAAGCCGGAGAAGAAGTGCATCTTCTGCGGCGCTCGGGCCGACAGCATGGAGCATGTGATCCCCGCTTGGATCTCAAAGCAGCTCGGTATTAAAGAGAGGATCGATATGGATGGCTCGATCCAGATCGGACGTCAGGTGCGAAGGCAACCAATCTCCTTTGCGAGCTACAGGGCGAGGATCTTCTGCGCTGGCTGCAACGAGCATTTTCACCACCTAGAGGATGAAGTGATCCCCTTGCTCGTCCCAATGGCCAAAGGGATCGTGATGAGCCTCGCGCCCGATAGCCAAGCACTCTTGGCCAGGTGGGCGGTCAAGACCGCGATAGCGCTGCTCAGTGCCGAACCGGGCGACCAAGGCATCGTCCCGCACGCGCACCGCACGGCGCTACGAAGCGAAAACCGGATTGCCGCTGACACTTGGGTGGGGTTCTTCCGCTGGCACGGCAGTCCAGTCCTGCTCAACGGCCAAGGAGTTGCCTCGAACCCGAGGAGCACGGAGCCGCCCCTGAAGACCTACTCGGCACTGCTCGCCTTCGAGGGGTTCGGCTTCTATGTCACTGCATTTGACGAAAAGCTTCCTCCCGGCAAATCACTGAGTGGCGACCGACCGCCAATGTTGAGCTTCCTGCCCGTCCGCACTGACCTGCTGCACTGGCCTCCGCCCCAGACCGACAATCGGATGCTGCCAATGTTGATGAGTTGGACTCCGCTCTCCTCAAATTCGTAGCCTGGGCCGAAGATCCCCGGGCACCGGAGGCGTGGTCCAAAAGCGGCGTCAGCAACCGAGATCGGCCGGATCTGTGGGCGGGGTTGCCCGAGGAAGCCGATCAGAGAGCGAGGAGGGCGTCAAGGCGGCGTCGGAGCATGTTGGCGCGCTCGACTCCGAGCGCGCCGTAGGCTGCGGTCGCACTATCCACGGCGTACTCGAAGTACGGCTTCCCCCGCAACTCGACCAGCTCCTCCTGAATGTACGCGCGCAGATGCGGTTCGGCGGCCTGGACCTCCGCGAGCAACTCTGAGCGCCCGTCGATCAGAGTCAAGACATCATGAATATCGAGGCTGCGCAGAACGTCGCCCTTGCCTCGGCCCTTCCACGCACAGAGCTTGGTCGCCACAAGCAGCGCCGGCATCGCGGCGCGTATCTCTGCCCCCGACTCGAGAGCGATCGTCGCTGCAGTCGAAACCGCCTCCTCATACCACGGATTTGAGAAACCGAGGATGTCAGGGTCGGTCGGCATGACATCGAGGACAAGCTGCGGGTCGGCGCTCGTCCAACGACATATGACCGGCTCATCGCTGGCCTCTTGGAGTCCTCGCTCACGCAAGCGAGAGCCGAGTCGGTGGTACTCAACACGGGTTGTCACCTCGCAAATGACATCGACGTCTTCGGTGGCGCGAGCTGGCGGCGCCCCAGGCTCGGTCAGCCAAAGGTAAATCGTTGCGCCGCCGACGAAGACGACCTCATCCAGGATCGGGCCAAGCACCACTGCGGCGGCCTCAAGTTGGAGCGCGCTCATCGGCTCACCTCCTGAGCCAGCCCACGAAGCTTCTTCACGAGAAGCTCCTCCGCCACGCTGCGAACGCGAGGATCGCCAACCCTGAGGCTGTCGAGGAGTACAAGGATCTCGCCCAGTTCCGGCCAGTCCTCGACCGCCTCCGGTGCGGCACCATGCAGCGGCTCGATTGTTTGTCCTCGGACGTCACCCCGAGCGGAAGGCCACACAGGCGGAGGCTCCTTTCCAGAGGAGTGGATCGCGCTGGCCATCGGTTCCGCCGCCCACGCTGCGGGCACGCCGGGCGCGAGAGCACCCAATTGGGCTGGAGCGACGAAGCGAAGCGCGTGGACAGCAAACTCCTCAAAGTGGGGAAAATGAACCTCGCGCGCCTTTCTTGAATAAATGCCAGCCGCCTGCGCGCGCGCCAACGCCCGCTGCACCACAGGATGCGGAACATGGAGACGATCAGCTAGCGACCTGTAGCTCCAATCTTCTCCCTGAGCAAGCAACCCACTGAGGACGTAGATGTCAGCATCCTTGATCACAGATACATCGTATCAAGTATCAATACAGAATACATCTGGGATTGTCGACCACATCAGCCAGTAGGGACGCGGGGCGCCGCAACGGCAAATCCCTGGGGACCGGGTATTTTCGCCGAGTGGACTACCCAGCCTTTGAAGACCAGCGGGTCAAGCACTTGGAGATGATCCAGGCAGTCGTTGCACGACTAGGAAGCAATAGTTTCCTGATCAAGGGCTGGGCGGTGACGCTTGCCGGCGCCTTCGTAGGCCTCGCGGTCAATGCTGAAGATTGTTCGCTCGCCCATATCGGCGTTGCCTCCTTGCTTATTTTTTGGGGACTCGACGGCTATTTCTTGCGAGCAGAGCGGCGCTTTCGGACTCTTGCCGAACGTGTCCGGAAGTTCGACGCGAAGATCGAGCCGTTCTTCATGGGCGCTACCGCTGGGTCATTCATCGAGGAATTCGACAAGAAACAGCGATGGAATCTGTCCTGGGCGGGCGCCAGCGCCAGCTGGACCTTGCTGATCTTTTACGGGACGCTGGCCTGCGCCAGCCTGGTCGCCTCGTTCTTGATCTAAGTCTGCTGATCAAGCGCAGCGCGAATCGCTTTACCTAGGTTCTCCTTGATCTCGTGCCGCATTCCCTTCTTAGGCGGCCAGATGTCGAGCTCGTCATCGCTCCACCGCGGAACCAGGTGCAGATGCAGGTGGAAGACGCTCTGCTCAGCCGCCTCACCCGCAGACGTGATCAGATTCATGCCTCCCGGCTCCAAGGCAGCATTGATTGCTTGGCCTATTCGAACGGCCGCACTCATTAGCTCCTCGACAAGCGGCAAGTCTGCGCTCCAGAGGTCAGTCACATGTGCTCGTGGGATCACCAGCGTGTGTCCAGGGGTTGCTGGTGCCGCCGGGAAGAACGCGAGCAAGCCGCTCGTCTCATAGATCATCTCGACCGAGGCGTCTTCGTTGGCCACGATCGCACAAAACGGACAATTTATTTTCGCACTTTCCGCCGAGGTACCCACGTTGACCCCAATCGTAGGGGATGATCTTCACAGGGCGGTTTCATGATCTGGGTCGCACAACAATACTGCCACTGAAAGGGAGATCCGATGGCACGGCAAGTTTTTTTTAGCTTCCACTATGACCGCGATAATTGGCGGGTATCAATCGTTCGAAATAGCCAAGTGATCAGCGGCTACGACAAGAGCCCGTTTTACGACAGGGCAGAATGGGAGCAGATCAAGAAGAAGGGCGACACCGCCGTCAAGAATTGGATAGATGCCCAGATGAAGGGCTCGTCGGTCACGGTCGTTCTCGTTGGCTACGAAACGGCCTCCCGCCGCTGGGTCAAGTACGAGATCGAGCAGTCACAGGCTCTCGGTAAGGGTTTGATTGGGATCGACATCAGCAAGATCAAGAACCAGAAGGGCGGAACCGACCCGACGGGAACCAACCCATTGCCAGCGGGGACGCCTCTATACCTCTGGAACAAGGAAGAAGGTCATAAGAACCTTGGCAAGTGGATTGATAGTGCCGCTTCCTAGCGGCTAGCTTCGTGATTTGGCATAAGACGAAAGAGCGTCTTCGCGTCGGTGACGCCATTCTCGGGCACTTTGAACTCTCCGGGTCAGATGACGCTCAGCCCGGCCTTCTGCGCTGGACGCCTGAGTCGGGCGCGATAGTCGAACTAGTCGATCCGGCCCGTTGGCCAGTTCCACTCGGCGCTGAACATCTCACCGTTCACGGGGTGATTGAGGAGTCGGATTCCATCACGCTTCTTAATGCCATCGTCAGGACCACCACCCTGGATGACCGGGTAAAGCGGATTGGTTCTTACACGCTGGCGATGGGGGACCACGTCGAGTCCGACACCATGTGGGAAACAGCGATCTATGCCTCCGCCAACCTTCCCGAGTGGAGAGGAATAACCGGGTTGACCCATTCGCTTCCAGACGCACCTGGGCAATCCTTGCACTACCGCATTGATTGGCAACCGCCGGAGATACAAGAGGTCTCTGTCCGAGACGCACGTATGCGATTCGTGACTGAGGTTGATCGAGAAGTTGGCCTAATGCCCAAATATTCACTCGGGTCGCGGCAGCGACTTGTCGTGCAGCCACGCCGGCCCATGCGACTAGAAGTTCTCTCCCGACGCTACGCGATGCCCCTCTTGGCCTTGACCGCCTTCGCCGCCGATCGGCCTGATGCGATCATCGAAGAGCATTACCTTCATGGTAAAAGGCAGCAGCGAATCGAGGTCTGGCGAGCCGGTTCGGTGGTGGAGCCTCCGGAGTGGCGCCCGAAAGGGTTGCTATTTCACGCTGGCGACCTCGCAGACTTCCGACTGGCCATCGTTCGTTGGTGGCGACTCTATGAGAAGGTGCGCCCCGCCCTCGGTATCTTCGGCGACCATCTGAACGAGGGGTCGTCGTTCTCACGACCCAGGCTGATCACCCTGCATACGGCGATTTGTGGGTACACCGACGCTCGTCACGGACACCGCGATCTCCGAAAGCTCCGCGCATATGCAGGGGTCCCCGACGAGGTTACGGGATGCTCCAACGCTGCCCTCGGTCTTTTCGGAGCTGCCAGGAACTATTTCGCGCATCTCGGAAACCCCGGGCAAAAATTCTCGGTTGCCGAAATTGAAGAGGGCACCATTCTTGCAACCCGGCGGGCGTCGGCTCTGATGCAGGCGAGTCTTCTTCGAGAGCTTGGCTTCAGTAAGACGCAAACCACTAAGTTCTTGCAGCGGCACTATCTGAACTGGCCGCTTTAGCCATTGCTGGTGTGGAACAGCGCTCCTCTAGAAGTCCGAGGGCTACTTCGCCAGTCGGCGCAGGGTCTCACGGTTGACCCGAATCGCGGCCTTGATCCTGTCGCGGCGCACTCTGGCCCCTCCGGGCAGGCCAAAGCGGAGCTTCGTTTTCTTGGCTGACAAAGGCTCCATCACCTAGACATTTTCCTTATCGCCAAGCGGAAGATCAAGCGCTGGAGCCTCGTCGCCTGGCAGCAAATGCGTGTAGCGGGTCAGCGTGAAGGCGGGCGAGTGGTGGCCGAGGGCGCGACTTAGCTGGAGGAGGTTGGTGCCTTGGCTGAGGTGGAGCGAAGCGAAGGTGTGGCGGAACGTGTGGAAGCCGGCCCAGGGGGCGCCGACCTCCTCTGCGAGCGGCTTGAGGACTCGGCGGCGGAGGTTGCCGGGAGCGAGCGGGTTGCCTGCTTCGTTTGGGAAGACGAGGGCGGTCGAGTCTTGATCGGGCTGGGTGGCGAGGTGAGCGCGGAGCTTCGCCGCGAGCGGCGACGGTAGGCGGACCTCGCGGCTGCCGTACTTGCTCTTGGGCGGCACGATCCGGTCGCGGACGATGGCGCGGCGGATGCAGACCTCGGGCTCGCTCTGGTCGAGCTGGAGGTGCAGGCCCTGAAGGGCGATCGCCTCGCTGATCCGGAGGCCGGTTGCTGCCAGGAGTTCGAAGAGTGGTCGGTGGCGTTCGGACGCCATTGCCAAGACCGCTGCGAGCTGCTCGCGGCTGAAGACCTTGACCTCCTCGTCGGGCAGCTGCTCGCGGTGGGGCATGGCAAGGCCCTGGGCTGGGTTGTGGCGAAGCAGGCCCTCGCGCTTGGCGGTCGCCAGGGCGGCGCGCAGCGGGATCACCGCATTGGCGATCGTGCGGTCGGTGAGGCACCTGCCTTGCTCTGATTCGTCGGCGAGCCAGTCCATGTAGCGAGCCAGCGCATAGGTGCTCACGTCGACCAGCTTCAGCTTGCGCGGGAAGTGGCGGTGCGCGTAGGCGCGGATCAGGCGGCGATATTCCTCGCGGGTGCTCTCGCGGAAGCCGCGGCGGCCCTGGCCGCGGTAGCGCTCGACCCATTCATCGACGTAGCGGAGGAAGCCGATCGTCGTGCGCTCCTGTAGCTCGCCACGGTCGCGGTCGGTCTCGCTCTCGCGCTTGATCCGCTTCGCCTCCTCATAGGTGTGGGCGTGGCGCTTTCGCTGCCGCCCGGCGCTGCGGAAGACGGAGACGTAGCCGATCGTCCGCCCCTCGCGGTCTACGCGCTTGAAGACGCCGGGCGTCTTGGTCTTTCTGAGCCGCCGCTTGTCGCCGCAGCCCGGATCGGCCGCCAGGACCGACGTATCCTGGGAAATGCTCATGAGCCTCAAACCTCGTGAGCCGGGGGCGGGCCGTTCCACCGGCGCCGCCCCATTTGCGTTGTCGGACAAAACGTTAACAGGGAAAAGAACCTCTCAGAGCCGTTTGAGCGCTTCTCCCTGGCTTCGCACTGCACTTCGTTCTGTAGCTCGCACTGCACTTCGCACTGCGGCTCGCTCTGTAGCTCGCACCCGCTCTACGCGAAGGCGACGGAAAGCCGCTTGTCGCCTGGCCTTTTCGCTACCGGCCTCCGCTGACTTGTATCCGTGAAATGAGCAAGTCGCAGCAGTGGGTCTCAGTCGCCGCCTGCTCACGGGTCCGACCCGCTGCATCAGCCTCGCCTGGCTCTGCTGACCTTCGCCCCTTTGACTCACCGCCCGGCATCCATTCGGATTGCCGACCTATCTGCATGTGGCCGATTGCGACGAATCCGTCGGTTGCCGCTTTTCGAGGGCCGAGGCAGGGACGGAGTCCTGCTTCCGGGAACTCCGTTCCTCCCTGTGGCCTGCGCCTCGGCCCTCGAAAAGCGGCAACAGCACCAGCCGTCAGCCCGCTCGGGTGTCGAGCCGGTCCAGCAGCTCCTCGCAGGCGCTCTTGGCTCGCCGGTAGCGCTCCCTCGCTTTCTCTTCTTCGTCTTGCAGCAGACGCATCGAGGCCGAGCCCACCAGCACGCACTCGGCTTCTCCGTGCAAGCGCCTGAGCAGTTCCATCAGGTCATGGGGCGGCATCGTCAGGTCGACGCCCTTGCGGCCTTCGGCCTCTCTCCAGCCAAGATCGTGCATCAGGCGCAGGTCTTCGCCGAACTCGATGCCGAGTTGCTCGGCCTTCGCGAATTCCTTGTCCTCCACAGCGAGCCATAGGTCGCCGATGGCGCTCAGGTGATTGAGGACGAGCTCGTAGAGCGCGTCGCGCTGGTCGCGGTCGATTGTGGCGGTTGGGCCGGGCACGGTGTCCCCCTTCGTTCAGGGCACCGAAGAGACGCCCAGGGATGCCGTCTAGCTCTCGCGCCTGGGGTACCGTCTCTCTCGCATCGAAGGCTTCTACTTCGGTGCCTGGCCCCGGGGTGTTCACGCGCCGCCGGGGCCGCTATTTCAACTTGTCGCGGCCGAACGTAGGTGGACGAGATGCCCGTCTCAAGGCCTGGCGCGAAACCTCACTGGCTTCTCACATTGCCCCATGCGTTGCCCCAGGGCCGTTTTCGCGCTCCAGCGGAATCCTCCAAAACCCCGCAAACCCGCTCCCCAAGCGGGATTCAGCGAGCGCGCCAGACAGGATTCGAACCTGTGACCTTCGGTTTCGTAGACCGACGCTCTATCCAACTGAGCTACTGGCGCGGGATTGGGCCGGATGGCCCGGAGGGGCGATTCTAGGGACTTGGGGGCGTGGTTTGGCGGCTTCCGCCTAGCTGGGCTGGTTCAGCCGCACGTGCCAGTGGACCGTGGCGGTGGCTACTCGCTGGCCGTCGGCATCGGTTAGCTCGATCTCGCAGGGGAAGACGACCTTGCCCTCGGCGTCGAGGGTGGCGAGGGCCTCATCGGCGGGGACGCCCAGGGTGGCCTTGGCCTCGATCGGGCCCTTGGCGATCTTTTCGTAAGAGATCTCGGCGTTGCGGGCGAGCGGGGTGACGTCGCCCATGCGCTCGGCGAAGGCGCCGACGAAGGCCGCGCCCGAGGCCGTCTCGGCGACGGTGAAGAGAGCGCCGGCGTGCTGGGAGCCGACGTGGTTCTTCAGCTCGGCGCGCTCGGGCAACACCGCGGTCGCCTCGCCCGCGGCGACGCTCGTTATCTCCAAACCGAGGAAGCCGGCAAAGGGCACGGCCTGGGTCAGGCCCTGGGCGATCGCGTCGAAGTCGGTCATCGTCGGGCACCCTATCCCGTTCCGGTGCGCTTTATGCACCCTGAGCGCGCATAAAGCGCACCGGAAGGCTCAGCGGCCCTCGAAGGTGGCGTGGCCGGGGCCGCCGTGCTCGAGGAAGGTCTTGACCGCGCGCTGTAGGTCCTCGGTAGCGAAGAGCTCGCCGGCCTCGGTGCGGATCGCCTCGTCGGCGGCGGGGATGCCGCCCTCGCGGAAGCGGCGCAGGACCAGCTTGGTCATCGCGTGCGCCTTGGTCGGGCCGGCGGCAAGCTCGGCGGCGAAGGAACGTGCCTGCGCATCGAAGCCGTCGTCCTCGAAGACCCGGTTGACCACGCCCCAGCCCTCCAGCTGCTCGGCGCCGAAGAGCTCGCCGGTCATCACGAACTCGCGCGCTCGGCCGCTGCCGGCCCGCTCGGCCAGTCGCTGGGTGCCGCCCATCGACGGCGTCAGTCCAACCACTTTCTCTACCAGGCCGAACTTCGCCGAGCGCGCGGCGAGGATCAGGTCGCAGCCCAGGGCCAGCTCGAAGGCCGCGGTCAGGGTCAGCGCGTGGGCGGCGAAGACGACCGGGAGCGGCAGCGCTTCCACCCGCTCGACCGCGCCGATCAACTCGTCCCAGAGGGCGCTCGCCCGCTCCGGCGTCAGCCCGTCGAACTCGGCGACGTTGACACCGCCGGAGACGGCGCGGCCCTCGGCGCGGATCAGCAGCGCCCGCGGCAGGTCGCCCTCCACCGCGGCGATCGTCTCCTGCAGGGCCTCGAACATCTCGCGATCGAAGAGATTGAGCGGCGGGCTATCGAAGGTGGCAACCGCCAAGCCCCCGTCCCGCTCCAATCGAATTGACATGCCAGGACCCTACCGCGTGCCTTGAGGCGTTCTGGGGCCAAGCGAAACAAGGAAGAGGAAGCCGGAAGGCAGTCGCCTTTCGGCGACCGATGACGCCGTAACGCGCCGGCCCCAGGACGCCTCAAGGCACGCGGTGGACCTCGAAGAGGTTGGTGCCCAACTCCTGCTCGGGCAACCCCGCCGTGATCGCGATCAGGTCGCCGGAGGCGGCGATGCCGTGCTTGGCGGCCAGCGCCGCGCAGTCCTGCAGCAGGCTGCGCACGTCGGTCTCGTGCTCGTTGAGCACCGCGGTGACGCCGAAGAGCAGCTTCAGCCGGCGCACGGTCTCGATCCGCGGCGAGACCGCCAGAACCGGCACGTTGGGCCGGTGGGCGGAGACGAGCCGCGCCGTGCGGCCGCTGCTGGTCGGCACCACCAGCGCCGCCAGCCCGAGCCGGTAGACCGCGCCGACCGCGCCCTGGGCAACCGAGTCGGCGACGTCCTGGGTCGCCTGGTCGGTGCGGCCGAAGAGCCAGTCGCCATAAGGAAGGTCGGGCTCGGTGGCGCGGGCGATCTGGTCCATCACCCGTACCGACTCGACCGGGTGCTGGCCCACCGCGGTCTCCTCGGAGAGCATCACCGCGTCGGTGCCGTCGTAGATCGCGTTGGCGACGTCGGTGACCTCGGCCCGGGTCGGCCGCCGCGCGATCACCATCGAGGCCAGCATCTGCGTCGCCGTGATCGCTGGCTTGGAGCGCCGCCCGGCGCCGCGGATCAGCCGCTTCTGCACCACCGGCACCTGCGCCAGCGGCAGCTCGATGCCGAGATCGCCACGGGCGACCATCACTCCCCCGGTCGCCGCCGCGACGATCTCCTCGGCGTTCTCGGCCGCCTGCTGCTTCTCGATCTTGGCGATCAGGGGGATGTCGGAATCGAGGCCGCGCAGGCGCTCGTAGACCGGCTCGAGGTCAGCCGCGGTCGAGACGAAGGAGACGGCGAGCAGGTCGACGCCCTGTTCGACCGCGAACTCGACCCAGCCGAGATCCCCCGTGGTCGCGGCCGGGGTCTTGATCCCGGGCACGTTCATGCCCTTGTGCGAGGAGAGCGTGCCGCCGACCTCGACCTCGCAATCGACGCCGCCGTCTTCGGACCCCCGCACGCGCAGCCGGATCGAGCCGTCGGCGAGGTAGACGGGCTCATCCTCGGCCAGCGAGGTCACGCCCGGCCAGGTAACGGGAATCGTCTCCTTGTCCCCCTCCACCTGCTGCGGCGTCAGTTTCACGTGCATGCCGGTCTCGAGCTCGGCGACGTCG
>Ga0164298_10000368_pt1 | contig 12546 bp, 10 predicted proteins | sample Whisoiple_216_MG_FD_109713 | JGI IMG/M metagenome (GOLD analysis project Ga0164298, IMG submission 109713) | Unamended control soil microbial communities from upstate New York, USA - Whitman soil sample_216_MG | ecosystem: Environmental > Terrestrial > Soil > Agricultural land ... | reverse complement strand
TTGTCGTCGTCAAAGACGTTCTGTAATTGAGTTTTTTGACCAGGCTATAAAAGCCATGGTTAATTCGGCTGTGCAGACCCCATCTTTAATCCCTCAAGTTGAGACCTGAATCCTTACAAAAATATTATAAGCTGCTTTCATTGCTATACTGAACTTCTGTTCAATTTCTTTTTCTAAATTTTCATCAATTTTATTGAGTTTTTTCATTGCTTCATGTAAAAAATAATTTCGACCTTTCTTCGATGGATAATCTTGATAGTTAGTTAGTGTAAAAGCAATGAAACCGAGGACAAATTCATGATCGTCTAGACGCTTTTTTCTATTTTCACTCAGATTAGTTACTCTTTCAAATTCATAAAGACTAGCTAACTTTTTCAAAAATTTAGTAGCGGAACCGGGATTGATTGCTTGACGAAGCTCTTGATTGTTTAATGGCAATCCACCCGTATTAATTCTTTGAAAAATTCTATATTTAACTTCATCAGGTGTTCCGGGTTCAATTAAATAAACGGTTAATTCTGTCTCATCTATTCTCCGTTGATAATCACGCGATAATTGGTCGTACTTTTTCTGATCTAGTTCTTTACTCAAAAATTCTAATCCAGTTAATTTAAGTGTCTTATCTAAAATAAAACTTTTAAAGGTACTAATTCTTTGTAATCCATCTATAATCAACCATTGAGTATCGTCCGTTGCATCTATATAAAATGCGGGAAGGGGAATACGAATCAACAAAGATTCAATTAGACGACTTTGGTTTTTACGGTTCCAAATATTGGCATTACGTTGAAAATCTGGAGCTAAATTAATTTCATTATGATTAATTCTTTTGAGAAGAAGATCCATTGTCATCGGTTTTGTCTTAACTCTAATTTTTGTGGGATCAAAAGGTTGTATTTCTTCTTCATCTTCATCATTTTCTGAATACTCATCATCAATCTCATCCTCCGAATCGGTTTCTTGAGCAAGCATCTCTTTTTCTCCATCTTCAATCTCATTGATTGTCATAATGATTATTCCTCAATATTTAGCTTGTGTTGGATACCTTTAGAGGTAAAGTACCACTCGATAAGTACGGTTTGTTGATTGACTAATGCCTGAATCTCCTGGTAGCGGATGGGTTGGACTTTTTGCTCGAAGCGGAATTTTGGGTCGTGGGGGGTGGAGGTGGTGGGGGAGGAAACAGCTATGCTGGGGCTGTCGTCGTTGGAGGAACGGTTGTTTGGGGGGGGAGACCCTACTGTCGCACTGCTGCTGGAGGTTCCACCACTGTTGATATAAACTGTCGTAGCGTTCCCAGATTTGCGGGGAAATTCCTTGGGGTTTCAGGCGGGTAGCGGCCAGGAGTAAACCGACCCCGTCACTGATAGGAGGGTGAATCGACCCGATATGATATCAATTACGACATACATTTAAAGTAACGTGGGCTGGCAAGGATGTCAATTGTGGCTTACATCAACGACTAGACGACAGGGAGGATTAATGGCCATGTCCCGCTTCCACCCCTGTTTGGAAAACGGGATCTACTGCACTCCCGCTTATTGATGGTGTAACTTTTTTTGTCCTTTTTCCTTTTCTGCCTTTGATTCCTTCATTTCACTATAGAGAATGACTTTGAGCAATTCGCCATGAATCATTGCGATTTTCCTAACTATCACTCCGCTTATAATTTATCACCAAATCCAACCAAAATCAAGAAATCGCCTTTTTATCCAAATAGTCATGGGTAAAGCAATCGAGGATGTTTTTAAAGTTGAAAGGAGAAATGGAGCAAGGCTTCAAGGTTGTTTAGAAAGTTGGATATAAGTCCCGAAACGCTGATTTTGACGTTTACCAGGCTATGATCTATCTCCCGTAGATAAAATCGTCGTTGATTTCGATATTGTCAACCCCTAATGCTGAACAGGAATACAAATCTCAAACTCCGTCCCTTTTTCTGGGGTTGAAAAACACCTAAGCGTCCCACCATGTTTTTCAGTAATAATCTGATAACTAATCGCCATTCCCATTCCGGTTCCCTTCCCTACAGGCTTTGTTGTAAAAAATGGATTGAATATCTGTGTTTGAATTGCTTCTGGAATTCCATTGCCATTATCGGCGATCGCAATTTTAACCCATTGCGAATCTACCACCGAGGTACTAATTGTAATACAACAGGGCTTTTTATCGATCGAACAAGCTACCTGTTGAGTATTTATTTCTTCCAGTGCATCAATAGCGTTTGCCAAAATATTCATAAATACTTGGTTAAGTTGTCCGGCATAACACTCAACTAGCGGTAAATCACCATAGTCTCGAATGACTTTAATTTCTGGATGTTCGGGCCGCGCTTTGAGACGATGTTGCAAAATTAACAGGGTGCTATCAATTCCTTCATGGATATCAACTTGTTTAAATTCTGACTCATCCATCCTGGAAAAATTGCGGAGTGACAGCACAATCTGGCGAATGCGATCGGTACCAATTCTCATTGAAGTCAGAATTTTAGGTAAATCATCTTGCAAAAAATCCAGGTCAATATTTTCTGCTTCTTTCTCAATTTCGCCAATTGGGTTGGGATAATGCTTTTGATATAGGTGTACCAAATTTAATAGACAGTCAGCATAATATTGTACATGAATTAGATTGCTATGAATGAAACCTACCGGATTGTTAATTTCATGGGCGACTCCTGCCACTAATTGCCCCAAGGATGAGATTTTTTCTGTCTGAATCAGTTGGGTTTGCGTTCGTTTTAAATTCTCTATTGCCTGCTCAAGCTGCTGAGATTTGTCTCGTTCTCTGGCTTCGCTATCGCGTAAGGTGACTTCTATTTGTTTCCGTTGAGCTATTTCGGCGGTGAGTTGAGCGTGGATTTCCAATTGTCTGAATACTTCCTCAAATGTGCTTGCTAAAAAATGAATTTCGTTAGCTGGAATCGTCTTGGGCATGGGAAAAATGCCAGTTTTTTTACTTTGAGAAACTGCTTCGTTTAAGTCCCGCAAGGGTTGCAATACATTTTTCTGAAGGAGTATCCCCATGATTAACAAAATTGTGATGATGCCAACTAGCAATGACAAAGTTGAGGTAATGAAGGTTCTGTCGGCTGCTTGCTTCATTTGGTTGAGATCGAGTAGCGCGATCGCCACTCCCCGTCGTTGAGATGCGCCAAACAAGGTACTGCTAAAAGGCAGAATTTGCGCGATCGCAGGCTGGTTGTCTACGACGGTATCTTGCCCGACTTCAATGCCTGCGGTTGCCGCCCGATCAATCGCGATCGCGAGTTGTGGATAGATCGAAGTGTATGGCTGATTAGTCGTATTCTGAGGACTGCGGGCGATCGCCATTCCAGATGGATTAACAATCGCAATTTCCATCACACCGGGCATCGTGGCAAAATTTTGTACAACCCGTCGCAGAATGCTTTTATTCTCCAACTCTAGTAAGCCTTCTGTAGAAAACTCCAGAGATTGTGTAATTGATTGAGCCCGGTTATGAACTTGCGTTTCTAAGTCAGACTGCATCAGCCGATAGTTAAGTCCCAGAGTTGCAAGTCCAACTGTGGTAATCGACAGCCCAACGCTAACCAGCAAGCGCTGCGACAAGCTATGGGGATGCAGGAATTTCGTCATAATTTCCATTCATTGATTGCTGTAGTTACGATCTCAGTGTTAATCTCCACATCCTGACGCGGCATCCGTCCGGCACGAGGGTCTGATTGTAATAGTTCAGCCATTTGAGCGATCGCCTCTGGCAACCTACCAGACAGAAACATCTTCTGCTGCATGGCAATGTCACCCTTTTTCAGACCAGCGTAATCTTTAGCAAAAGCCTCACCCTTCTGTCCCAGGTTTTGAGCAACTTTTTGAAACACTTGATTAGGTTTTATTTCCACCGCACTCATAATATCAAACCAAGCCATAATAAATTGCTTCACTTCAGCTTTTTTCTGGCGAATAATCGTTGACCGAGAAACCAACGTATCAATAACTAAACTATCAACTTCCTGAGTTGTAAAAATAATATTCCCCTTGATTGCTTGGGCAGTTTCGCCTAGAAGCGGTTGCCAGATCACGGCGGCATCTAAACGTCCCTGCTGCATCAAATCAACCGCTGTTTCGTTAGAGATATCTTCAATCTTGACCTCTTCGGGTTTAATCTGGTGCAACTTGAGGGCTTCCAATAAAATCAGATGATTCACCGTTCCCAGTTTCGCCCCGACTCTTTTACCGCGAAGGTTTGCCACTGACTTGATTGCAGGTTGAGCAACAATACCATCAGCCCCATGAGAAATATTTGTTACTATCAGCACCGCAGGCTTGTCACTACCCGAATCAGACTGCACCACATCCCACAAAGAAGCGAAATTAGCATCGAGATTACCGCGCAGCATGGCGCGAGTTGAATCTTGTTGATTCTCAAACCGAACCAGTTGCACGTCCAATCCGCGCTGTTTGAATAATCCCGCTTCCTGAGCATAAAGGGCAATATCAAATCCTGCCCAACTGACGATTCCCACACGCAGGGGAGCTAGTTGCTGTGGTGCAAGGCTACAAGCATTTACAATCAAGCTAACCGCCAGTGTCAAAACGCAGAGGACACTGAGCGATCGCCATTTCGTTAAAGTCAACCAACACCTACGCAATAATTGTCTAGTCCCGGTCTGAGCTTTGCCAGTCATCTATGCAGCCTCAACGCTCTTGTTCGTCGATGATAGCAATAACTTTTCTGGATGTCATTCCCTGAAAAAAAGCCCACAACAAATATAAAATAGAACTATTCTATTCGCTTATAATTTATTACAAAATCCAACCAAAATCAAGAAATCGTTGCTGATTCCCGCACATAAGAATTCACCGATTCATCTGCAGGGAAATGTGGTGAGAACTTCTACACAACGCCGATATTGCGATGCGAATCGCTTCCGGGAGTTGAGGGGTTCGTTGCTGTGGCGGTTTCTGGGCCGCTGCAATCCACGCTTCATCCACAGGGGAAAATTCCGTCCAACATCGCGGTAACGATATCAGCCGGATGAGAATGCTTCCGGGCCTCAACGAATTCCCTCAAACCCCATTTTTAAACTGGATTTGGGGGTTTTATTGCTAGGTTTTTTGCCTATAAGAGCCCGATCGCATCAAAACTTGCGATCTTGCGATCGCCCTTAACAAAGATCGGACTCTTCGCAGAATAATCAGGCTAGAAACTAAGAGAGCGATCGAGCATGAATTGAAGGGCGATCGACCTAATGGTAATTTTTAAGTATTGGGTATTGCGATCGCGAATGGCGCCATGAAGTTGTGGGACGGCAAATAACCGTGAACTGCTACATAACGCTGACCGAGTAGGCACGAATTGCCCCATCTACTGTCACAATAGTCATAGCATTCTCTAAAGCTTGACAGATAAGCATTCTGTCAAATGGAGCGCGATGTAATGGTGGCAGTTTAGCTAGTTGAGCTACGCTACTTTCATCAAGAGAAAGACTGACAATTTGATGAAGATCGCGCTGTTTGGGTAAATAGGTTTCGGGATGCTCCGGCAGAGGTAACTTACCCAACTGGTACTTGACAATTGCTTCCCAGACTGAAACTGCACTCAAATAGACCTCATTATCTGGCTCGCGAATTGCATCTCGAACATCTGTTGATAACTGCGCGTCACCACTGATGAACCATAAAAAGATGTGCGTATCTAGCAGAATCTTTATTTACCTTCAAATGCACTGAGGATATCTTCCGACAAAGGAGCGTCGAAATCATCTGGAACGGTAAATTCGCCTGCACACAAACCGAATGGTCGTAATTGCTTGCTGCTAGAAATAGGTCTTAGTTCGGCGATCTGCTTATCTGCTTGCAGGATAACAAAAGTTTCACCTGCCTCCACTTGACGCAGAAACTTTGAAGGATCGCGCTGAATTTCGTCAACTGTCACGTTCAACATAAAAATGCCTCAGTATAAAGCTTAATGGAGAATAATAATCTACTCAACTCAATTGTAGATAATGAAGCCTATGGTTTCACTTAGAATCGATATAGATTTGTCTATACATACGTCATAGACCCAGAAGTGAGGTTTTATTAACGTATCAGCAAAGGTCTGCTCCAAGCATGAAAAGCTCTGGCTATGCGTTCGTCAATCTCATTAGCGATGTTGCCGATACTTATGTCACGGTCAACGTGATTATAAACGCCATCTGTGTTGACTTCAAGCACCAGCCAATTGCCTTTTTCATCCTTCATTAAGTCAGCGCACCCGAATGAGTCAATGAGGTTGGTGCAAGTCAGGGCTTGGCGGGCTTGAAATTCTGCTTCTGACGGAATATCGCTTTCTTCTTCATATCTCGCGCCTTGTGCATGAGCGACGAATGGAGAAGTTTTTGTGCCGGAGGGAAAACGTCTGGCATTCCAGCCGAAAGTTTCGCCTGCCACGCAATACACCCGATACACTTCCGGCACCTCCAAGCGGATGAACTTTTGAAGAACGTATGGGCCCGGCCAATGATGCGGAATTGGCATCTCCAAATCTTGTAAACGATGTCCCGCAGCGCCGCAGCCCGTCGGCCATTTGAGAACCCATTGACTTTGCGTTTCGTTCTGAATGAGGCGTTTAACGTCCTCTTCTGAATCAAGAAGATATGTTTTTGGAGTAGCCACCTGATGTTTGGCAAAAACTTCTGCGAGATGGCGCTTGTCCGAAGCCAACTGAATTGCTTGAAACGGAACAAAACTTTTGCCGGCTGGTGGCGCTGAACTTTCCCAAGCGAGCAAATAATTATAGTCTGACGGCGACGAGCTAATTTCGAGGTTCATCACACGCGCCAAACGCAGTGCGTGTTCTTCAAAAATCCATGCTGCATCACCCGCATTGAGAATAACTGCTTTGATCTCTTTCATTTTTAATGATATGGCGCTGTTTTCCAACTCTCTTGACAAGTTTAGATCGAAGAATCGAAAAAAAAAATAGAAAACCCCCAAACCCGATTTTTAAAAGAGTTTGGGGGTTTTCTTCCTCCTATCCAGTGCAAATTACAACTTACTCGGCTCGATCGCCGGAGCACGCAGAGACACAGTTTTATCCGTAGCAGCCTTAGCCACAAGCGACGGCACAGAATCCCTCAGCTTAGCCGTCAACTGTACAGTAGTCGCATCGTAAACCTGAGTCAGAATTTTCGGATACAAACCGATACCGATAATCGGCACTAACAGCGAAGCAATGATAAACACTTCTCGCGGTTCCGCATCCACCAACTCTTCGTGTTCCGCCAATTCCTTATTCTCAGGCCCGTAGAAGATTTCCCGCAGCATTGACAGCAGGTAAATCGGAGTCAAAATCACCCCGACAGCAGCTAGAAATACCACGCAAACTTTAAACACGGGATTGTAAGCATCGCTCGTTGCAAAACCCACAAACACCATCAATTCTGCTACAAAACCGCTCATTCCCGGCAAAGCCAAGGAAGCCATAGAACAAGCAGTCCACATCGCGAAAACCTTACGCATTTTCTTGCCGACACCGCCCATTTCATCGAGCATGAGCGTGTGAGTGCGATCGTAAGTGCATCCTACCATGAAGAACAAACTCGCCCCGATTAAACCGTGGGAAACCATTTGCAGCATTGCACCGCTAATTCCCAAATCGGTAAACGAAGCTATCCCAATCAGCACAAAGCCCATGTGCGAAATTGAAGAATAAGCAATTTTCCGCTTCAAATTGCGCTGAGCAAAAGAAGTTAAGGCCGCGTAAACAATGTTTACCACACCCAAAATTACCAAGATGGGTGCGAAGGTAGCGTGAGCATCCGGGAGCATTCCCGCATTCATCCGGAGCAAAGCGTAACCGCCCATTTTTAGCAGAATTCCTGCTAGCAACATGTGGGCGGGTGCAGTTGCTTCGCCGTGAGCGTCAGGGAGCCAAGTGTGCAGCGGAAAAATTGGCAGTTTGACGCCGTAAGCTATCAAGAAACCTGTGTACAGGAGCAATTCTACATTGGGGGCATAATCTTTAGCTGCGATCGCCCGCATATCGAAAGTAACCGTATCGCCGTAAAACGCCATCGTCAGCGCGCCAACCAAAATAAACAGCGAACCCCCTGCCGTGTACAGGATAAACTTAGTTGCTGCGTACAGGCGCTTTTTGCCACCCCAGATTGACAAAATCAGGTAAACCGGGACTAATTCCAGTTCCCAAACCAGGAAAAACAGCAGCATATCCTGCACGGCAAAAACTGCTATTTGGCCGCCGTACATCGCCAGCATCAAAAAGTAAAATAGCTTCGGTTTAAAAGTTACTGGCCAAGCTGCTAAAGTAGCTAAAGTGGTAATAAAACCAGTCAGCAAAATCAGCGGCATCGACAAACCGTCAGCACCCACAGACCAATTTAAATCGAGTTGCGGCACCCAAGAGTAACTTTCTACCAGTTGCAAATCTGGATTGCTGAAGTCGTACTGAGTGTAAAAAGCGTAAACAAGTAGGGCAAAATCGATCAAACCCACAATTAGGGCATACCACCGCACCGTCTTGCCATCCTTATCGGGAATTAAAGGAATCAGCAAGGACGCAGCAATGGGAAACAGAATTGTTGTTGTTAACCAGGGAAAGTTAGCTGTATCCATTGCGTTTTAAAATGATCCATCAGTTATTAGGTTTAAACACATTTTGCCACTTTTAGCCTAAATTTTATACTTTCTTTATACGGCACAAAATTTTTTGCTATTATTTGGACAATTTATGCGATCGCAACAGTTAAGTTTAATGAAAGATTTATTTCTATTTGCTAATTGTCAAGTGTGAGTTCTTGAGCTAATACCCGTTCTTAAAACATCTTCTGGTGGGAAATTGCATTGCCCATTGGTGTCAACTTAAGCCGATGATCTGCAATTCCGCGAGTCCGCCAGAGGTTGAAACCCCTGGCTAATAGCGAAAGTCCTCGCTCAGAGGACTAATAGATATCTCCAAAAAAGCTAGTATTGAACAGGCAAGATGCCTGTTCCACAATAAGAGGTTTAAGGAGTTCTTCAGTCCTCTTAAGAGGACTTTAGCTTTGAGACAGGGAATTCATTCCCTGTCGGACTATCGGTTTTACCTGTTTGTTGACACACCTAGGCAGTGCCGCTTCCCTACAGATTTAACCGACTCCAGAAACGATCGCAAAACCCAGAACTGCGACAAACACAATCAGGGCATAAAATTGAGCGCGACCGCTCTCAAAGTATTTCAAACCTTCGCCGCTAACCAGGGTGATAAACCCTGTTAAGTTGACGACACCATCGACGACTCGCAAATCAACTTCCATGACTTGCCGCGCTAAACGGCGGCTGCCTTTGACAAAGAGAAAATCGTTGATCTCGTCGAGATACCACTTGTTGAGGGAGAATTCGTAAAGCGGTTTGATCTTTTGGGCGATCGCACTTGCGTCAATTTTACGGCTCAAATACATCAGAGAAGCCAAAGTAATGCCCAGCAAAGCAATACCTACAGAGCTTCCGCCCATGATTAGAAATTCCGTCAAATTGAACTCAGCAGCGTGTTCCAAAACTTCTTCCAGAGACTCGCCTGGAGCGCGAACAAACTGCTCGAAATAATTTGCAAACGGCGTACCGAGAAAACCGATAAACACAGAAGGTACTGCCAGCAACACTAACGGCAGAGCCATTGTCAGAGGAGATTCGTGAGGCAAATGGTCGTGCTCGTCGTGACTGTCGCCAGTTGATGCCAATTCCTTAACGTTCATCGCTCCCGGGCCAAAAACAACACCGGGTTGCAATAGTTGCCGCTTGATGGCGCTGTCATTGCCCCGGAATTCGCCCTCAAAGGTGCTGAAATACATTCGGAACATATAAAACGCGGTCATCCCGGCCGTCAGCCAGCTAACAGCCCACAGAGCGGGATTTGCTGCGAAGGCGCTGGCGAGGATTTCGTCTTTTGACCAAAAACCAGCAAACGGCGGAATTCCGCAGATTGCCAAATTTCCGATTAAAAAGCAACTAGCGGTAATCGGCATATATTTCCGCAAGCCGCCCATGACTCGCATATCTTGAGCGAGTGCGGGGTTGTGGCCTACAACTGCTTCCATCCCGTGAATCACTGAACCAGAACACAGGAACAGCATTGCTTTGAAATAAGCGTGAGTCATCAAGTGGAAAAGTCCGGCACTGTAAGCGCCGACGCCCATTGCCATCACCATGTAGCCGAGTTGGGAGATGGTGGAGTAGGCTAAGCCTTTTTTGATGTCATTTTGGGTAATCGCGATCGAAGCACCCAGAAATGCCGTAAAACAGCCGGTGCAGGCGATCAAATTCATGACGGCCGGCAGCCCTTCAAACACCGGGTACATCCGAGCGATCAGGAAGACGCCGGCTGCTACCATTGTCGCGGCGTGGATCAGGGCTGAAATGGGTGTCGGGCCTTCCATTGCGTCTGGCAGCCAGACGTGGAGGGGGAATTGAGCGGATTTGGCGGCCGGCCCCAAAAATATGAGGACGCCGAAGATTGTCGCCAGAGTCGCCGAAAGGGCGCCGGATTCGACTAAGGAGTGCAGGCGTTCGCCCATCACCTCAAATTCAAAGCTGCCGGTGGCCCAGTAAATGCCGAGGATGCCCAGCAGCAGGCCGAAGTCGCCGACGCGGTTGGTGACAAAAGCTTTTTGGCAGGCGTCAGCAGCGGGTTTGCGATCGTACCAAAATCCGACTAGCAGGTACGAACACATACCTACGAGTTCCCAAAAAATGTAAATCTGAACGATGTTCGGGCTGACTACGAGACCCAACATCGAGGCGCTGAAGATGCTCAGGTAGGCGTAAAAGCGCACGTACCCGTCATCGTGAGCCATGTAGCCGTCGGTGTAAATCATCACCAAAAAGGCGACCGTGGTGACGATCGCCAGCATCACCGCCGTCAGGGGGTCGATAATATAGCCCATATTCAGCGAGAAGTCGCCTGCAGAAGCCCACTGAATACTGCGGGTGTAGGGTGCGTGGCCCTGTAGTTGACTCCACAGCAATGCGAAAGAGAGTACCATTGACCCTCCGAGTGCGGAGACGATTAATATCGCATTCGCTTGTCGGAGTTTGTTGGTTGCCTGGTTAAAGGTGATTAAGCCTAGACCTACTAGCATTGCGCCTGCCAGCGGCAGGACAGGAATCAGCCAAGCATATTGATAAAGCAGTTCCATGACTGATAGGTAGTTTAAAGTTTCTACTAGATATTGCCAAAACTGTAAACAATTGTGACACACGCCTGCGCGACTGGGCAGAAATACTTGTTGCAATTCTCAAGCATTGTCGATCGACAATGCTTGAGACCTACTGCATATTTTCCCGATCGAGCCGATCGATCTAGTTCCCCTTAAATTTCTACCAAAATATAGATTGACAAATCCAGACTGTCTGGGACGGACAGGAATCAAGAAACCGGGTTTTTTAACCTATACTCTCGCGCTGCACCTATATTTTTGTAAAAAACTGTTTCTGCGTTCAGGACTGCGAGATTTGGCCATCAGGTGGCCGATCGACAAATCAGGAATTGCTTCTGCTTTCTACCTAAAAGCCGAATCGGTTGCAGCCGTTACCTGTTGGCTACTTCCTGAAGTTGCAGCCGTTGAGATGGGGAAGCTACGTGAGCCGCGAGCATCCAGGAATCCAGAGTCCGCCGCAGTTCCTCGCGCCCTTGGTAGTCTTCCAATCTAAATCGAACTTTATCGCCCTCAAACAAAATCAGCGTGGGCAGACTGGTCAGCCGATAAGTGTGGGCCAACTTGAAACATTGATCGGCATTCACCCCTACGAGTTTAACTTTTGAGGCCCACTGTGCCTCAAAAGTCTTAAGCGTGGGGTCGATCGCGCGGCACAAACCGCACCAAGGAGCCGAAAAGTGAACTAAAACTGGGGTAGAGGCTTGAAACACCTCTTGTGCAAAAGTGCGTTCGCTAACCGACAACACCATGAGCCCTCAAAATTTAATAATTTTTTTTCTATCCTAGGGATCATGCTACCAGTATATGTTCCTAGTTACACGCATCAAAAAAGGATGAATTTCCCAAAGCAGGCCCGTAAAAATGACTACACCTACGTAGGAAGGTCGCAAAAACTCAAGCAAATCAAGAGTTTGACGCTTTTGTAGGATTGCCAAAAATGGAATTATTGAGGTTCGAGTTTTGATGGTTTCAAAGGATTCTCCAAAACGAGCCTGAAGTCGCCTGTCGCCGTGCCACACTCCGAACAGGTGGTGAAGTACCAAACCGATGGAAGTGACGAGGGTAAAGCTAGTGCCAATCCACAGGGTGTGGGCCACGCACCAAATCAGTTGTCCCACCATTTGCGGGTGACGGGTGATACGAATGATGCCAGTTTCGTAGAGGTGAACTTGGGGCTTTTGGACGGCGGCAATTTCTAGGAGGTTGAAAGTTGCTGGGTACAGAAACAGAAAGGAAATTGCCGAAAGTATCCAAACAGCAGGTTTAACTCCGGGCACTCCCTGTACTTGCCAAAGCAGCAGGCCGTCGTAGCGGTGGTTGAAAAAGTAGACAATCAGAATGACGGCTAGCGGCAAACTGACAAGGGCAAACAAAAC
>Ga0164298_10000367_pt1 | contig 12554 bp, 22 predicted proteins | sample Whisoiple_216_MG_FD_109713 | JGI IMG/M metagenome (GOLD analysis project Ga0164298, IMG submission 109713) | Unamended control soil microbial communities from upstate New York, USA - Whitman soil sample_216_MG | ecosystem: Environmental > Terrestrial > Soil > Agricultural land ... | reverse complement strand
CCCCTAGCTAATGAAGCCTTCATAGTTGCGCATCATCAGTTGGGCCTCGAGCTGCCGCATCGTGTCGATCGCCACACCAACCACGATCAACAGGGAGGTCGCACTCAGGAGCAGGTTGTTGATCCCCGTCAACTGTGAGGCGAAATACGGAAGCACCGCAATAGCGCCAAGGAAAAGCGCGCCTACCAGCGTGATCCTGTTCAGCACCCGCTGAAGGTAGATCGCAGTCTGCTTCCCTGGCCGCACACCGCGAATGAATGCTCCCTGCCGTTGCAGATTCTCGGGGATCCGCTGCTGCTGGAAGACGACCATCGTGTAGAAGTACGTGAAGCCGACAACCATCAGGAAGTAGATCATGTTGTACTGGAAGCTCTGCGGATTGAAGAATCGCGAGAGCCAGCCAGCGAAGCTCCGCACACCCTCACGGCTCGATGAGCTGAGGAAGTTGGCGATCATGCCCGGGAAGACCATAATGCTGACCGCGAAGATCAGCGGGATCATGCCGGCCGAGTTGACCCGCAACGGGATGAACGTGGTCGTCCCGCCGTACATGCGATTGCCACGGATCCGCTTGGCATGCTGAACGGGAATGCGGCGCTGCCCCTCATTGATGAGGACGATGCCTACCACAGTGATAAGCGCGATTGCCGCAAACGTGACGACGCCGATGATGTCAGTCGTCGCCGACCCGCCGAACAGACGTCCCAGCGTGCTGGGCAAGTGCGCCACGATGCCGCCGAAGATGATGATCGACGTTCCGTTGCCGATGCCCATCTCGGTGATCAGCTCACCCATCCAGGTCAGCAGCATGGTTCCGGCCGTCATCGACATCAGGATGGCCAGGGATGGAATGAACGTGCTCTTGTTGAATAGCCCAAAGCCCTCTAGCAGGCTGACGCCGCCCGACGTGCTTCGGGTGAACAGGATGGCATGACCATACGCCTGCAGGAAGGCCAGCGGCACGGTCAGCCAGTGGGTGTACTGGTTGATCTTGTTCCGACCCTGCTGACCCTCCATCGACAGCTCATTCAGCCGCGGGATGATCGGCGTCATGAGTTGCATGATGATCGAGGCGGTGATATACGGGTACACGCCCAGCGCTACCACCGAGAAGTTGCTCAATCCTGCTCCGGAGAACAGGTTGAGCACGCTCAGGAGCTGGTTCTGCGCGATGAAGTCCTGAAGCTCTTTCTGGTTCACGCCCGGGACCGGGATGCTCGCGAAAACCCGGAAGATCACCAACATCCCGAGCGTGAAGAGCAGCTTGCGCCGCAAGTCGGGAATTTTGAACGCGTTAAGAACTGCCTCGAGCATACCGGGTCCCTTACTGTCTCTTAGCTGGAGACTTCGTCACGGCGCTGCGGGCCACCGACCTTGCCGAAACGTGCCTCCTTCAACTCGCGGTTGATTGGCAGGCGGCGGGTACGCGGTCGCGCGGTGATCCAGCGGTCTGTCCGCTCAAGCACGGTCGCGGTTCCGCCAGCGGCTTCAATCGCGGACTTTGCGCTCTCGGAAAACGCGTGGGCGCTGATCGAGAGCTTGCCGGCCGCCTCACCACTGCCCAGGACCTTGACCGGGAACTCGAGTCCACGGATCACGCCGCGCTCGTACAGAGTCTCCGGGGTGATTTCGCCACTCATTCCGTGCTCTGCAATCGTGTTCAGGTTCACGACTTCCCACTCAGCGCGGAAGATGTTCGTGAATCCGCGCTTGTATGGCATGCGCTTCATGAGGGGGAGCTGGCCACCCTCGAATCCGCGCCGAACGCCCGGGCCCGAGCGGGACTTCTGACCCTTGGTGCCGCGACCGGAGGTCTTGCCATGACCGCTGCCGGTGCCCCGACCAACGCGCTTCTTGCTCGTTTTCGCTCCCTCATCAGGAACGAGGTCTGAAAGTGTAAGAGGCATCTCTGCTTCCTTTCGCCCGGCGCCTACTCGTCCACCGAGACGAGGTGGGCCACCTTGGCGATCATCCCGCGCGTAGACGGGGTGTCCTGCAATTCAACGGTCTGATTCAGGCGGCGGAGACCCATAGACTGAAGGGTCTGTCCCTGCCGTGGCGAGCGCCCGATCGGGCTCCGCTTGAGCGTGACCTTAACGGTGCCGATGGTAGCTGATTCCTGCTTGGTGGGCATCAATTAGCTCTCAGTCTTGCGTGAGCGCGGCGCTCGCTTGCGAGCGGGAGTCTCGGCCGCAGCTTCCGCCACAACCGGTGCGGGAGAAGCGGCCATCGCATTTCCGAGCGGTCGCCGCACCGGGCGCTCCCGGCGGCGGCGCGCCGAAACGCGCTCCAGCGACTCGAGCGACTCAAGCGCCTTGATCGTCGCACGGACGATATTGACGGGGTTGCTGCTACCGTGCGCCTTGGTCAGGACGTCACGAATGCCAGCCGCCTCAAGCACGGCGCGCGTACCACCACCGGCAATGACGCCGGTTCCGGGCGCGGCCGGCTTGATCAGCACGCGAGCCGCGCCGAACTTTTCCTCGACCTCGTGCGGAATCGTCGTGCCATCGAGAGGCACGGTGATCATCGCCTTCTTGGCGGCATCGACACCCTTGCGAATCGAATCCGGGACTTCGCCGGCCTTGCCCATGCCAACGCCGACCCGGCCCTTGCCGTCGCCTACGACAACAATGCTGCCGAAGCTAAACCGGCGTCCGCCCTTGACCACCTTGGCCACGCGGTTGATCTGAACTACACGCTCGTCGAACTCCGGGCCTTCGCCATCGTTCCGTCGTCGTGAGCTTCGCTCTTCGCGATCCATCTGGTTCGTCCCTCCCGACGACTAGAAATCGAGGCCGCCCTCGCGGGCGCCCTCGGCGACGGCCTTGACCCGGCCGTGATACAGGAAGCCACCGCGATCGAAGACGACCGCGGAGATCCCGGCCGCCTTGGCCCGCTCGGCAATCACCGTGCCGACAGCCTTGGCGCGCTCCGACTTCGTTGCTCGCTCGCCAATCACGTTCTTCACGTCCTCATCGAGGTCGGAAGCCGCGACGATGGTGTGGCCTGCCACGTCATCAATCACCTGGCAATACATGTGCGCGCTGGACCGGAACACGTGGAGACGCGGCCGGTTCGGCGTTCCCGCAACCTTGGCGCGTACGCGGACGTGCCGGCGTTTGCGCGGGCTGAGTGCCCTTCTGTATTTAAGACGCATATCTTTCGACTCCCAAGCTGGCTGGCGCTCAGCGCCCCAGGCTACTTCGCCTTACCGGCCTTACCGGCCTTGCGGCGGATCCGCTCACCTTCGTACCGAATGCCCTTGCCCTTGTAGGGTTCAGGTGGGCGCACGCGACGAATCCGGGCAGCTTCTTCGCCAACCACCTGCTTGTCGTAACCAGACACTACGATCCGGTTGTTTGCCTCGACGGCAAATGCCACGCCTTCCGCCGGCTGTATCCGCACCGGGTGCGAATAGCCGACATTGAGGACCAGCGTCTTGCCGTCCATAGTGGCGCGATACCCAACACCGGTGATGTCCAGATTCTTCGTGAAGCCCTGGGTTACACCTACGACCATGTTGTTCAGCAACGTTCGGGACAGACCGTGGAGCGATCGGTAAATCCGATCGTCGTTCGGCCGGTCAACACTGATTGTGCCGTTCTCGCGTGAGATCGTCAGATCCGGGTGAAACTGGTGCGAGAGCGTGCCCTTGGGTCCTTTGACCGTGACGGCATTGCGCTCGCCGAGCGTCAAATCGACGCCGTTCGGGACCGAGATGGGTTTGCGACCGATTCGTGACATTGTCGTGTCTCCTTCGCAGCTGGAAGGGCCCTGTGCCGCCTAGAAGACGGTGCAGAGCACCTCGCCCCCGATACCGCGACGACGGGCCTCGTACCCCGTCAGGACGCCCTCGGGCGTGCTGACGATCGCAATGCCCAGTCCGCTCTTGACCCGCGGAATCGCGTCTTTGCCCGCATAAACCCGCAGACCCGGCTTGCTGACGCGGCGGATCTCGCGGATCGAATGCTTCTTGTCGGCCCCGTAGCGGAGCGCGATCTTGAGCTGATTCTGCGGTGACTTTTCAATAACTTCGTATTCGCCGATGTACCCCTCGTCCTTGAGCACCTTCGCAATTGCGACCAGCACCTTGGTCGAGGGCATCAGAACTTCCGGCTTGCGCGCCATTCCCGCGTTGCGGATGCGCGTCAGCATATCGCTGATCGGATCATTGACGCTCATCGTACTTCTCCCTGTCTCCCAACCAGCCGATTACCAGCTCGACTTGGTCACGCCAGGGAGTTGTCCCTGTGACGCCATCTCGCGGAAGCAAATGCGGCAAAGGCCGAACTTGCGCATATAGGCCCGGCTCCGACCGCAGCGCTTGCAGCGGTTGACGTTGCGGACTTCGTATTTCGCCGGCCGTGAGGCCCTCACAATCCAGGAACGCTTGGCCATGCTCTAGCCCTCCGTCTTCGCAAATGGCATGCCCATCAATTGGAGCAGCCGTCTACCTTCTTCGTCAGTTCGCGCGGTAGTAACAAAGCTGATCTCAAGTCCGCGCGTCTTGTCGATCTTGTCGTAGTCGATCTCCGGAAAGATCAGCTGCTCGCGAACGCCCAAGGTGTAATTGCCCCGGCCGTCGAAGGCATTTGGCGACACGCCACGGAAGTCCCGGATTCGGGGCATCGCCGCAGAGGTCAGCCGGTCCACGAACTCATACATGCGCTGGCCGCGCAAGGTGACCATGGCGCCGATCGGCATGCCGGCCCGCAGCTTGAAGGCCGCGATGGACTTCTTGGCGCGCGTGACGACCGGCTTCTGGCCAGAAATGAGCGCCAGATCGTTCACCGCCGCGTCAATCGCCTTGGCATTTTGGATCGACTCGCCCAGGCCGATGTTGATCACAACCTTGACCAACTTCGGCACCTGCATCACGTTGTCGTACTGAAAATCCGTCATGAGCGTTTCGGCGATCTCCGCCTTGTAACGCTCCTGCAGTCTCGGGACCACGACTACCTACTCCTCTGCGCCGATTATGTCGGCGACTGGCGTTCCTCCCTGGTCCGCTGGCTTTCCCAGCGCTCAGGGCGCCTCGCATTCCCGCGAGCGATCGTCGCCCGCTAATCGATCACCGGCCGCGGAATCGTCTTACCGGTCTTCTTGCTGAACCGCTCGTTCTTTCCATCGGTGTTCTTGCGAATACCGACACGCGTCGGCTGCTTGGTATCCGGATCAAGCAACATTACGTTCGAAACGTGAAGCGGCGCCTCAACCTCAACACGGCCTGCCTGGCGGGCGCGGCCCCGGCGAAGGTGCTTGATGACGATATTCACGCCCTCAATCACCACGCGATCGTCCTTCGGCAGCACCTGCCGAACCTTCCCTGTCTGGCCGCGATTACGGCCGCTGATGACGATGACTTCATCGCCGCTGCGGATCTTGCGCATTGCTCCTTCTCCTCCGTCCCCTACAGAACTTCCGGTGCCAGGGAGACGATGCGCATGAACTGACGCTCGCGCAGCTCTCGGCCCACCGGGCCAAAGATGCGGGTACCGCGTGGGTTCCCCTGCTGGTTGATCAAAACGGCGGCGTTGTCATCGAACTTGATATGGCTGCCATCCGGCCGGCCATATTCCTGGGCCGTCCGCACGATGACCGCTCGGACAACTTCGCCTTTCTTGACGCCGGCATTCGGCTGCGCCGACTTCACCGCAGCGATGATGATGTCACCAACACTGCCCCACCGGCGGGATGATCCGCCAAGTACCCGGATGCACATGATCTCGCGTGCACCGCTGTTGTCTGCGACGCGCAATCGCGTCTGTGGCTGAATCACGGTGTTTCCTCACCCGTCTACCTGGAGCCGCCGCTACGCCGCGGCGTTGTGCTCCAGAACCTCACGAACAATCCAATTCTTGTGTCGCGACAGCGGGCGGGTCTCCTCGATGCGGACGACATCCCCGATCTGACACTCGTTCTTCTCGTCGTGGGCCATGAACTTGCTCGTCCGGGTGATGCGCTTGTGGTACAAGCGGTGCCGCCGAACGTAATCGACCGCGACAACGACTGTCTTGTCCATCTTGTTGCTGACGACCCGACCGACCTTCTGGGTTCGGGGGGTTTGGCCAGCATGCTGGGACAGAATCGCTTCTTTGCTAACGCTCATCTCGTCTCCTTCGCCTACCGTGAGGCCGAATGGGCCTGGCGAAGGGCCTCGTCCATCACTCGCTCAGTGCGAATCGTATGAATGCGGGCGATGTCCTTGCGGATCTGGCGAATGCGTGAGGTCGCGGTCAGGCGGCCAACGGCCTCCTGGAACCGGAGTGACTGCCACTCACTGTGGAGCTCAGTCAGCGCCCCATCGAGCTGATCCTGGGACATTGCGCGGATCTCAGCTGCTTTCATTACCCTTCACCCTCTTGGGCGACATCACCCTCGGCCGGGACCTCGCCGGACTCAGCAGCCTTGCCCTCGACCGCCGCTTCTGCTGCGGCCGCTGCTTCAGCTTCGGCCTCGATGACCCCCGGATCGATATAGTGCTCATACTGGTGCATGAGCTCTTCCTGGATCGCTTCGGCGTCGGCGCCGGCAATGAACCGCTCGACGAAACGGCAGTCCATCGGCATCTTCATCGCAGCGCGGCGCAGGGCCTCCTCAGCGCTTTCGCGCGAAACTCCGGCGACTTCGAACATGACACGTCCCGGCTTGACAACAGCAACCCAATACTCCGGGTTGCCCTTGCCGGATCCCATGCGAGTCTCGGCCGGCTTTTGTGTGACCGGTTTGTCCGGAAAAATCCGGATCCAGACCTTACCACCGCGCTTCAGATAATTCGTGATCGCGCGGCGGGCGGCCTCGATCTGCCGGGACGAAATCCAGGCCGGCTCGAGGGCCTGCAGGCCGTATTGACCGAAGGCGACGGTCGATCCGCGATACGCGAGACCGGTCATCCGGCCCTTGAACATTTTGCGATGCTTCGTGCGCTTGGGCATCAACATGGCGAAATTCCTCGTTCTCCTCTCGATCCCAAGCCCTAGTCGGCCGCCGAATTGGCGAGCTCAGCGGTCAACGAGGCCTCAGTCACTTCGCCACGCGTCGGCATGACTTCGCCCTTGTAGACCCAAACCTTGACGCCGATTCGGCCATACGTTGTGTGCGCATGGACGACGCCGTAATCGATGTCCGCACGCAGCGTGTGCAGCGGCACCCGGCCGTCCATTTCTGTGACCGTGCGGCTCATTTCGGCGCCTCCGAGGCGACCACCAAGCCGGATCTTCACGCCCTTGGCGCCGCGGCGCATCGCTTGCTGGACTGCGTGCTTCATCGCCCGCCGGTACGCAACGCGACGGCCGATTTGCTCGGCGATGCTCTCGGCGATCAGCTTGGCGTCGATCTCGGGCACCTTGATCTCTTCGATCCGCAGGTGCACCTTCTTACCGACTTCCTTTTCCAGGAGCTGGCGGATCCGCTCAACATTCGAGCCTTGCTTGCCGATCACGATGCCGGGCTTCGACGTGTGCAGGGTGACATCAACCTTGTTGGCCGAACGCTCGAGCTCGACCTTGGAGATGCCCGCCCGCTGAAGCTCCTTCATCACCAGGCCACGGATCTTGATGTCCTCCTGGAGCTGTTCGGTGTAATTGCGCTCAGCGAACCACTTCGATTCCCAGTCGGTAACGATGCCGAGCCTGAACCCTACCGGGTTAACTTTGCGTCCCATTTACTGTCCTCCCCGATCCTCAGCGACGACGGTGATGCTGCAGGTGCGTTTGTTGATTCGCCCCACTCGCCCACGCGCCTTGGCTCGGAATCGCCGCATCGTCGGGCCCTCGTCCGCGTAAATCTCCTTGATCACGAGGTCTCGCGGATCCAGGTCATAGTTGTTCTCCGCATTCGCCGCGAGCGACTTCATCAGCTTCTCGAGCTCGAATGCGGCTTTGTTTGGAATGAACCGGAGCATGGCCTGCGCCTCAAGGACCGGACGTCCCCTGACGACATCGACCACGAGCCGTGCCTTGCGTGCTGAAACCCGGACCCGGCCCAGGTGAGCGCGAACTTCCATCTCTCCCCTCACCCTTACCGACGACCGCGGCGGTCGGCGTCCTTGCCATGACCGCGGAAGGTGCGTGTTGGCGCAAACTCGCCCAGCTTGTGACCGACCATCGGCTCGGTCACGAAAATCGGCACGTGCTGCCGGCCGTTGTGGACGGCGATCGTGTGCCCAACCATGCCCGGGAAGATGGTGCAGGCGCGCGCCCAGGTGCGGATGACCTTGCGGTCATTGCCCCGGTTGAGCGTCTCGATCTTCGCCTGCAGCTTGGCGTCGATATATGGTCCCTTTTTCGATGATCTACCCATAATGATCCTCCGCGACGCCGCCGGTTGTTCCCCGGCGAGCGGTCACCCTATCTCGACCGCCCCCGATTCGCCGGACGGCGACGAACGATCATGGAATCCGTGCGCTTGTTGTTGCGCGTCCGCTGGAAGGCCGGCTTGCCCCACTTGGTCTTGGGCTGACCACCGATCGGCGCCTTGCCCTCACCGCCGCCGTGCGGATGGTCGCGCGGGTTCATCACTGAGCCGCGGACGGTCGGCCGACGGCCCAGGAAGCGGCTACGTCCCGCCTTGCCGATTTCAATATTCTCGTGGTCGACATTGCCGACCTGACCGAGCGTCGCCATGCAGTCGATGTGCACGCGCCGAACTTCACCGGACGGCATGCGGATCTGCGCGTAGTCCTCGCTCTTGGCCATGAGTTGAGCCGACACGCCGGCGGAGCGGACCAGCTGGCCGCCCTTGCCCTTGCGCAGCTCGATGTTGTGGATCTGCGAACCAGTCGGGATGTTGCGCAGCGGCAATGCGTTGCCATTGCGGATCGGTGCTTCCGGCCCGGAGACGACCGTGTCGCCGACATTCAGCCCGAGCGGCGCCAGCATGTAGCGCTTCTCGCCATCCGCATAGAACAGCAAGGCGATGCGGGCCGAGCGATTCGGGTCATATTCGATCGCGGCGACGCGCGCCGGAATCCCGAACTTGTTCCGCTTGAAATCGATGATTCGATAGAACCGCTTGTGCCCGCCACCGCGATGCCGGGTGGTGATGCGGCCATGGTTGTTACGCCCCGACTGCTTCTTCAGCGGGACAGTCAGGCTCTTCTCGGGGCGCGACTTCGTGATCTCCTCGAAGGTGCTCACGCTCATCGAGCGACGTCCCGGTGATGTCGGCTTGTACTTGCGAATTGGCATCGCCTGGCTCCGATTCCTTCCGTGCTCGAGCGTGCTAGACCTGCTCGAAGACATCGATCCGCTCACCAGGGGCGAGCGTCACGATCGCTTTCTTCCAGCCGGCTTGCGTTCCTTCGATTCGACCGCCTCGTCGGCTGGCCGTGCGCGACTTTTTGCGCGGCTTGACGTTCATCGTATTGACCGCGCGCACCGTGACGCTGAACGTCTGCTCGACGGCGGCCTTGATCTGGAACTTGTTGGCCTGCGGGGCGACTTCGAATGAGTACTGCCCGTGCTCCATCAAGATCGTGTTCTTCTCGGTAATGAGCGGACGACGAATTACGTCCTCCAAGCGAATGTCAGCCACGGTTGGCCTCCTGTGCCTGCGCACGGACGGCCTGCCGCGCCTGGGACCACACGCTCGGCTCCCGCTTGTCGGCTGGCAACGCCCAAATCTTCTCGATGACCTCGATCGACGGCTTCATGACCACCAATCGCTCGTATTTCAGGATGTCGCGGACATTGAGATAGCTCGCGAGGACCCAGTGCACGTTTTCGAGGTTGCCCGTGCCACGAACGACCGATTCAAATTTGTCCGGAATCACGAGCAGGTATGATCGCGATTCAGGCAGCGTGTCGATGAAGGTCTTCATCGCCTTGGTCTTGGGTTCGACACCTTCGAGACCGTCGATGACCACCAGTCGCTCGTCGCGAACTTTGGCCGACAACGCAGATCGCACGGCCAGGCCGCGCATCTTCTTCGGCATGTCCTGGGAGAAATCCCGCATGTGCGGACCCCAGACGACACCGCCGCCAATCCAGTTCGGCGCGCGCGTCGAGCCCTGCCGGGCGCGACCCGTGCCCTTCTGGCGCCAGGGCTTGCGACCACCACCGCGAACCTCGGCCCGGGTCTTGGTCTCAGCGGTGCCGACGCGAGCGTTCGCCTGCTGTCGAACCAGAGCCTGGTGCATCACGCTGATGTTCGGCTCGATTCCCCAGACGCTGTCGTCGAGGTCGACCGACCCCGAGGCCTTTCCGTCTACTGTGTACAAATCAGCTTTCATGTCTCTATTCCCGTTTCTCAGTCCGGTCCGCACGGCCTACCTGGTGGCCTGCTGCCCCTTGATTGCCTTGCGAATCGTGACCAATCCCTTGTTCGGGCCGGGAACAGAGCCCTTGATCAACAGCAGATTGCGATCGGTGTCGACGCGCACAACCTCGAGGTTCTGCACGGTGACCCGATTGTTCCCCATGTGTCCGGCCATCTTGATGCCCTTGTAGACGCGGCCCGGCGTCGCCGAGGAGCCGATGGAGCCCGGCGCGCGCCAGCGGTCCGACTGACCGTGAGTCTTCGGACCACCGCTGAAGCCGTGCCGCTTCATGCCGCCCTGAAAACCGCGGCCCTTGGCAGTGGCCGTGACATCGATCAATTCGCCGGCCGCGAACGTGTCGGCCTTGATCTGCTGGCCGACCTCGATACCGTCGAGGTCGGTTGCCTTGACTTCGCGCAGGACGTCGGACATGTATCCGCTGGCCTTGCGATGGCCCTGCTCGGGCCGGTTCAGCCGCTTGCTGATTCCGAAGCCGAGCTGGACCGCCTCGTAGCCGTCCTTCTCTGCGGTCCGGACTTGCGTGACCACATTAGGTCCGCACTCGATGACCGTGACTGGGAGGGCGACGCCGTTGTCATCGAAGACCTGCGTCATCCCCAGCTTTCTGCCTACCATGCCTTGAATCATTGGCTCTTTCCTGCCTCCACAGGATGCGGGTTCAGCCAGTGGCCGTTCCCGGACTCAGAGCGTGATGCCGGGCCGACCTGGCCCGGCCATTCGCACTACAACTTGATCTCGATATCGACACCGGCGGGTAGATTCAGCCGCATAAGCGCCCGAATCGTGTTCCCGCTCGGATCAAGCACGTCGATCAGCCGCTTGTGCGTGCGAATCTCGAATGCTTCCTGCGAGTCCTTGTCCACAAAGGGCGACCGCATGACAGTGAACTTCTCGATCCGGGTCGGCAACGGGATCGGTCCCGCAACCTTGGCTCCGGTCGACTCGGCCGTTTCAACAATCTTGGCTGCCGACTGATCCAGAATCCGGTGATCGTATGCCTTCAGCCGAATTCGGATCTTCTGGGTTTGCTTCCGTGCGACCATCGCCTGCTCTCCTAAGCTCCGAAATGACCTACTCGACGATCCGGGTGACGACCCCGGCCCCGACGGTGCGACCGCCTTCGCGAATGGCGAAGCGCAAGCCGTCCTCGATCGCCACCGGGGTGATCAGCTCCACCCCCATCTCGATGTTGTCCCCCGGCATCACCATCTCCACCCCCTCGGGCAAGACGATGTTGCCGGTCACATCGGTGGTGCGAATGTAGAACTGGGGCCGGTAGCCATTGAAGAAGGGCGTGTGCCGGCCCCCCTCCTCCTTGGACAGCACGTAGACCTCGGCCCGCACCTTGGTGTGGGGATTGATGCTGCCCGGTTTGCACAAGACCTGGCCCCGCTCGATCTCGGTCCGCTCCACGCCCCGCAAGAGGCAACCCACATTGTCGCCCGCTTCCCCGTTGTCCAGCGTTTTCTGGAACATCTCCACCCCGGTCACGACCACCTTGCGGCGCTCGCCCAAGCCCACGATCTCGACCTCGTCCCCGGTCTTGACCCGGCCCCGCTCGATCCGCCCGGTCACCACCGTGCCCCGCCCCTTGATCCCGAAGACATCTTCGATCGGCATCAAGAAGGCCTGATCGACCGCCCGCTCAGGCGTCGGCACGTAATCATCGACCGCCTGCATCAACTCCAGAATGGGCGCGTACTCCGGGGCGCTGGGATCCTTGCTGGGACTCTCCAAGGCCGCCAAGGCCGAGCCCCGGATGACCGGAATCTCGTCGCCAGGGAAGTTGTAGGTACTGAGCAGCTCCCGCACCTCCAGCTCGACCAGCTCCAACAACTCGGGATCGTCCATCATGTCGACCTTGTTCAAGAAGACGACGATGCTGGGTACTTCGACCTGGCGGGCCAACAGAATGTGCTCCCGGGTTTGGGGCATCGGCCCGTCCGGGGCACTGACCACCAAAATCGCCCCGTCCATCTGGGCCGCCCCGGTGATCATGTTCTTGATGTAGTCGGCATGGCCCGGACAATCGACATGGGCGTAGTGCCGCTTGTCGGTTTCGTACTCGACATGGCTGATCGCGATCGTGATCCCCCGCTCCCGCTCCTCGGGCGCATTGTCGATCGAATCGAAGCTGCGAAAGGCCGCTTCGCCCTTCAACGACAAGGTCTTCGTGATCGCCGCCGTCAAACTGGTCTTGCCATGATCGACATGGCCAATCGTGCCCACGTTCAAGTGCGGCTTGGTCCGCTCGAATTTCGCCTTGCCCATT
>Ga0164298_10000366_pt1 | contig 12560 bp, 12 predicted proteins | sample Whisoiple_216_MG_FD_109713 | JGI IMG/M metagenome (GOLD analysis project Ga0164298, IMG submission 109713) | Unamended control soil microbial communities from upstate New York, USA - Whitman soil sample_216_MG | ecosystem: Environmental > Terrestrial > Soil > Agricultural land ... | reverse complement strand
TGTAGGTCTGGCAATACCGGGTGCGATCGCCCAGTTTTGGCGCGACAAATCCCCGGTGGAATCCAACCACCACAGTAAAAACTGGAAATTTATCGGTGTGCTGGCTGTTGCATTCATGGCCTTGGCAACAGGGTTTCAGTTTACTCCCTCAACGTTCATTTCCGATCTATTTTATTCAACCGATCCGAATCGCTCCCTAGCTTGTCTGCAACAATTGGCAATTGCAACTTTGGTATTTGTCTCGATGCGCGTAGTAGCTACATTAACCTCAATAGTGACAAAGGGCAAGCTAAGTAAGGCAGAAGATCGGGATGCTTATATCCTGCTTGTGAATCCAAACTTTTTCCTTTGGGCGGCTCTTTTCATCGGAGTTAGTGCAACTGCAAATCCAGAAGCCGTAAGATATGCAATTTTTTGGGCAGCGCTGGGGTTCTTCTGCATACCACTCATCGAACAGATATTGTTCATGAATTCATTTGGCAATGACATACTGAGAGAAACACTACGTTCTTCGAGAGTTGCAACAGCAGATATCAAAAAGCTTTTCCTGCAATTGGATACGGATGGAAGTAAGGCGCTAGAACGAACTGAGATTATGGAGTTGTTAGGGCTAATCGAAGATATGACAACAGGCGAACGTAGCTCTGAAGAAGTCAGAAGCTACGTCACTGATTATCTTTTTAATACTCTTGACTCAGATAAAAATGGTAGTGTTGATTTAGCGGAGTTAGAAGAGTACATATCAACCTATGGGTTAGTTGCTAACCTTAACGTTGCTCAAATCTAAACTTTGGCTCAATAAGCCATAATATCTTTGCTTAGGGTAGGGGTAGTCAAGGCACAAAACCTAGGAAATTTCACAACCGAAAACCAACTCTACCCTTTTATTTACATTTACCGAGGAAACGCTCTATGGCAAAAATCCCTCTCAAATCGTGGCAAGAAGTCTGCCAGCGCATCGTCGAAGCAATGGGCAAGATACTCCAAGTTAAAAAGCGTGATGGACGCCTCGCTGCTACTGGTTGGAATAATGAGCATTTTGCAGTTAAGCTGTTACGCATTTAAACGACTAACGAACCAGGTAAGGTGCGCTAGCTAGAACACTTACGCTTACAAGGGAAGGGAAACGCTTATGTACGCTTCGCACCCTACAATCATCCTTTAAATGTCGAACAGCTTACACCCAAGGAATCCAAGGAAGTTGGCGATCGCGTGTTGTTGCCCGATCGGTCTCCCGACCGAGATGCCTTGGGTATTCCTTGGGAACTCATTTATGCCCATGATGTCACAGCCGACAGCCATGAAGGCGTGATTGGCACCACAATTCAATATGAGGCAAGAGTATCAATTTCGATGTTTCACTCGGATGAAGTCAACGAAGAAGCTATACTGTTTGCCAACGGGGCTTACCGCAGTATTCATGACGCCATTATTCCTTATCGGTACGCGATCGCTAAAAGCGCTCTCTCATGGCTGATACAACTGCCTGATGCCATAGAAATTCTCTGTTCGACAGCAGCGGATGGTGCAATACTTACGGAATGTTCGGCTACCTGAATTAACTACAAAGACTTTAAAACTAAGAAAATTTGACGATGTAAGTCCTGTGGTTTTCAGTGAGATCGCAAAATACTTATGTGAGTACCCTTAAAACTAGGAAGAGGAAAATATCCAATGAAATTAGACAAGTTTGTACTAGCACAAAATATGGCATTTTTAATAGCCATTCCCCCACAAAGTAATTTAGCCAAATTGCTCTCCTTTTGCTTAGCGACAAAAGCTAGACAAAAGACGACCGGAACAGAAATCTTAAAAATAACCTGTGACCTAATGGAAAACCCATCTAATTTGCCCTATTGGACTCAAGACGTGATGGGACTCGATTTAGATTACACCAGTGAAGAGTGGAAAGCTTTAGGAGAAATGGGCATCAACGATGCAGAGGAGTTTATGGCTACCCTGCGGCAAGAGTTGGAAAATTTAAGTTTGTAATATCTGGCCCTAGCGTCAGCAAAGAAACTCTCAGGTTCCAAACACTCTATCAAAAGCATTCATCAGAGTCGGATAGTTAAAAAACCCTGTCTAAAGACAAGGGAGCGTCAACTTTCAATAGAAAAACAAAAATATGTCTTTAAATGTTGAACTTTTAGAGCAAAGTTTCGAGAAAATCAAACCTCGTGCTGATGAATTTGCCGCTAGCTTCTACGAAAAATTGTTTACAACTCACCCAGATTTGAAACCCCTGTTTGCCAAAACTGATATGGCAAAGCAACAGAAAAAGCTCATAAGTGCTCTGGTTTTAGTAGTAGAAAATCTCCGCTCTCCAGAGGCTTTAGGGCCAGTTCTCAACGCACTGGGAGGCAGACACATCGGTTATGGAGTAATTCCCAAATATTACCGTCCAGTTGGAGAAGCACTACTAAGTGCTTTTGAGCAGTCTCTCCAGCAAGATTGGACAACCGAAGTAAAGCTGGCGTGGACAGATGCTTACAGAGCAATTACTGCTTTGATGTTAACAGGCGCTGGGGTAGAAACGACACCTAAAGAAGTTCAATTAGAAACAGAGATAATTCCCGATAAACAGGTAAGTATAGCAGCTAATCACCAACTAGAATCAGTCCCAGAAAAAGAGCCAAAATTAGCCGTAGAGGTACTGGAAAGCAGTTTTGAGAAAATCAAACCTCGTGCTGATGAATTTGCCGCAAAATTCTACGAAAACCTCTTCATCGCTCACCCGGAATTTAAACCCTTGTTTGCTAATATCGATTTAGAAAAGCAACAGAAAAAGCTCATAAATGCTTTGGTACTGGTAGTAGAAAATCTCCGCTCTCCAGAAGCTTTAGGGCCAGTTCTCAAGGCCTTGGGAGGCAGACACATCGGCTATGGGGTAATTCCCAAATATTATGGGCCAGTTGGAGACGCACTGCTGATGGCTTTTGAGCAGTATCTCCAAGAAGATTGGACTCCCGAAGTCAAGCTGGCGTGGACAGATGCCTACAGAGCAATTACAGGTTTGATGTTAAAAGGTGCAGGTGCAGATTCTTCACGAAATGTTGTCGCAGATAAAAAAGATGTCATTCACCATCAGCCACAAGAATCACAGACACAATTACTGAACGAATCTAAGCCGATCGCACCACCAACCGAGGAAGAGAAAAAGCCTTTAGTATCTGTTCAGTTGGATGGTGAAGTTATCCAAAAAATGCTCGCGAAAATAACTGATAGTTATCAGCAATTTCAGGGTAAATCATTTGTTAAACAATTGAGTGAATTTCTCAAAGGAATTTTAAAAAAATTTATTGATAATTTTTGGAAACAACCAGCCTGGTTAGTTGCTGCTGTTTCAGCAGTTTTGTTCATCATAATTTATGTGAACGCGGAGGAAAACTCTCTGGTGGCAGAGATTTTGGAGGGTGCTGATGCTCTCAGTCTTGTCGTTGCTTTAGTTTTATTCATTAAGGAAGCTCCCGATCGCAGAAAGCAATTTCACTACCAAGCTTGGAGTACGGTTGATGCAGCGCACGACGTAAAAGTTAGCTATGCCAGAATTCTGGCACTCCAAGATTTGAATGAAGATGGTGTTTCTCTCAGAGGTTTGGATGCTCCTGATGCAGAGTTAATAGCTATTAATCTCTCTGGGGCAAATCTGAGTGCAGCCAATTTGAGTAAGACGGATCTCAGTAATGCAAATTTGAGCCACGCCAACCTCGATAATGCTAACCTCAGTCAAGCTAAACTTGCGGGTGCTAATCTCAGCCATGCCAAGCTAGGTTTTGCTCGCTTGAGTCACGTTAATCTCAGTAATGCCAACCTCAGTGGCGCTAATTTAATTTGTGCGGACTTGAGTAACGCAAATATGAGCGGCGTCAATTTGAAGAATGCTAGTTTGAGTGGTGCTAATCTGAATAGTACCTACCTAAGTGGTGCAAATCTCAAAGGTGCTCAAGTTAGCATTTCAGACTTGAGTGGTGCTTTGCTCGAAGGTGCTGTTATGCCTGATGGATCGAAGTATAAGTCTTTGGAAGATGAGGTCACAAATAAATAAATTGATGCCAGCTTGTTTATGACCTTGAAGTCTGTTTTTATACAAAAAGGGTGACGATTCCTTGAGGAGAAAAGCTTTGGCTTACTGAAATGCGATCGCTACTAATAGTGAGAGATTACGTTTTGGGGGTCTTTTCGCCCCTGAACTTTCTGCCGCAATCCGCCGTCAGCAGGTCTTTTGACAGGGTTGTCACCCCGTCAGGTCAAGAAATCTAAATGCTTTCCCGGTGATCGCAACTCCTCCCAAGTCCCTTGAATTTTTAACTGCCCATTTTCCAGCATCACAATCCAGTCTGCTCGATCGATCTAGGGCGAGGGAGCATCTCATATTTGTAAAAACACTGATTCTGGCTCCTTCCTTCTTCCTATTTCCTCCTGCCTCCTGCCTCCTGCCTCCTGCCTACCAACTCCAATTTCTAGCTTGGCTGCTTTCATTGAGATGCTCCCTAGGGCGATGGCTAATTATAATCGTAGTTTGACTTTGCCTGTGAGCGAATAGCTGGTCTAAAACTTCCATTTCGCTCACAGGGTCTAGAGAGCTCCTGGATTCATCTAAGATGAGTACATTCTATTAAACCCACTTACAAAAACAACTGACGCACGCTCAGTTTATTCTAATGACAATCTAACTTAAGCTGTCGTGCATTTAAATTACATATTGTCTGTTCCCCGTTTCCCGTTCCCTGTTCCCTTTCACCAAATCCTCACACCCGATTTAAATGCACAACAGCTTAACCTGCTACAATAGCGAGAAACAAGTGAGATTAAAACGGAGCGCACGGGTATTTACATATCTAATTACAACCGAAAGTCGCTGTCGCCAACTTGCAAAAACTTCTATCCTGTATCTCAATTAACGCTTGCACGAATTGTCCATTAATTACTTATTGGTTAACAAGTTACAGACAGATGAATGGGTAAATTATCTCGCTCGATATTCATTAGATGTGCAAGACTTGATGAAGTAAACTCGTAATCAACGTCACTTTTCTCAACGTAATTGAAGGGGTGCAACCCTTATTCGATCGGGTTCTTAGACCTGCGATCGCCCTCCCAGCAATGCAAAGAGGCAATAAGTTACTTTCTAAACTCAAAATTTATCGATCGCCAAATCCCAGTGTTTCTGATGCAGCCGATCGCAAATTTGCACTTTTTCAACTGCCAAATATTGCTGAAATTCTGGTTTCTCTATGCCGCTGCGCCACATTACTAGAGCATCTTCTCCGGTGTCTTCGTAGTACCGTTTCCGCCGTCCCGCCTCTTTAAAACCAAATTTTTTGTACAGAGACACGGCGGCTAAATTAGAGTCCCGCACTTCTAAAGTTGCCCGTTCTAATGGTCTATGGTGAGCCTTTTTTAGTAAAGCCCAAAGCAGAGCTTGTCCTAAACCCTGACCTTGAAAGCGAGGATGAATTGCCAAAATTGTAATATGAGCTTCTTCTAAAATTGCCCACAAACAACCGATACCGATGAGAGTTGGGGGAATCTGTAGGGGCGGTGCCCCCGTACCCGCCAGGTTTTGAGCTGATTCACAGTCCTCGGTTTCCGATACCCACAAACCCAGTAAATCGCTGTTAGGACTGCCTAACTCGCGCCCATAGCCTTCTAAAGTCCAAAGTCCGCCGAAACATAGGCGATCGAGTTCGACTGCACTGTTGAGGTCTTCGGCGGCGAGATGTTTAATTTGTAGAAAACGCACGGCTGTAAATTGTACACTGGAAAACACAGTAGCGATTAGCTGTTTGTTGCTAGTTTTGAGTCATGACTCACAAGTCTCCAGACATTAGTCTACTGCCAACGACCAATGACTGCTGATTAATGACTGCCGACTGCTGACTGCTGATTAATGACTGCTGACTAATAACCTAGGATAGTTATTGCGCGATGGTATCAACTCAATCTTTCGGGGTGGAATCGGGACTTAAGTATCTGTCTGAGTCTCAACAAGCCCTGCAAACTCGATCGCCCAATCAAGAACTGTTACCGCTGACAGCCAGTGTTAACAGCAGCGATCGGTTGGAAATCGGAGGCTGCGAGGTGACAGCCTTGGTGGAGCAATTTGGCTCGCCGTTATACATTTTAGACGAAGAAACGCTGCGGGCGGCTTGTACCCAGTACCGGGATGCTTTTAGGCGTTACTATCCGGGCGAATCTCAAGTGCTCTATGCTTCTAAAGCTTGGAGTTGTTTGGCAGTTTGCGCGATCGCAGCTTCGGAAGGTTTAGGCATAGATGTCGTATCCGCCGGGGAAATCCACACTGCACTGCAAGCCGGCGTCAGTCCCGACAAAATCTACTTCCACGGTAACAACAAGTCCCGCGAGGAACTCCAGCTAGCTGTCGAAAGCGGCTGCATTACCGTAGCCGACAATTGGCGGGATTTAGAGACTCTAGCAGAGTTGGGACAATTGGGTGTCAGCAGCTTCACAGGTGGGCCGACACGAGTTATGGTGCGGTTTACTCCTGGAATTGAGTGTCACACCCACGAGTACATTCAAACTGGTCAAATCGACAGTAAATTTGGCTTCGATCCCAACTCACTCGATCGAGTATTTACTTTCATCAGCCAACAGCCGTCGTTATTTTGCGTAGGAGTACACGCTCACATCGGCTCTCAGATTTTTGAACTGCAACCCCATGACGATTTAGCTGAAGTCATAATTCAAGCCTTGACAAAAGCACTTAGTTATGGGCTACCAGCAACAGAAATTAATATTGGCGGCGGGTTGGGCATTCGCTATACTGAAGCGGACGATCCTCCCAGCATTGAAGATTGGGCTCGTACAATTTGCTCCGCAGTGGTAGCAGCTTGCGAGCGGCAGCAATTGCCATTACCGAAATTGCTTTGCGAACCGGGTCGATCGCTCGTCGGTACAGCCTGCGTCACTGCTTATACCGTTGGCTCTCAAAAAGTCATTCCGGGAATGCGGACTTATTTAGCTGTGGATGGAGGTATGTCGGACAATCCGCGTCCTATTACCTATCAATCAGTTTATCGAGTCCTCGCAGCCGGTAAAATGTCTGCTCCCTTAACGGAAACAGTGACAATTGCTGGGAAACACTGCGAGTCAGGCGATGTTCTGATTAAAGATGCCAAATTGCCAGAGTGTCATGCCGGAGATGTCCTCGCCGTTACGGCCACAGGGGCATACAATTACAGTATGGCTTCTAACTACAACCGAGTACCCCGACCGGCCGCGGTTTTAGTGAGAAAGGGGGAAGTTAACACGATTATACAGCGGGAAACTTACCAGGATTTGCTGAGGCTTGACCGCCTTCCTGAACGACTCGGAACTCAAAAGTAAAAACTTAGAAGTTAAAAGTTAAAAGTTAAAAGTAAAGACAATCCATGTTTACTTAGTGATGATTGCTTTTTCACTTTTAACTTTTGCCTTGTTCAGTCATGCGATTGGATTGACACTCCCTGGTCTAAAAACACGGGGATTTTCAGCATATTCCTTATAACAACTGTTCATGGTTCACGGGTTCGAGTGCATCACGGTTCGCGGTTCACAGGCGGTAGCGTTCGATGAACCATGAACAATCAACAATCTGGCTATGACTTTGGCCTCGTTCAGTCCTTATTGATTCAAGCGATCGATATTGGACTGGTTTTTGCCCTTGCGTATTTGGTGCTCGTCATTGTTGGGGAGCGCAGAACGCTGTGGATGGTACGGGGATTTATTATTTTGATGCTGGCGGCGGCGGTGAGCAACTGGGCTGGATTAAGGCTGTTGCACGTTGCGCTCAATAGCTTGGTGACTGGTTCGGCTGTGGCAATGGCGGTAATATTGCAGTCGGAGTTTCGTCGATTTCTGGAACAATTGGGTCGGGGGGAAATTCGGCAATTGTTTGGACGCGATCGCCGACCAACTCCCGAACCGGACAGCGTAATAGATGAAATTGTGGACGCCGTAAAAGAACTTTCGCAAAATCGCACGGGCGCTTTACTAATTGTAGAAACAGATTCTCCGATCGACGATCGGGATTTTTCGGTGCCGGGATTAAAGCTAAATGCTGAAGTTTCTAAAGAATTGTTGCAGACGATCTTTCAGCCGCAAACTTTGCTGCACGACGGAGCTGTTTTGATTCGAGGTTCGCGGATCGTGTCGGCGGGGGTAATTTTGCCTTTGTCCGATCGCAGTGCGTCGCGGCAGTTGGGAACTCGCCACCGGGCGGCGATGGGGATTACGGAACGGGTGCAAGCTTGCGTGTGCGTGGTGGTGTCGGAGGAAACGGGTTCTATTTCTTTAGCCCAGATGGGAACTTTAAATCGACCTTTGACTAGCAGCAAACTTAAGGAATTGCTGGAAGCAAAGCTGTTTCCGTCCGAGGGAGAAAGAGCTGTGCCTCCAATTCCGATCGGCAATCTCGGACGCCAGATAGGATTGAAGGGAGTGACGCTATTAAAACGGATACTGCGCCGTTAGTCGGGTAATCGGGAGAAACCATGAGTCAAGGAATTTGCTTGGAAAAGTTGCCGGAGGATCTGCAACAGGAACTACTGCCTAAGCACATAGCAGTGATTATGGACGGGAACGGGCGCTGGGCTAAGAAGAAGGGGTTGCCGCGGATTGCGGGACACCGCCGAGGAGCTAGCACTCTGAAGGAACTGCTACGGTGCTGCAAAGATTGGGGGATTCCAGCTTTAACTGCCTATGCTTTTTCGACGGAGAATTGGGGGCGGCCGGCCGGGGAGGTGGATTTTTTAATGAGTTTGTTTGAGGGAAAGTTGCGGCAAGAATTGCGGGAGATGGTGGACGAGGACGTGCAAATTCAATTTATGGGGAATTTGCAGGCTTTGCCAAAGTCTTTGCAGGCGGAAATCGAGCGTTCTGTGACGGCAACTCAGCATAATCAGGGGATTTTGTTTACGGTGGCGACGAATTACGGGGGGCGTCAGGAGATTGTACAAGCTTGTCGGGCGATCGCCACTCAGGTGAAAGAGGGCAAGTTGCAGCCGGAGGAGATTGATGAGGTTTTATTTAAACGCTATTTGTATACTGCTGATGTTTGCGATCCGGATTTGCTGATCCGGACGAGTGGGGAAATGCGGTTGAGCAATTTTCTACTATGGCAAATGGCTTATTCGGAAATTTACATTACTGAGACCCTGTGGCCGGATTTTGATCGATCGGAGTTTCACCGCGCTTTGTCTGATTATCAGAAGCGCAGCCGCCGATTTGGCAAAGTCTAACGATTTTGGATTTGAGATTTGGGATTTTTTGGTTGATTTTTCCGTTTCCAAGTAGGTGTCGATTCTGAGCGAGCATCTCATCTCCTGCTCAAAATAACGATTTTAGATTTTAGATTGGAGGACAAATCTAAAATCTAAAATCTAAAATCTAAAATCAAATTAGGGGCCGGAGAAAACGGCCGCTTCAATGTCCTGACGTGAGAGGGAGTATTTGAATGCTCGCTGAATGTCTTGGCCGTCGGTTCCAGCATCGATGTAGCGGACGGTGAGTTGGTCGATATCGAGGGAGAGTTCTGCTTTCCATGTAAGTTGCTCGATCTGCCAGCAGTGGAGTTCTCGCCGATCTTGCCGGCAGCCGCGGCTTTTTAGCCACTGCTCGATTTCCGGGAGTGGATGGTTGTACAAAGGAGTGTCAGCGGAAGGAAGAGTCATGGGATTTTAGATTTTAGATTTTGGATTTTAGATTGGGGATTTCCGATTGAGGATTTCCGATTGAGGATTGGGGATTGGGGATTTGAGGGGTTAATTGCCACGAATTAAGCCGATCGCGATCGCCAGTACCAAACATCCGATTAAGCTAGCTCCCATGATAAACAGGGCGAACATTTCTCCGGGGGAAAGAGGTCGATCCGTGGGATCTAGGTAAGCGGAGTTGGAAGTTTTTTTGCCCGATCCCGAAACCGGAGTATTGAAGCCTGGGGGTGGTCCAATCACGTTCAGGCGAGAATAGCCTATTTTGAGGTCGTAGGCGAGGCGACGTTCTGGGTTGCTGAGGGTGGCGTAGGCGTTGTTGAGCTGCTGAAATTTGGCGGTGGCGACTGCGGGTGGCAGCTCGGTGGTATCGGGATGGTAGAGTTTGCTCAGTTCCCGGTACGATCGCCGAATTTCGATCGGCGATGCGGAAGGATGCAGCCCTAACAAGCCGTAGTAACTAGAACCCAAGGGGGTTTTGCCGGGTATTTTCTGACTTTTGCTGTTTGCCGTTCCCTCGTTAGGAGTCACCTCAGCGCCTCTGGGCTTGTTGTTTATAATTTTTGATTATTTTAGAGCAGATTTGAGGGTAGCGCCACTTTCTGCGATGTCGAGGGGCTGAGGGTGGGCGATCGGCAACGGCAAGTAACATCAAACTCAGCACCAAGATATTCATGCCGTCGGCTTCATCGATTTGTTATGGGACTTGACGAAGTGTTTGAGATATCGGACTCACCGATCGATCGGGTAAGCCGATTTCGCCAGAACCTTTTCTCGACTCTGCGGATATTTTCTTCCTCTCTGAGTTGAGCCAAGTAAAGCAGCAAATACTTCAATTCATCATCCGTCTCCTCCCCCTCAAAAAGGTTTACTCGCACCAGATTGCCATAGCTGCGCTCCCACTTTTGAGGTGTATCATCCACTGCAATGATTGACTCTAGATGATACCCTTTGCGCTTGACCTTTTTTATATTTTTGCGATTGTAATATTCCAAGCATTCCATATCGTAAGCAACTGTGCAGCGATCGCTTGCCCACACAAAGGATAAAGTTTTAGGATTTTCAAAGATGGCTGACACAATTGCGATCGCATAAGACGGCGTAGAAGATGTCCAAACTGCAACCTCAAACCAGTCTAAGCAATTTTTCAAAAAGACATCAAGAAACGGTCGTTTGTAAATGTGATATGGATCTACTAAAAAGTCAGCTTGCCGAGGTAGAGATGCTTCGCTAGCATAAATTAAAGTTTCATCAAGATCGAGAATCAATAGTTTTTTCCTATCATCCATAATCAAAAATCGTTCATCACTCTGTCTAGCTCCACTTCCTGTAGCCAATTACTTTAAACTATGAATTGGTCGATCGCAAATTCTGCACATCCTCAACGCTAAGCCCCGTAACTTGGGCGATCGTGGCATTATCTAGCTGTGAAAGTAATTGTCTGGCGATCGCGATCGCCTTTTCTCGCATTCCTTGTTCTCGTCCTTGTTCTCGTCCTTGTTCTCGTCCTTGTTCTCGTCCTTGTTCTATGCCGTCTTGAACAGCCTTAATAATTGCTCCCTGTTGGTCATAAATAAACTGTTCTCTTCTGTCCAATTCTTCCACTTCCTCCCGGCTTAACTTGGCTTGATTTGCAATATCAAAAGCTTGATGTATTTCTGGTATCCTATCCATTGTTGCTGGAACCGATGTCAGACTTCTCGCATTTTTCATAAAATAAATCCATTTGTCTGCTAAAGTTTCAAGTTCCTCCTGTTCTTTGGTAAACTTGGGCAACTCTACAAACACTAAATCCAGATCGTTTTCGGGATAATTCAAATTGGTCTTGACTTCTTTGAACACAAATCTGGAAATAAATTCGGGGCTGTGAGGAAACATTTCAAAATCAGTAATTGTCAGAGCAATTACTGGCTTCAGCAATCGATATCCTTGTGCTGCTTCCAATTGAAAAGCATAAGTCTTCGCTGCATTGTACAAAACTCGTTTCCCAAAAGACTGGACGTTTAGCACTTGCATTTCAATAATTACTAAAGTGCCATCGCTGAGTTTGGCTTTCACATCCAGATAACTATCTTTTAAGCCTTCTAGTTTGGGCGGCAGATTCGGGTTGATGATTTCTAAGTCTTGAATTGTGGGATTGCCTTCATAAATCAAGGCGTTGAGAAAGCTAATTAGAATCTCTTTGCTTTCTGAGGAACCGAAGATTTTTTTAAAGGCATAATCGGTTTTCGGGTTGATAAATATCATAGTTGTCAGATTTAGCTTTAAGGTTATCGGTTTGGTAGGGAAACAACGGGATTTGAGATCGGTCAAACGGCTGATTTTGTTTCAGGCAAGGGTTTGACATTTTCCGGCAAATGTGCATTGGCGATCGCCAGCACAGGTTCATCGTCTCTGTGTTCGCCGTCGGTGGGGAGTTGGCAAGAAATCAACTCTGTGACGATGCGATCGCCCAGAACATCTTCCCAATCCTGCAACTGTTCTCTGGCTTGGATCGGTGTATTGAGAGCCACGTCTACGCCCATTTGCTGAAGGTTGAGGCTGTGGGCTGTCGATCGGCGGTTGACCCACTCCACCAGCCAAACGCTCAATCCGACTGCTGCCATCAAAGGCAAGACAATCCGGTAATCGCGGGTTAATTCAAACATCAACAGGATGGCTGTCAGCGGTGCTCTGGCGCTGCCGGCGAGCACGGCGGCCATTCCCACCATTGCGTAGGCGGGAGGGCCGGCAACTCGATCGCTCATTGCCGGCAGCATTTCCAAAAAGAGGCCGTAAGCCGAACCCAGGGAAGCTCCCAAAAACATCGCCGGAGCGAAGATGCCGCCGACTAAACCGCTGCCGAGGCTG
>Ga0164298_10000365_pt1 | contig 12561 bp, 13 predicted proteins | sample Whisoiple_216_MG_FD_109713 | JGI IMG/M metagenome (GOLD analysis project Ga0164298, IMG submission 109713) | Unamended control soil microbial communities from upstate New York, USA - Whitman soil sample_216_MG | ecosystem: Environmental > Terrestrial > Soil > Agricultural land ... | reverse complement strand
GCTGGCCGCGGACATCATGGACCGCGGCATCGTCCTCGCCGGCGGCGGCGCGCTCCTCACCGGGCTCGACGAGCGGCTCCGCCACGAGACGCAGATGCCTGTCCACCGCGCGGAGAGCCCGCTCACCTGCGTGGCGGTCGGCTCGGGCCGCAGCCTCGAGGAGTTCGAAGCGATTCACCGCTCCAACCGCGCCCGCAGGCGGAACGGAAGGCGCTACTGAGGCGCCTCGGCGAAGAGCGCAGCTCTTCGCCGATAGGAGAGGTACCCTTGGGCAGTGGCTCCACCTAGTCGCAGCGCGCGCGCGGCGGTGCTCGCCTCGTCGGTCCAGCGCTCGAAGCCGGCTCCACGTCCGTCCCAGGCTCGCAGAGCGCTCATTCGTCGGGCAGTCGTCGTCGTCCTCGTCCTCGCCGCCCTGACCCTGCTCACGGTCTCGTTCCGCTCGCCGACTGCCGGAGCGCTCCACGACGTCCAGGGTGCCGGCTCGACCGCGCTGCGTCCGTTCCAGATCGCCGCGACCCGGGTCGCGCAGCCGTTCCGGGACGCCTACGACTACCTCCACAGCCTGTCGAGCGCCAAGTCCGAGAACGCGAAGCTCAAGAAGGAGAACGCGGAGCTCCGCAAGGACGCGATCAGCGCGCGGGCGAGCGCGGCGAAGTACTCGCAGCTGCCGAAGCTCCTCCATTTCGAGCAGGGGCCGACGTTCCCGAAGGACTTCCGCCCGGTCAACGTCGAGGTCATCTCCTCGCCGGCCGGCCCGTTCACGCACACGCTCGAGATCGCGGCGGGCTCCTCTTCGGGAGTACGGATCAACTCGCCGGTCGTGAGCGGAGACGGCCTGGTGGGACGGGTCACGAATGTCTTTCCGGACACGGCGATCGTGACGCTGCTCAGCGACCCGGACAGCTTCGTCGCCGCCCGCGACCTTCGCACCGGAGTGCGTGGAGGCATCCGGACTGGGCCGAGCGGGACGCTCGCGCTCGACGAGGTCCAGAAGCAGCTCGTCGTCAAGCAGGGTGACGTGATCGTGACCGCCGGCACGCACAGCGCGCGCTTCCCGGACCTGTATCCGTACGGGATCCCGATCGGCCGGGTCTCCTCCGTCGGCGCCAGCGACACGGCGAGTTTCCTCCAGGTGCAGGTGCAGCCCTTCGCGAACCTCGGCTCGCTGGACGCGGTCGCCGCGCTCGTCCCCACAAAATCGCGCCGATGAGTCTCGCCGACGGCGTCAAGGCCGCGGCGCTCCTGTTCGTCGCCGCGATCGTGCAGGTGTCGATCTTCTCCGAGATCCACGTGTTCGGCGCGGTACCCGACGTCCTGCTCGTCTCCCTCGTCGCGCTCTCGCTCCTCCGCGGCAGTGTCGTCGGCGCGCTCGGAGGCTTCTTCGTGGGCCTGCTCGTCGACACGGCGACGCTCGGCATGCTCGGGCTCAGCTCGCTCGTGCTCACGCTTGCCGGCTACTGGATCGGGCGCTACGGGGAGACGACCGGACGCGACCGGGCGCACGCGCCGTTCCTGTCGGTCGCAGTTGTGACCGTCCTCTACGAGCTCGGGCTGCTCGTCGTGCACTTCGTGCTCGGTGAGAGCGCGCCTGCCGGTGCGGTCGTCCGCAGCCTCGTCCCGGCGATCGTCCTCAACCTGATCATCACCGCGCCGATCTACGCGCTCGTGCGGCGGCTGCTGCGCCCCGCTCAGCGCGACGAGCTGACCGCGGAGGTGCAACTCCTTGGCTAGCACCACTGCCCGGCCGCCGGTTTCGGGCCCGGCTTCCCCCGCGCGCCCGGACAAGACCGAGCCCAAGCAGACTGCGGTCGAGCCCTACCGGCTGACGCCGAAGCGCGCACGGCGGGTCGCGCTGCTCAGTGGGCTGGTCATCATCGGCTTCGTGGCGCTGATCCTGCGTCTCTGGGCGCTGCAGGTCCTCGCGGGCCCGCAGTACGCCGCGCGGGCGCAGGCGAACCAGGTGCGGACGGTGAGGGTCGAGGCTCCGCGTGGGCCGATCGTCGACCGGAACAACAACGTGCTCGTCACGAACCGGCAGGTCACGGCGGTCGAGCTCTGGCCGTCCGGGCTTCCGAAGGACTACGCCCGCCGCGTGGCCGAGCTGCGCGCGTTGTCACACGTCACCGGGTCGGGGCTGCGCCAGATCACGAAACAGATCGTCCAGCGCCGCAAGGAGGGAGACCTGCTCGACCCGATCGTCGTTCGTCCGGAGACCCCGGCTCCGATGCTCACGTACCTCGAGGAGCGGGCCGGCAACTTCCCAGGCGTGACGCTGGCGCGGAGCTACATCCGCCGCTACCCGCACGGGGCGCTTGCCTCTCAGCTGTTGGGTTACGTGAACCAGATCTCGCCGGGCCAGCTGGAAACGCTAGGGAAGGCCGGCTACCAGCCGGGCGACGAGATCGGCCAGACCGGAATCGAGTCGTCTTTCGACAAGTACCTCCGGGGCATCGCCGGCTCGGCCCGGGTCCGCGTCGACTCGCTCGGCCGTCCGCGCAGCCCGCGGACGCTCACTTCGCAGCCGCAGACGGGGCAGACAGTGCGCCTGACGCTCGACACCGGCTTGCAGCTCACCGCACAGAGGGCGCTCGACGACGGTATTCAGCTCGCGCGCAACAACGGCGAGTGGGCGGCGGACGGTGGGGCGATCGTCGCGCTCAACCCGCAGGACGGCTCGATCCTCGCGCTCGCCTCGTCGCCGACGTACAACCCGGGGGTCTACAGCGGACGTGTCACGTCGCGCGCTCTCAACGCCCAGGGCCTGGGAACGCCGAAGTCCGCGCTCGACAAGAACTACCCCTCGCTCAACCGTGCCCTCGACGTCACGTATCCGCCCGGCTCGACCTTCAAGCCGCTCACCGCGATCGCGGCGATGCAGGAGCACCTGATCAAGCCGTACAGCTTCTATCCCTGCACCGGCACCTACAGGGCGCCGGAGGACCGCTCTCACCGGGTCTGGCACAACTGGGATCGGTTCGTGTACCAGGGCATGAACCTTCCCACGGCGCTGGCGCAGTCCTGTGACACCTACTTCTATCGCGCCGCCAATGCCATCTACGAGCTCCCGGCCGACCGCGGCCAGCCCATCCAGCGGTGGGCCAGCGCCTTCGGCTTCGGACGGGAGACCGGCATGGGCCTTCGCCCGCAACAGCCCGGGAACGTGCCGACGATCGCCTGGAAGCAACAGACGTTCACGAAGTACACCGACCCGACGAACTGGCGGATCGACCGGATCTGGAAGCCCGGCGACTCGATCCAGCTCGGCATCGGCCAGGGCGACCTGCTCGTGACCCCGCTCCAGATGGCCCGTTTCTATGCCGCGCTCGCGAACGGCGGCAAGCTCGTGACGCCGCACGTCCTGATGGACGTCGAGAATCCGAACGGGACGATCGTGCCGACCACCGCTCCTCCGGCGCCGCGGCCGATCCCGGGGCTCGATCCCAAGTACCTGACGGCTGTCCAGCAGGGCCTCTACGAGGGGACGCACGACTCGTTCGGCACCTCGTACGGCGTGTTCGGCAACTTCCCGGTGCCGATCGCCGGTAAGACGGGAACCGCGCAGAAGATCGTGACGCTGCCGGGCTTCAAGGGCGAGCGGGACCAGTCCTGGTGGTGCGGCTATGGTCCCGCAAACGACGTGAAGCCCGCGAAGCTCGTCGTCTGCGCCGTGATCGAGAATGGAGGCCACGGCGGCACCGCGGCGGCGCCTGCGGCCGAGCGAGTCTTCGCCAAGTTCTTCGGCGTTCCGGTGATGCAGACAGGACTACCCATCCACTCCGACTGATGCTCGAGTACGCGGGATCACAACGCGCGGGAGTACGCGCGGAGCGCGAAGCGCCGGCTCTGCTCAGCGTTGTCCGCTCGCTCGACTGGGCACTGCTGCTCGGGGTCGCTGCGCTCGTGGTCGTGGGCCTTTGGGGCGTGGCGGGGATCACGAAGTTCGTCGTCCCGCACGATCCGAACTACTACCTCAACCGACAGATCCTCTACGCATGCGTTGGCGGCGTCGTGCTCGTAGTCGCAGCGCTCGTCGACCCAGACATGTACCGCCGCTACTGGCGGGCGATCTTCATCGGGACGTGCGTCGTGATCGCCTTCGTCCTGCTCGTCGGACACGCCGCGCATGGCTCGACGCGCTGGATCAGCCTCGGCTTCTTCACGTTCCAGCCGTCGGAGTTCGGGAAGCTGCTGTTCGTGCTCGCCCTCGCGGGGATGCTCGCCGAGCGGGAACGCCTGATCGGCAGCTGGGAGACGACGTTGAAGGTCGTGGGGCTCGGCGTCGTGCCGGCAGTGCTCGTCTTCGCCCAGCCCGACCTCGGCACCGCCCTCGTCTACTTCGCAGCGCTCGCCGCGATGCTCTTTGTCGCGGGAACTCCGTGGCGGCATCTCGCCGTGCTGGGGGGCGCAGTCGTGATCGTCGCGGTCGGCGTCCTCTGGGCCGCTCCCGCCGTCGGTGTCGACGTGCTCAAGAGCTACCAGCAGCAGCGGCTCACCTGCTTCACGCATCCCTCGACGTGTCCGGTCGCGGCGCGGTACAACGTCGAGAATTCGATCACGGCGGTCGGCTCCGGCCAGATCAAGGGGCGTGGGCCGAACGGCGCGACGCAGGTCAGCCTCGGCTTCCTGCCCGAGAGCCAGACCGACTTCGTGTTCGCCGGCTTCGCGGAGCAGCGAGGCTTCGTGGGGGCGGCGCTCCTACTCGGGCTCTACCTCTTCGTGCTCTGGCGCGGCCTGCGCGTCGTCACCGTCGCGCGCGACCTCTACTCGGCCGTCGTCGCCGGCGGGATCGTCGTGGCGCTGCTCTTCCAGATCTTCGTCAACGTCGGAATGACGATGGGGATCGCGCCGATCACGGGCATCCCGCTCCCGTTCGTGAGCGTCGGCGGCTCGTCCCTGATCGCGAACCTCGCCGCGGTCGGCGTGCTGCTCGCGATCCACGCGCGCGGCCGCGTCTCGCGCTACTCGCGCCGGAGATAAGTGGCGCCCAGGCTGCCGTTCTCGCTCGCGGCCCTGCGGCGGCTGATGATGCAGGTCGCCGCCTCGGGGGAGGCCGAGCATGTTCTCGCAGTGGGGGGTGCGAGCGACCTCGCGCCCGTGCTGCGCCAGCAGTTCTTCCGCGGCGGCGCGGATCCGTCCGCCGTGCGTCTCGGCGATCCCGAAGGCGCGGACGTCTATGTCCACGTCCTCGCGGGCAGACCGACGGAGGAGGACGTGACGTGCCTTCGGCGCGCCAGCCTGGCGCGGGTGCCGATCGTGGCCGTGGTGGCGGGGGCGTCGTCCGACGAGGTCGCGATCCCGTACGTGCTCGCGACCGACGTCGTCGCGGCGGGTGAGAGCTTTCCGCTCGAGGCGATCGCCCACACGATCGCGGCGCGGCTCGGCGAACACGGGGCGCCGCTCGCAGCCCGGGTGCCTCTACTACGCCCAGCGGTCTGCGAGCAGCTCATCGACTCCTTCGCGCGCAGGAACGCCCTGCTTGCCGCCGCCGTGTGGGTTCCCGGACGCGACCTGCCGGTCCTGACGCTCAACGAGCTGCGACTCGTGCTGCGGCTCGCCCAGGCTCACGGAGACGACAGTGGCCGCGAGCGCCTGCCGGAGCTCCTGGCCACGCTCGGAGCTGGCCTGGGGCTGCGCGCCGTCGCGCGTGATCTCCTCGACCGGATTCCGGTGGCCGGCTGGGCCGTGAAAGGCGCGATCGCCTACGGCGGGACGCTCGCGCTCGGCCAGGCCGCGCGCCAGCGCTTCGAGCTCGTACCTAAGCTGCGGCTGGGCGGAGCCGCGCGCGCCGCGCCCTGATCGCCCGCAGGCGCTGGCTCAGGCGGGCCCACGCCCAGGGCTCGATCTCGCCGTAACGGCCTTGGGACTGGCTCCGAGTCGCCTCGAGATACTCGAACCAGGCGTCGGCCTCTTCGATCAACAGGAGCTCTTCGGCCTCGCGCTTCACCACTACCGCTCACCTCCCGGACGTGAATGGCCGGATCGTAGGTCCGGGCTCGGACGGACTCCGTGGGGGGCGGTTGCTACCCTGGGTGAGCAGGCTATGCCAAGCCTTTTCACACACAACAAGCGCGCGCGCACCTCTGACCTGGTCGCTGCCGCGCGCTCCACTGAAGGAGTTTCTTTTTGCCTTGGTTCCGTTTCCGGAAGCGCAAGTCTTCCGACGACCAACAGTCCGACGGCACGCCCGAGCTCGAGGCGAGGCCCGAACCCGAACTAGCAGCGGCCGCCGACGCGGCCGAATCAACCGATCCGTCCAAGCCCAAGCGACGCCGCGGCAGTCGTGGGGGTCGCGGGCGGAAGAAGCCCGGTCCCACCGCAGGTGCCACCGCACCCGAGCGCAAGGACAAGGCCGAGACCAAGCAGCCGCAGAAGCGCGAGCTGTCCCAGCGGCAGGAACGTCGCCGCGACCAGTCGCAGCGCCGCCGCCGCGAGCCGCAGCGCAGGCCGCCGCTTCCTGCGGCCAAGCGCGAGCTGCTCGTGTCCGTCGACGTCGGCGAGAAGCGCGTCGCCATCCTCGAGGACGGCCAGGTCGCCGAGGTCTACCTCGAGCGGCCCGAGCGCCGTTCGATCGCCGGCAACATCTACCTCGGCCGCGTGGACAACGTCCTGCCCGGCATGGAGGCCGCATTCGTCGAGATCGGCCTCGAAAAGAACGGCTTCCTCTACGTCGACGAGATCGTCAGCCCGGAGCTCGAGAAGGGCCACGGGCGCAAGATCCAGGACTTGATCTCCCGCGGCCAGACGATCCTCGTCCAGGCCGTCAAGGACCCGATGAAGACGAAGGGCGCGCGGCTGACGACGCAGATCTCGCTGCCCGGCCGGTTCGTCGTGCTCGTTCCGCAGGGTGAGGGTCTCGGCGTCTCGCGCAGGCTCGACGACGACGAGCGCAACCGCCTCAAGGACATCCTCAAGCGCCTCGACGTGAAGGAGGGGGGCGTCATCGTCCGCACCGCCGCCGAGGGCGCGTCCGAGGAGGACATCGAGCGCGACCTCGTCTTCCTCCAGCGGCTCTGGAAGTCGATCCAGGCCAAGGCGAAGAGCGACAAGGCGCCCGAGCTCGTCTACCAGGAGGCCGAACTGCCGCTCCGCGTCGTCCGTGACCTGTTCACCGGCGACTTCGAAAAGGCGTATATCGACGACGAGCGCACGTACCGACGCATCGTCGGATACCTGAAGAAGACCTCGCCGCACATGGTCGAGCGGGTCGTCCGCTACAAGGAGAAGGCGCCGCTCATGGAGGGGTTCGGCGTCGAGCAGGAGATCCGCTCGACGATCAGCCGCCGCGTCGATCTTCCGTCGGGCGGCTACCTGATCTTCGACTACGCCGAGGCGTTCACCGTCATCGACGTCAACACGGGGCGCTTCGTCGGCTCGCGCGGCAAGAACGCCAGCGGCCGTCTCGAGGACACGATCACGAAGAACAACCTCGAGGCCGTCAAGGAGGTCGTGCGCCAGCTGCGGCTGCGCGACATCGGCGGAATCATCGTCATCGACTTCATCGACATGGCGAACCCGAAGAACCGGGCGACCGTCGAGGAGGCACTGCGGAGCGAGCTCGAGCGCGATCGGACGAAGACGTACGTCGTCGAGATCTCACCGCTCGGCCTCGTCGAGATGACGCGGCAGAACGTGACCGACGGGCCGCGCGAGGTGATGACGCGCAAGTGTCCCACTTGCGGGGGCGACGGGATCGTGTATTCGGAGGCCTCCGCCGCGATCGACGTCGAGCGCAGGCTGCGTGCTCTGGCGGCCGGCTCGCGGGCGCAGGCGTTCCGGGTGGAGCTCGCCGACCCGATCGCGAGCGTGCTCGTTGGCCCCGGTGCGCGGCGGCTCGTCGAGCTGGAGGCGCTCACGAAGAAGCGCTTCTTCCTCGAGGGCAAGCCGCAGACGCACCTCGACCACTTCGTCGTCCTCAGCGAGGGCAAGCTGGCGGATCTCGCCCCGGCGGCGCCGGTGGCGGAGGACTCCGAGGTCACGCTCCAGCTGGTCGAGGTCGACCGTCACGACGCCGCCGCCGCGGTCGGCAAGGTCGACGGGCTCGACGTCGTAGTCGCGGATGCAGCGGGTCTCGTCGGTAAGCGCCTCAAGGTGCGCATCGAGCGCGTGCTCGATGGCCGCGCCTACGCCGTCCTCATCCGCAAGACGAAGGACGCCCCCGAGCCCCTGACGGCGGAGGGCGAAGCCGAGAAGCCGACACGCAAGCCGCCGGCGCGCACGGGCGGTGCGACCGAAAAGGAAACAGATTCTGTCGAGGCGGAAGCCACCGCGGTCGTGGACGAGCCGGAAGCCGACGAGGCCGAAGGGCCGGCGGAGGCAGAGGAGCAGTCCGAAGCCGGGGAGGCCCCGAAGCCGAAGAAGCGGACGCGGCGCGGTTCGCGCGGCGGCCGGAATCGCAAGAAGCCTGCGACGACCGGGGAAGCCGCAGCCTCCGACCCGGAGGCCGGAGGTGCCTCCGAGGAAGTGCCCGAGCCGGAGCGCGCCGTCACGATCCACGTCCCCGGGGACGATCTCGGTCGCCTGGAGGCAGCCGAGCCGGTCGAGGAAGCTCCTGCCGAGGCTCCTGAGCCCGAAGCGGCCGACGAACCGGCGACAGCCGAAGCTGCGGATGGGGATGCAGCGGCTTCGGTTGCAGCCAAGAAAAAGAAGACTCGGCGTGGCTCTCGCGGCGGGCGCAACCGGAAGAAGAAGCCGGCGACCGCCTCGACGAATGGGGCCGACGCGGGCCAGGCGCCCTCGGAACAGCCACAGCCCGACGCCGAGCCCGCGTCCGAGAACGGCGATTTCGAGTACGTCCCCATGTCCGAGTGGGCTGACGAGATCGAAAGCGGCCGTTAGCTACACTGCCACCCCGCGGGCGCAACGCCCGCGTTTCCACGCCATGAACGGCTACGCGATCATCAGTCTCGGCGGCAAGCAGTACCGCGTCCAGGAGGGCGAGCGGCTGCTCGTCGACCGACTGCGCGAGGACGAGGGCGCGACCCTCCAGCCGCGCGTCCTGCTCGTCGGCGGCGACGGCGCGCCGGATCTCTCGCCGTCGACCACTGTGACGGCGCGCGTTGTCGGGCACGAGCTCGGCAAGAAGATCCGGATCGGCAAGTACCGCAAGCGCACCGGCTACAAGCGGCACGCCGGCCACCGGAGCCATCTCACGCGGATCGAGATCGAGTCGATCGGAGCTGCGAAGCGCGCGAAGCCGAAGGCGGAGGAGAAGCCGCAGGCAGAGTCGAAGCCCGCTGCCAAGGCCGAGAAGGCCGAAGCGGCAGGCCCCGATGTCGAGGCGATGACAATCCCGCAGATCACCGAGGCAGCGGCCGGCTGGAGCCGCGAGGAGCTCGAGGCTGCGCTCGAGCAGGAGCGCGCCGGCAAGGCTCGCAAGGGCGCGCTCGCGGCGCTCGAATCTGCACTGGAGGACAAGTAAATGGCACACAAGAAGGGACTCGGCTCGTCGCGGAACGTCCGCGACTCGAAGCCCAAGATGCTCGGCGTGAAGCTCTTCGCCGGCCAGGACGTGACGTCGGGGATGATCCTCGTCCGCCAGCGCGGGACGCGCTTCCGGCCCGGCCCCGGCGCCGGCCTCGGCAAGGACGACACGATCTTCGCCACGCGCGACGGCAAGGTCGCGTTCCGCACGAGCGGCGAGCGCCGCTTCGTGTCGGTCGAAGAATCCTCCTAGCCGTCGGCCAGCAGCTGCCGCGCCCGGCTCGCGTCTGCGGCGCGCACGACGATCTCGCGCGGGGAATAGCTCGACACGAGACCGTCTCCGACACCCGCTGCGTACGACGTGGGCCGGTAGTAGCACGGGATGTCCGCGGTCCGGAGCAGCTGGCAGGCGAGCTCGGCTTCGGGCTCGCTGCCGACGACGGTGACCGCGACCTCTTCGTCCATCCCCCGACTCTACGCTTCTCCCGATGTTTCACGACCGCGCACGACTCACGGTGATCGCCGGCAGGGGCGGCGACGGCTCGATCCACTTCCGGCGGGAGAAGTACGTGCCCCGGGGCGGTCCCGACGGTGGGGACGGTGGGGGCGGTGGCGACGTCGTGCTCCTCGCGGATCCTCGGCGGCGCGACCTCTCGGGCTTCCGTCCGAACCAGAGGCTCCGAGCGGGCCGCGGCGGTGGCGGCGGTAGCCGTCTCTCGAACGGCGCGCGCGGTGAGGATGCGGTGCTCGCCTTGCCGGTGGGGACGCAGGTCTTCGCCGACGACGAGCTCGTCGCCGACCTCGCGCACCCGGGTGCGCGGGTCGTCGTCGCAGAAGGCGGCATTGGCGGCCGCGGCAACAAGCACTTCGCCGGGCCGACCCGGCAGACGCCCCGCTTCGCGGAGATCGGCCTGCCCGGCGAGGAACGGGAGATCGAGCTCCGCCTGAAGCTCCTCGCCGACGCCGCCCTCGTCGGCCTCCCGAACGCAGGCAAGTCGTCGCTCCTCACCCGGCTCTCGAACGCCCGGCCGAAGATCGCCGAATACCCGTTCACGACCCTCTCGCCGGTGCTCGGGACGGTGCAAGCGCCCGACGGGCGGCAGCTCGTCGTCGCCGACGTCCCAGGCCTGATCGAGGGCGCGAGCGAGGGAGTCGGCCTCGGACACGAGTTCCTGGCCCACCTCGAGCGGGCCCGCCTGCTCGTGCACGTGATCGACTCGGCGGAGGACGACGCCGACGAGCGGTGGCGCACCATCGACGCCGAGCTCGCCGCGTACGGAGCGGGCGTCGACGAGGGGCCGCAGGTCGTCGTCCTCAACAAGACCGACCTCCGGCCGGAGCCCCCGTCCTTCAGCATCGAGGACGATCGGATTCTCCGCGTTCTCCGGGTCTCCGCCGCAACGGGCTCCGGCCTGGACGAGCTCCGCAACACGCTTTTCGAGCTCGTGCCGCAGGAGGCCGAGAAAGCGCCGGCCGAGCCCGGTGAGGAAATCGTCGACTTCCTCGTCTACCGGCCCCGGCCGGCGAGGCGCCCCTTCAGGATCTATCGCACCGAACGGGGTTTTCGGATTACCGGAACGCCGCCTTCCGAAGCCGAGCTCGAGACGATCCTTCGCAGTGCGGGCGTCCGCGAGGGCGACGAGGTGGAGGTAGGGGAGGAGCTGCTCGAGTGGGAGTAGTGCTGTACGGCGGAGCCTTCGACCCGCCGCATCTCGGCCACGTCGCGGTGGCGAACGCCGCGCGGAAGCAGTTCGGCGTCGTGCAGCTGCGCGTCCTGGTCAGCGAGCGGCCTGCGCACCGCGCCGTCCATGCTTCCGCCGAGGACCGGCTCGCGCTCGCACGAGCCGCGTTCCCGCACGACGACGTCCGGCTCGACCCCTATCCGCGCACCGTCGAGCTGCTCCGTGCCGAGCATTTCGGCGATCCTGTCTTCGTCGTCGGCGCCGACCAGTTCCGCGGCTTCCTCGGTTGGAGCGAACCCGATGAGGTGCTCGAGCGCGCGCGGCTGGGCGTCGCCACACGGCCGGGCTTCCCGCGCGAGGAGCTCGAGGAGGTGCTTGCGGAGCTCGCCCGTCCGGAGCGTGTTCTCTTCTTCGCGATCGAGCCGAACCCGGCCGCCTCGACCGATGTGCGAGCCCTTGCGGCAGCGGGGAAGCCGCTCGACGAACTGGTTCCTCGCGCCGTCTCGCTGCTGATCGCGGAGCGCGGTCTCTACCGTCCGTGAGCCGGGGATACACTGCACACAGTCATCGACAAGGACGCGTACAGACTCTGACCTCCCTCGAACAGGCCCGCCGCATCGCCGCTCTCGCACTCGAGAAGCTGGCGGATGACGTCGTGATCCTCGACATGCGGCCCGAGTGCTCCTTCACGGACTACTTCGTGATCGCGACCGGGCGCAACCAGCGTCAGACCGCGTCGATCTGGGACGAAGTGCATACGCGTCTCAAGCAGGAGCAGCGGCTGCTGCCGCAGGGCGTCGACGGGACGCGCGAGGGGGCGTGGATCGTGGCGGACTATCTCGACGTGGTCCTGCACGTCTTCACGCCGGAGGCGCGCGCCTACTATCGGCTCGAGGAGCTGTGGGGCGACGTGCCGGCCGTCGACGTGGACGCCGCCGCGGTCTAGGCGGCGGTTCTCAGGCCCTGTCGGGTCAGAATGACGTTGCCGGCCTGGGTCGGCAGCCCGTGCACGAGCCGTCCGCCGAGGCGAACGTCGAGGTTCGGCGGATCGCCGATCCGGATCCAGACCGGACCGTTCTTCAAGTTCACAGGGAGCGTCTTTCCCTGGACGAGCGTTCCTTCGTAGACCGTCGGGCCTGCCGCGTTGCCCGAGCGCACCCAGAGCCATGAGTCGCCCCGCGCGGCGACAAGCATCGCCCGGCGAGGCAGCGCGACAGCGACGTGGTGCTGTGGCTTGTGTTTGTGCTTCTTCGGCGTCTTTGAGCCGTTCGTGGTCGTGGTGGGGACGGACGGTGGCGGGGTCGCCTGCTTTGGGCTCGAAGACCCGCTGAGCTGCCAGGCTGCGACCGCGACGACGATGGCGACGATCGCGCCGAGGACGACGAGCGGCCGCAGCAGGCCGGTGCCTCCGAAGCGCCTCTCGCCCCGCGCGAATCGCTCGGGCACCAGCAGCGGCTCG
>Ga0164298_10000363_pt1 | contig 12597 bp, 12 predicted proteins | sample Whisoiple_216_MG_FD_109713 | JGI IMG/M metagenome (GOLD analysis project Ga0164298, IMG submission 109713) | Unamended control soil microbial communities from upstate New York, USA - Whitman soil sample_216_MG | ecosystem: Environmental > Terrestrial > Soil > Agricultural land ... | reverse complement strand
TTCACCTGTCAGATGGGCGTTTTCGCCGCCGAGCGCGGCGACGTGTTCGGCTTGCGGCGCTGGTACGTCATCACCTTCCTGATGGGCCTGTTCTTCGTGCTCGGTCAGGGCTACGAGTACATCCACCTCGTCGAGCACGGCACCACGATCTCCAGCAGCGCGTACGGCTCGGTCTTCTACCTGCCCACCGGATTTCACGGTCTGCACGTCATCGGTGGCCTGATCGCCTTCATCTTCCTGCTGGCGCGCACCACCATGAGCAAATTCACACCCGCACAGGCCACCGCCGCGATCGTCGTCTCGTACTACTGGCACTTCGTCGACATCGTGTGGATCGCGCTGTTCGCCACCATCTATTTCGTCCGATGAGAAGGGGTTCGATGACAGTGAAACGCCGTCGGCTTCGTCGGCGGCTCTCGGGTGCGGTGCTGCTGCTGGTCGGACTTGGCTTAGCGGGCGGCCTTGCCGCCACCCTCACACCGGACCCGCAGGTGGCCGTCGCCGATGAGTCGGCGTCGGCGATGCTGCGCACCGGCAAGGAGTTGTTCGACACCTCGTGCGTGACCTGCCACGGCGTCAACCTGCAGGGCGTGACCGGCCGCGGGCCCAGCCTCATCGGAGTCGGCGAGGCAGCCGTGTACTTCCAGGTGTCGACGGGCCGGATGCCCGCCATGCGCGGTGAGGCGCAGGCGCCGCAGAAGCCGCCTCAGTTCGACGAGGCGCAGATCGATGCGCTCGGCGCCTACGTGCAGGCCAACGGCGGCGGCCCCGTGGTGCCGCGCACCGACAACGGCCAGGTGGCCTCGGAATCGCTCATCGGCGACAACGTCGCCCGCGGCGGCGACCTGTTCCGGCTGAACTGCGCGTCCTGCCACAACTTCACCGGCAAAGGCGGCGCGCTGTCGTCGGGCAAGTACGCGCCCGAACTGACCAACGCCGAACCCGCGCAGATCTACACCGCGATGCTGACCGGCCCGCAGAACATGCCGAAGTTCTCCGACCGTCAACTCTCCCCCGACGAGAAGCGCGATCTGGTCGCCTACGTGCGGATGGCATCCGAAGCGCCGGACCCCGGCGGCTACGGCCTCGGCGGCCTCGGACCCACCTCGGAGGGCATGGCCGCCTGGATCATCGGGATTGTGGCCGTCGTTGGGGCGGCCCTGTGGATCGGAGCCCGGTCGTGACCGACGACGCGCAGAACACCCCCAAGGGCACGGACGCCCCTGGCCATGCCGGCGTTCCGGGGCAGCCCAGCGACGCCGAGCTTGCATCGATGTCGCGCGAGGAACTACTCGAGCTGGGCGGCAAGCTCGACGGCGTCGAGATCGTCTACAAGGAAGACCGTTGGCCGGTGCAGGGCACCAAGGCCGAGAAGCGCGCGGAACGCTCGGTGGCGAATTGGCTTCTGTTGGGCGGCCTTTCGGGCGTCGCGTTGTTGGGGATATTCCTGTTCTGGCCCTGGGAGTACAAGGGCACGAACGAGCCCGGCCACCTGTGGTACAACCTGGCCACCCCGCTCTACGGTTTCACCTTCGGCCTGTCGATCCTGGCGATCGGCATCGGCGCCGTGCTGTACCAGAAGAAGTTCATCCCGGAAGAGATCTCCATCCAGGATCGGCACGACGGTAGCTCTCCCGAGATCCAGCGCAAGACCGTCGCGGCCAATCTCACGGATGCCCTGGAGGGGTCGACCCTCAAGCGCCGCAAGCTGATCGGTCTGTCGCTCGGCATCGGCCTTGGCGCATTCGGTGCGGGCACTCTGGTCGCGTTCATCGGCGGCCTGATCAAGAACCCGTGGAAGCCGGTGGTGCCGACCGCCGATGGCAAGAAAGCCGTGCTGTGGACGTCCGGATGGACCCCGCAGTTCAAGGGCGAGACCATCTTTGTGGCCCGCGCCACCGGCAACGCCGGCCATGGATCGCCGTTCGTCAAGATGCGGCCAGAGGACCTCGACGCGGGTGGCATGGAGACCGTGTTCCCATGGCGGGAGTCCGACGGTGACGGCACGACGGTCGAATCACACCACCGGCTCAACGAGATCCTGATGGGTGTCCGCAACCCGGTGATGCTCATTCGCATCAAGCCGGGCGACATGAACAGGGTGGTCAAGCGGCAGGGCCAGGAGAGCTTTAACTTCGGTGACCTGTTCGCGTTCACCAAGGTGTGCTCGCACCTGGGTTGTCCCTCTTCGCTTTACGAGCAGCAGACCTATCGCATTCTCTGCCCGTGCCACCAGTCTCAGTTCGACGCGCTGCATTTCGCGAAACCCATATTCGGCCCGGCTGCGCGCGCCCTCGCGCAGTTGCCCATCACCATTGATCAGGACGGGTACCTGGTCGCCGCCGGGGACTTCATCGAACCCGTCGGTCCGGCATTCTGGGAACGGAAGACGATATGAGTCCGACACTGCCGAAACCACCGAGCCTCAGTGAGATTGCGGCCTCACAAGGCGACGCGATCGACTCGCGGTACCACCCCTCTGCGGCGGTCCGCAGACAGCTCAACAAGGTGTTCCCCACCCACTGGTCGTTCCTGCTGGGTGAGATCGCCCTGTACAGCTTCATCGTGCTGCTCCTCACCGGCGTCTACCTGACCCTGTTCTTCGATCCGTCCATGGTCGATGTCACCTATGACGGCGTCTACCAGCCGCTGCGCGGCGTCGAGATGTCGAAGGCCTTCGCTTCCACTCTCGATATCAGCTTCGAGGTGCGCGGCGGCCTGTTCGTCCGCCAGATCCACCACTGGGCCGCACTGCTTTTCGCGGCGTCGATCATGGTCCACCTGGCGCGTATTTTCTTCACCGGCGCGTTCCGCCGTCCCCGTGAGGCCAACTGGGTGATCGGCTCACTGCTGTTGATCCTGGCCATGTTCGAGGGCTTCTTCGGCTACTCGCTGCCCGACGACCTGCTGTCCGGAACCGGCCTGCGCGCCGCATTCTCGGGCATCACGATGGGCGTTCCGATCGTCGGCACCTGGCTGCACTGGGCCTTGTTCGGCGGTGACTTCCCTTGCGGCGGTGTCGGAAACGACTGTTCAATCGGCATCATCATCCCGCGGCTCTACGCGCTTCACATCCTGCTGATCCCGGGCATCATCCTCGCGCTCATCGGCGCGCACCTGGCGCTGGTGTGGTTCCAGAAGCACACGCAGTTCCCCGGACCGGGTCGTACCGAGACCAACGTCGTCGGCGTCCGGGTCATGCCGGTGTTCGCGGTCAAGTCCGGCGCGTTCTTCGCAGTGACGACCGGCATTCTCGGCATCATGGGCGGTCTTCTGCAGATCAACCCGATCTGGCAGCTCGGCCCCTACAAGCCGTCCCAGATCTCGGCGGGTAGCCAGCCCGACTTCTACATGATGTGGACCGACGGCCTCATCCGGCTCTGGCCGGCGTGGGAGTTCTACCTGTTCGGGCACACGATCCCTCAGCCGGTGTGGATCGCTGTGCTGATGGGCGTCATATTCATGCTCCTTCCGGCGTGGCCGTTCCTGGAGAAGAGGTTCTCCGGGGACAAGGCGCATCACAATCTGCTGCAGCGCCCTAGGGACGTTCCGGTGCGTACCGCGATCGGCGCGATGGCCATCGCGTTCTACATCGTGCTGACGTTCGCGTGCATGAACGACATCATCGCGCTCAAGTTCCACATCTCGCTGAACGCGACGACGTGGATCGGCCGCATCGGCATGGTGGTGCTGCCCGCGATCGTCTACTACCTGGCCTATAGGTGGTGCATCGGGCTGCAGCGCAGCGACCGCGGCGTGCTCGAGCACGGCATCGAGACGGGCATCATCAAGCGGCTGCCGCACGGCGCCTATATCGAGTTGCACCAGCCGCTGGGGCCGGTCGACGACCACGGCCATCCCCTGCCGCTGGAATACCAGGGCGCCCCGGTACCCAAGCGGATGAACAAGCTCGGCTCCGCGGGCGCGCCGGGTACCGGCAGCTTCCTGAGAGCCGATCCCGTCGACCAGCACGACGCGTTGGTGGAGGCAGAGCACGCCGGAGAACGCAAGGCGCTCACCGCTTTACGAGAGCACCAGGATCGCAACGGGTCGAACGGCCACGGCTCCAACGGGCACGGGTCGAACGGGCACGGCTCCAACGGGCACGGCTCGACGAACGGCCACTGACACCGCCTGCCCGCCTATCGAGCGGGCGTGTCAGCTGTCGACGAGCTCGTGCAGCTGCCGGAGATAGATCCAGGGTATGGCGGGCATGGCCAGCGTGATGAGGCCGGCCACGATATAGGCCGCCCAGGCGAAGGTGTCGTGGCCCGCTGCCATCAGATAGGTGGCGATACCGATGCCGAGCAGCGCTAGGCCGATCGCGGACGCGATGACGACGGCGCAGCGCAGCCACACCCGATCCACCGCCGGGGGTACTGCGGCGTCGAACGTGCTGATCCCGGAGGCGGTCGGATAGGCGCCGCGTTGCCGAGTCGTCGCGGCGGGCGCCTGCGAGGTCCGCAGCTGCTGCGTGCGGGGCTCGGGGACGCGTGTGGTCGCTGGGGCCCGACCGGCAGTCGGTCTGGCGGCTGCGCCGTGGCCTGCCCGGGGATCGTCGGTCGCTGTACGCCGTGCCCGAATCAGCAGCGGAATGGCGCCGAGGATGACAAGCGCCGACACCCCGATCACGCCGTACAGCAACCACGGTGTGCCCGAGTCGGTCGCAGACGATTCCTGGTGGCCGTTGCCGAGGTCGACAAGGGCAACGGTCGCCGCCACGGCGGACCCCAGCGCGGCAAGCCAGATCACCGCGCACGCGGCGAGCAGAATGCGGTCCACATTGCCTGCTTCGCTCGATGTCGGATCGAGCCGCGAGGGGGCCGCGGCCCCGGTTTTGTATGTCATCAGCAGCTTGTCTGTGCGGAGTTGCCAGTATTCGAGGACAATACGGTGCCGTCGCTGGTGGTGATCGAGCAATTCAGCCTGCTGACCAGAAACAGGCTCGACGCCTGCACCGAGCCGACCTCGGACTGCGAGATCGGTGTGACCGTGAGCGACCACGGGATGTAGACGTTGCGCTGGGTGCGGCTACGGCCCGACGCGTCGATGTAGGTGACCGTGATGATGTCGCCGGGCGCTTTGGTACCCGTCACCGAATAGGTGACCTGACGAGGCCCTGCACGCGTCGTCGTGGGCGGCGGCGCGGGTGCGCTCGAGGGTTCCTGCGGGGCCGGTGCAGGGGCTGGCGGCGGCTCCTCCGGTGCAGGTGCCGGTGCAGGCGCGGGCGGCGGCTCGGTCACCGTGACGGTCTCCGGCGGCGGTGGCGGCGGTGGTTCCTCAGACGACGGCGGGGGCGGCGGCGGTGGCGGTGGTGTCGTCGTGGTGATCTCGTCATGCACCGGCGGCGCCGATGTCGAAGTGGGCCCGCCCTGGGCGTTGAGATTGTCGGAGTCCGTACCCATCACCAGCAGCGAGACGGACACCACCAGCGAAATCGCGGCGATGATCGCGACGACGCCGACCACCCAGGGCCAGCGCGGCGGCCTGCCTGCGTCCACCAGCTCGGTCTTGTCGTACTCGTCGTAGTCATAGAGTTCGGGATCGGCAGGCACGTACGGGCCCGCGGTGAACTGCTCGGACTCGGGCGCCGAGTAGGCCTGCGAATGGATCTCCGTCTCACCCGTGGCGTCCTGGACAGAACTTTCCTCGGCGGTCGACTCACCCGGTTCCTGATCCAGGTCGTCCGCCCCTTCGGAGTCCGGCCCTGGAGGATTCGGCCCGCTCATCTACGCCTATCCTTCTCGACGACTTCAACGGCCCGACAGCAAGCGGCGGACAGCCACTTTGAGTCGGCCCCGGCAACCCTACCCAAACTGATGAGCGGATCGAATTCGCCCATGCGGTAGGTGACCAACTGAAGCCCAGATGTGACCTTGGCGGTCAGTGCTTCTCGGCGCCGGTGTAGTACTCGAAGACCAGACCCGCGACGGTGGCGAGCACGAAGACCACCCCGGCCACGATCAGCCACGGCAGCCACATTGCGACGCCCACGGCCGTCACAGAGGCGCTCAGCGCGATCATGATTGGCCACCAGCTGTGCGGGCTGTAAAAGCCGAGCTCTCAGGCGCCATCGCTGATCTCGGCGTCCTCGTAGTCCTCGGGCCTGGTGTCGAGCCGGCGCGCGACGAACCGGAAGAAGGTGTCGGTGATCATCGTCAGACCCGCGGTCAACACCAGGGCCGTCACGCCCGCACACTCGATGCCGCCGTACTGGAATATCGCGGTCAGCGTGCCGTAGACGACGGCCGCGAGGACGAAGAACGCGGTCAAGAACTCGAACAGCCTGGCTTCGATGTGCATGAGATCCCTACTTGCTCGCCTGAGGAGGTGAGCCCGCCTGTTCGCCGCGGCGGGTGTCGAACGGATGGGTGGTGACCGCCGTCGGGGGCTGGTTGATCGCCTTCAGTGCCTCGGCGTTGGTCTTTCCCGCGATCCGTTGCTGCATGTAGGCCTTGAAGTCGTTGGGCTCCACCACGCGCAACTCGAAGTTCATCATCGAGTGGTAGGTGCCGCACATCTCGGTACACCGACCCACGAACGCGCCCGTCTTCATGATCTCGCTGATCTGGAACACGTTGTCGGAATTGTTGGCCTTCGGATCGGGCATCACGTCGCGCTTGAAGAGGAACTCCGGCACCCAGAAACCGTGCACCACATCGGCGGAGGCGATCTGGAACTGGATGCGCTTGCCCGTCGGCAACACCAGAATCGGGATCTCGTTGCTGTTGCCCAGAGTCTCGACTTTGTCGAAGTTCAGGTAGTCCTTGTTGTCACGCTCCCTGGCCCCGATCGCGTGCTCTTCGCCACTGGAGCCGAACTCGCCGCCCTGCTCGCCCTGCAATCCCTCCGGGCCCGCTGCGGCGAGTGTGCGGCTGGGGTCTGCCCCGCCGAACTTGAACGTGCCATCACTGAAGTTGACGTTCTGATATCCGAATTTCCAGTTCCACTGGAAGGCGGTGACGTCGACGGTTACCTCGGGGTTCGGCTCCTTGCGAAGCAAGTTCTCCTGCACGACCACGGTGAAGTAGAAGAGCACCGAGATGATCAGGAAGGGCACCACGGTGAGAACCAGCTCCAGCGGCATGTTGTAGCCGAACTGGCGCGGCAGCTCCGTTTCGCCCTTCTTGTGCCGGTGAAACGCCGACGTCCAGAAGATCAGGCCCCACACGATGACGCCGACCACCAGTGAGGCGATCACCGAGCCGATCCACAGTTCACGGTTGAGGTGGGCCTGCGGTGTGATTCCGTTGGGCCAGCCAAGGCCGAGCGCCTCCGACCAGCTACACCCGCTGAGCAGCAGCGCAGCCGCACCAAGTACGACAACCAACGCCGCTCTCCGTGCCACCACCCAGCGTCCGCGAGGTGTCACGTTGCAGCCTCCTAGAAGTCGGTGGAACTAGGCGAATACTACGCAGCGTAGACCACCCTGCAGGGGTGGAGCGCAGCGACCGGGGAATGACACAGGTGCTGGTCTCGACACACCTCGCCTATTGAGTGCCCGTCATAGTTCGCGCCGCTATTCGGCATACTGGCGCCGTGTGCGGACTCCTGGCCCTGCTGACCGATCCGTCCGCCGACGTCTCCGCGGAACTGGTCGATGCGGTGTCCGGCGCGTCGCATTTGATGCGTCACCGCGGGCCCGACGAACCGGGCACATGGCACGACGGTGAGGTCGTCCTCGGCTTCAACCGGCTGTCGATCATCGACATCGCGCACAGCCACCAACCGTTGCGCTGGGGCCCCGCCGACTCGCCCGACCGCTACGTGCTGGTCTTCAACGGCGAGATCTACAACTACCTGGAGTTGCGGCGCGAACTGGCCGACACCAACGGGGCGACCTTTCACACCGACGGCGACGGCGAGGCCATCATCGCCGCCTACCACTATTGGGGCACCGACGCGCTGACCCGGCTGCGCGGCATGTTCGCATTCGCTCTGTGGGACACCGTTGAGCGCGAATTGCTCTGCGCGCGTGACCCCTTCGGCATCAAACCGCTCTTCATGGCGACGGGGCCGGCAGGCACGGCGGTAGGCAGCGAGAAGAAGTGCCTGCTCAGCCTCGCAGACGACCTGGGCATCGACGTCGGTATCGACGAACGGGCCGTCCAGCACTACACCGTGCTGCAGTACGTGCCCGAACCCGAGACGCTGCACCGCGGCGTGCGCAGGCTGGAGTCCGGCAGCTACGCCCGCATCCGGCCTGGTGGTCGACCGAAGGTGAGTCGGTACTTCACTCCCCGGTTCGCGGCCAAGCCGTTCACCGCAGGCACGGAACAGAGCCGATACGACGAGATCACCGCCGTGCTCGAGGACTCGGTGGCCAAGCACATGCGCGCCGATGTCACTGTGGGCTCTTTCCTGTCCGGCGGCATCGACTCCACCGCCATCGCGGCGCTCGCCATGCGGCACAACCCACGGCTGATCACCTTCACCACGGGCTTCGAGCGGGAGGGCTTTTCGGAGGTCGACGTGGCGGTGGCGTCGGCGGAGGCGATCGGCGCCAGACACATCACTAAAGTGGTGAGCCAGGCCGAGTTTGTCTCGGCATTGCCCGAGATCGTCTGGTATCTCGACGAACCCGTGGCCGACCCGGCGCTGGTGCCGCTGTACTTCATCGCCCGAGAGGCGCGCAAACACGTCAAGGTCGTGCTGTCCGGCGAGGGCGCCGACGAACTGTTCGGCGGGTACACGATCTACCGGGAACCGTTGTCGCTCAAGCCTTTCAACTATATGCCCCGTCCGCTGCGCCGTTCCATGGCCAGGGTCTCGGCGCCACTGCCGGACGGCATGCGCGGAAAGAGCCTGCTGCACAGGGGCAGCCAGACGCTCGAGCAGCGGTACTACGGCAATGCGCGCAGCTTCTCCGACGCGCAGCTGCAGGCGGTGCTGCCGGGATTCCGCGCCGATTGGACGCACACGGATGTGACTGCACGGGTGTATGCAGAATCCGAGGGCTGGGACCCGGTGGCACGGATGCAGCACATCGACCTGTTCACCTGGCTTCGCGGCGACATTCTGGTCAAGGCCGACAAAATGACCATGGCCAACTCGCTCGAGTTGCGCGTGCCGTTCCTGGATCCGGAGGTGTTCGCGGTGGCATCCCGGCTGCCGTTGGACCAGAAGATCACCAGATCCACCACGAAGTACGCATTGCGTCGAGCTCTGGAGCCGGTCGTCCCCGCGCACGTACTCAACCGGCCGAAGCTCGGCTTCCCGGTGCCCATCCGGCACTGGCTGCGGGCCGGTGAACTGTTGGATTGGGCTTACGACCTCGCGGCGTCGTCAGGCGCCGGTGAGCTCGTCGACACGGCGGCGGTTCGAACCATGCTCGACGAGCACCGCACCGGCGCAAGCGATCACAGCAGACGACTGTGGACCGTGCTGATCTTCATGCTGTGGCACGCGATCTTCGTCGAGGGCAGCGTGACGCCTCAGATCAGCGAGCCGACCTATCCGGTGCAGCTCTAACCGAGCGCTTCGGAAATCTCGGTGCCCGCGTCCGCGCCGTAGGCGTCGGCCAGCCGCTTGATGCCTGCCTCTTTGTCCCAGGTCCATTCCTGCGGTCCAGGGGCCTCCAGCACAAGTGTCGCGACCAGCGACGCCAACTGTGCGGCGCGTTCGGTCGACAGGCCCTTGTCCACCCCGGTCAGGAAGCCGGCCCGGAAGGCGTCGCCGATGCCGGTGGGGTCGTCCTTGTGGGTTTCGGGCAGCACGTCGACATGGATGAAGGTGCCGTCGCGGCCGACGATGTCGACGCCCTTCTCGCCCAGCGTGGTGACGCGCATCTGAATCTGGCTCATCACCTCGGCCTCCGACCAGCCGGACTTCTGCAGCAACAGGTCCCATTCGTAGTCGTTGGTGAACAGATATGTCGCGCCGTCGATCAGCGCCCGGATCTGCTCGCCGGTCAGCCGGGCCAGCTGCTGCGACGGGTCGGCGGCAAAAGCAAGGCCCAGCGCCCGACATTCTTCGGTGTGCAGGAACATCGCATCCGGATCATTGGCGCCGACGATCACCAAATCCGGTGTGCCCCTGCGAGACACGACATCGGCAAGCTTGATGTCACGCGCCTGCGACATCGCACCGGGATAGAACGAGGCGATCTGTGCCATGTCTTCGTCTGTGGTACAGACGAACCGGGCGGTATAGGCGGTGTCCGATATCAGCACGCTGTCGCAGTCCACGCCGTGGCTGGTGAGCCATCCCCGGTAGTCGTCGAAATCCCTTCCGACGGCACCGACGAGTGTCGGGTCTCCGCCGAGGACGCCGATCGCATACGCCATGTTCCCCGCGACGCCCCCGCGGTGGATGACCAGGTCGTCCACCAGGAAGCTGACCGAGATCTTCTGCAGGTGCTCAGGCAGCAGGCCTTCGGAGAATTTGCCCGGAAACCGCATGAGATGGTCGGTTGCGATCGATCCGGTTACCGCAATGGTCACGAAGCTGCACCCTTCAATTCATTAATCTGTCTAGGTAATCGTACCGAGCGTCACGGTCCCGCCCACGTCCGGCCGCTTGCGCTAACCTGCTACAAGACTCGTTCGGGTCACTGTAGACGGCATTCCCCGACAACTCCGGGAGAGCACACTCCATGGCTGGTCCGTATCCGCCCCAATACGGCGCCGGACCTGTCGGCCCTGCACCCCCCCATCCCGGGCCCCCTGTGCCGTATCCGCACAATCCCGTTGCGGCACCGATCTATCCGGGCTTGCTGCCACCGCCGATTCCGTATCCGAAGCGCAGTCGGTGGCGCGGCGTACTGGCCGCGCTGCTCGCGATCGCGGTGCTGGCCGCCGCTGTGCTCACGACGGTTCTGGTGATGGGCTCCGACGACGATCCGGCGACCCGCAAGACGCTGACCACAACGGCGGCACAGACGGCGATCCAGGACTACTTGGATGCGCTGCAGCGCGGTGATGTCGAACAGATCGCCCGACACACGCTGTGCGGGCTGTTCGACGCCGTCAAGGAAAAGAAATCAGACCTGGCGCTTGCGGATCTGAGCAGCGACGCGTTCCGCAAGCAGTTCTCCAGCGCGGATGTGACGTCGATCGACAAGATGGTGTTCTCGTCGCCGTATCAGGCGCAGGTGCTGTTCACCATGCGCGTCACGCCCGCAGGAAGCCGCACCCAACCCTCGCCCAAGACGGAGGAACAGGCAGTGGCCCAGATACTCGCCCAGGACAACGAGGTCCTGGTGTGTTCGTACCTGCTGCGCGCTGGCAGCCAGTACTAGGTCAGTTGAACGAGTCCCCGCACGCGCACGAGCCCGTCGCGTTCGGGTTGTCGATGGTGAAACCCTGCTTTTCGATGGTGTCGACGAAGTCGATCGTGGCGCCCTGGATGTAGGGGGCGCTCATCCGGTCGACGGTCAAGTTGACGCCGCCGAACTCGGTGGTCAGATCGCCATCGAGGGTCCGGTCATCGAAGAAGAGGTTGTAGCGCAGTCCGGCACAGCCGCCCGGCTGCACGGCGATCCGCAGCGCCAGGTCGTCACGGCCTTCTTGGTCCAGCAGCGCCTTGGCCTTGCTGGCCGCCGCTTCGGTCAGGACCGCGCCGTGGGTGGCGGTGCTGGTCGCCGACTCGTCCTGAACAGTCATTGCGTCTCCTGTGAATAGCTTGGGTTGCGGGCCGTCTCGCAGCCCACCAGCTCAACGGTACCTTGTTATCCCGCTATTCCCGAGTTGGTCGGCCGTGACCTCGGCCAACCCCGTGAGCTGGTTGGCAGCGTCGGAGATGGCCAGCTGGACCGATCCGGCGTGGTCCGACACGGCGTAGGCGGCGGCGATGCCCGCCTCCTGCAGCGCGGAGGCATCCATGGTGACCTGACCGGCAAGCACCAGCACCGGGGTACCGCGGGCCTCGGTTGCCAGCGCGCTGACGACTTTGCCGTGCAACGACTGGTCGTCGAACCGGCCCTCGCCGGTGATGACCAGTTCGGCCGCGGCCACGTCGTCGGCGAGGCGCGTGTGCTCGGCGATGACGGTGGCGCCCGACTCGCGCCTGCCACCCAGTGCCAGCAGGCCTGCGCCCAGGCCACCCGCGGCGCCGGCACCCTTCTCACCGCTGACGGGTCGCCCCGCGGCGGCGTCGAGTTCGGCGGACCACTCGGTCAATCGCTGCTCGAGCACGGCCACGGTGTCCTGGTCGGCGCCCTTCTGCGGGCCGAACACCAGCGCCGCGCCCATCGCCCCGAGTAGCGGGTGCTCGACGTCGGTGGCGGCGATCAGCTCGACGCCGGCCAGCAGCGTGCGAGCTCGTTGCAGGCCGCCGAGGGCCTCGATCATGCCCTTGCCCCCGTCTGTGCAGGAGCTGCCCCCGAGGCCGACGACGATTCTGCCCGCACCCGCCGCCACCGCGGCCGCGATCAGCTGACCCACGCCCCTGCTGTGCGCGGCCAGCGCGGTATCGACAGTGGGCGGGCCGCCGAGCAACGCCAGCCCGCAGGCCTGCGCGCACTCGATGTAGGCCGTGCCGGGATCGCGGCCGTCGAATACCCAGTCGGCATCCACGTCGTCGGTCAACGGACCGCTCACCCGCATCGTGCGCCGCTCGCCGACGCGTCCGGCGAGCACGTCGACGAATCCGGGTCCG